>Ga0182740_1000026_pt1 | contig 352326 bp, 319 predicted proteins | sample eDN5th37CKraftBY_FD_128872 | JGI IMG/M metagenome (GOLD analysis project Ga0182740, IMG submission 128872) | Enriched backyard soil microbial communities from Emeryville, California, USA - eDNA 5th pass 37_C Kraft BY (version 2) (version 2) | ecosystem: Environmental > Terrestrial > Soil >... | reverse complement strand
GCCGCCGCCCTCGTTGTGTGGCGTATATAGGCGGCACCCCTTCGACCTGTCAACACCGATCTTCCCCTTTTTTGAACTTTTTGCGACGGCAACAACGTCACCCAACGGCATCACCCAGCGTCCTAAACGGCTTTCCTGGAAAGCGTTTGTTTAACAATGTCTTACCGGAAAGGAGAGAGCGGCCCGCCAGTGCCAGGGGATTCCGGAACGAGATTCGCGACGAGAAATTGAGCGCCGCTCCCTGGGCTCGCCAGCCCCTCTGCCGGCGGCTTATCCAGCGGCCTGAAGCTGCCTATGAAACAGGCAGAAATTTCGTGGTATCGAAGTCGCGCGCCGCGATCCTGCTGCACAGGCCGTGCCAGTCGCAGCCTTCGCACGCCGCACGAACAGTCCCTTCGGCAAAGGAAGCACGAAGCGCGGCAACCGTTCGAGCATCGAGATGGAGTGTGTCTCCCGGGGAAAGCGGCCGGTCCATCAGCACCGACACGGCCTCGAGCGCGAGCGCGTCGCGTCCGTCGACACGGGAAAGACCGCAATGGGAATCTGCATCGCCCATGACCGGGAAGCAGATGTCGTCCGGACCGGCAACGATCAGGACCTCTTCGCCGGCGGAGAGCCGCTCGACAATTGCCGCGAAGTTGCGGGTGAAGCGCGGATTGTAGCCCGCGCCCTCGAAGGTGAGGGCGCAGAGGAGATGATGTCCGCGGATATTGATCATTCATATCACCTCGAACGTCGCATCAAGCCTCAGGCGGTCTTCGCCTCGATCAGAGGATACGACTTCTTGACCGTCACGGCGACCGCCGCCGCGACAGCCACCTTGATGAGATCGCCCGGAACATATGCGGCCGACACCGCGATCGCCTGGCCGAGCGAAATGCCGGCGAATGTGGCCATCCATGGAATGCCGACGAGATAGACGACGAGAATGCCCCCGACGACACAGGCCAGGCCGGCCGAAACGAGGTTGAGCCGCCTCCAGCCGCGCTCGACGAGATAGCCGACGACGAAAGCCCCCAGGGCCCAGCCCAGGATGAAGCCACCGCTCGGGCTGATGATCACGCCCAACCCGCCGCGCCCGCCAGGCATGAGGGGAAGGCCGATCGCGACGAGGACGATGAAAAGGAGAAGCGCGAGCCCTCCGCGTCTCGCGCCCAGGATGCAGCCGGCGAGCATAGGCCCGAGAGACTGGGCGGTGATCGGCACACCACCGACCGGCAACGTGAAGGGCGGAAAGAGCGCAAGGGCCGCAGTGATCGCAGCAAACAGCGCTATGTAGACGAGATCCCGGCTGCTCATGGTGTCTCCTTTCGGGTATCGGTTTGCAAGCGCGCAGGCGTGGATCGCCTGGCGCGGCGGATGGAAAACCCACGGGCATCATCCGGGTCGAAGGAGCGCGCCTCGATGGCGTCGCCGATTTCCGTGGCCATCTTCAAAGTCCTGACGATGAGCGGGACAGCGACAGCGCGGAAGCTGCGCTCCAATCCCCGCGCCCGTTGCGCCTCGCGGACTTCGGCGAACTGCTCCGCTATGACCGGAATGAAGCGTATCGCCAGCGCGAAGGCGAGACCGACCTTGGTCGGACTGATGCCGATATAGGCGAGCGGCCGCACAGCCCACATGACGGTGTCGAGCATGTCCGAGACCCGCGTCGTCAGCGACACCAGGGCAGCGACCAGCACAAGGATGGCGAAGCGCGCGATCACCACGCCCCCTTCCACTGGCCCATGATAGGCCCACTGCACGGCGAAGAGGATCGCGAACAGGAAGAGCGCGGGTCGAAGCTGCTCCCAGGCGGTTCGCCAGGACAATCCGGCCAGCCGGTAGAGGCCGAGCACGGCGGCAAGCATCGTGGCAAGGGCGAACGGATTCCCGACAAGGATAATCAGTGTCCCCAGCACCAGCAGGGACCCGAGCTTGCCCCCCGGCCTCATTCGATGCAGCGCGCTTTCGCCATGGATGTAGACGCCGATCGTCATTCCATCATCTCGACATAGCGGCCGATCACGTCGCGGGGCGAGCCGTCGAGAACCACCCTCCCCTCGTCGAAGGCGATCACGCGTTCGAAATCGGATAGGAGATCGAGATCGTGCGACACCACGATGGAGGCCTGGGCGAGTTCATGGATGATGCGCGTGATCTTGCGCTTGTTCCTGAGATCGAGAGCAGTCGTGGGCTCGTCGAACACGACGTAGCTCGGCTCCATGACCAGAACGGCGGAGATCGCGAGGAGTTGCTTCTGTCCGCCGCTCAGGAGATGGGCCGGATGGTCGCGATAGTCGGCCAGGCCGTACTGCTCCAGCGTCCGCTCGACCTTGGCGCGGACCTCCTCGCGCGGCAGCTTCAGATTCTTCAGGCCGAAAGCCAGATCCTCCTCGACAACCGGGAAGACGATCTGGTTATCCGGGTTCTGGAAAACGAAGCCCACCTTCCTGCGAACTTCCTTGCCGTTCTCGCGCGTATCGACCCCGTCGACCCGTACGCTGCCTTCGCTGGGCAGCAACAGCCCATTCAAAAGACGCGCGAAAGTGCTCTTGCCCGAGCCGTTCGCCCCGATCAAGGCGATCCGTCGCTCGGTGAGAAGGAGGTCGACCTCCTTCAGCACCGTCCGGTCGCCGAAGCGGTGGGTGACCGACCTGATCTCGATCACCGGCGGAGCCTGTCCACGTGCGGGCAAAGGCGAGCCGCAGCGGCCGCTCCAGGCGTCCCCTCCCCGAGGTCTGTCGACTTTCGTTGCATCGGCTCCATGGCGGCCGGACCATATAGCCACGCCGCCGCAGCGACAAGCGGCGGAAGGCTACCGACCGCCTGGTGAGATTCACGGGGCGCTCAATGCCTATGCCGGCCCTGCCACGCCTGATACCGACCAGGGAACGGCGTCGAGACGAGGCAAGGCCGCGGTGATCCCAGGCGGCACAACCGAAAAACGTCGGAGGCTCAATCCGCCCTCTTCCACGCTGGCTGGGTCACCCAGGCAATGGCAGCCGCGGCGAAGCATATCGCCGCCGAGAAGGCGGCGATCGCCTGAAAGGCCCGATTGGTCGCGACGATGCGTTGGGCCTCGACATCCGGTGGAAGTGCCGCTTCCGGCCGCGCCCCGAATTCCGCCATCCCGGCACCGCCCATTGTCGAAACAAAGACCAGACTGGCCACAGCGCCCAGCGCCGCCACGGCCATCAGGCCCGCCGCCCGGGCGACGGCGTTGTTCACGCCGGAAGCGAGCCCCGTGTCGGAGTCGGGTACGGCCTGCATGACGGCGGTCGACAGAGGCGACACCACCATGGCCATGCCGGCAGCCTGGAGGAGCAGGATCGGCAGGGTAACCTCCCACATCTTCATCAGCGGCATGGTGGCCGCGAGGCCGGCATAGGAAAGACCGACCAGCGCAGCTCCCGCCGTCAGCAGCAGGCGCGGCCCGTTGCGATCCGCCACGCGCCCCGCCTTCCCCGAAAAAGCGGCGATGAAAAGCGACAGTGGAACGACCAGCACGCTCGCCTGCCATTCCGACGCGCCCCAGCCTGTCACGACCGTCATCGGCAGGAAGAACAGAACCGCGTTGAAGGCGAAAAACAGGATGAGAGTATAGACGTTCGCACCCGAGAACGCTTTGGAACGGAACAGTTCCAGCTTCACCATGGGCATGGCGACGCGCTTCTCCCAGGCAATGAACAGGCCGAAGATCGCGGCACCCACCCCGAGCCAGACCCAGGGCGCCAAGAGGCGTTGCGCCGGCTCGCCGAAACTGGTCAGCCCCCATGCCATCAGCCCGAGGCCGACCGTGGCCAGCATGGCGCCGAACAGGTCGAGCCGCCGCTTTTCGAGCGGCCGGTCCCTTGGCACGCGCATGTACAGCATGGCGAGCGCGACGAGCCCGATCGGGACGTTGATGGCGAAGATCAGGCGCCACATCCAGTCGGTGCCGAAGGAAAGCAGCATGCCTCCCAGGAAGGGCCCTCCAGCCGTGGTCAGGGAGGAGAAGGCAGCCCAGAGGCCTATGGCGTGTCCGCGTGTATCGGAGGGGTAGGCCTTGGCAATGAGCGCCAGGCTGCCCGGCACCATGAAAGCGGCCCCGACGCCCTGCAGGGCGCGCATGACGATCAGCATTGTCGCGTCCGGCGCCAGCGCGCAGGCCAGCGAGGTGACCATAAAGAAGGCGATGCCGCCAGCGAAGATGTTGCGGACACCGAACACATCACCGGCCGCACCGCCGAGCAACACAAGCGAGGAGAGGAACAGCATATATCCGTTGCTGATCCATTGGGCGTCGACCAGCGAGGCGCCGAGATCCTGGCGGATCGCAGGCATGGCGAGCGACACGACCGAACCATCGATAAATCCCATGCTCGACGCCAGGATGGCGGCGACCAACGCGAAACGCCGGTTCGGCGGCGGGCAGAAGGTGCTCCCCTTCGGGGTGGGTTCGGCGACGGCAATCTCCATGAGTGCAGACTATCCTCCCGGAGAGAGCCTGCGCCAAACGCGAGCGACGTCAAATGCCGGAGCTACGACCCCGGACGTTTCCAAAGCGCCAATTGGATTCACAACGCGTACGGCATGCAAAACGCATGCTCAGCCTGCTCGGGGCGACCGGCGGATGCTCGCGCGGATCAGATCCAGCCATGGGGCGGCGTGGAAGAGGCTCATCAGCAGGTACATCGTGCCCATGCCGCTTAGTGGCGATAGGCCCATGGTGGAACAGACCGTCGCAGCCGGGCCACCCATGACGCCGGTCAGCAGCGCCATCGCGGCGAAAGTGGGCGACGCAGCAAAGGCCAGCGCGTGGCCTGCTCGGAGCGCGCGGGGGTTGCGGCGGGCCGCCCGCCCGCCGGAGTCGCCGAAACACGCTTCCTTCATGAGCTCGTCTCCGGCTGCTGGTTGCGGAAGGCTGCCTCTCCGGCATCCGATATCTCGACCCATTTCTTGTCGGGTGCCGCCCCTTCGACATAGCTGTCATGCCAGTTCCACCATTTGTAGGTCGGCGTTTGGGGGTAGCCCTCGGGCGAGTCCTCCCAGACCTCCTGCCGGCCCAAGGGCGTGATGTCGAGATAGCTCCAGGTGCCTCCCATCTGCTCGTCGCCACGGTTGTTGATGAAGTAGGTGCGGAACACGCGGTCGCCGTCGCGGTAGAACACGTTGGTCCCGTGCCACTCGTCCACCCCGAAGTCGGCGTCGAAGCTGTCCGTGATCGTGAACCACGGCATGTCCCAGCCCATCCGCGCCTTCAGCCGTGCGATGTCGGCCTGCGACGCACGCGAAACGAAGACCAGCGTCGTGTCACGAGCGTTCAGGTGGGCAAGGTGGGCAACCTGGTCTGCCACCATGGAGCAGCCGCGACAGGCGTGGTCGGGCCAGCCGAACACACCGGGCTCATAAAAAGCGCGGTAGACGATCAGCTGATGCCGGCCGTGGAACAGGTCGATCAGGCTGACCTTGCCCTTCGGTCCGTCGAACGAATACGCCTTTTCAACAGCCATCCACGGCATTCGCCGCCGCTCGGCGGCCAAAGCATCCCGGGCGCGGGTTTGGGCCTTTTCCTTTACGAGCAGCCGCTGTCGGGCCGCTTCCCACTCGTGCGCCGACACGACCGGTGGCGTGTGCATGCCAGGCTTTCCGCTCTTTCCTGCATTCTCGGCTGGTGTGGTCATAGCTTTTGAAATCTCCTCGTTGGCCCCGCGCATCGAGCGGGCGCGCGGCGGCAGTCGCCGCTCACCGCATGCGGTTGGTAGGAGACAGTCTGGCACCGGAATCCTGAGGCTGGGAGTAACAAGTGTGGCGCTATTCCGATACGCTCGCTGATTTCAGCGACGGCGCGTGTTTTCGTGGCCGCAGCCGGATCGGCCGGCAGCCAGATCTTGCCTGCCGGATGAAACACCCGCAGCAACAGTTGGACAAGCCAAGCCATGCCTCCACAGCGCGCGACCGCAAATGTGAAGCGACGGGATGGCAGGCGGCAGTTCGGGAAAAAGGGGTCCGACTGGGTGAGGGCAGCCTAGATCGGACGGCTTTCAACTCGGCCAGGGGTCCCGAACCGCTGGCGTCCTCCAGTTAGTCGATGAACTCCACCGGCACGCCGGGTTTCACGAGCTTGGCGAGTTCCTGCGCATCCCAGTTGGTCAGCCGCACGCAGCCATGGCTTTCCGTCTTGCCGATCTTCGAAGGATCGGGCGTGCCATGGACGCCGTAAGTCGGCTTGTCCAACGCGATCCAGATCGAGCCGACCGGCCCGTTCGGGCCCGGTGGAATCCTGAGGACCTTGTCGTTGTTGCCCTGCTTGAAGTTGAGCTTCGGGTTGTAGGTGTATTCGGGATCGAAGGCGATGCGCGAAACAGCATGCGTGCCGGTCGGCGATGGCGTGTCGGCCGAGCCGATCGTGGCCGGATAGGCTGCGATCACTTGTCCGTTCGCCGCATAGGCGCGCACCTGTTTGCGCCCCTTGTCGGCAACGATCCGGGTGACTTCGCCTTTGACGTTGGCGCCGACATTGGCCACCTTGATGATCGTGCCAGGGCGGTTGAAATTGGCCTCGGGATTGAGGGCCTTGAGATAGTTCTCGTCCATGTGGAAGCGCTCGGCCAGCATTTCCGCGACAGAAGTGTAGCTGAGCTTCTCGAGCTTGGCCTTCTCGCCATAGTCGGCGGGGACCGAAGCCACATAGGGTCCGGCGGCGTCGGTGGCGGTTATCTCATATGTCGTGAATGGATCGCCACCGGTTGCGGCGAGCGCCTTCTTGATGCCTTCCGCGTCGGTGGATTTCAGGTTCTCGCCCGTGATCTCCCGATACATGACAAGTGCCTTGTCGACATTCGAACCGAACCGGCCGTCGATGACGCCCGGCGAGGCTCCCCTGCGGTCGAGCAGAACCTGCAGGGCGGCAACATCGTCACGGGCCTGGAAATTCGCCGGTGGTTCGGAGCGCGGCAGCGCCGGCTCGATGATGGTCTCGCTGGGCGGTGCCGTATCGGCCCACTCCCGCGCCTCCGGGAGTGAACGGCGCTCGATTGGCCCGCCCAGAATCGAGCCTTGGTCGGGATCCGCAGGATAGGCGAGGATCGGCGGCTGCTCTTCATAGGGCTCGTTATAGGGATCGCGATAACGCTCGCGCGGCGCATCGGGATAGGGCTCGCGGGGATCCCTCGCATAGTCGTCCGGAGAACCCTCATAGTCTTCGACCGGCGGCGCGAACAGGCCCTGGTCGCGTCGGAAGCGCTCCATGTCCTCGGGGTCGTCGAGATAGTAGCGTCCGGGCCGGCGCAACTCGCGCTCGCGCTCGGCGCGGCGCTGACCTTCACGGCCGTATTGACGGCGGGGCCTGTCGATGGACAGGATCTCGCCCGTAAAGGCATCGACGATGACGCGCCGCCCCTGCCCGTCATAATAGACTTCTACATCGCCGGCCTGGGCAAGGCGCGGGCCATCGGCATGGCTTGCCGCAGGACGATGCCGCGAATCACGCGCGCCTTCCCATTCTGCCAGCGACGCCCCCGCATCGATCGTGGAGGCACCGGCCATGATGGCCGATAAGACGATGATCTTGCGGAACATATTGCTCAAATCTCTCCATTCGCCGGGCATCGCCGTCCCGCGGACAAAGGCCCAAGAATCCGCTAGCTGCCCCCACCGGCCAAATCGACCCTCGACGATGAACAGGGCATGAAAATGGCCGACGGGATCACCAGAACAACACCGCCATTGGCGCTTGAGTTCCTCATCCGGATGATAGCCCGAGCTCGGCGCGCGCCTTGCGCGTCAGCTTCAGGCAGACGAGCCGATGGCTCTCGCGCAGGTAATCCCTGAGCGCCTCGTCGTCCATGACTTCGTCGGTCTGCCGCTGGATCCAGCTCATCCCACGCGAGGCGAGATAGGGTGCGGGGCGCAGCCCGGCCTGCTCCTTCAGGATGGAAAAGGCGAGATCCGAACATTTGAACGTGACGGGCAGGTCTTCTCCCCCGTTCCAGCCGGCAATCGCGAACACCTTGCCGCCCACTTTCCAGACATGAGCGCCGCCCCACTGGACGACATGAGTGGATGCCGGCAGCGAAGCGCAGAAACCGTTATAGTCGTCCAGGGTCATCCCCCTTCCCCCGCTTCATACGAAAACGCCTCCCTCCGGCTGACGGAGGGAGGCGACAGAGCGCCGCGTCCAACTGGACGCGCCGCGGACGCTGTCAGGCAGCCTCCGACTTCTCGGCCACGGCAACCGTCGGCTTCGATCGGAAGTTCAGCCGGTCGGAGCCAGCCGTGATCTTGACGGTGGAACCGTCGAGAATCTCGCCCAGAAGGATCTTTTCAGCAAGCGGATCCTGTAGCTCCTTCTGCATGACACGCTTCAGGGGGCGCGCTCCGTAGGCCGGATCGTAACCCTTGTCGGCCAGCCAATCGATCGCCTCCTGGTCGAGCGACAGCGTGATCTTGCGGTCGGAGAGCAGCTTCTCCAGGCGCTCGAGCTGGATCTCGACGATGCGGCCCATATCCTGGCGGCGCAGCCGATGGAACAGGATTACCTCGTCGATTCGGTTCAGGAATTCCGGCCGGAACGAAGCCCTGACCACGGCCATCACCTCGTCGCGCACCTGGTCGACATCCTCCCCCTCGCCGAGATTCACAAGATACTCGGCGCCGAGATTCGACGTCATGATGATCAGCGTGTTGCGGAAGTCGACCGTGCGCCCCTGACCGTCGGTCAGCCTGCCATCGTCCAGCACCTGCAGCAGTACGTTGAAGACGTCGGGATGGGCCTTCTCGATCTCGTCGAACAGCACGACCTGATAGGGCCGGCGCCGTACCGCCTCGGTGAGGGCGCCACCCTCCTCGTAACCGACATAGCCGGGAGGCGCGCCGATCAGGCGGGCGACCGAGTGCTTCTCCATGAACTCCGACATGTCGATGCGCACCATGGCGCTCTCGTCGTCGAACAGGAAGGACGCAAGCGCCTTGGTCAGCTCGGTCTTGCCGACGCCGGTGGGACCCAGGAACATGAACGAGCCGATCGGCCGGTTCGGGTCCTGCAACCCGGCGCGAGCACGGCGTACCGCCTTGGAGACGGCCTGCACCGCCTCGCCCTGGCCGACGACGCGCTTGGCGAGCTCGTCTTCCATGCGAAGCAGCTTCTCGCGCTCGCCTTCCAGCATCTTGTCGACGGGAATGCCTGTCCAGCGCGACACCACATGCGCGACATGGTCGGGCGTCACGGTCTCCTCGACCATGCCGCCCTTGCCATCCTGCGCCTCGGCTTCCGTCAGCTTCTTCTCGAGCTCCGGGATCCTGCCATAGGCAAGCTCGCCTGCGCGGCTGAACTCGCCCTTGCGCTGCGCTATGGCAAGCTCGTTCCGCGCCTCATCGAGCTGCTTCTTCAGGTCCGCTGCCAGGCCGAGCTTCTGCTTCTCGGCCTGCCACTTCGCCGTCAGCTCCGCGGATTCTTCCTCGAGGCTGGTCAGTTCCTGTTCCAGCCGCGCAAGGCGATCCTTGGACGCCTCATCCTTCTCGACCTTGAGGGCCTCACGTTCGATCTTCAGCTGCATGATGCGCCGGTCGATCTCGTCCAGCGCCTCGGGCTTGGAATCGACCTGCATCCGCAGCCGAGATGCTGCTTCGTCGACAAGGTCGATCGCTTTGTCCGGCAGAAAACGGTCGGTGATGTAGCGGTTTGAGAGGCCCGCCGCGGAAACGAGGGCCGAGTCGGAGATTCGCACCTTGTGGTGCTGTTCGTACTTCTCCTTCAGCCCTCGCAGAATCGACACCGTGTCCTCGACGGTCGGTTCGTTGATGAAGACCGGCTGGAAGCGGCGGGCAAGGGCCGCATCCTTCTCCACATGCTTGCGGTATTCGTCGAGCGTGGTGGCGCCCACGCAATGCAGCTCGCCACGGGCAAGCGCCGGCTTCAACAGGTTGGAAGCGTCCATCGCCCCATCAGCCTTGCCGGCACCGACCAGCGTATGCATCTCGTCGATGAACAGGATGATATTGCCGTTCGCAGCGGTCACTTCCGACAGGACCGCCTTCAGGCGCTCTTCGAACTCGCCGCGATACTTCGCGCCGGCGATCAGCGCGCCCATGTCGAGCGCCATCAGTTGCTTGTCCTTCAGCGATTCCGGAACGTCGCCATTGACGATCCTGAGCGCCAGCCCTTCCGCGATTGCCGTCTTGCCGACGCCGGGTTCGCCGATCAGCACCGGATTGTTCTTGGTCCGGCGCGACAGAACCTGAATGGTGCGGCGGATCTCGTCATCACGGCCGATCACCGGATCGAGCTTGCCCGCGCGGGCATCGGCAGTGAGGTCGCGCGCATATTTCTTCAGCGCGTCATAGCCCTGCTCGGCGCTTGCCGTGTCGGCGGTGCGGCCCTTGCGGACGTCGTTGATGACCTGGTTCAGCGCCTGCGGCGTGACGCCCGCCTTTGCCAAGATCTCGGAGGTTTTGGCGGACTTCTCCACGGCAAGCGCGGTGAGCAGGCGCTCCACGGTCACAAAGCTGTCGCCGGCCTTCTTGGCGAGTTCCTCGGCCGTGGTGAACACCTTGGCGAGCGGCTGCGCCATATAAAGCTGCCCGTTGCCGCCCTCCACGCGCGGCATCGCCTGCAACGCCGCGTCGACGCCTAGCCTGACGTCGCGCGCATTGCCGCCGGCGCGTTCGATCAGCGACGCGGCGAGCCCTTCCTCGTCATCGACGAGAACTTTGAGGATATGTTCCGGCGTGAATTGCTGGTGGTTCTGCGAAAGCGCGTAGGTTTGCGCCGATTGAATGAACCCCCGGACGCGCTCGGAATATTTCTCGATATTCATAATTGTCTCCGTTCCATCACCGGCCCGCTTGGCGGCACCGGATCAGCCTGTGGTGACGAGCCCGCCCCAGTGAGCCTGGCTCCTACGCGCCTGATATGGGGCGCTCTCCTTCATTGCTCAAGGAGATGAAGGCCTTACGGAGAAACAAAAAACGGCGGAGAAAATCCCCGCCGTTCAGGACCCGGAGATCGGGTAATGTCAGCCCTGGGCAGCGGCCGTGTCCGGAGCCTCCGGTGCGGAAGCCTCTGGCGAGGCGACATTGCCGTCCGACTCGACCGCCTCGCCGGCATTGGCCTGCTCAGCCGCGTCAGGCCGCGTGCGCGGACGGCGCGGACGGCGCGGACGACGGGCCGGGGCTTCTTCCTCGCCGCCGGGAGCGGCGTGGCTGCCATTGGCGCGCGGCTCACGGTTGCTCTTCGTCTCGGCCGCTTCCTGGTTGAGCGCCACCTCGGCGGGCATGCCTTCGATCACCGGCTGCGGGCCCGATCCATCCATTGGCTGGGCCTGCGGCTGTGGCTGGTTCTGTTGGGGCTGTGGCGCCCGGATTTCCTGCTGGGCACCTTCCAACTCGTCGTCGAGATCCTCATCCAGTTCGTCGCGGTTGTCGCGCGCCTGCTGGTGGATCGGCATCTGCGCCTGCGCGGCAGCGATGATTCGATTGTAGTGCTCGGCGTGCTGGAGGTAATTCTCCGCCATCACCCTGTCGCCCGCGCTCTGCGCGTCACGCGCCAGCGCAGCGTATTTCTCGGCGATCTGCTGCGCGGAGCCGCGAATCTTCACATCCGGCCCGTTGCTTTCATAGTTGCGTGTAAGGGGGTTCGGTCCCTTGCGATTGTTGTTGTTGTTATTGTTGTTGCGCCCACGCATGCGCCTGTTCTGCTGTTGTGGCCTCATCCCGATCTCACATCTGGAAAATTGTTCGCAAACGGCGGCGCATCATTGCCCGCCGGTCCGTACCGTCCTGCCGGTGCTCGCCCGCAATGTCTGCGCTGGCGCCACGTGCCATCCTGTTCCGGTTCATGTCTTGCCGGACGATCCCCGCACGAAGCTAAGGCGTCACTCACGCAAGAAGGCAGCTTGTTTCATCAGGAAACCGAATTGATAACAGCACTGCCTGCTTCGTCTCATCCGGTTGCTGGACCCTAGCGGCATTCGCCTGGGTTGCCAAGCTTTATTTCTGTGGTGCGGCAAGGTGTTCATGCAAGGCCGAACACCAGCACCCGGTCGTTGCTGCCGAGATCTCGCGCCGCACCTACCAGTTGGTAGCCGGCCGCTCGGAATATCCCGGTAACCTTGTCCTTTTGCCGAAAGCCGATCTCGACGCCGATACGACCGCCTTCTTCGAGATGCGCTTTTGCGCGTGTCGCGATGATTCGATAGGCATCAAGCCCGTCGGCGCCGCCATCGAGCGCCCTGATCGGATCGAACAACCTGACCTCAGGCTGTAAATCGTCGAGTTCCGCAGTCGATATATAGGGGGGATTCGAGACAATTCCATGAAATTTTTCTGAAACAGCCGAGAACCAGTCCGACAGCAGCGGCCGGAAGCGCGCAGCAAGGCCGGCCGTCCGCGCATTCGCGGCGGCCGTCTTCAGCGCATCGGCGGAAATATCGGCGCCGACGGCTTCAGCTTGGGGGAGCTCCTTCAGAAGCGCCAGCGCGATGGCTCCGGTGCCGGTCCCCAGGTCGAGGATACGGCAACCCTTTCCCCTGGCCGCGATCATCCTCAGGTAGGGGAGCATCGTATCGACCAAGGTTTCGGTATCCGGCCGTGGCTCCAGTGTCTCGGGCGACAGCGAGAGCCGCAATCCGTGGAATTCGCGATAGCCGATTATGCGGTGCACCGGCTCTCCTCGCATGCGCCGCGCCAACGCCGCCATGATGGCCCCCGCGATCGCCGCATCGAGCGGTCGTTCGGGATCGACAATCGTCTCGGTTCGCGTGGCGCCCGAAAAATGCTCGACAATCAGCCTGGCATCGAGCGCCGCGTCGGCGATGCCCGAGGCGGCAAGCTCGGCCCTGGCCAGGCGCAACATGCCGCCGAGCGTGGCGTCGCTCATGGGGCGGCTCTTGAGGAAGGCCGTCGCCGTCCCCTCATCCGGCCGCGCTTCGCGCGGCCACCTTCTCCCCCAAGGGGAGAAGGGAGGGCGCGGAGCGCGGCCGGATGAGGGGTGCTGCGCTTCAGGCTAAGCATGACCAGCTCGCCCTCACCCAAACTCGGCGAGCAGCTTGGACTGGTGATCGGCGATCAGCGCGTCGACGATTTCGTCCATCTCGCCTTCCATGACGCGGTCGAGCTTGTAGAGCGTCAGGTTGATGCGGTGGTCCGTGACGCGCCCCTGCGGGAAGTTATAGGTGCGGATGCGCTCCGAGCGGTCGCCGGAGCCGACCTGGAGCCGGCGCGATTCGGAACGTTCGTCGGCGGCCTTCGATCGCTCCATGTCGTAGAGCCGGGCGCGCAATATCTGCATGGCGCGGGCGCGGTTCTGGTGCTGCGACTTCTCCGCCTGAACGACGATGATGCCGGTCGGCAGATGGGTGATCCGCACCGCCGAATCGGTGGTGTTGACGTGCTGGCCTCCGGCGCCCGAGGCGCGCATTGTGTCGATGCGGATGTCTTCCTGCCTGATCTCGATGTCGACTTCCTCGGCCTCCGGCAGGACGGCGACCGTGGCGGCCGACGTGTGGATGCGACCGCCCGCTTCCGTGGCCGGCACGCGCTGCACGCGATGGACGCCAGATTCGAACTTCAGATGCGCGAACACGCCCTTCCCCGACACGGTGGCGATGACTTCCTTGAAGCCGCCCACCTCGCCCTCGCTGGCCGAGGCCACTTCGAAGCGCCAGCCTTTGGAAGCCGCGTAACGTTCGTACATCCGGAAAAGATCGCCGGCAAAAAGGGCGGCCTCGTCGCCGCCCGTGCCGGCACGGATTTCGAGGATCGCGTTCCGCTCGTCCGCCGCATCCTTGGGCAGGAGCAGGATCTGGATATCCTTCTGCAGCGTCTCGATCCGCTCTTCCACCGCCGAGAGATCCGCTTCGGCGAGCTCGCGCATCTCGGCGTCGGTGGTCTTGTCGGCGAGCATCGCCTCGAGATCGGCAAGCTCCCCCTCGGCGGCGCGCAGTTCCCGGATCTTGCCGGCCATGTCCTGCAACTCGGCATATTCCGACGCCATCTTCACATAGGCTTCAGGCTCCGGCCCGGCCGCCATCTGCGCTTCGAGCATGTCGAAACGTTTGACGAGCTGGTCCATACGGTCGCGCGGCAGACTGATCATATCACTGGGTCAAATAGGAATGTTGTTTTCCCTTGCGAAGGCGGCAAGCTCCTCGCGGGTGTTGCGACCGGCGTCCGGCCTGGAGAGGGCGTCGTTCAGGAAAGCCTCGAGCCTGTCGAGCTGCAGTTCCGCGAGCATCGCCTTGACCGGCCCGATCGCAGCGGGCGACATGGAGATGGAGCGGTAGCCCAGGCCGACCAGGGCCATGGCCGAGATCGGCTTGCCGGCAAGCTCGCCGCACAGCGTGACCGGCGTATCCATGGCCTTGCCTGCGTCGACAATCCGTTTGAGGACACGCAGAAACGGCACCGACAGCGGGTCGAAACGGTCGGAGAGCTGCGTGTTGCCGCGGTCGGTCGCCATCACGAACTGGAACAGGTCGTTCGAGCCCACCGACACGAAGTCGACGGTGCGCATCAGCTCCTCGAGCTGGAAGAGCAGCGCGGGCACCTCGATCATGGCGCCGAGTTTCAGGATGTTCGGCAGGTCGTGGGCGAAGCGGGAGAGGTGGCGCACCTCGCGATCGATGATCTCGCGTGCCTGGAAGATTTCGCCGAGCTCGGTGACCATGGGCAGCATGACCCGAAGCTCGCGCCCGCCGGCCGCCTTGAGCAGCGCGCGGACCTGCGTGCGCAGCAACGCCGGGCGATCGAGCGTGAGACGGATCGCCCGCCAGCCGAGGGCCGGATTCTCCTCGTTCACCGAATTCTTGAAATAAGGTAGGACCTTGTCGCCGCCGATGTCGATCGTGCGGAATGTCACCGGCTTGCCTTTTGCCGCGTCGAGCACGTCGCGATAGAGCTTTTCCTGCGCCTCGGCGCGCGGGAAAGTCGCCGCCACCATGAATTGCAGCTCGGTTCGGAAGAGGCCGATGCCCGCGGCGCCCGATTCGGCGAGCTGCGGCAGGTCGACGAATAGACCGGCATTCATCATCAAGTCGACGCGCACGCCATCCTTGGTTTTCGACGGCTTGTTGCGCAGCTCGCGATAGAGTTCCTGCCGGCGCGCCCGGAAGCGCACCTTCTCGGCATAGGCCGCCTCGACGTCGGGCTGCGGGCGCAGATGGATGCGCCCTTCGTCGCCGTCGATGATGATGGCGTCGCCATTCTCCGCCATGGAGACGGCGCCCTTCATCTGGCCGGCGACGGGAATGCCCATCGCACGGGCGACAATGACGACGTGGCTGGTGATGGCGCCGTCCTCCAGCACGAGGCCGCGCAGCCTGTCCCTCGGGAAATCGAGCAGCTCTGCCGCTCCCATCGAGCGGGCCACGATCACCGCATCCCTGGGCAGAGTGGCGGCGAGCACCTCGGGCCCATGTCCCATGAGCTGGCGCAGCAGGCGGTTGGCGAGATCGTCGAAGTCGCTCATCCGCTCGCGCATGTAGGGGTCCGTCATGTGCAGCATGCGCGCGCGCATGTCGCTCTGAACCTTTTCGACCGCCGCCTCGGCCGTCAGACCATTGCGCACCGCCTCTTCGAGGCGGCGGACCCAGCCGCGATCGTTGGCAAACATGCGGTAGGCCTCGAGCACGGCCCGATGCTCGCCTTCGAAGGCAACGTCGCGACGCGACAGCATGTCGTCTATCGACAGCCTGAGCGAGCCCAGCGCCTCGTCCAAGCGACGAAGCTCTTCCTCCGTGTCCTCGTTGAAGAGATTGGTGACGACGATGCGCGGCTCGTGCAGCACGACATGTCCGAGACCGACGCCTTCGTTGAAGGACAGGCCGGAGAAGCTCGCCGGGCGCCGCAGGTCGAGTTCCAGGCCGGGCCGGGTGAGCCGTGCGAGATCGCCCGTGGCGATCATTTCGGCGATCACCATGGCGGTGGTCTCCAGGGCCTCGAGCTCATCGTCGCGGTAGTGCCGCTTGGTGCGGTTCTGCACGACCAGGACGCCCAAGGTGCGGCCCGCGCGCAGAACCGGCACGCCAAGGAAGGAGTGATAGATCTCCTCTCCCGTTTCCGGCAGATAGGCGAAGGCGGGATGAAGCTGCGCGTCGGACAGGTTGAGCGGCCGCGCGCTGGCGGCGATGGTGCCGACGAGTCCCTGGCCCAACCTGAGCTGCGCAAGGTGAACCGAGCCGGGATTGAGGCCTTCGGTGGCGTAAAGCTCCAGCACTGCGTCGGCGCGCAGGACGTAGAGCGAGCAGACCTCGGCCACCATATTGGCGGCGATCTCGCGCACGATGCGGTCGAGCCGCTCTTGCGGCTCAAGCGCCTCCGCCATCAGCTCGCGGAGGCGTTTCAGAAGCACGCGCGGTCCGGCGGCTTGGTCACGCATCGTTCGAGGCCTCTTTCAGCGGCCGCCGCCGACCGCCTCCCTAGGCAACCCGTGACGCCGCGATTTTATTCCCGTCTACTACTGCTTATCCAGACCGTAAACGGAATGCAAAGTCCGAACTGCGAGTTCGGTGTAGGCACCGTCGATAAGGATGGAGATTTTGATCTCCGAGGTGGTGATCGCCCGGATGTTGATCGATTTTTCGGCAAGTGCCCGGAAGGCCGTGGCGGCAACGCCCGCGTGGCTCCTCATGCCGATGCCGATCACCGAGATCTTCGACATGCCGGTCTCAGACTGGACGACATCGAAGCCGATCGTTTCCTTGACCCGATGGAGCACTGCGAGCGCCTTTTCGATATCGCCCGACGGCACCGTGAAGGTCATGTCGGTGAACTTGCCGTCTTCCGAAATGTTCTGGACGATCATGTCGACATTGATGTTGGCCTCGGCCAGCGGACCGAAGATTCCGGCCGCGACGCCCGGCCGGTCGGAGACACGCCGCAAGGAGATCTGTGCCTCGTCCTTGGCATAGGCAATTCCGGTGACGACCTGCTGTTCCACGATTTCTTCCTCGTCGCAAATGAGCGTTCCGGGCGGGTTCAGGAGATCGCCCATGCCCGGCGCATCGGGATCCTCGAAGGACGACCGCACGAATGTGCGGACACGGTGCACCATGGCGAGTTCCACCGAACGGACCTGCAGCACCTTGGCGCCCAGCGAGGCCATCTCCAGCATCTCCTCGAAGGAGATTTTTGCAAGCCGTCTCGCCTTGGGCTCGATGCGCGGGTCCGTGGTATAGACGCCGTCCACGTCGGTATAGATGTCGCAGCGGTCGGCCTTCACGGCGGCGGCGATGGCGACGGCGCTGGTGTCGGAACCGCCGCGGCCGAGCGTCGCGATGCGGTTGTCGGGGCCGAGCCCCTGGAACCCTGCGACGACGGCCACCTGGCCTTCGCCGAAACGCTTGATCAGGAACGACCCGTCAATGTCGGTGATGCGTGCGGCGCCGTGGGCGTTGTCGGTGCGGATCGGGATCTGCCAGCCCTGCCAGGAGCGGGCGTTGATGCCCATCGACTGGAGCACGATGGCGAGAAGCCCGGCCGTGACCTGTTCGCCGGAGGCGACGACCGCGTCGTATTCGCGCGCATCGTGAAGCGCGGACGCCTCGCGGGTCCAGCCGACGAGCTCGTTCGTCTTTCCAGCCATGGCGGAAACGACCACGGCGACCTCGTTGCCGGCATCGACCTCGCGTTTGACATGCCGCGCCACATTGCGGATTCGGCTGATGTCGGCGACGGAGGTTCCGCCGAATTTCATCACGATGCGCGCCATGGAAGCGGATTGCCTTTTCTGCGGCCGCCGAAGTTCCCGTCGGCGGAAGTGGTCGAAGGAAGGCGCCCCCAAGCCGAGGCGCCGAATGCGGTGGCCTCTTAGCCAAAACGCCTTGCTTTCGCAAGCTGCGAGACAGCGCCATGCCGGCGCGAATCAGCGCAGGAGGGCCGCTAGACTTCCGACCCTTTCCCATCGCTTTGTCCACGGCGGTAAAAGAACATGGTGCCTTGACATTCTCCCGCGCGCACCCGACTTCCTTGTGTCCGCGAAGGAGATCCCCCAATGGCCGACGCCCGACGAACCACCATCGACGTTTCCGAAGTGGAACGTTTCGCCGCGCTGGCGGCGGAATGGTGGAACCCCAACGGCAAATTCAAGCCGCTCCACAAATTCAATCCGGTCCGGCTCGCCTGGATCCGCGACCATGTGGCTGAACGTTTTGGACGCGATCCGCGCGCGGCAAGGCCTTTTGAGGGCTTGCGCATCCTCGACATAGGCTGCGGCGGCGGGTTGCTCTGCGAGCCGATGGCTCGTCTGGGCGCCGAGGTCGTCGGAGCCGACGCCGCCGCCACGAATATCGAGGTGGCGAAACTGCATGCCGCCGAATCGAATGTGACCGTCGACTACCGCGCCACGACGGCCGAGGCGCTCGCCGATGCAGGCGAGAAGTTCGACGTCGTCCTCAACATGGAAGTGGTGGAGCACGTCGCCGACATCGCTCTTTTCCTCGGCAAATGCGCCGAGATGGTGAAGCCAGGCGGCATCATGTTCGTCGCCACCATCAACCGCACATTCAAGGCGCTGGGGCTCGCAATCATCGGTGCCGAATATGTGCTGCGCTGGCTGCCACGCGGCACGCATCAATATGGCAAGCTGGTACGTCCGGAGGAACTCGAAGCCTCTCTCGGCAAGGCGGGCCTCACCGTCGTCGACCGAACCGGCGTGACCTACCATCCTCTGGCCGATCGGTGGCAGAAGTCCGGCGACCTGGACGTCAACTACATGGTGCTCGCCGAGAAGTCTTCCGTCTGACCCCGACCGGCAATTTTCCCCCAAGACAGATGGCGCACGCTCGTGGCATCATCGCGCCATGAACGTCGCCAACGCCCGCAATCTCGCCCTCGCCTTGCCGGAAACGGTCGAGAAATCGCAGTTCGGCAAGCCGGATTTCCGGGTTCGCAACCGCATCTTCATGACGGCCTCCGCCGCGGATCATGTCGTCGTGAAGATGTCGCCCGAACAGCAGGAGATGTTGATCGTCGCCGAGCCGGAGATCTTTCAGGCCGTACCCGGCGGTTGGGGTCGCCAAGGTTGGACAAGGCTCCATCTGGCCACGGCCGACGAGGCAACGCTGAAGAGCGCGCTCCTCATGGCTTGGCGAAACGTCGCGCCGACGCTTCTTGGAAAACGCCTCAGTTCTTTTGGGACTGAGCCCTGGTCGTCATGAAGACGCCGACCGAAAGGATCGCCGCGCCCACCCAGGTGAGCAGCTCATAGCGTTCCCCGAGGAAGAGCATGCCCGAGATCAGCCCGATCGCCGCCCCGACATAGCCGATCTGGCTGAGATAGACTGGTCCGCCGACGGACTGCAGACGGAAGAAGAAAGCGAACATGGCCGACGCGGCGACCACCTGTGCCAGCACCAGCAGCGGGATGCCGGGCAGGAGGCCGAAGGCGGCTGCCTTGCCTGTGACGACCAATCCCACAAGGAGCATCGCGGCCGCGGCGAGATGACTGCCGGCCGCAAGCTCGATCGGCCCGGCATCCCTGGGCCAGTCGGAAGTCCGGTAGATGTTGCCCAGCGCGAGGCAGACCGGGATCAGTAGCCCGACGATCACCCAGAAGATCTCCGCCGGTTGCCCTGCCTCGCCGCGCGTCGCCGCTACGATCAGCGCTCCGAAGAAGCCGATCACGATGCCCGAAATGCCGAGGAGGTTCGGCCGGCGCACCCCGAGCAGGATCGACAGGATCAGCGTGATCACGGGCGAGATGGTGAACATGATGCCGGTGTAGCCCGCACCGAGATGCGGGATCGCCGAGAACATCAGGAGATTGGGGATCGCGTAGGAGATGGCCGCCGCCAGCACAAAGTAGCGAAGCTTGTGCGGAGTGAGGCGCAGGCGCTTGCGGCCCAGCAAGAGAGCGCAGAGCAGAACCGAACCCGCGCCCGCGGAGATCACGAACGCCCACAGCATGGCCGGCACGCCGCCTTCCGTCGCAAGCTTTCCGAAGGGCAGCGCCAGGCCGAGCAGGGCCCCCGTGACGAGGAGGAGGCCGAAGGCCGAGTTCCAGAGCTGCTTCATGGATGGTCCCTCGGCCGGGAATGGTCAACAGGGTTCAGTGAATCGAACTGTTCTCTCGATCACGCCAAATGGCATTCGCCATTGGCCGTTCATGGCCAACGCGTTGAGGAGGCGCGAGCGAGAAGCTCGCCCCTCCGGGCCAAGCACGTCAATTCCTGTCCTCCGGGAAGACCGGGATCGGCATGAAGTCGACACCGTCCTCCACGAGGCCCCGCACTTCATCGGCGGTGGCCTCGCCATAGATGCCGCGCGGGTCGGCTTCGCCGAAATGGATCTTGCGCGCCTCTTCGGCGAATTTGTCGCCGACATAGTCGGCATTCTCGCGCAGCTTCTCGGACAGGGCCTTCAATTGAGCCATCGCCTGCTTCTGAGCCTCGCCCATGGCGAGCGCGATTTTTTCCTTCTTGCGCGCGGTAGAGACAGCCGGCGCCATCAGCGCCTTCTCGACCTTGCTCGAGCCGCAATGCGGACATTCGACGAAGCCCCGCTTCGCCTGCTTGTCGAAATCGTCATTGTTGCGGAACCAAGCCTCGAATTCATGGGCCTGGTCACAGATCAAAGAGAAACGGATCACGATGCCGCTCCTCGCAGCTCTGGGGATACGACCTCCACCGCTTCCACCGTGAAGTCGCGCGCGTTCTTCAGGTTGGGAATCCTGCGGCGCGCCGCGACAGAAGCATCCGCGTCGATCTCCGCGATCACGACTCCTGGCTCGTCGTGCGCGGCCTCGGCGACGATGCGGCCCCACGGGTCGACAATCATCGAATGCCCGTAGGTCTCGCGTCCGTCCTCGTGAAGGCCCCCTTGGGCGGCAGCCACGACCCAGGCACCGTTCTCGATCGCACGGGCGCGCAGGAGGACGTGCCAATGCGCCTCGCCGGTCTGACGCGTGAAGGCCGCCGGCGCGGTGAGGACCGAAGCGCCGGCCAGTGCCTCGGCGCGGAAAAGTTGGGGGAAACGCAGGTCGTAGCAGATGGCAAAGCCCAGGCGGGCAATCGGCAGGTTTGCCACCACGGCTTGCTTTCCCGGCTCGTAAGCCGAGGATTCGCGCCAGCTCTCGCCCTTGTCGAGATCGACGTCGAACATGTGGATCTTGTCGTAGGAGGCGATCAAACCGCCGTCGGGCCCGAACAGCAAGGCGCGGTTGGCGAGCTTGCCGTCGTCACGCAGGATCGCGGTGGATCCGACATGGAGATAGATGCCGAGCTCAGCCGAAAGACGGGCTGCTGCGGCCGCGATCACGTCCCGATCCTGGGTGGTGAAGGCTGCGGCGCGCGCCTCCTTGTCCCGAACGATGGCTCCGGTCATCTCCGGCGTCTGCACATAGCAAGCGCCCTGCCCCGCGGCGTCGCGCACCATTTCCTCGAAGGTCCTCGCATTGCGTCCGACATCGGTGCCGGAACGCATCTGGACGGCAGCGGCCTTGAAAACGCTCATCACGGACCCCTCAGTTCAACCGACCGGTGCGGAGAAGCTCGTCGAGCCGGCCCTGCGCCTCCAGCGCGTGGAGATCGTCCGACCCGCCGACATGCACGTCCCCGATGAAGATCTGCGGGAAGGTATACCGACCGTTGGCACGCGCGATCATTTCCTGGCGAAGCTCAGGCGAGAAGCTTGCGTCATGCTCGGTATAGCTCACGCCCTTGCGGTCGAGCAGGCTCTTCGCGGCCGCGCAATAGCCGCACATCACCCGTGTATAGATCGTTACATCAACCATGGCCGGTTCCGATAAATCCACCAAACACGATATCAACCCAGCGGTCATATAGTGGCTGCTTCGTCGGGCCGGAAGTCCCCCGGCAGCACGCGCGCGAATGTCAGCACGTCGACCGCTGTCGCGCCGCCACGCTTCAGGGCCCGGGTCGCGGCTGCGACCGTCGCGCCGGTCGTGTAGACGTCGTCGACCAGCAGGACGCGGCGGCCTCGCACAAGCATCTCCGCATGCGCCGGGACCTGAAAGGCGCCCCGCACATTGTCCTCGCGCTCCCGGCGATGGAGGCCGACCTGGCGGCGCGTCACCTTCGCCCGACGTAGCGCCTCTGGCTCGAAGCGCAGCCCGGTGAGCCATGCCAAGGCACGGCCAAGCTCGGCGGACTGATTGTAGCGCCTGCCGAGGAAACGACGCCAATGCAGCGGCAGAGGGACGATGAGATCGGCATCCGCGATCAGCTCGGCGCCTGCCCGGAGCATCCAGCGCGCCATCCATGGCGCCAGATCGGTGCGGTCGTTGTATTTCAACGCCTGCGCCATGGAACGGGCCACGCCGGAATAGGCAACGGCGGCCCGAGCGCGCTCGAAAGGGGGCGGATCAGCGATCGCCTCGGCCGACAGGAAATTCGCACCCATGTCATGGCTGAACGGCGTGCCCATGACCTGGCACCAGGGTTTTTCGAGGAACCGCAAGCGGGGCCAGCACGCGCCGCACAACGTGCCAGGCTCCGAAACCTTTCTGCGGCAACCTGCGCAGACCGGCGGAAACAGCAATCGCGCCGGGATAGCGCGAATCGTCTTCGACAGCTCCTTGAAGTCGAACATGCCCCCACCACTTGGACTTCCGAAACTTATCATGGGGCGGCGCGCTAGGAAATCGAACTGTCTCCCTATATGAGCTGTGCCACCTCAGGACTTTCGCCCTTTTGCCGGGAAACACGCTTTGCAGCCGCTCTTCGACGCCGAACTCACCCTGCGACGCAAACGCCGCGCGCTTGCCGCCGCTGTCCCCGGAGCGAGCTTCCTGATGGATCGCGCGGCCGAGGATCTGGGCGATCGGCTTGCCACCGTCGAACGGCGTTTCGACCATGCAGCGGCGCTGTTCTCGGTCACGTCCGCAGCGCGCGACGTGCTCGCGGCCAGTGGCAAGGTGGCAAGGGTGACGCGCGTCGAAGCCGATCCGGCATTTCTGGCCGGAGGCGAGGGGCTGGTCTCGTCGCCGGACCACGTCCCCTTCGAGCCCGGGAGCATCGATCTCGCCGTGTCGCTGCTGTCTTTCCAGGAAGCAAACGACATCCCCGGCCTGCTGATCCAGATCTGCCGTGCGCTGAAAGCGGATGGGCTGTTTCTCGCCGCGTTCGCCGGCAGCGGTACGCTGGCGGAGCTGCGCGAGAGCCTTCTGGCGGCTGAGACGGAGATCAGCGGCGGCGCGAGCCCCCGCGTCATGCCCTTCACGGACGTGCGCGATGCAGGTGCGCTGCTGCAGCGCGCCGGCTTCGCGCTGCCGGTGGCCGACGTCGAGACGGTCACAGTGCGGTATGAGTCGATGTTCGGCCTGCTGCGCGACCTGCGCGCCATGGGCGCCACCAGTGCGCTCCTCGACCGGTCACGTAAGCCGGCGACGCGCCAGCTCTTCGCGCGGGCGGCGGAAATCTATGGCGAACGTTTCTCCGATCCCGACGGCCGGATCCGAGCGACCTTCGCGCTGGTGTGGCTATCGGGTTGGGCTCCGCATGCCTCGCAGCAGCAGCCGCTCAAGCCCGGTTCGGGCCAGGTGTCGCTTGCCGAGGTGCTTGGGACGAAAGAGGGCTCGTCCGAGCCGGACTAAAAGCATGTCGCGTGAATCTCAATTCGCGCGACATCCTTAGCGTATCGTTTCTTCATGTCTTTCACCCGAAACCGCTGCACAGTTTTCGGCGACATGCATCAATTCAGCGCCTGCCGCAGCTGGCTGCCACTGTCTCCCCAGAGCGACCAGAGGCCGTCCGCGACCTCAACGGCACCCGTGATGATGGCGGCGGAGAGCACGACGACGATCAAGCCGTATTCCACGGCAGTGGCGCCGCGTTCGTCTTTGAGGAATCGCCTGAGCATGATGCCCTCCACATGGGTTCGGTCCCATCATGGCTCGCGGCGGTTAAGGAAGGTTGAGGCGACAGGCTTAACCAGCGGTGAAGGCTTCTAGCAATGGCCCTGGATGTTGAAACATCCAGGGTGCCTCAGTCGCCGGCGCGGCCCCTCCGGGCCGCTTGGCTTTCGCGCCACGCATCGGCCTGAAAATCGGAATCGATTTTCAGAAAGCACGATGCGTAGATTAGGTGACGGAGCGTCCTTTGCGCGTCCTAATGGACGCGCGGCGCTCCGGCGGCGCGGCGCGCAGTCGCGCGCTCCAACGGTCAATCTTATTGACCGTTGGTATTTAACACTCGCCGCTGCGGCTGCCGTCGGACCGTATGATGCAGACAGCGTCCGGCGATGGCTGAAGCACGCTCCGGCGGACGGTATAGGTGTCGCCCGGTCGGATCGATCCCGTGGTCGTCATGTCGAGCCCGCTGGCGACCAGTGACTCGGCCTTGCGTTCCGCGAACGGCACGAATATCAGTGCAAGCGCAATCCCCATCAGCCCGAACAGCAGCGCGACACGCAGTGCGCCGAAACCGGCCGCGCGCAGACTGAAGCCGCGTTCTTCGCTCGTATCCATACCGGATCTCCCTGTCGCGTTGACCAGTGCCCCACCTGGTGGGCTGACCCAGGAATACCTCAAATTTTCAGCATTCCCTGAAGGATCGATTAACGCGCGGATTCACCATGGGGGAAATAGAGGAGAATTGTCGCGCGACCACCACTGCGCCTCACAACAAGTCGATCAGGAACGGTATCAGCGGGGCATCGGCCGGCGGCATGGGATAGTCGCGCAACTGGCGCGGCCTGACCCATTTCAGTGCCTGGACCTCCTTGGGTACAGGCGTACCCCAGAAGCGGCGGCACACGAAGAGCGGCATCAAGAGATGGAAGGTCTCGTATTCATGGCTGGCGAAGGTGAGCGGCGCAAGACATGGCACCTTGGTCTCGACACCGATCTCCTCCGCAAGCTCGCGCACCACCGTCTGCTCGGGTGTTTCACCCGGCTCGATCTTTCCACCCGGGAACTCCCAAAGGCCGGCGAGAGGCTTGCCTTCGGGGCGCTGGGTGATCAGCACGCGTCCATCGGCATCGATCAGGGCGCAGGCAGCGACGAGGACGATCTTCTTTTCATTCATCGGTCGGATTCCGGCGGCTGGCGATAATGATAGCGGTAGACATCCTGAAAACCGAGTGACCGATAAAGGCCGAGCGCCGGTCCGTTGTCGACGCCCACCTGTAGCCAGGCCTGGCGGGCGCCGCGGAGCTTCGCCCATTTCAGCGCCGAAAGGATGGTGCGCCAGGCATATCCCTTGCCACGCTGCCCTGCCGCCGTCCCGATCTCGAACAGGCCAGCCAGATCCCCATCCTGCACGCAGATCAGCGACGCGACCGGCTCGCCGCCGGCCTCGAGCACGAAGAGCCCCACCTCCGCTCGGATCGCGCCGATGATCTCGGAAAGGCCCGGCCGCAAAGCGGGTTCGAAACCATGGACCTTCATCGCTGCGCCGATGAAGCGGCTGATATCCTTGAGCGGGATCTGGTCGATGGCCGCATCCACAGCGGCCGCTCCAGCGAGCGGCAGGCGCATGACCAGGGATTCGTCGAAGACACTCCAGCGCTGCTCGTCGAAATAAGCCTGGAGAGGATCGCCGGACAGCGGCGTCAGCCGGAAGGTCAGCGGACGCCCGTATGCCTCGAAGCGGCGCGCGGCCCGGCCGACACGCTCATTGAGACCGGTCAGATCGCCGGGATCGAGCGGGTTGACTGAATTGAGCCGTTTGGCCGGGTGGCCCGCGGTCAGCCGCACGACCCAGGTGCCGTCATAATGGACCGAAGCCGCCGGCCACGCGCGGAAGCCGGCCGCCTCGAAACGGCGGACCAGCGGCAGTTCGGGCCCCGTCACGACCTGTAGTCGCCATTGATGGCGACATATTCCTTGGTGAGATCGCAGGTCCAAACAGTCGCCTTGCCCCGGCCGATGCCGATATCGGCCCGTATGCGGATTTCGTCGCGCTTCATGTAGGCCGACGTCTCGGCTTCCGAATAATCCGGGTCGCGCTCGCCGTTGAACGCGAGGCGATTGTCGCCGAACCAGATCGACAGGCTGTCTCGGTCGGCCGGCTCGCCGGCCTTTCCTACGGCCATGACGACCCGGCCCCAATTGGCATCCTCGCCGGCGACCGCCGTCTTGACCAGCGGCGAGTTGGCGATGGAAAGCGCGATGCGCTTGGCCGAGCGCGCCGACTTGGCGCCCGTGACGGTCACCTCGATCTGCTTGCGCGCGCCCTCGCCATCGCGCACCACCTGCAGCGCGAGGTTTCTCAGGATGCGGTTCAGCGCCCGCCGGAACTGCCCGAGCCGCGCATCCCGGGGATCGGTGATAGCCGGCGCGCCGCGTCGCGCCGCGGCTCCCGTCGCGAAGAGCAGAAGCGTATCGCTCGTCGAAGTGTCGCTGTCCACGGTCACCGCATTGAACGTCTTGCCGACGCCCTTCGACAGCAGGTCCTGCAGTACGGGGGCTGCGATTGGTGCGTCGGTGGCGATGAAGGAAAGCATGGTCGCCATGTCGGGCGCGATCATGCCGGCACCCTTGGCGATGCCGTTGATGATCACGTCGGCGTCGCCGATCTTCACCGTGGCGGTCGCATATTTCGGGAAAGTATCCGTGGTCATGATGGCCATGCCGGCGTCCTTCCACAGACCGGATTCGGCCCGCTTGGCCATATCCGCAAGGAGATGGCTGAAACGACCGGCATCGAGCGGCTCGCCGATCACGCCGGTGGAGGCGAGGAAGACGTCTCCCGTTTGGCAGCCCGCGGCCTTCGCCGCCGCTTCGGCGGTCATCGCGGTCGTTTCCCGGCCTTTCCTGCCGGTGAAGGCGTTTGCATTGCCGGAATTGACCACCAGGGCCCTGGCCTTGCCGGCCGGCAGGTTCTCCCTGCAGAAATCGACCGGCGCCGAGGGGCATTTGGAGCGGGTGAAGACGCCGGCCACCTCGGTGCCCTCGTCAAAGACCATGAACAAGAGGTCGGTCCGGTTCTTGTACTTGATGCCGGCCTCCGCCGTGGCGATGCGCACGCCCTCGACCTCCGGCATCTTCGGCTGGGTTTTCGGGGCAAGCGGGGAGACGGCTGTGGACATCGAGTACCCTCGGACGGAGGCTGCGGGAAGGACCTCTCGTTTGCCTCACTCGCCGAACGTGTGCAAGGCGTTTCATGCAGGATCCGGAACAATGGGAGAATTGCCCGTGAGCCGTGCTATCATGATGCCGACCATGCGCAGCTTGACCGTCATCTTCATCGCTGCCGTTGGGGTTGCCTTCGCAATTGCCCCGGCAAGTCCGCAATCCGATCGGCCGTGCGGCAGCCGCGAACCCGTCGACACGCTTCGCCAGGCATGGCAGGCGCTCTATGCCTGCTGGAAGCCGCCGGCGGGTAGCGAAGGCATGGAGATCACCCTGCTGTTCTCGTTGCGCCGCGACGGCACGCTGATCGGCAAGCCGAGAGCCACGTGGTCCAAGCTCTCCGGCAATTCGAACGAACAACGCGCCTTCGTCGCGTCCGTCCTCACGGCGCTCGACCATGCGCTGCCGCTGCCCTTGACTGAGGGGATGGGCGGGGCCGTCGCAGGGCGCCCGCTGGCCTTGCGCTTTTCAGTCGGCGGCGGTGGCCCCATTCGATCGCTCTGAACGCGCGGCCAGGCGCCTCGGGGCGGCGCAGGTTCGTATGGCTTCGGCTAGGCTTACCGCCCGAAGCATCTCGTTTGCCCAAAACCGCTGCACGGTTTTGGGCAACATGCATGAGCCTTTTCTAGACCGCCGAGCGTGTGTCAGAAGCCGTCGGACGTCTTCCGACACCTGCTCGGACGAGCCAGTCGGCTCGGTAGTCCTACTGTGCCTTGTCGACCGCTTCGACGGCCTTCTTCAGCTCCGGATCGGTAATGTCGATTTTGGCCGATCCGCGCAGCGTCTCGGCGAGCGCGGCGTATTTCTCCCGCAGGACGAGCGAGCGGAACTGTTCCTTCACAGCATCGAATGCGGGCGGCTGCTGGGCGCGCTTGTCCTCGACCTTGATGATGTGCCAGCCGAACTGCGACTGCACTGGCTCGGTCGTGTATTTGCCGACCTCGAGCGCGAAGGCCGCCTTCTCGAATTCCGGTACCATCTGGCCGGGAGCGAAATAGCCGAGATCGCCGCCATTGGCGCCCGAACCGGTGTCGGTGGACTTCTCCTTGGCGACGTCCTCGAACTTCTCGCCGGCGTCGAGCCGCTTGACGATGTCCTGGGCCTCTTCCTTGGTCTTGACCAGGATATGGCGGGCCTTGACCTCGTTGACCGGCGGCGTCGCTGCCACCTCCTTGTCGTAGCGGGCCCGGATCTCTTCGTCGGTGATCTTGGTGGCGATTTCCGACTCGACCTCGGCCGCGTGGAGCGCGCGCTCCTGGAGAAACGCCATGCGGCGCTGGAACGCCGGATCCTTGTCGAGGCCCTTCTTAACGGCGTCCTCGGAGAACAGCCGGATCTCGATGATCGCCGAAAGTGCAGCGGCACGGCGCTGCTCGGCTGGAAGGCGCGAGAACTGCTGGTCGAGATCGCTTTCGGCCTGCGCCAGTTCGGCTTCGGTAATGTTCTGCCCGTTGATGGTGGCGATCACCTTGTCGTCCTGGGCAAGGCCTTGCCCCGCCGACAGAGCCAGGAGGCCAGCGGCGAAAGCGAGTTGCGCGATCGACGCGCGGCGGATCGGAAAGGACATTCGGCTGCTCCAGTTAGGATTCGATGGACGCCTGAAAAGCGCCAAATAGGGCGGAATTTAGCTCGGGCGAGGTCAGTGATGCCACGTTGACATCGTCGGGGGCCCCTCTTATCTGTCCTTCACCTTGGCGTCCAGAAACGATTTCCGGGCGCTTTTCTGTTATTACACCCTGCGGATGCATACAAATGCAGAGGGTTGCCCGCACTACCCCGCGGGCTAGAATGGGATTGAAAGGACCTTTGATGGTCAGTTTCGGCGGGCTAGCACGAAAGATCTTCGGTTCCTCCAACGACCGCCGCGTCAAGTCGCTGCGCCCGAGGGTCGAAGCCATCAACGCCATGGAGAATGAGCTCGCTTCTCTCACCGACGAGCAGTTGCGAGCCCGGACCGATCAGTTCCGCCAGGATATCGCAAACGGCGCTTCCCTCGACGACCTTCTGGTACCGGCCTTCGCGACGGTGCGCGAAGCGGCCAAGCGCACGCTTGGCCTGCGGCCCTTCGACGTGCAGCTCGTCGGCGGCATGGTGCTTCATTCCGGCGACATCGCGGAGATGCGAACCGGCGAAGGCAAGACGCTGGTCGCCACGCTTCCCGTGTATCTCAACGCGCTTTCCGGCAAAGGCGTCCATGTCGTCACGGTCAACGACTATCTCGCCAAGCGCGACTCGGATTGGATGAGCCGCATCTATTCTTTCCTCGGGCTCACCACAGGCGTGATCGTCCATGGTCTTTCTGACGAGGAACGGCGCGCGGCCTATGCCTGCGACGTGACCTACGCCACCAACAACGAGCTCGGCTTCGACTATCTGCGCGACAACATGAAGTACGAGCGCGCGCAGATGGTGCAGCGCCCCCACAACTACGCCATCGTCGACGAGGTGGACTCCATCCTGATCGATGAGGCTCGCACGCCGCTCATCATCTCCGGTCCGCTGGAGGACCGGTCGGAAATGTACAACACCGTGGACCGCTTCATCCTGCAGCTGCAGCCTTCGGATTACGAGATCGACGAGAAGCAACGCACGGCGACCTTCACCGAGCAAGGCACCGAGAAGGTCGAGAACCTTCTTTCCGCCGCCGGCCTGCTGAAGGGGGATCACCTTTACGACGTCGAAAACGTCGCCATGGTGCACCACGTCAACAACGCGCTGAAGGCGCACCGCCTGTTCCAGAAGGACAAGGACTATATCGTCCGTAACGGCGAGATCGTGATCATCGACGAGTTCACCGGCCGCATGATGCCGGGCCGCCGCTATTCGGAAGGCCTCCACCAGGCCCTCGAAGCCAAGGAGCACGTGGCGATCCAGCCCGAGAACCAGACCCTGGCATCGATCACCTTCCAGAATTATTTCCGCATGTACGAGAAGCTGGCCGGCATGACCGGCACGGCGGCGACGGAAGCGGAGGAGTTCGGCAATATCTACAATCTCGACGTGGTCGAGATTCCCACCAATCTGCCCGTGCGGCGTCTCGACGAGGACGACGAAGTCTACCGCACGGTCGAGGAGAAATACCGCGCGATCGTCAAGGAGATCCGCGACGCCAATGCCAAGGGCCAGCCCATCCTGGTGGGTACGACCTCGATCGAGAAGTCCGAGTTCCTCGCCGAGCGGCTGCAAAAGGAGGGCATCAAGGGCTTCCAGGTTCTGAACGCGCGCTATCACGAGCAGGAAGCCTTCATCGTGGCGCAGGCCGGCAAACCGGGCGCCATCACCATCGCCACCAACATGGCTGGTCGCGGCACCGACATCCAGCTCGGCGGCAATGCCGAGATGCGCATTGCCCAGGAGCTGGCGGACGTGCCGCCGGGGCCGGAGCGCGACGAGAAGGAAAAGGCGATCCGCGTCGACGTCCAGCGGCTGAAGGAGCAGGCGCTCGCCGCCGGCGGCCTCTACGTTCTCGCCACCGAACGGCATGAATCACGCCGCATCGACAACCAGTTGCGTGGCCGCTCCGGCCGCCAGGGCGATCCCGGCCGCTCGAAGTTCTACCTCTCCCTGCAGGACGATCTTATGCGCATCTTCGGTTCGGAGCGCATGGACAGCATGTTGCAGAAGCTCGGCCTCAAGGAGGACGAGGCGATCATCCATCCTTGGATCAACAAGGCGTTGGAAAAGGCCCAGAAGAAGGTCGAGGCGCGCAACTTCGATATCCGCAAGAACCTGCTGAAATACGACGACGTGATGAACGACCAGCGCAAGGTGGTCTTCGAGCAACGTCTCGAGCTCATGGAGGGCGAAAGCCTTAGTGATACCGTTGCCGAGATGCGCGCCGACGTTATCGACGACCTCGTGACGAAGCACATCCCCGAGACCGCCTATGCCGAGCAATGGGACGTGGCGGGCCTCAAGGAGGGCGTCCTGCAATATCTGAACCTCGATGTGCCGATCGAAGACTGGGTCAAGGAGGAAGGTATCGCCGAGGATGACATCCGCGAGCGGTTGACCAAGCTCACGGACGAGGCCGCGAAGGATCGCGCCGAGCGCTTCGGCTCCGACATCATGGCCTATGTCGAACGCTCGATCGTGCTGCAGACCCTCGATCATCTCTGGCGAGAGCATCTGGTCAATCTCGACCACCTCCGTTCCGTCATCGGTTTCCGTGGTTACGCGCAACGTGACCCGCTGAACGAGTACAAGTCCGAGGCCTTCGAGCTGTTCCAGGCCATGCTCGGCAATTTGCGCCAGGCCGTGACCGCGCAGCTCATGCGCGTCGAGCTGGTGCGCGAGGCGGCCGATGCGCCGCCGCCGCAGGCGCCCGAGATGCACGGCCATCATGCCGACGGCTCGACCGGCGAGGACGAATTCGCGGGAGCCTCGCTCGCGGTCTTGCAGGAGACGCAGCACGTCGTGCCGGCCGAGGAACGCGACCCCAAAAATCCCAAGACATGGGGCAAGGTCGGCCGCAACGAGCTCTGCCCCTGCGGTTCGGGCAAGAAATACAAGCACTGCCACGGCGCCTTCGCCTGACATTGGGAAGCGAAGGCTCTGGCTTAGCGCAACCGACGCTGCGCTGAGGTCGCTCGATGATCAAGGGCCAGATCAGAATGCTGCGTTCCACGATCGCCGGCATCGATGCGGTCGTGGCCAGGACACGTCACCATTTCCCCAAGCACACGCATGCCCAGTTCGGCATCGGCGTCATTGAGAACGGCGCGCAGCGCTCGTTGAGCGGCAGAGGGACGGTCGAGGCCGGTTCCGGCGACGCGATTACGGTCAATCCAGGCGAAGTCCATGACGGAATACCGATCGGCGATGCCGGTCGTTCCTGGAAAATGCTCTATTTCGAGCCGTCTCTGGTGACCGCTGCGTTAGGGGACATGAGCGAGGGCGGCGCGGAAGGGTTCGAATTCTCCCGGCCGGCCATGACGGATGTGCGGGTCGCGCGCGCATTCGAAGACCTGTTCGAGGCGGTCACGGGGGCCGCCGGAGGTTCGGCCGGCATGCGATGCGAAGAACTCCTGCTTTTGCTGCTCGCCGGCCTGATGGACAAGCGGCGGGAGGAGTCCATTCCCGATGCCGTTGGTCGTGCCCTGGGCATGATCGATGACGCCCCGGCGCGGCCGGTTTCGCTTTCCGATCTTGCACGGGAAAGCGGCCTCAGCCGTTTTCAGCTCGTGCGCGCCTTTGCCCGCGTCACCGGGCTGACGCCCCACGCCTATCTCATGCAACGCAGGATCGACGTCGCCCGCCGGCTGATCGCCGGGGGTATGTCTCTCGCCGAGGCGGCGTCCGCTAGCGGCTTCGCCGACCAGAGCCACATGACGCGGCTCTTCGTTCGAAACTTCGGCGTTTCGCCAGGCGCCTATGCCATGGCGGCGGCCGGGTGAAGGCCAGAGCAAGGCCTGCAATTTCGTTCAAGACGCGGGCACCCCGATGATTTTCCATGGCGCATCCGACGACCGGGGATGCGTTCATGCCGGAAAAGCTTATTGGTTACCTCTTTCTGTCCCTCGCCATGGTGACGGTGGGAAGCACAGTGATCGCCAGCAAGGTGATCGCATCGGGCCTGCCGCCCTTCACCGCGACGGCGCTGCGTTTCGCCATTGCGTTGCCTCTCTTCCTCGCTCTGATGCGCTTGACCCGCACGGTCTTGCCGAAGGCCGGCCGGCGCGGCTGGCTGCTGCTTTTCCTCCAGGCCGGCGCCGGTAGCGTCGGCTACACGGCGCTGCTGATCTCCGGACTGCGCTACACTTCGGCTGCGGACGCCGGCGTCGTCATCGGCACGCTGCCGATCGTCTCGGCGGCGGTCGCCATACTCGTCCTCGGTGAGCAACCGCGGCGCCTGCTCCTGCTGGCGATAGCGCTTGCCGGCTTCGGAGTGCTTGCTATAAACATCAGGCCTGGAATGGACGTCGGGCATGCGTCGGTCGGCAATGTGCTGGTGTTCGGCGCCGTCGTCTGCGAGGCCCTGTTCATCCTGCTCAACAAGCGCTTGCGGATAGAAATCAGTCCGCTGGCGCTGTCGACCGTCATGACTGGCCTTGGCCTTCTGGCGGCCGTTCCCCCTGCCCTCCTAGAGCTTCCCTATTTAGGCGGATCGACGCCGGATGCGCTGACGGCGGTCGCCTATTACGCTCTGGTGCCCACAGTCGGTGGCTTCCTGTTCTGGTATGCCGGGTGCGCGCGAGTGACTGGCGCGGAGGCGTCGCTCTTCACCGCTCTCGCGCCGGTGTCCGCGGTGGCCCTCGCCGCCGCCCTGCTCGGCGAAACTATCACGCTTGGCCAGATCGCCGGGATCGTCGGTGTGCTGACGGCTGTGCTGGGCCTCGCATTCCTGCAAATATCGACAATCCGTTCGCGGGCCTGACGGAAGGACAGATCATGCGTTTCAGCCACACGAGTGACATCTGGAAGGAATTCCCGGAACTCTCGGCCGGCGTGCTGCATGTCCAAGGGATAACGCCGCATGCCGATGTCGGAGCAAGTATCGAGCGTTTCGGCACTATCGCCCGGTTGCGCCTGGCCGGCGGGCAGGAAAGCGAATTGCCCGAAATCCAGGCTTGGCGGCGCATCTTCTCCCGCATGGGACTGAAGCCGACGCAATATCGCTCCGCTTCGGAGGCCCTGCTGCGCCGCTTTCGCCAGGAAAGCTCGCTGCCGCGCATCCACCCGATGGTCGATCTCTGCAATGCCATCTCGCTCGCCTTCGCTATTCCCGTCGCGGTGATCGATCTCGCCAAGGTCACGGAGTTCCTCGAGGTCCGTCACGCCTCGGGAAGCGAGGAGTACCTGACTTTTTCCGGCGAAACCGAGCACCCCGAGGCGCGCGAGGTGATCTTCGCTGACGGCGCCGGAAAGGCTCATGCCCGGCGTTGGACGAACCGTCAGAGCGGCCTTTCGGCGGTGCGCGAGGACACGCGTTCTGTGCTGATCGTCGTCGAGGCGGTCCATGCAACGGCGTCCGCGGACGTCGCCCGGCTGATCGCAACGCTCGCCGGCGAGCTGGAGTCCGTATTTTCGATCATTCCACGGCGTGCCCTGCTCGGCAGCAGCGCGCCACATTTCGAGTTCTGGCCAACCGGCCGGCCGGCCCCCTCACCGTAAGGACTAGAAGGGCGTGCCTCTGGCAATCTTGCGGCATTCGCATTGAGGAGTATGGTCTCCCCGTGAGCTGGAAAAAGCCACGTTTCGGGGAGGAACCGATGACCAAGGCAAGGAAGGTAGCATGGCATAAAACATCCCGCCGCAAATTCCTCGGCGAGGCAGCAGTTGCAGCCGCGGCAATGGTTGCCGCACCGACAGTCGTGAAGGCCCAGGGGCCGATCAGCATGCGCTGGCAAAGCACGTGGCCCTCGAAGGACATATTTCACGAATTCGCTCAAGACTTTGCCAAGAAGATCAATGATATGACCGGCGGCGACCTGAAGATCGAGGTTCTGCCAGCAGGCGCCGTCGTGCCGGCCTTCGGCCTGCTCGACGCCGTATCGGAAGGGACGCTCGACGGCGGCCATGGCGTGCTCGTCTATCACTACGGAAAGCAGACGGCACTGGCCCTATGGGGCTCCGGCCCCGGCTTCGCCATGGACGCGAACATGCTGCTGGCCTGGCACAAATACGGCGGCGGCAAGGAGTTGCTGGCAAAGCTGTACGATTCCATCGGTGCCAATGTCGTGTCCTTCCCCTATGGTCCGATGCCGACGCAACCTCTGGGCTGGTTCAAGAAGCCTGTGGCCAAACCCGAGGACCTCAACGGGCTGAAATTCCGCACCGTCGGGATCTCGATCGACGTCTTCACCGGGCTGGGCGCGGCGGTGAACGCGCTGCCCGGCGGCGAGATCGTGTCGGCCCTGGATCGCGGCCTGCTGGATGCGGCGGAGTTCAACAATGCGTCGTCGGACCGGGTGCTGGGTTTCCCTGACGTCTCCAAGACCTGCATGCTGCAGAGCTACCATCAGAACGCAGAGCAGTTCGAGATCCTGTTCAACAAGGCCAAATACGACGCTCTGCCGGACCAGATGAAATCCATCATCAGCAATGCGGTCGACGCGGCGTCGGCCGACATGGCTTGGAAGGCGATCGACCGCTATTCCAAGGACTATGTGGAGATGCAGACCCAGGACAAGGTCAAGTTCTACAAGACCCCGGACGCGATCCTGAAGCGGCAGCTCGAAGTGTATGACGAGGTCGTGAAGAAGAAGGCGGCGGACAACCCTCTCTTCCGGGAAATCCTGGAGTCGCAGATCGCCTTCGCGCAGCGTGCGACGCAATGGGAGCAGGATACGGTGGTCGGCCGCCGCATGGCCTTCGACCATTATTTCGGACCGAACGGCGCCGCCAAGGATATCTGACGGACGGGTCCAAACCGGCGGGACGCGGATCCCGTGTCCCGCCAACGATACTCCAGCCCCGTGGCCGAGCCGATGACTCTCCAGCATGTGCTCGATACCGTCGATGCAATCAGCACGTGGGTCGGCAAGGCCGCGGCCTGGCTAATCATCGCCCTGATGACGTTGATCTGCGTCGAGGTCGTCAAACGCTATCTCCTGAACATGCCGACGGCATGGATCTTCGACGCCAGCAACATGTTCTACGGAACGCTGTTCATGCTGGCCGGAGCCTATGGGCTCGCGCAGAACGCGCATGTCCGCGGCGATTTTCTGTATAGCTCGATGCGGCCCCGAACCCAGGCCGGGCTCGACCTTGCGCTCTACATCGTCTTCTTCCTGCCAGGTATCGCCGCCCTCATCTATGCGGGTTACGACTATGCCGCGCTGTCCTGGCGGATCGGAGAACATTCGACGGTCACGGCCGAAGGGCCGCCAATCTATCATTTCAAGTCGATCATCCCCATCGCCGGCGCACTGTTGATGCTCCAGGGCCTCGCCGAGATGGTGCGCTGCGTCGTTTGCCTGAGCACCGGCCGATGGCCGCCGCGGGCCAAGGACGTTGCCGAGATCGACGTGGTCGAGGAACAACTCGCGCATAGCGAATATGTCGACGAAGCGACGCGCAAGGCTGCGATCGAGCGCGCTCAGAAGATCGATGAGGAAGCACGCCAGCGCGGCATGGGAGGAGACCTGCAAAGTTGAGCGACCCAGCCCTCGGACTGACGATGCTCGCCCTCATCGTTGTCGTGATCGTCATGGGCTTTCCCACGGCCTTCACGCTGATGGGGCTCGGCATGTTCTTCGGCTTCTACGCTTTCTACAACCCCGCGGAGCACTGGCTCGACAACAGGGTCTTCGACCTCATGGTCCAGCGAACCTATGGCGCGATGACGAACGACGTGCTGGTTTCGATCCCGCTGTTCGTCCTGATGGGCTACGTCATGGAGCGCGGAGCGCTGGTCGACAAGATGTTCTACAGCATCCAGCTCTCGTTCCGCCGCGTGCCGGCTTCGCTCGCCGTGGCGACGCTTATCGTCTGCACCTTCTGGGGCATCGCAAGTGGCCTCGTCGGCGCGGTGGTCGTCCTGATGGGCGTGATCGCCATGCATCCGATGCTTCGCGCCGGCTATGACGTGAAGCTCGCCTCCGGCGTCATCACGGCCGGCGGGACACTCGGGATTTTGATACCGCCTTCCGTGATGATCATCGTATACGCCGCGGTGGCGGGACAGTCGGTGGTCAAGCTCTACGCGGCGGCCATGTTCCCGGGCTTCTTCCTCGCCTTGCTCTATCTCGCCTATATTCTGTGCTGGGCGGTGATAAATCCCAAGATCGCGCCGCCCTTGCCGGAGGAACAGACGAAAGTTCCCGTGCCCAGCTGGATGCGGAGCATTCAGATCCTTTATTCGCGCAACATGCTGGCAGGCCTCTTCAGGGCCCTCGCCTCTCCCGCCAAGGCACTGGCCCTCAAGACGGACGCTGGCCGCCTTACCTACTGGGATTTGCTCAAGAACACCGGCGCGGCGCTCGTCCCCTTCGCGCTGACGTCCTTCCTGTTCGCGCTGACATGGTGGTACGTCGTCATCTACACCCAGGCGACAACCGAGGACGAAGCCCCTGCCGAACTGGAGCAGCTCGGCGGAGCGGCCGTGCAGGAACTCGGGACGCCCACGGCGGATGCCGGGCCGGCCACCAGCTTCTATGTCGCCTTCGGTATTCTTGCAGCTCTCGCTGCCCTGGTTCTCATTCGCTACTATCGCCGGATGGATGCCGATCGTCTCCAGGTCGTGAAGCTGCTCGTGACCTCCGTCATGCCGCTGGGCATCCTGACCATCGTGGTCCTTGCCGTCATCCTGTTCGGCATCACCACCGCCACGGAATCCGCGGCGGTAGGCGCGGCAGGCGCCTTCCTGCTCGCCTTTCACGCGCGCACGCTGAACTGGAAGCGCACGAAGGAGGCAGTGTTCCTGACGGCCAAGACCACTGCCATGGTGTGCTGGTTGTTCGTAGGCTCGGCCTTGTTCTCCGCCGTATTCGCGATTCTCGGCGGGCAGGCCCTTCTGGAACAGTGGGTGCTCTCGCTCGACCTCACTCCCATCCAATTCATGATCCTGTCCCAGGCCGTGATCTTCATCCTGGGCTGGCCGTTGGAATGGACCGAAATCATCATCATCTTCGTGCCGATCTTCCTGCCCATGCTTAAGCATTTCGGCATCGACCCAATCCTGTGGGGCGTGATCGTCTTCATCAATCTCCAGGCTGCGTTCCTGTCACCCCCGGTTGCCATGTCGGCCTACTACCTCAAGGGAGTGGCGCCACCGCATGTCACGATCAACCAGATCTTTGCAGGCATGATGCCCTACATGCTCATCGTCATCCTGTGCATGGTCCTCTTGTATGTCTGGCCCGGAATGACGCTCTGGCTCCCGAACTATCTCTACGGCAACTGATGCTTAGGAAGCAGGTGATCCGGACCACCGTTTCTTAAAGACTCGGCGCTACGACTTTGCGATCCGATCGGGACGGGAAGGTGAAGTTGCGTTTTTCCGCGACATTGGCTGCAGAAAGGATGCTGCCGGAGCGCCTGGCGCAGCGGGCATCGCCATTGCTCCGCCGCCTGGACGGCCTGCTCTTCGGCGCGGACGAGCGTGGCGAAGCCACGCGCATGTCGTTGATCGCTTTCTCCATCCGCGTCGTCAGCGCCGCGATCGCCTTCCTCAGCCAGGTCCTGCTCGCCCGGTGGATGGGCAGCTTCGAATACGGCATCTTCGTCTTCGCCTGGACCACGGTCGTCATCATCGGCAGCCTGTCCTGCCTCGGCATCCATACCACCGTCATCCGGTTCATCCCGGAATATCAGGAAAAAGGCGCGCTCCCGGAGTTGCGCGGCCTGCTGTTCACCAGCCGCATCTTCGTGCTGGCCGCCTCGACGCTGATCACCGCGGCCGGTGCTGCCGGCGTGTGGCTGCTGCGCAGTCACATCGAGAGCTACTATCTCGTGCCTTTCCTGGTCGGCGTGATCTGCATGCCGATGATCGCCATGTCGGACCTTCTGCAAGGCATGTCACGGGCGAACAGCTGGGCGGTGCTTGCCCTGGCCCCAACCTATATCGCGCGGCCGCTGCTGATTCTGATCTTCATGGCGGGCGCGCTTTTCGCCGGCTTCGAGCCGACGGCGACCAACGCGCTGCTCGCCTCCATCGCGGCGACCTACGTGACGACGCTTGCGCAGCTGATCCAGGTCGGCAGCCGCACTGCCCGGAAGCTCCCCGCAGGGCCGCGACGCACCGACCTCCACCGATGGTTCGTCGTCTCGGTGCCGATCTTCCTGATCGAAAGTTTCTTCTTCATGCTCACCAATGCCGACGTTCTGATGGTCGGCGCCTTCATGGAGCCGGACGACGTGGCCATCTATTTCGCCACGTCCAAGACATTGGCGCTCGTTCATTTCGTCTATTTCGCGGTAAAGGCGGGCTCGGCGCAACGTTACGCGCGTATCACACACGGAGAGCGCGGCAAGCTCGCCCCCTTCGCGCGCGCAACCGTTTCCTGGACCTTCTGGCCTTCGCTTGCCATGGCGGCCCTCGTGCTGGCGCTCGGCAAGCCGATGCTGATGCTGTTTGGCCCTGGCTTCGACACCGGCTATCCGCTGCTGTTCCTGCTGGTCGCAGGCGTCGTCATACGCGCCTCGGTCGGCCCTTGCGAAAGCCTACTCACCATGAGCGGCCACCAGAATGTCTGCGCGCTGATCTACGGCCTCACGCTTGCCGTGAACGTGACGTTGAGCGTGCTTCTCATTCCCGCCGTCGGACTGTGGGGCGCCGCGATCGCGACAGCGGCGGCGACGCTCTTCGAGGCCGCGGTCCTGTCTTTCACCGTCTGGCGCAGGCTGGGGATCTCGATGGCGATCTTCCTGCCCGCCGATACCGCGAAGGAATCTGCCTAATGGCCGTCCCCCTGTTCGAGGAAACAAGCGGCAGCGCATCGGGCGCCATGGTGTCGAGCCTGGCGGGCCTTACCGCCAGTCCGGGCGAGCGGGCCCAGCTCGAGCCGATGGGTGAGCGCGCCACGCTTCGCAAACTCGCCATCTATCCGGCCGATGCCGGCTTCGACCTCGTCGAGGAACTCGATCATCTGTGCCGCCGAACGGTCGAACCCAACATCTTCTTCAACCCACGTTTCCTCGCACCGGCCATGCCGCGCCTCGAGGACCGCGAGGTGCGGCTGGCCGTCATCCGCGACGGCGACGAATTCAAGAGCCGGCTGCGGCTGCTGGTGCCCTTCTCCGTCGAGAAGCCGGCAATCCCGCTGGGTGTGCCGATCCTGCGCACGTGGTCGAGCCCGTTCGGGCCGCTCGGCACTCCCCTGCTCGACCGCGACGATCCAGCCGGCGTCCTGGAGGATTTCCTGACGATACTGGCGCGCCCGCATCTCAAGCTTCCCAAGGTCTTCGTGCTGCCGGACCTGCGCCTGGACGGGCCGGTCGCCAGTCTGCTTCGGTCGGTCGCCGTGGCGCGGAACCTGCCCTTGGCGGTTACAGGCGAAACCGAGCGTCCGTTCCTGGAAAGCGATCTGGAGGGCGACCCATATCTCAAGAAGTCGCTCAGGCCGCATCATCTGCGCGAATTCCGTCGATTGAAGCGAAGGCTCGGCGAACTGGGCAAGCTTGAATACCGCGTGGCCCGCACGGCCGAGGAGATCAGGCTCGGGATCGAAGCTTTCCTGGCTCTGGAGGCCGCTGGCTGGAAAGGCCGCCGCCGCACGGCCATGGCCATCGACCGATTCCGCGCCGCCTTCGCCCGCGAGGCGATCGACCTGCTCGGAGAGCAGGATCTGTGTCGTGTTCATTCGCTGATGCTCGACGGCAAGATCATCGCCTCCGTTGTCGTGTTCGTCGAAGCCGGCGTCGCCTACACATGGAAAACAGCCTATGACGAGGCCTATGCCGCCTTCTCGCCGGGCACGTTGCTGATGATCGAGGTCACGCGCCATCATCTGGAGGACCCCAACATCGCGCTCACCGATTCCTGTGCGGTGCCCGACCATCCGGTGATGAGCCGTCTCTGGAGCGAGAGGAAGCCCTTGGGCACCATCATCGTCGGACTGACGCCCAGCGCCGACCGCGCTACGCGCCAGGCCGCCTCACAGCTCCATCTTTATCGCGAGACGCGCAACTTGGTACGCATCCTGCGCAGCCGGGTACGGCACATGCTGGGCAGCAAATAGAGGGGCGCCGCCAAAGCAAGAGCAGGTCTCATGCCGATGCCCGGGTCAACGGCCGGTCGCGCCGGTCCGCCAGGCCACTTCTCCGCGTGAACGGGGAGGCGCTGTCATCTCCACTTTCGCCAATCATCGACGTTGTGTGATTGGCGAAAGCCAAGCGGCAGATCTCTCTCCGCTTGGCAGGATAGAGGGGATACAGGGCAACAACCCGCGCCGCCACGCTCACTCACCGTCGATCTCCCGCCTGGCACGGTCGCGGAAGATGCGGCGAATGACCTTTCCCGTCGTTGTCAACGGCATGGAGTCGACGAATTCGACCTCGCGCGGGTATTCATGCGCGGAAAGCCGCTCGCGCACCCAGAGGCTGATCTCGTCGGCCAGTTCCGGGGACCCATTGAAGCCGTCCTTCAGCACCACATAGGCCTTGACGATCTCGGTCCTCAACGCATCGGGCTTGCCCACGGCCGCCGCAAGCGCGACGGCTGGGTGGCCCGTGAGGCAATCCTCGATCTCGCCCGGTCCGATGCGAAAGCCCGCCGAGGTGATGACATCGTCGTCGCGGCCGAAGAAATGCACATAGCCATCCGTATCCTCGATGCCTTGATCACCCGTGATCATCCACTCGCCGATGAATTTCTTCGCCGTCGCCTCGGGAGCCTGCCAATAGCCGAGGAACATCACGGGGTCCGGTCGCGCGATCGCGATCTGGCCCGGCATGCCCGGCGGTAGACGTCGCCCGTCGTCGCCGATGATCGCCACGCGGTGTCCCGGCACCGGCAGGCCGGTTGCGCCGGGGCGGATGGCGCCGATCGAGGCGCAGGAACCCAGCACGAGATTGCATTCGGTCTGCCCGTAGAACTCGTTCACGGCCAGGCCGAGCTCGGTTCTCGCCCAGTCATAGGTTTCGCGGCCGAGCGCCTCGCCCGCCGAGCAGACGGCGCGCAGGTCGAGCCGAAAGCGCTTGGCTGCGCCGGCGACGCTTTTCAGTATTCTGAGCGCGGTCGGCGGAATGAAGGCGAGCCGCACTCCCATCCTCTCCATGAGCATGAGCGCCGCCTCCGGATCGAATTTCATGAAGCGCGAAGCGACGACGGGAACGCCAAGGTAGAGCGACGGCAGCAGCGCGTTGAGCAGGCCGCCCGCCCAAGCCCAGTCGGCAGGCGTCCACATCGCATCTCCCTGCGCCGGGAGGAAGTCATAGGCCATCTCGATGCCGGGAAGGTGGCCGAGCAGAACGCGGTGGCCATGGAGGGCGCCCTTGGGCGGACCGGTCGTCCCCGAGGTGAAGATCATCATGGCCGGATCGTCCGGCCCCGTATCCTCGGCCTGGAAGGGGCCGGCATGATCAGCGATGAGTTGGCGAAAACCGGCGGCGTCACCATCGGCGCCTTCCGCCACCACGACGAGTTCGAGCGCGGCCAATCGTGCGGCGATCGGCTTGATCTTGGCGTGACCCGCGGCGTTGGTGATCACGGCCTTCGCCCCCGCCGTCTGCAGCCGGTACTCCAGCGCCTCGATCCCGAAAAGCAGCGCCAGAGGCACGGCGACCGCGCCGAGCTTGTAGACCGCGACATGGGCGATCAGCGTCTCGAAGGATTGCGGCAGGAGCAGCGCGACCCGGTCTCCCCGCACGACCCCGCGAGCCTTGAGCGCGTTGGCGAAGGCATCGGATTGCCGGGCAAGCTGCGCGAAGCTCAGCGTTCTGGCTTCGCCGGCCGGCTCGTAGTCGTAGAGCGCGATACGGTCGGGATCGCGCTGAGCCCAGCGATCGGATACGGCAACCCCGATGTTGAAACGCTGCGGGATGCTCCAGCGGAAATCGCGATAGAGATCCCGATAGTTGTCGCGCCTTTCGAGCATGGACCTCTCCGGCTCCCTCCCCGCAGCGTTGCCGCTCCCGGGGGTCATAATGCATGTCGCCCAAAAATGTGCAGTGGTTTGGGTGAAGGACATGCAAAAACAACAGCTAAAGCATGTAGCGCAAATCTCAATTCGCGCGACATGCTTTAGCCCTTCCCGGGCTGAAGGTCACCTCAGGAAACGCCGGAAGCGGGCCAGCGCCAAAAGGAAGAACACCGTGCCCAGCGCCGCCAGCGCGAGAAGTTGCGGCCAGACCACGACGATCCCGGCGCCCCGGAACAGGATCGATTGCGCCAGGATCACGAAATGCGTGTTGGGGGCCGCCAGCATGATGTCCTGGATGATGACGGGCATGCTTTCGCGTGGCGTGGTGGCGCCCGACAACACCTGCAGCGGCAGGAGCACCAGGATCAGCAGCAGCCCGAATTGCGGCATCGACCCGGCGATCGTGGCGAGGAAGATCCCCATGCAGGTGGTCGCGAAGAGGTGCAGCGCGGCGCCGAACAGGAAGAGCGCCATCGAACCCTGCACCGGCACTGCGAGCAGGCCCTGGACAACGAAGATCAGCGAGAAGGCTGCCGCCACCAGGACCACCAGCCCCATCGACCAGATCTTGCTCACCATGATCTCGGTCGGCGTCACCGGCATCACAAGCAGGTGCTCGATCGTGCCATGCTCGCGCTCGCGGATCAGGGCTGCCCCTGTCAGCACGATCGCCAGCATGGTGATGGAGGAGATCACATTGGTGATGGCGCCGAACCAGCCCTTGTTCAGCTCCTGATTGAAGCGGGCGCGCAATGCGATATCGACCGGCGGCACGGACACGCCGCGATAGCGGTCGACGAATTCGTTGACCTGACCGGTGACGATCTGCTGGACGTATCCTCCGCCGGTGAAGGCCTGCGTCATCCGTGTCGCGTCGACATTGAGCTGGATGGTCGGCGATTTCCCGGCGAGCAGGTCGCGCTGGAAGTTGGGAGGAATGTTGAGCGCGAAGGTATCGAGACCCGCATCCATGCGGCTGTCCATCTCGTGCTGGGAGATAAGTCGCGGCACGGTGAAATAGGGCGGGTAGAAGGCCGCGATGATACGCGAGGAGACGGGCGACTGGTCCTCGTCGACCACGGCGATCGCCGCATGGTTGAGCGTTTCCGGCATGGCCCTGGACGCGGTGTAGATCGACAGGGTGAAAGCGTAGACGATGAGCACCAGCAGCATGGGATCGCGCCAGAGGCCGCGCAGTTCCTTGATGCCGAGTTGGACGACGTTCCTCACGCGCATGCCGGATCACCCTGCCTGTTTCCGAAGGAACGCCGCTGCGAGCCCGAGCAGCACGGGGATGGCGAGGAGGAGCGGTATGAAGGAAGACCAGAGGTCGGCGAATGCGAGCGCCTTGGAGAAGGCGCCGCGCGAGATCGTCACGAAATACGTCGTCGGGTAGATGCTGCCGATGAAGGCTCCGGCGCCCTGCAGCGAAGAGACGGGGTCGATGACGCCCGAATATTGCACCGCCGGAATGAGAGTGATCAGCGCGGTGCCGAAGATCGCGGCGATCTGGCTGCTCATGAAGGATGAGATCAGCAGCCCCATGGCCGTCGCGCAGACGACGTAGAGCAGCGCGGCCACGGTGTAGGCAAGGAGGCTTCCGGTGAAGGGCACGCGGAAGATGAACACGGCAAAAGCCGTCAGCATCACGAAATTCAGCATGCCGAGCGCCACATAGGGAAGCTGCTTGCCGAGAAGGAATTCCAGCCGTGTCACCGGCGTCACGTAGAAGTTGACGATAGAGCCGAGTTCCTTTTCCCTCACCACGCTGAGCACGGCGAGCATGGCCGGAATCATGAGAAGCAGGAGCGGAATGACGGCCGGCACCATGGCGACCAGGCTCTGGACGTCCGGATTGTAGCGGTAGCGGATCTCGAGCTGGAAGTTTCCCACCGTCGCGGCGTCGCCATGAAGCTCGCGCGCCTTCTGGGCCAGCCAGATCGCATGCAGGCCCTGGACGTAGCCCTGGACCGTCTCGGCCCTGCTCGGCATGGCGCCGTCGATCCAGGCCCCGATCTCGACATTCTGGCCGCGCGCGACGTCCCGCCCGAAATTCGGCGGTATCTCGATGGCCAGGCTGATCTCGCCGTCGCGCATGCGCCGGTCGAGATCGTCGTAGTCGGTGATCGGCTCCTTCTCGATGAAATAGCGCGACCCGGCGATCTGCAGCACATAGTCCCGGCTCACCGTCGTGTCGTCGCGATCGAGCACGGCGAAGGTGAGGTCCTGGACATCCATATTGGTGCCATAGCCGATGACGAACATCAGGATGACGCTTCCCAGCACGGCGAGTGTTGCCCGGATGGGATCTCTTTGCAGTTCCAGCGCCTCGCGCTGCGTGTAGGCGAACATGCGACGCAAGTCGAAGTAACGTCCGGAGCCGACGTGAGCAGACGGCTCCTTGGCCGCCTCCATGCCGGATCCCGGCTCACGCGCGACCGCGGCCGGCGCGCCGCTCTCGCCGATCGCATCCTCCAGATAGGCGACGAAGGCTTCTTCCAGCGTCGCGGCCCCGCGCTTCTCGACGATGGCCTTCGGCGTATCGGAGATGAGCACCTTGCCGGCATGCATGAGGGAGATGCGATCGCAGAGCTCGGCCTCGTTCATGAAATGGGTCGAGACGAAGATCGTCACATTATCCTGGCGCGAGAGGTCGGAAAGGATCTGCCAGAAGCCGTCGCGCGCCACCGGATCGACGCCCGAGGTGGGCTCGTCGAGGATGAGGATGTCGGGCGAATGGATCAGCGCCACAGCCAGGGACAGGCGCTGGCGCATGCCGAGAGGCAACGCGTCCGGAAGCGTGTCCATCACATCCGCAAGCTCGAAGCGCCGCGCCATCTCGTCGATCCGGTCCGGGATGGTTGCGGCCGCCATGCCGAAGAGCCGGGCGTGGAGATCGAGGTTCTGCCGGACCGTCAGTTCGGAATAGAGCGAAAAGGCCTGCGACATGTAGCCGACGCGGCGGCGCACCTCGATATCCCGCGGGTCCACCTCCCGGCCGAACAGGCGCGCTGTCCCCTCGCTGGCAGGGAGCAGGCCCGTCAGCATCTTCATGGTGGTGGTCTTGCCGCAGCCGTTCGAGCCGAGGAAGCCGAAGATCTCGCCGCGAGCAATGCGGAAACTGACGTTGTCGACCGCCGTGAAATCGCCGAAGCGCATGGTGAGATGTTCCGCCTCGATGGCCATTTCGTGATCAGGACCGGGCTTGCGGGGCGGGATGGCGACGTCGCGATGCCCTTGGCGCTTCTCCTGCGGCAGAAGCGCGATGAAGGCCGCATCGAGGTTGGGCTCCCCGGTCTTCTCCAACAGCTCTGCCGGCGTGCCGGTGGCGAGGACGCGGCCCGCATCCATCGCAATCAGCCAGTCGAAGCGCGCCGCCTCCTCCATATAGGCTGTTGCGACGACGACGCTCATGCCGGGGTGGCTGGCCCGGATTTCGTCGATCAGTTCCCAGAACTGGCGCCGTGACAGCGGATCGACGCCGGTCGTGGGCTCGTCGAGGATCAGGAGGTCGGGATCGTGGATAAGGGCGCAGCAGAGGCCGAGCTTCTGCTTCATGCCACCTGACAGCTTGCCGGCAGGCCGATCGGCGAAGGACGAAAGCCCGGTGCTGCGCAGCAGATCGGCGATGCGGCGCTCGCGTTCCCGCCGATCATGCCCGAACAGACGGCCGAAGAAATCGACATTCTCGAAGACGGACAGTGTCGGATAGAGGTTCTTGCCGAGCCCCTGCGGCATATAGGCGATGCGAGAATAGGTGCGCGCGCGATGGCCGGCATCGGCGATGTCGCCGCCAAGAACCTCGACGCGACCTTCCTGGACGACATGAGCTCCGGCAACCAGCGAAAGGAGGCTCGACTTGCCGACGCCGTCCGGCCCGATCAGCCCGACCATGCATCCCGCCGGCATGTCGAGCGTGACCGCTTCGAGGGCACGCGTCTTGCCGTAGGACAGGCCGACACCGTGGAGACGGACGACCGGCCCGTCAACGGCGGGCGCCGCCTCGGCCGCGCGTCCGGTCATTGAACGACGTTTCCGAGATTGGCCGGCCATTCGGCTTCCGGATCGAGCCTGACATAGGCCACGCCGGGAAGGCCGGTCTTGACCTGCTGGATGTATTTGCGCAGCAACTCCGGCGGTATCTGCGCCTTGACCCGGAACATGAGTTTCTGGCGCTCCTCCTCGGTCTCCACCGTCTTCGGAGTGAACTGCGCGACATCCGCGACATAGCTGACCTTGGCGGGGATGACATATTGCGGCGCGGCGTCGAGCACGAGACGCACCTCGGCGCCGATGGCCACCCTTCCCGCCTGGGCGGTGGGCAGGAAGAACGTCATGTAGACGTCGCCGAGATCCACGAGGTTGAGCACGCGGCCGCCGGCCGACAGCACCTCGCCGGGCTGCGCCACGCGATATTGCACCCGGCCGTCGCGCGGCGAGACGAGCGTGGCGTCGTTGATGTCCGCGGTGATGCTGTCGATCGCCGCCTTGGCCGCCTCGACCGCGGCTTCGGCATCGACCACCGCGGCCCTGGCCGCACCGACGGCCGCTTCCGAGGCGGCAAGCTGGGCCTGCGCAGCGCCGAGGGCGGCTTTGGCTCCCTCGGCGGCCGCGCGGTCGTCGTCCAGCACCTGCTGCGAGATCGTGTTGGTGCGAACCAGCTGTTGGGAGCGAGCGAAGCGCCTGTCAGCGACGTCGCGCTCGGCTTCGCGTTGCGCGACGACGGCATCGGCCGCCGTGCGCTCCGCCTCGCGCTGCGTAACGACGCTTGTCGCAGTGTCGACGCCGATCACGGCGCGCCGCAATTCCGCTTCCGCCTGCCGGCGCTGCGCCTCCAATTGCTCGGTGTCCATGCGGGCAAGGGTCTGGCCTGCCTGTACGAAATCTCCCTCGTTGACGAGGATTTCCTTGATGCGCCCCGCGGTCTTGGTCGATACGTCGATCTCGACCGCCTCGATTCGCCCGTTTCCGCTGGCAAAGCCAGCTGGCAGGCCACCATTGTTGAATGTCTGCCACGCGTAGTAGCCGGCTATGGCGACGATGACGAGCAGGCCGGCCATGAGCCAACTTCTTCGGGTATGTGTCATCGAGACAGGCCCTTTTCGTATCGCCAGCGATCCGGCCGATGGCGTGTGAAACCCCAGGCGCCGGTCCTGAAGTCGATTTCGTCAGCAGATATGTGAGAAGGGGCCGTCATGGCGCGGCCGAAAGAAATGGGTCGCTGATCTCGGGGGCGGGTGAGGACGCGTCCCCGGCCTTGGATTCGTCATTCCGCATCTCCTCGTCTTCAAGGCGTTCGCTGGCAAATAGGGCGCCGCGCGGAGAGACACATTGATCCAGGCCAAAATGGCCGTGGGCGAAATGCTAGAAATTGCAGGACCTGAAGGCAACAAGTTTTTGTACCTGGAGCTCCCGACGCGCCGCATGCAATTTCGACGAAGCATACCGGCGTCAAAAGAATAGATACTTCGACTTTTGGCGTATCTTCCACCCGCATTATATCTTAGAGCTTAAATCAAGAACATATAATAAACTCATAAAATACTGATCGAATTAACCTACAACATGATATCATGATGACTTCTACAGCTGCAGGATCTATGCAACCTGCCCCCGCTGATGAGGCTGATCATGGGAAGAAATCTCGTCGTACTTGCTGATGGAACCGGCAACAGCGCCGCGAAGCTTTTCAAGACGAATGTCTGGCGTCTCTATCAGGCGCTCGATCTGAGCGAGGGCGACCAGATTGCCGTGTTCGCCGACGGGGTCGGGACGTCCAGGTTCAAACCGTTCGAGATCATCGGCCTTGCTCTCGGCTTCGGCGTCAAGCGACGGGTCCTGGCGCTCTACAAGTTTCTCTGCCTCAACTATCGGGAGGGCGATCGGATCTATGCTTTCGGATTCAGCCGCGGCGCCTTCACCGCGCGTGTTCTCGTCGGCCTCATCAGCGGGGAAGGCTTGGTGAACTTCAAATCGCAGGAAGAGCTCGATCGCAACGCGCTGGCCGCCTACCGGGCTTTTCGCCCGAAGGCCTTTCCCGTTCCGAAATGGCAGTTCTGGGTTTCGTTGAGCCGGCTGGCCCGCGACAACGCCGTCGCCGTCTGGAACGAGTTCACCGGCAGCCGCGGCTACGAACAGGTCAAGCCCACGCCAGCCGAGCCGCGATCGGGCGAGCGTATCCGCATCCATTTCCTCGGTGTCTGGGACACGGTCGCGGCATACGGCCTCCCGATCGACGAATTGACCAAAGCGGTCGACAAATGGGTCTGGCCGATGATCTTCGAAAGGAAGAACCTGCTGGATTCGGTCGATCGCGCCCGCCAGGCCTTCAGCATCGACGACGAAAGGCGAACCTTCTTCCCGATCCGATGGGACGAAAATCCCAAGCTGACGGCGAGCGTGAACGGCGCCCCGCCACGGCTGCGCCAGGTCTGGTTCGCCGGCTCTCACTCCAATATCGGCGGCGGCTATCCGGACGACCGCCTGGCCCACATACCCTTGTGCTGGATGATCGGCGAGGCGGCGGCATGCGGCCTTCGCTTCAAACCGGATATCGTCGCGGATTACTGGGACTACGCCTCGACCAGCGGCCGCATTTACGGTTCGCGCGCCGGGCTTGGCATGTTCTATCGCTATCACCCGCGCGCCGCGGGTCGGCTGATGGGTAAGTCGACCGTGCCGCTCATCGACTCCAGCGTGCTCATGCGCATGGCGGAAGGAGCGGACAGCTACGCGCCGCTTTCTCTTCCTCGGAAAATGGAGGTCCTTTCGCCATCGGGCGAGAGACTGCCGTTCCGCGGCCCCTCGGCGGAAGCGGCGGGCCTACGCGGCAAGGCCGTCTACGAAGACACGTTGCCGTTGCCGGCCGATCGGAAGCGCGACCTCTCCCAGATGGAGCAGAAGTTCCGCGAGGTTCTGGCGAAGCTGCGACGGGCAGGCGCATTCGGCCATGGCGAGCGGGTACAACTGATGCGCGACACCATTTGGTGGCGCCGCGGCCTCTATTACGTGATGCTGGGCTTGGCAGTCCTCGCAGCGGGTTTCCCACTATTCGCAGGCTATGTCACCCACAAGACCATCGATCAAGCCGACGTGGTATCGCGCGGCTTGATCGGACCGGTCGTGGGGCTCTTCAAGGGACTTCTGCCGGGCTTTGCATCTCCCTGGCTGGATGCGATCCGTCAACATCCGGTACTGGCGATCCTGCTGGCCGGCGCATTCGCCGCCTGTCTGGCGCTGAACGCGGTCTTGCGAAAGCGCATCCATGACCGGGCGGCCGCGGCCTGGGGCAACGCCCTGGCGGCGTCCGCGCCGCCACAACGAAAGGAAGCCCTGCAACGCGTCTCGTTGTCTGGTGCGATGGCCTTCGGCATTGCCGGCGCGGCGGTTGGCCTGGCAGGCAATCCCGGCGCGATCGGCCTCTTCATTGGCTGCTTCTGTTGCCTGGCGGTGTTCCTTTTCCAGCGCCTGCGGCCGGCAAGACATGACGACGGTTCGGCGCTGCTCGCTTTCGCGCGTACCGTGCGCATGAACCGCTTCGCCAACCGGCTTTATACCGCCTTGAGGGAATACATCCTGCCGGGCGCGTTTCTCGCCCTGTCCCTGGGCTTGATCGCCATGGCCGCGAACAAGCTGATCTACGAGGGCGCCAATTCCGCCGGCGCCTATTGTCCCCCACCGCCGGAAAATCCCGGCGCCCCGAAGCCCCTCGCGAGCGGGCCTGTCCTGTTCACGACCGACTCCATCTGCCAGGACACCAGGAACTGGGTTCAGGCCGGCACGCGATACAAGGTCACTGTCACCGTCGACGAGCCGTGGGCCGACGACGGGGCCGAGGCCGGAACGCTGGGCGCAAAGAGCGGGTGGGTTCATTACCTTGGAACGCTCATGAAGCGCTGGTGGGGCGAACCATGGTTCAAGCCGATCATACGCGTCGGGCGATATGGAAACGACGAATATGTGCTTGTTCCGGTGCGGCCGCGCCCTGGGCAGAAAGCATCCGACAACACGTCGCTCGTCGCCGAAATCACGCCGCGCACCTCCGGCGAGCTCTATATGTTCGTCAACGACGCCATCGTTGCCCTGCCCGGCCTATCGGGCCGCTTCTACCGAAACAACCGAGGCTCCGCGACGGTGCTCGTGGAGGAGATCGGCGAATGATACTAGGCCCCAGATAAATGACGGCGTCGGCCGAGACGGAAAGGGGCGCGCCGGGAGGTGGTTTGGGCCGTCTCGAAGAGCGGCGCGGGACTCCCAACGGTCCGACGAGACAGATTGTCGCGGTCAGGCCTTGGCCCGCTTGTACGAATACCGGAAGGTACAGCACGGCGCTCCTGCCATGATCGTCTGCGCGCGCTCGAGCACGATATTGGGATCGTAGCCCTGGCAGAACGTCCCGTCACGGTTGCACGACATGAGATGGCCGATATCGCCAAGGCCCACCTCCTTGTAGGACTCGGCATATCTGCAGCGCGTCACATTGAAATCGAAGGTTTCGTCGGTCGCCTCCAGCACCTCGATCTCGAGCGCCTCGTCAGCCGTCCACAATTCGTAGAGCTTGATGAAATGCGCCATCGAGGTTCGGCCATCAGGCGCCCTGGCGGCGAAAGCTTCGCCCTCGGCGACGGCCGCCTTGCGGATGGCTGCATCCAATATGGCATCGGCCTTCTCCTTGCCGATCGCCGCGACCATCTCCGCATGGATGGGACCGATGACCTGCGCCTGCAGGCGCCGCTTCAGCAGGACGGGCAAATCGACGGGCTTCGTTTCCATGGCAGCGCACTCGCGAACGACAATATCCGCCCGAATCTGCCACAGTTCGGCCAGGCCAGCCAATCCCGCCTTTACTCTCGCTCCAGCCCATTCAACTCGAGGCGGGGTCTTCGGCCAGCAGTTCGCGGATATGCGCGAGCATGGTTCGGAAATAGGCGATTCCGCCGCCGGCGCGCGACAGCATGACCGCGCCCTGCCAGGCCGCCGTGACGATCGCGGCCCGCCGCTCCGCCTTCCGTTCCGGCCAGCCCATCTCCATCAGATTGCGAACCATGGCCGCCTCCATGTCGCCGACCAGCGACATGGCCTTGCTTTGCATCTCCGGGGATGTCGTGACCGGATCCATCGCGGTGTGCCCTACCGGGCAGCCGATGGGTTCGCCTTGGTGGACGTAGAATTTCTCCAGGCGTTCGAAGACCGCCGCCAATCGCTCCGCCGGCGCAACCTTGGGGTCGCTCATGATCGGCAAGGTCTGGGCCCGAAATCGCTCGACGGCCTGGTCGAAGATGGCCTCGAAAAGAGCCGACTTGCTGGGGAAGTGATGGGTGATCTTGCCCATCGTCATGCCGAGCCCGCTCGCGATGTCAGCGAAGGACGAAGCGGCATAGCCGCGCTCGAGCACGATCCTGGAAGCCGCCGAAACGATCTCCTCTCGTGATCGCAGTCCCTTCTCATAGGCCATGCCCTTCAGCCTCGCGGCACCAGAGAATGTCTATAGAACCAGAACGTGCCCCCCGGAACGAAGCTGAAGCCGATCGCCGGCCAGACCCAGCCCCTGGGCAGGTCCGTTTTCGCCAGTTCGTTGATGACGGCCCAGATATAGAACAGGAAGGCAAAGCCATGGATCGGCCCAAGCCAACGGGTGACTTCACCGATTCCCAGCACGTGCTTGAGGGGCACGCCGATCAAGACGAGGAGCAGCAGGGTGGTGCCTTCCGTAATGGCGGCAAAGCGCAGCAGTCGGGACAGGCGGGGCTCGGGCGATCCGGACATTCGGTTCCTCATTTTACGACGGCGAGTGAGACGATTGCCGCGGTGAGAGCCAGGCTGGCGACCTGAAGGCGGCCGATGCGGCCCCGCGCCGGCGGCTTCCTATCGCGGCGCATCGCTCCGTGCGTCGCCGCGATAGCGCCATGCAGGGCGGCCATGGCGACGACGGCGGGAAGCTTGATCCGGAACCATGTTTGGTCGAGCAGAGCCGGCCCCTGCAGCAGGAACAAGGTCATGCCGAGCACGAGGGCGGCGAGCATGGCCGGGCTGACGATCGTTCCCAGGCAGCGACGCTCGAGTTCGGCGATCTGGCCGCCGTCTTCATTTCGGCCGAGGACCTCGGCATGGGTCGCGAGCAGGATCAGCAGCACGCATTGCCCTCCCAGCCAGAGCATCGCCGCAAGGACGTGCGCAGCCTTGAGCCAGAGATAGAAGGGCGCCAGAACATCGAGCATCGTGAAAAACCAGAAAAGAACGTTCTTTTTTTAGCGCTTCAGATATTTTCTGCAAGGCGCTTTATAGCCGCGGATGGCCCGCTGGCGCCGACCGGTTTGAGATCAACATGATCAAGCTTGGAGAAGGCGGAACATTGCACAGCTCTCTCAGTTGGATTCGTCCACGAGGAGCTTGCAGTGCCCACGACCCCGCACCCTGAAGATCCGGCCGAAGGCTCACGCGACACAGTAGACCGGGATTTGAATCGCGCAGAGCCAGGTGAAGAGGGAGGCCAACCGGCCGAAGCGCCTCGCGAACGGCAGAGCGGCAGCCAGCCCGCAGGCGCTGGGAGCGCGAGAACTTCCCGAACGCAGGAGCGGATCCAGGCAGATATCGACGCGGGCAAGCAGGGAGACAAGACGCGAGGTTTCGACCCGGCTGCCGTTCCGATGGAGGCGGATGCCGAAGCTGGAGGCTTTCCCACCGAAGCGCGTGAAGAGGGAGTCGCGATCGAACACCCTGAGAGACAGAACGCCGCAAGCACGGGAAACGCCATGCGTCCCATCGAAGAGCGCGGCGACGAAGACTGATCGGGAGGGAAATCCGCTCAGGCTGCATTGCGGATGCAGCCGCACCGGCATCGGTCGCCCGAGCGTCCATGATCGAGGGCGGCATCCATAGCGGTTCGGAACGAATGGCCGGCGTTGGTGTTCGCCATCATGCAATGCATGAGACGATCAATGCTCGAATGGCTATCGGGAAACGCCCAGACGATCTCGGCCTTGACCAGCATAGGCACGCTGACGATCTGGACGATCTATCTCCAGATCTTTTGGCGAAGCTACCGACGCCAGGGAACCGCCAAGCTGATCATAAACTGGGGTGAAGGACGAAAGCTCTCGGCGCGCTGCTTCGTCACGAATATGAGTGAGCGAGCGGTCTTCATTCAGGGCGTGGTGGTCGACCTCCAGACGCGCTGTGGCCGCCACAGAGTCCATATCTCCGATGCCGAGGATGTGAGGAGGTCCGGCAGACCCACTGAGTGGAAGCACTTGACCCGGCAGGGTCCGGTCGATCCCGGGAAACTCCTGGACATGGGCAGCTTCGAAACCATCCTCGACTACTCGGTTCATGTCTCGAGCGGTGAAGAGAAGTTCGTGGACTCGGAATTGGGCCAGCGCGTACAGGAATTCGAGATAACCATCATTGGCGTATACGGCTCGGAAGACATGTTGATCGGCGCGTCCCGGCGGTTTCAGATCGAACGCTGCGAAGGCAAGCCGCTCCTGCATTCTCCAACAGTCGAGACGTATCAGATTACGTCATCTCGCGAGCGGCGGCAGCTAGGCAAGGAACTCACGAAGCAACTCTGATAGCAGCTCGCCACTAGCTACTCCTTGTGATTGCAATTTCCTCTTGCTTGAATACACTTGTCGTCCTGGGCCAGAGGGGAAATTCCTGTTGTGCTACGGTTCGGCGCTACTTTGTTGGCAGCAATCCTGTCCACGGAACAGTCTGTCGCTGAAGACGCTTGTGCCCCTGTTTTGGCGGTCAGCGCCCGACTGAACGCGACCAAAGAATTTCGTAGCGTATCCACGTATCCCGAGACCACCTTCCAGGTCGCCGGAACTGAAGAGTACATCTTTTTTCAGTGGAAGTACTACAGTCGGTGGAACGATGGACCATGGGTGGTACGGCGTCGTGAATCGACCGGGCGCGACCCAATTTTGTTTTGCAGGAGGCATGCCGACGAAATCATCGACGGTATTCCGACAATCACGGTCCACTATATGCGCGAACGTGGTGACGGCCACCTACTCTCATTTCGGACAAACATCAGTAAATCGACTGGCTTGCCAGTCAGAACCCGGTATGCCCTCCTTGGGCCCTATTACTACAATTTTTGGACAGCTAAGTTCGATTTCGAGGGTCCTTTTGTGGACCCCGTTCTGAATCAGGCCAAGTAAGGCGTTGTCCTGTCGGTCGGCAGTCTGACTGCTGGCCGGACAACGCCTTCTCGGACCTTACCCTCGCTCACCTATGAACATCGTCGTGTACTTCCAAAACGGAAAACGGACCTTCGAGATTGGAACAACCCTCGGAGACGGGTCGACGCGGTACGGCCTAAGACCCTTGGAAGCCCGCGACGATGCAATCTTCTTCGCGGAGGCCTTGATGCTGGGCTACAAGCCCGCTGGTCAGCAGCTTTCCGATCCCTTCTCAACATGGCAGAGGAATGGGAAACGGAGGACTGAAAAAGATGCCGACGGACAACGTTTCTCGGAGCGTATTGGATTGGGCCCGGCGTCTGGAATCTAGGCTCACTTCGCACCCGGTTCGAAAGCGAAGCCCCACCCCTCAATCACGCGGCCTTCGTCGTCGTAGACGAAACGGATGTCGTAGTGCCAGAGGAGATTGTTCAGGCCCCAATGCTCATCAGCGTCGAACTCGCCGTTTGGAAGCCCCGTCAGTTCATTAGGGCCTCGGAAACCGCGCTCGCTAAGGTGATCATGAACAACAGAGCGAGCGGTATTCACCGGGAAGATTGCAGGGACCAGATTAGCCTTTTGCCCACGACCATTCTCACGGAGATAGACGAGGGTTGAGTCACTATGCGCGGCCACGGATGGGCCGATATAGGCAATAACAGCCGCGACGAGGACGGCGATAGCGGTAGGGGCTACTCTCATTCTGATCTGGCGAACCCCAATTCAGGAAGGAAGGCTGAGGTCGTGGATACCAGAGCCAAGAACCTTGCGCGCCGTCAAGGGTGGCACCGCTCTAGTCTCCCCTCCCAGAGAAGCCTCCAGGAGCAGTATCGGTCTCTCCTTCCATCATCGACCGCTAGACTGGGAGTGGGAGACCTGAGGGCAACATGAGGACGAGAACTGATACCGGCGTTAGTGCTCAATGTGAAAGCGAGAAGTCCGCTCACACAGATTGCCGAGCAGATGAAGAAATTGCGGGAGGATTGGCAGCACGTGGGGCGGGACATCTTGGATGTGTTTCGCCGTGAACATACCGCGGAATGGCGTTGTCACGATCATGTCAGGCTGACGGTGAGCGAAGCCCGCCCGACCTGATGAATTTCTTGCCGTGCCGACGCCCCCCCCCGGCGCTGGCCTATGCTCGCTGCTCGGCTCGGCAGTAGGCGCTTCCGCCTGTCGCAGGCCCAAACTTCACTGAACAGGCGGCCATGCGGTGGGCAGCAGGCCAAAATAGACAGGTGCAATGCTGCGGCGCCGGTTTCCCATAGGACGCGGCGAATATCCTGCGAATCAAATCGCACACTGGGGTATCCGCCGCCGAAAGCACCGTCGCTAAATCATAAGTGGGGCTGATGGCGGAACAGAACGGGGCCGCTTTTTCTCACCTTTCGTCTCACCGTTTGGTTCAGCATAGATCGGCCTGGAAAATGGCTGAAAAGAAAGCTTTTATTGGGAGATGGTGCCCCTGGCCGGGATCGAACCAGCACGCCCGTGAGGGCAACAGATTTTGAGTCTGCCGCGTCTACCAATTCCGCCACAGGGGCCCTGCCCTCTGCGGGCCGAACGGGAGCGAACTATACGAAGACGCCCTTCGCCGTCAACAGTGGAGGCGACGATCAGCCGGGGATAGCGCGTGATCCAGCCGGCGCGGAGCTTCGAGCTCCCGACCGCCCCTTCCTGATGCACCGTACCCGCAATGACGGTGTCGCGATCTCTCCGGTCCGGGGAGAAGCGCAGGTGCCTCCTACCGATACTGGCTGGGCGTTTTTCTCTTATGGAGCCGCAGCATGCTGGTGAGATGGCTTTGGCTGGAAAAGCCGCTCAGATACGCCACCTCCGCCACGGGCATCTCGGTCTTGGCCAACAGCTTTTCCGCATATTCCAGCCGACGCTCGAGGACATAGCGATGTGGCGGGGAGCCGAATGTCTTGGCAAATGCCTGGGTGAAATATCCCGGGGAAAGCCCGCAAATGCCGGCAAGCTCCGCAATCGACAGCTTCCGCCTGAAATTCTCCTGCAGATAGTCCCGAATCCGCTTTTCGGCTGCGGCCGAAAGCGCTCCCTTGACCTCCACCTGCGTCGCAGCGGTGGACCAATTGCGAAGCACGTGGATCGCAAGAACCGAGAGCAGGGAGTCGAGATAGAGCACGTTGCTGCCTTTGCAGCGATTTAGCTCCGCCTTGACCATCTTCGCGAACCGCTGCGCTGTGTTGTCGAGAGCAAGGTGAACTGGGCTCAGGCTCACATCGGGGCGATCGCGTTCAGGCCCGACGAAGTCACGCAGGCTTTCGGGAGCGATCGACACGATCATGGTCTCCATCCTGGCCGGCCACGCGATGCGACTGTCCGCACCCGCCGGATCGATCGCCAGCATGGCCGCGGCCGCATTGGCGATGCTCGGCGCCTTGTCCCCAACAGTCACCCTGATCCCCGGCGACGGCGCCAGCATGATGGAGACCCAGTAGCGGGACGGGAGGAGCTCCTGAGCTCCAGGTGGACCGGAACGGTGAACCGCACCGTCCCGAAATGCGACCATGCTTGGCCCGCTATCGTCGGGTAGTGAGCCTGGTAAAGCGGTGTTCCTGGTTTTTCCATCCGCTTCAAGGAAGAATACCCCGAGTACGGGTTTAAAGTCCTTAGAGTATTTTCTCATCAACAAAGCAAAATCGGTTCACTTAATCTTTTCTTGAAAGTACATGTCATGATCCAGCCACCGTCGGCTTGGCGTTTCATTTTGTTCGATCCGCCGAACCCGGCACGAGGGACAAAGCTGGAACAGCGCTTCCTGCTCCAGGCGCTTACCGGAGATATCAAGGGCGCTCGTTACCCATCTGTGGGTGTCGATTTTACGAAGCTGCTGCTCGCCGCCGCAGTCGTCGCAGGTCCAAGTGCTGGCGTGCCGCATGGCTGTACCGCCCCCCGGAGGTACGTTGGAGAGATGGCGTTTGCCGGGCCAAGTACCGGAACGCATTTGGCAAGGACAGAAGCTTCGGGCCTCGCTGCCCCCGTGTTGAGATAATTCGCGCCAACGCTCGCCCGGCGAACCACGCAGTCCGACACGCCAGGCACGACATTGCGCAGCGAAATTGTCTTTCGCATGCAAAAGGCCCCCTCGACCCATCATCCGATGGCTGGGAGCCACGTCCGCCGCATTGCCTGGTACCGCCCCAAAACCACCGAATGCGTCCAAACCGGACAGCACAGAGGCGAGAAAGAGGCATGATTCTGCCTCCCCGTCTTTCAGAATCCGTAGGAATTTTTCACAATCTTCCGGTGCGCCCGGATTTTTTTACAACTGCGGGCGCGCGTCTACGTGGCCTGTGGATAGGAAGGTGCATCGGGTCGTCCCGAGTAGCAGGCTATCCCGATACCAACGGCAAGAGGATGGCCTTGGACAAGCCCTATTGGCCTGCGGGCCACGTCTTGCGGTGAACGGGGAAATTTCGATGGCGTCTTGCTTTCGCCAATCGCCCGCCCCTTTCAGGGTTGGCGAATCCCGAGCGCCGTCATCCCTCTTTCCCGCGCATCCGCGGCAAGAGGGTCCCGCAGGGACGGGGAGGGGCGGCGCGCGATCGGGCGGCAGTCAGCGCCCATGGCGTGACAGCAACCCGGACATTTCGACATTCACGGGCCAGCGCCCTAACATTCAGCCCGGCTTACGCAATCGCTGCCATTGTGCCGCCCCAAAAATCTTTCTACACAGACCCTCGCAACCGGGGGCGTCGATGCTTCGCAAACTCTACGACTGGACGCTGTCGCTCGCGGCGCGCAAATCGGCAGAATGGTGGCTGGCCGTCATCGCCTTCGTCGAAAGCTCCGTGTTCTTGGTTCCCGCCGACGTGCTCTATCTCCCGATGGCGCTGGCGCGGCCCGACCGCGCCTATCGCTATGCCATGGTCGCCACGGTGGCATCTGTGCTCGGCGGCATCGCCGGCTGGTTCCTGGGCTACTATGCCTACGAAAGCCTGGCCAAGCCGGTGCTCGAATTCTACGGCAAGCTCGACGAGTTCGAAGCGCTGAGAACCTCGGGCGGCTTCGGCTTCATCCTGCTGATGCTGGTGACTTCGGGCGTCGCCCACCTGCCGCCGATCAAGGTGGTTACCATCCTGTCCGGCGTCATGCACGTCAACATCTGGGTGTTCATCCTCTCCGCCATCGTGGCGCGCGGCGTGCGCTTCTTCTTCCTCGCCTGGCTGTTGCGCACCTATGGCGAGCCGATCCGGCACTTCATCGAGGAACGATTGGGCATGATCGCCGCGGGCGGCGCGGCTGCCCTGATTTTGCTTTACGTCGCTGTCAGATACGCCATCTGATTCTCGGGAAGGCATCATGGCTTCGATCGCATCACCATCCGGACGCTCGCAGACGCTGACGGCGGCCTTCCTCACGGTCGCCATGGCGATCGTGGTGGGCACCGCCCTCGGCTTCGAGCACGTCGGCGGCTACATTCCCTGCAAGCTCTGCCTGGAGCAGCGCATTCCCTATTATGTCGGCGTGCCGGTCATGGCGCTCGCCCTGCTCTCTTCCACGCTTCACTGGCCGGCCTGGGTCACGCGCGGCCTGCTGCTCGTCGGGGGGCTTCTGATGGCCTGGGGCCTCGTCATGGGCGTCCGCCATGCCGGCGTCGAATGGGGCTGGTGGGCCGGCCCGACCGACTGCGGCGCCGTGGCGGCTCCGGCTAACACGGGCGGCAAAGGCGTGCTCGACGCGCTGGACAGCTTTGTGCCGCCCGCCTGCGACAAGGCCGCGCTGAGGGTACTCGGCCTCTCCTTCGCCGGCTGGAACGTCATCGCCAGCCTGGTGCTCGCGGCCGTCGCCTTCCGGGGCGCGTTTGGGAAGGGTGAATAGTCCGGCGGAGATTTTCGCGACCGGCCAGATATCGACGCCCGTGGCATCACAATCGACCGTCACCGCCCTCACGGCTCCAGTTCGACATCCCAGTAGAGATAGTCCATCCAGCTTTCATGCAGGTAGTTCGGCGGGAAGCGCTTGCCGTTGTTGTGCAGGTCGTTCACCGTCGGCTGGTAGGGCTTCTGCGCCGGCCACATCTTGGCCTGCGCCGGCAGCATGCCGCCCTTCCTGAGATTGCAGGGCGAGCAGGCGGCAACCACGTTCTCCCAGGTCGTCGCTCCGCCGCAACGGCGCGGAATGACATGATCGAAGGTCAGGTCGGCCGGCGAGCCGCAATATTGGCATTGGAAACGGTCACGCAGGAACACGTTGAAGCGCGTGAAGGCGGGATGGCGCGACGGCTTCACATAGGTCTTGAGGCTGACGACGCTCGGCACCTTCATCTGGAAGGAGGGAGAGCACACCGCATGTTCGTATTCGGCGACGATGTTGACGCGGTCCAGGAACACGGCCTTGATCGCGTCCTGCCACGACCAGAGCGACAAGGGGTAGTAGCTGAGTGGACGGTAATCCGCGTTGAGCACCAGCGCGGGAAGCCCGTCGGGAGAGACCGCAATCGTCACGTCCGATTCCCTCCTTGAGCTTCGAAGCGACCGGCGCGAATATTGTAAGCGGTTGGTGACAGCAATGTGAAGCGCCCAGGACGCCGTGGCGACCGCCTGGACATCACAATACGAAAGATGTGATCAGAATTTACGAAGGCGGCGCGACCTCCCGTCCTTTGATGCTTCGATAATAGGCCCAGAAAAGTCTCGATGCCACCCCTCTCCAGGGGCTCCATGATTCGGCGATGCCGATGAGCCTTCTTTCGTCCGGTCGCGGATCGATGCGCAGCGCGTGGCCGACCGCGCTCTGCAGCGCCACGTCGCGCGCCGGGAAGATGTCGGGATGCCCGGCGGCAAAGAGAAGGTAGACCTCGGCCGTCCACGGGCCGATGCCCGGCACCGCCGTCAGCCGGCGTATCGCATCTGCCGCATCCAACTCGCACAGATGCAGAAGATCGAGGCCGTCGTCGAGGATCGCCCGTGACAGGGCGGCGAGCGTGCGCTGCTTCGGCCGCGAGAGGCCCGCCGCGCGCCAGGCCGGCTCGCCGGCTTGGAGCAGCGCCTCGGGCGTCATCGGATGGACGAGCGCCGTGAGGCGGCCGAGGATCGCGTCGGCGCTCGCCCGCGACACCTGCTGCGACACGATGATCGACACCAGGCTGGCGAAGCCCGGCGCTGAGAGCCGCAGCGGAATTTCGCCGGCGGCGTCGCGTACGGGCGCGAGACGCGGATCGATGGCGCAAAGCGCATCGAGCCCTGTCGCGATATCTTCATGAACCAATATTCTGCGCACGCCTTCATCACCTTGTTCCGGCCTCAACCGCAAAGTAGCAATCGACCTTCGCGCCGCTCAACCCGGCACCTGACAGATTCCGGCAGGAAACCAATGCCAGTACCCGTTTTCCGTTTCGCGCCGAGCCCGAATGGCGAGTTGCATCTCGGCCATGCCTATTCGGCGCTGCTCAACGCGAAGCTGGCGAGGGAAAACGGCGGGCGGTTCTTGCTGCGCATCGAAGACATCGACACTACGCGCTGCAGGCCGGAATTCGAAGAAAGCATCTATCGCGATCTCGCCTGGCTCGGGCTCGAATGGGAGGAGCCGGTGCGTCGTCAGTCGGAGCATTTCGGCGAATACCGGAAGCTGCTCGATCGCCTGATCGCCGAGGAACTCGTCTATCCCGCCTTCATGAGCCGCAGCGAGATCCGCGCCTACATCGCCGACGCGGAAACGCGCGGCGAACACTGGCCGCACGATCCGGACGGGGCACCGCTCTATCCCGGACTGGAGAAGCAGATGTCGCGACGCGAGCGGCGGCGGCGCATCGACCGGGGCGAGGTCTTCGCCTGGCGCCTGGACACGGAGGCGGCGCTCGCCTCCGTCGTCAACCCGCTGGTCTGGCGCGAGGCGACGAGCGAGAAGCTGGACGACGCCGAAACGATCGACGCAGAGGCGGAAGCCTGGGGCGACGTCGTCATTGCCCGGAAGGAAATCCCCACCAGCTACCACCTTTCGGTGGTGACCGACGACGCGCTCCAGGGCGTCACCCATGTGGTGCGCGGGCGCGACCTCTACCATGCGACCGGTATCCAGCGCCTGCTCCAGGAATTGTTCGGCTTGCCGGCGCCGATCTATTTCCACCACGCGCTGGTGCCCGGCCCCGGAGGGCGCAAGCTCTCCAAGAGCCTGCGCGACAGCGGCATTCGGGCCTTGCGCGAAGCCGGCGTCACGCCGGCCGAGCTGCGGGAAATGGTCGGCATCGACTGACGACGGGTGGGGTTGCCTTGTTCTGCACCGTCGAGCTTTGTCGCAAGCGGAACGGTGCAAACCGGCGCGCGGATCGTGTTCGCGCAAGGACCGGCACGTCGCGATGCTTCAATCCCGATGAGGCTATGATTCAATTGTTTCGCTTTGCATATGCAACCCGTCCGGATTAGACGGGTCTGCCGTCTGACCCACCCTCCCCTGCCATGGTCATCCCCTCGCGTTTCATCCCCCCGCTTTTCGTGCTGCTCTGGGCGACCGGCTTCATCGGCGCGCGCTACGCCATGCCCTGGGCGGAACCCTTCACCTTTCTCGCCCTCCGCTTCCTGCTGGCCTTCCTGCTTCTCGCGGTGATCGTGGTGCTGATGCGGAGGCCCGCGCTCGGTGCGCGCGACGCGGCGAACGCCATGGTCGCCGGCGCGCTGATGCACGGCGTCTATCTCGGCGGCGTCTTCTGGGCGATCCGTCATGGCCTGCCGGCCGGACTCTCGGCGCTGGTCGTCGGGCTGCAGCCGCTGATCACCGCGGTCATGGCCGGGCTTCTCCTCGGAGAGAAGATCCTGCCGCGCCATTGGGCCGGGCTCGCGGTCGGATTCGCCGGCGTCGTCATCGTCCTGTCGCCAAAGCTTGCGGATTTCAGCGGCGGGGTCACGCCGGCCACGCTCGCGGCGTCGGTGATATCCATCATCGCGATGAGCGCGGGCACTGTCTGGCAGAAGCGCTTCGCCGGCGCGGCCGATCTCGTTTCCGGCACGCTGTGGCAATATCTCGGCGGCGCGCTGTTGATGCTCGTCGGTTCTTTCGCCTTCGAGACCCGGGCAGTAACGGTGAACGGCGAGTTCATCTTCGCCATGGCGTGGCTGGTCCTGGTCTTGTCGATCGGCGCGATCTTCCTTCTGATGATCATGATCCGCGAGGGCGAGATGTCGAAGGTCGCCTCGCTCTTCTATCTCATACCGGCCGTGACGGCGGTCATCGCCTGGCTGCTGTTCGGCGAGGAGCTGAGCCTCATCCAGATCGCCGGCATGGTGGTGGCGACGGCGGGCGTCGGCCTCGCCACGCGGCGCTGAAATCAGTCACCGCCCCCTACCCGGGCGCGGGCCTCAAGATAGCGGCTGATCGCGGCGTTGAGCTCGCCGCCGAGGATGAAGATCGCCGAAACGATATAGAGGAACACGATCGCGATCATGATCGAGGCGAGGCCGGCATAGGTCGTCACGTAGGACGAGAAACGATCGAGGTAGTTGGCAAAGATCGTCGAGCCGGCCAGCCAGCCGGCGAGCGTGAACAGGATTCCGGGAACAATGCTCGTGAAGGAGCGCTTTCCAGACGGCAGCCACATATGCACCACGATCAGGCCGAGGATGATCACCGCCGAGGCGATGCCCAGCCGCCAAAGGGTGGACGTGCCGACATAGGGTCTGATCCATTCGAAATGGGCCTCGGCGAGCCGCGCCAACAGGGGCGCGAAGACGACCAGCACGCTGATCGCGGCGAAACCGACCGTGGCAATGAACACGAAGGCGAGGCTCTGCAGCCGCCGGAAAATCAAGGAGCGGGTCTCGGTCACGCGGTAGGCGCGGTTGAGCGCCGTGCGCAACGCCTCGATTCCGTTGGAGGCGAAATAGGCGGCGAGCACGATGCCGAAGGTCAGAAGATCGGTGCGCTGGACGGTGAGCACATTGACCACCTCGTGGGCGATCGGCGCGGCGATCTGCTCGGGCCAGGTGTCGAAGATGAGGTGCACGGCGGTTTCTGCGAACGCATCCGCGCCCATGAAGCTGGCGAGCGTGGTGGCGAAGATCAGGAACGGGAACAGCGCCATCAGCGAGGTGATCGCCACATGGGAGGCCATCGCCCAGCCGTCATCGTCGATGAAGTGCCCGACGGCGTCGTAGAGGACACGGCGCAGGGCCACGATCTTTCGCATTCCAGCTCCGGTTACCATAGCGCGCGTTGTTCACAGGGCGCGAATATGGGAAGGGTTTGCGTCAATTGACAGAATTAGGAAAGGGTAACCAGCGCCCGATGGTAGAGTTGCGCACAATCATCGTCACCGGCGCATCTTCCGGCATCGGCGCCTTCTGTGCCCGCGCGCTCAGGGCCGAGGGCTGGCGCGTCTTCGCCACCGCCCGCAAGCCCGAGGACATCGCGGCTCTCGAGGCAGAGGGGATCGAAGCCTTCTATCTCGATTATCGCGAGGCGGAATCGATAACGGCGCTCGTCGAGGCAGTGCTGTCGCGCACCGGCGGGCGCCTCGACGCCCTCTTCAACAATGGCGGCTATTCCCAGGCGGGGGCCGTGGAGGATCTGCCGACGGCCGCCTTGCGCGAGCAGTTCGAGGCCAATCTCTTCGGCTGGCACGAGCTCACCCGGCTGGTCGTGCCGGTCATGCGCCGCCAGGGGCACGGCCGTCTCGTGCATTGCTCGTCCATCCTCGGCCTGACGCCCGTGAAGTTCCGCGGTGCCTATGCCGCGTCCAAGCATGCGTTGGAAGGACTGATGCTTTGCCTGCGGGCGGAGCTCATGGGTTCAGGCGTGCATGTCTCGCTGATCGAGCCCGGCCCGATCGAATCGAAGATCGCGAGCAACGGGCTTGCCTGGTTCGAGAAGAACATCGACCATGAGCATTCCGTGCATCACGCCGCGTACCAGGCGCAGTTGAAAAGGCTCCGCGGCGGCGGGTCGAAATCGCGGCTGAAGCTCAAGCCGGACGCCGTCCATGCGGTTTTGCGCCACGCCCTCCTATCCCCGAGGCCCAAACCGCATTATCTGGTGACCTTGCCGGCCAAGGCAGGGGTGCTCTTGAAGCGCATCCTGCCCACCGGCCTCTTCTACCGGGTCCTGGCGAGACAGGGCTAATAATAAAGAAACCAGGAGCCGCCATGGCAACCTTCTTCAACATCATCGGCATCGTGTTCATGGTCGCGGTGGTCATCGTGCTCCTCCGTGGCCTCACGAACATGATGCGCGGCGGCTCGGCCAACACCTCCAACAAGCTGATGCAGGCGCGTGTGTTCCTGCAGTTCATCGCCCTCGTCTTCATCCTGCTCGCCGTCTATTTCACCCGAGGTTAGGTCATCCATGGTCAAGCTCAACAAGATCTACACGCGCACCGGCGATGACGGCACGACCGGCCTCGGCACGGGCGAGCGACGCCTGAAATCGGACGTCCGCGTGGAGGCCTATGGCACGGTCGACGAGACGAATGCCGCAATCGGACTGGCGCGCCTCCACACCCGTGAGGCGCATCCCGCCATCGACGCCATGCTGTCGCGCATCCAGAACGATCTCTTCGACCTAGGCGCCGATCTTGCCACGCCCGACACGGGCAAGCCCCTCGACTACGAGCCGCTCCGCATCGTCGCATCGCAGGTCGCGCGGGTCGAGGCCGACATCGACCGCCTCAATGCCGAACTCCAGCCGCTGCGTTCTTTCGTCCTGCCCGGCGGATCGCCGGCGGCGGCCGCCCTGCATCTTGCCCGGACGATAGCGCGTCGCGCCGAGAGGCTGATGGTGGCGCTCGCGCAGGATCCCGCAGAACATGTCAACCGCGAGGCCGTCAAATACATGAATCGGGCTTCGGACTTTCTCTTCGTCGCCGCCCGCGCGGTCAATGACAATGGAAACGCCGATGTGTTATGGGTTCCCGGCAAGAACCGCTGACATGAATTTCGACGCGGCGGAAGGATCTGGTCGCAGATGTTCATTCCGCTCTACGATTCCAACAGCCTGAAACACATCAAGCTGCAATATGTGACGATCGGCCTGATCGCGGCGAATGTCGTGGTCTATCTGCTGACTTCCGTGGGCGGTGAGAATTTCGCCACCCGGGCGGCGATCGGCCTGGGCTATATCCCCTCCACCCTCTATGACTACGCCGAGCGGCCGCCGGAGCTCACCTACGTTCCAGACTACGCAACCCTTCTCACCTATTCGTTCCTGCATGGCGACATTTTCCATCTCGGCGGCAACATGCTTTTCCTGTGGGTGTTCGGCGACAATGTTGAGGATGCGCTCGGCCATCTGCGCTTCCTGGTCTTCTACCTGCTCTGCGCCGCTGCCGGCGCGATGATGCATGGCTTTCTCGCTCCGGCTTCGGAGATGCCGCTGATCGGCGCGTCGGGCGCCATTGCCGGCGTGGTCGCGGCGTATCTCATCCTCCATCCGCGCGTGAAGATCTGGATCCTCGCCTTTGCCCGCATTCCGCTGCGCGTGCCGGCCTACATCGTCCTGGCCCTGTGGATCGCCTTCCAGGTCGGCATGCTGCTCCTGTCCGGCGAGGACCAGATCTCCTGGAGCGCCCATGTCGGCGGCATCATTGCCGGACTGGTGCTGGTGCCCCTGCTGCGCCGCCGAGACGTGCCGCTGCTCGACCGCGAGATCGTCACGCCGCGCTCGGTCGAGACGCAGGAGCGCAGCGCCGTGCGGCCGATGGAATCCCGGCCCGCGCCGCGCTGGGGTCGCCAATAACCGATCCCGGGAGGCCTCGCATTGGGAATTCAACCGATTTGCAGTGCAACACAGATATTGACGCTTGGGGAACGGGTGACTAGACCGTTTCCGGCTTGCTTCCTGAGCCCTGCCGCCAGGCGCGGCGCGGAATGGTTTTCACTTTTCGGTCCCGCCTTGTCGGCATTCGGCTAACGGGTCCGATCGCTCCCTGCTAGGGATGCAGCAAATTCATTCAGAGAGGTGACAATTCCCATGAAAGTTCTCGTCCCCGTGAAGCGGGTGGTCGACTACAACGTCAAGATCCGGGTGAAGTCGGACGGTTCCGGCGTCGAACTCGCCAATGTGAAGATGTCGATGAACCCGTTCGACGAAATCGCGGTGGAAGAGGCAATCCGCCTGAAGGAGGCCGGAAAGGTCGAGGAGATCGTGGTGGTCTCGATCGGCCCGGCGCAGGCGCAGGAGACGCTCAGGACCGCGCTCGCCATGGGCGCCGATCGGGCCATCCTGGTCAAGGTCGACGACGTCGTCGAGCCGCTCGGCGTTGCCAAGGTGCTGAAGGGCGTGGTCGAGGCCGAGAAGCCGGGACTGGTCATCCTCGGCAAGCAGGCGATCGACGACGACGCCAATCAGACCGGCCAGATGCTGGCCGCCCTTCTCGGCTGGGCCCAGGGCACCTTCGCCTCCAAGGTCGAACTCGACGGCGAAACCGCCAAGGTGACGCGCGAGGTCGACGGCGGTTTGCAGACGGTATCGCTCAAGCTGCCGGCGATCGTCACCACCGACCTGCGCTTGAACCAGCCCCGTTACGCTTCCCTGCCCAACATCATGAAGGCCAAGAAGAAGCCGCTGGACGAGAAGTCCCCGGCGGATTTCGGCGCCGACGTGGCCCCGCGCCTCAAGGTCCTGAAGACCGAGGAACCGGGCGGCCGCAAGGCCGGCGTCAAAGTCAAGACGGTGGCCGAGCTCGTCGACAAGCTCAAGAACGAAGCCGGCGTGCTCTGAAGGCGACTAGGAAAGGTACAAGGATATGGCAATTCTCCTCATCGCCGAACACGACAACCAGAGCCTGTCGGACCAGACCGCGAAAGCGCTGAGCGCAGCTCTGAAGATCGCCCCCGAGGTGGACGTGCTGATCGCCGGCAAGGACGCCAAGGGCGCCGCCGACCAGGCCGCCAAGCTCCAGGGTGTTCGCAAAGTGCTGCTGGCCGAGGCCGACGAGCTCGAGCAGCGCCTCGCCGAGCCGCTGGCCGCGCTGGTAATCTCGCTGGCCGGCTCCTATGAGACGATCGTCGCGCCGGCTACCTCCGCAGGCAAGAACGTCGCCCCGCGCATCGCCGCGCTGCTCGACGTGGCGCAGGTGTCGGAAATCATCGAGGTGGTTTCGCCCGACACGTTCAAGCGTCCGATATATGCCGGCAACGCCATCCAGACGGTGCAGACCAGCGAGCCGAAGAAGGTGATCACCGTACGGACCGCTTCCTTCCAGGCTGCACCCGAAGGCGGTTCGGCCCCGGTCGAGACCGTCAAGGCCGCCGACAACCCGGGACTCTCGAGCTTCGTCGAGAACAGGCTGTCGGAGAGCGATCGTCCGGAACTGACCTCGGCCCGGATCATCATCTCCGGAGGCCGCGCGCTCGGTTCCTCGGAGAAGTTCCAGGAGGTGATCCTCCCCGTGGCCGACAAGTTGGGCGCCGCGGTCGGTGCGTCGCGCGCGGCTGTCGACGCCGGCTACGCGCCGAACGACTGGCAGGTCGGCCAGACCGGCAAGGTGGTCGCGCCGGAACTCTACATCGCCGTCGGCATTTCAGGCGCGATCCAGCATCTCGCCGGCATGAAGGACTCCAAGGTCATCGTCGCCATCAACAAGGACGAGGAAGCGCCGATCTTCCAGGTCGCCGACTACGGCATCGTGGGCGACCTCTTCCAGATCCTGCCGGAGCTTGAAAAGGCGCTTTGACTTTCCTCCGGGCGAGGACCAAAATTTTTGGGGTGGGGTAGACAGAAGTCGCCCCACCCTTTTAATTTCGCAGTGCACAATAATAACGCAGGTCAGGCGCAAAGTTTGACCAGTCAGACGGGTTGGGTGTCATGGCACAGGCAATAAAGAAGGTAGGGATCATCGGCGCGGGCCAGATGGGCGGCGGCATAGCGCATGTCACCGCGCTCGCGGGCTACGACGTGCTGCTTTACGATATTTCGGCCGAAAGGATCGAAAACGGCATCGCCACGATCAGCGGCAACCTTGCCCGCCAGGTCCATTCCGCAAAGCTCGACGAGGCGCATCGCCAGCAGGCGCTCGCCCGCATCAAGGCGGCCGTCTCGATGGACGATCTCGCCGAGGCCGACCTCGTGATCGAAGCCGCCACTGAAGACGAGACCGTCAAACGCAAGATCTTCGCCCAGCTGTGTCCGCTGCTCAATCCGACGGCACTGCTGGCCACGAACACATCGTCGATCTCCATCACCCGGCTCGCCGCGCAGACCGACCGCCCCGAGCGCTTCATCGGTATCCACTTCATGAACCCGGTGCCGGTGATGAAGCTGGTCGAGCTGGTTCGCGGCATCGCCACGGAGGATACGACCTTCGAAGCCGCCAAAGGCTTCGTCCAGTCACTCGACAAGACGATCACCGTCGCCGAGGATTTTCCGGCTTTCATCGTCAACCGCATCCTGCTGCCGATGATCAACGAAGCGATCTACACGCTCTATGAGGGCGTGGGGTCGGTCGAAGCCATCGACACGGCCATGCGTCTTGGCGCAAACCATCCGATGGGGCCGCTGCAGCTCGCCGACTTCATCGGCCTCGACACCTGCCTGTCGATCATGCAGGTGCTGCATGACGGGCTGTCTGATTCGAAGTACCGGCCCTGCCCGCTCCTGGTGAAGTATGTCGAGGCAGGGTGGCTCGGCCGCAAGACCGGCCGCGGCTTCTACGACTATCGGGGCGAGCACCCCGTTCCGACGCGGTAGGACGGCGAGCCCTCCCTCATCCGACCTCGCCCTGGCGGGCGAGGCCACCTTCTCCCCAAGGGGAGAAGGGAGGAGCCTTGCATTATGCGTATCTAACAATCGCAAAGGGTGCCGATTGGCATCAGCTTTGCCTCCGCCTTCCCTTCTCCCCTCGTGGGAGAAGGTGGCCTCGCGAAGCGAGGTCGGATCAGGGGTTTTCAAGGGCCGGATAACGGGTCTTCGAGCGCCGGACGAGCGGCTCACCCGCCCAGCGCCGCCTCGATCAGCTTCCTTGCGTCGGCACCGGCCCATTCGGCCGGTCCGTTCATGTTGGCGAGCAGGCAGCCCTGATCGTCGACCAGCAGCGTCACCGGCAGACCGAGGGCCAGACCGCGTTTCTTCAGATCCTCGAAAACGCCCATGGTCGCATCGCGATAGTGCGCCAGCGCCGCCACACCTGTCTCGGACAAGAACTTCTTCGGCTTTTCTGCATCTCCGGTGTCGACATTGACGGCGAGCACCTCGAACCGGTCGCCGCCCATCTCCTTCTGGAGCGCATCGAGCGCCGGCATCTCGGCGCGGCAGGGCGCGCACCATGTGGCCCAGAGATTGACGAGTACGGTCTTGCCCGCGCGGTCGGCCAGCGTCATCGGCTTGCCGTCGGGTCCATTGAAGGCGAGATGCTTCAGCGACTGAGGCGGGTTGGCCGGGAGCATGGCGGCGACATCGCCCACCGCGCCGTCGGCGATCGCCTTCGCCTTGCCGGCCTTGGCCGCGCAGCTCGCATCCTCCGGCGTCGCTGCGGCGGTAGAGACCTCGGGCGCGTTGTTGCCAGAAGTGGTCTCGCTCACGTATACCGCGACCGCGCCGGCAACGGCGCCGGCCACCGCCGCCATCAGGATCAGGCGTGTTGCCGGGAATGATTTTTTGCCGTCAGACATTTCTCTTCTCCGTGGCGCGGGTTATCACGATGAACGACAAGAAGGCCAGTAACCAGATGTGGGGCGGACGTTTTGCCTCGGGGCCGGCCGCAATCATGGAAGCGATCAACGCTTCCATCGACTTCGACAAGAAGCTCTACGCCCAGGACATCAGAGGCTCCCTCGCCCATTCCGAGATGCTCGCCGCAACCGGCATCATTTCGGCCGAGGATCAACAAAAGATCGCTCACGGGTTGAACACGATTTTGAGAGAGATCGAGGACGGCGCCTTCACCTTCTCGACCAGGCTCGAGGACATCCACATGAATGTCGAGGCGCGGCTGGCCGAGCTGATCGGCCCGGCGGCCGGACGCCTCCACACGGCGCGGTCGCGAAACGACCAGGTTGCGGTCGATTTCCGCCTGTGGGTGAAGGAGGAATTGCAGAAGACGGCCGCGGGACTGAGGGGGCTTATCGCCGCCTTCCTCGACAAGGCGGAAGCGCATGCGGCGACCGTGATGCCGGGCTTCACGCATCTTCAGACGGCGCAGCCCGTGACCTTCGGCCACCACGCCATGGCCTATGTCGAGATGTTCGGCCGCGATCTCTCCCGGGTGCGGGATGCGATCGAGCGCATGGACGAAAGCCCGCTGGGCGCCGCCGCGCTTGCCGGGACGGGCTTTCCGATCGACCGCCACATGACCGCCCGGGCCCTCGGCTTTCGTGAGCCGACGCGCAATTCGCTGGACAGCGTGTCGGACCGCGACTTCGCGCTGGAGTTCCTGTCCATCGCCGCCATCTGCGCCACCCACCTATCGCGTCTGGCCGAGGAGATCGTCATCTGGTCGACGCCGCAATTCGGCTTCGTGCGGCTGTCCGACAGCTATTCCACCGGCTCCTCGATCATGCCGCAGAAGAAGAACCCGGACGCGGCCGAGCTGATCCGCGCCAAGACGGGGCGGGTCAACGGGCACCTGATCGGCCTCCTCACGGTCATGAAGGGCCTTGCCCTTTCCTATTCGAAGGACATGCAGGAGGACAAGGAAGCCGTCTTCGACGCGGCCGAGACCCTCGAACTGGCGATCGCCGCCATGACGGGCATGGTGACCGACATGACGGTGAACGAGGCGGCGATGAAAAAGGCCGCGGGCGCCGGCTATTCCACCGCCACCGACCTCGCCGACTGGCTGGTGCGCGAGGCCGGCCTGCCCTTCCGCGAGGCCCATCACGTCACCGGCCGGGCCGTGGCGCTGGCAGAGTCCGCCAAGATCGGCCTCGACAAGCTGCCGCTCGAAAAGCTCCAGGAATTGAACGACAAGATCACGGCCGATGTCTATTCGGTGCTCTCCGTTCAGAATTCGGTAAAAAGCCGCAAGTCCTTCGGCGGCACCGCGCCGCAGGAAGTGAGAAAGCAGATCCGCTACTGGCGCAAGCGGCTGAACAAGGCCTGACGATACGGGATGCATTGGCGGAGAATCTCCGCTAAAGCATGTCGCGCGAATCTCAATTCGCGCGGCATGCTTTCGACTGTTGTTTCTTGCATGTCGTGTACCCAATACCGCTGCACACTTTTGGGCGACATGCATTGGAGAAAAGCAGCAATTGCGCGGGACGGATGCTTGATGACCGGAAACAGGATCTTGATTGGGCTGATGCTCGTTGCCGTTCTCGGCCTGGCGGCCTGCGGCCGCAAGACGGGGCTCGACACCCCGTATGAAGCGGGTATGCGCGCCCGCGAAGAAGCCCAGAAAGCCGGGCAGCCCTTGCCGCCGGAGCCAAAAAAACCGGTCGTGGACAGGCCCTTCATCCTCGACCCGCTGCTATGATCGTAACTGGCGAATAGGGTCGGCAGCATATAAGACTGCGGCTCGCGACCAACTATCGGCCATTGCACCTTCGCCATTCGTATTTGCCACCCGGAAGCTCCGCTCGTGAACCATTTCGACTACAAGGACGGCGTGCTCCACGCCGAGGATGTTGCAATTCCGGCGATAGCCGCTGCCGTCGGAACACCCTTCTACTGCTATTCCAGCGCCACGCTGACCAGGCACTACAAGGTGTTTGCCCAAGCCTTCGCCGATCTGGACGCTCTTGTCTGCTATGCGCTGAAGGCCAATTCCAACCAGGCCGTGCTGCGCACCCTCGCCAGGCTCGGCGCCGGGGCTGACGTTGTCTCGGAAGGCGAGTTGCGTCGCGCCCTCGCGGCCGGCATTCCGGCCTCGAAGATCATGTTTTCCGGCGTCGGCAAGACCCCCCGCGAGATGGATTTCGCGCTCGCTGCGGGGATCCATTGCTTCAACGTCGAATCCGAGCCGGAACTCGAGCTGCTCTCGGCCCGGGCCGTCGCGGCCGGCAAGGTCGCGCCGATCTCGCTGCGCATCAACCCCGATGTCGACGCCCGCACCCATAGGAAGATCTCGACGGGCAAGGCCGAGAACAAATTCGGCATCGCCTGGCAGCGTGCCCGGGAGGCCTATCGCCGGGCCGCCGAATTGCCCGGTCTGCGCGTTACGGGGATCGACACCCATATCGGGAGCCAGATCACCGACTTGCAGCCCTTCGACGACGCCTTCGCGCTGCTCGCCGAATTGGTCGGCACGCTGAAGGACGACGGGCACGACATCCGCCATGTCGATCTCGGCGGGGGTCTCGGCATACCTTATCGCGCCGACAACAGCCCGCCGCCGCTGCCCGACGCTTATGCCGAGATCGTGAGGAAGCACGTCACCCGGCTCGGGGTGAAGGTGATCTTCGAGCCCGGCCGCCTGATCGTCGGCAATGCCGGCATCCTTGTGTCCGAAGTGATCTACGTGAAGGAAGGCGACGCCAAGAATTTTCTGATCGTCGATGCTGCGATGAACGACCTGATCCGTCCGACGCTCTATGACGCCTTCCACGAGGTGAAGCCGGTGGTGCTGCCGGCAGCGGACGCGCCGCGCATGACGGTCGACGTCGTCGGCCCGGTCTGCGAGACGGGCGATTATCTCGGTCACGACCGCGACCTGCCGCGGATGGTGCCCGGCGACCTCATCGCGGTCGGCACGGCCGGCGCCTATGGCGCGGTCCAGTCGGGAACCTACAATACGAGGCTGCTGGTTCCCGAAGTGCTGGTCGACGGCGATCGCTTCCATGTCGTCCGCCCGCGGCCGAGCTATGATGATCTGATCGGGCTCGATTCGCTGCCTGATTGGCTCGAATAATCGACTGCGCCGACCGGCGCAGGTTTCCCTCAAACATCGTGCCTGCGGCAACTTGCCTGCCGGTTCGGGCTCCCGGTTCCGAATGCGGTTGACTGTCAGATGGAAACTTCCGCGACGAACATTCCGATGGCCCTGGTCCCTCCGGCAATTCTGTCGGTGTTTGCACTGGGGTTCGTCTGGGTCGGGACCATCGCCAGGCGGCGCCCCCATCCGCTTCTGCTCGCCGCCGCTTGCATTTTGTTCGCGGCGGGATCGTCATCGCAGCTCCTCCATTGGCCGGCCGATCCCGGCCTGAACGCGATGGCCTCCGGACTTGCCTACACACTGGCCGTTCTGGCCGCGTGCCAGGGCATCCTGCTGCGCTCCGGCATGACGCTGAGACTGGGCCTGGCAGTCGGGTTCCTCCTCGCAATCATGGGACTGCTCTGGTACTTCTTCTATGTCGATCGGAATCTGACCGCCCGCATCTACATACAGAATTTCGGCTATGGGGCGATCCTGCTGGCCACCGCGCTCCATCTCCTCCCCCGCCGCAGGACACGGACCGTAGACCGTGTCCTCTTCTGGGTGCTGCTGATCTGTGCGCTGCAGTTCTTTCCGCGCACCATCCTGACGATGGGGGTGTCCGACATCTCCAGTACCGGCGCGTTCGCCCGATCATTGTTCTGGCAAATGCTGCAATTATCGCTGGCGATCGTCGGCGCCGGCCTCGCGCTGACCATCCTCGCCGCCACGGTGACGGACATCATGGACGAGTTGCGCCGCGAACGCGATGGGGACGGCCTGACCGGGGTCCTCAACCGGCGCGCCTTCGAGGAACAGGCCGGCGCGCTTCTGACAGGCGACGGCCAAGCCGTACTGATCCTTTGCGATCTCGACCATTTCAAGAACATAAACGACACATACGGCCATGACGCCGGCGACCAGGTGCTGAGACGGTTCGGCACGCTGCTGCGGGATTCGGCGCGGGCGGCGGACCTTGTCGGGCGCATGGGCGGCGAAGAATTCGCCCTGTTGCTGGCCGAGGCCGACATGCATCGCGCTCATCGCGTTGCCGAGGAACTTCGCTCCGGCCTCGAGGCAACCCGCTTCCCCTTTCTGCCGCCGCAAAGCAGTTTGACCGCCAGCTTCGGCATTGCGACGCGCAAAAAGGGCAGGAACATCAGAAACTTGATGAAGGCCGCCGACCGGCAGCTTTACACGGCCAAGGCCGGCGGCAGGAACCGCATCGTCGCAGAAATCGCCGACGCGAAAACGATCCGTTCCCTAGGGCGGCCCCAGGCGCGAACCTAGCCCCGATCACGTTTTTGCTAGGCTGCCTCGTCTTCGCCGCGATCGATGCTATGCTTTGTATGATAGGGTTGCGCGATGCCCGTGCCGCCCACCGGAAGAGCCGATGGCGGAAAGAAAAAGCCTAAGCGATATAAGCGGGTTCAGTGGGCGGCTCGCCCGCACCAGATGGTTCACGCGAGCCGCGGTCGTTCTTGAGCGCCTGTGGCCCCTTGTCCTGCCGGTCCTCGTCGTCGCCAGCCTGTTCCTCAGCCTTTCCTGGCTTGGCGCCTTCCGGCTGATGCCGGACACGCTCAGGCTGGTGGTTTCGATCGTCTTCGGGGCAGCCACGCTCGGCGCGCTCTATCCACTCCGCTATTTCCGGGCACCGACGGCGGCGGAGATCGACCGCCGCATCGAGCACGCGAACGAACTCGCCCACAATCCCGTCTCGGCCCAGAGCGACCGGGTAAGCGGCAAGGGCGGCCCCTTCGCCGACGCCTTGTGGCGCGAACACCAGAAACGAATGGCCGAACGGCTGGGCAGAATTGGCGGCGACCTGCCGAGGACCCGCGTTCCCGAACGGGACCCTTGGGGTGTGCGCGCCGTGGCGGCGCTGCTGCTTGTCACTGCCTTCGCTTTTTCCTTCGGGCCGGCGGGTGGCAGGCTGGGTGACGCTTTCCGGGCGCATGCGGCGCTGGACGTCGTGCCGCCGCGCATCGACGCCTGGGTGACGCCGCCGGCCTATACCGGCAAGGCGCCGATCCTGCTCACGGCCGAAGCCGGTCAGAAATCCACTCTGGTCACCGTCCCGGAGGGCAGCGACGTTGTCCTTCGCGTCACCGGCGGTGACGGCGACGAAACGCTCGACTTCACCGACGCGGCCGGCAACAGCCGCGAGATCCCGGAGAAAGTCGTGGCCGGCGGCGGCCAGCCGGCCGCAGGACGCGCGAAGCAATTCGCGGGGAAATTGGACGCCGACGGTGTGCTCAGCCTGAAATCGGACGGGAGCGAAATCGGCAACTGGTCGTTCTCGGTCATCCCGGACGAGCCCCCCGTGATCCGCTTTGCCGGTGAGCCGAAGCGCGCGGTCAACGGCGCGCTCGAGCTGAACTACGAGGTCGAGGACGACTATGCTCCGGCTTCCGCAAAGGCCGAGTTCGCGCTCGCCGAGCCGCAGGCGCCGGACGCCCGGCCTCTCTACAAAGCCCCCGAAATGCCGCTCTCCCTGCCTCGCCGCGGCGCCAAAGGGCCGGCCGCGAAGAGCTCGCGCGATCTGACGGAGCATGTCTGGTCCGGCGCTTCCGTCACCGTCACGCTGAAAGCCACGGACGCCGCCGGGCAGGAAGGCTCGAGCGAACCCAAGACCTTCGTGCTGCCGGAACGGCCCTTCACCAACCCACTCGCCCGGGCCGTCGTCGAGCAGCGCCGCATCCTTTCACTCGACGCGAACCAGAAGCCGCAGGCGCTGCAACTGATGGAAGCGATCACGTTGCGTCCGGAAGACACGATCGAGAACATGTCGCATTACCTGGCGCTCATGAGCGCCATGACGCGGTTGAAGATGGCTTCGACCGACGACGAACTGCGGGGCGTGGCCGACTATCTATGGGATATCGCCCTCGGCATTGAGGACGGCGACCTTTCGGCCGCGGAAAAGCGGCTGAGCCAGGCTCAGGAAGCCTTGAAGCAGGCGCTGGAGAACGGAGCCAGCGACGAGGAGATCGACAAGCTCATGAAGGAACTGCGCGAGGCGATGAACGAATTCCTTCGTGAATTCGCCGAGCGCGCGCAGCGCGATCCCAACCTCGCTCAGCAGATGCCGCAGCCCGGCCAGGAGTTGCGCCAGAGCGACATCGATCGCATGCTGGACCAGATCGAGAATCTCGCCAAGTCGGGCAGCCGCGACAGGGCGCAGGAATTGCTGTCGCAGCTCCAGAACATGATGAACAATCTTCAGGCTGGACGCCAGCAGCGTGGCAGGAACGGCCAGCAGAACAGCGAGATGCACCAGCGCATGGACGAACTCGGCCAGATCATGCGCCGCCAGCAGGAAATGATGAACGAAACCTTCCGCATGGACCAGATGCAGAGGGGCCAGCAACAGCGCGGCCAAAACGGGCAGCGCCAGCCTGGTCAGGAAGGCGAACAGGGGCAGCAGGGGCAAGAGGGACAGCAGGGCCGGGGCGGCATGACGCCGGAGGAGTTCGCGGATGCGCTGAAGCAGCTCCAGGAAGGCCAGGGCAAGCTGAAGGGCGACCTGGAGTCCCTGATGAAAGGCCTCGAAGGCCTGGGCATCCAGCCGAATGACGGGTTCGGCGAGGCCGGCGAGGCCATGGGCCAAGCCGAGGGCGCGCTGGGAGACGGCGAGAGCGAGCGCGCCACGGGCGAGCAAGGCCGAGCGCTCGAAGCACTGCGCCGCGGCGCCCAGGACATGATGCAGCAGATGCAGCAGGCCATGCAGGGCGATCAGGGCGAAGGCCAGGAAGGCGGCCGCCAGCAGAACATGGACCGCGATCCGCTCGGCCGGCCACGCGCGACCACGGGTCCGGATCTCGGCGATTCCGTTCAGGTTCCCGACGAGATCGACGTGCAGCGCGCCCGTCGGATCCTCGACGCCATCCGCGAGCGGCTCGGTGATGCGCTGAGCCCCGAGTTGGAGCGGAGCTATCTCGAACGGCTTCTGAACATGCAGTAGGAGCGCTGGAAGAGACCGAGCATCCGCTCGGCCGCGGCACTCGGGGACAGCCGGGCCGCGCGCCTCTCCGGGACCACATTCATTCGACCAGAGGCCGTATCGTCCTGTAAGCGACGGTCAGCTCTCGAGTAGTTCCCTCATCATAGCGCTTGGCAAGCACGGCCTGCAGCTCAGGCGAATAGAGCGCCGTCCGGGCATCGAGAACCTCCCCTTCCCCGCTCATCAGGATCTGGCGGACGGCCTGCACATCATAAGCGCAAGAACCCAGACTGAGGGTTTCCACGCCCGTCACCTTCAGGCTCATCGAATTGCGCTCGACGCGACCTTTCTTCGCGTCGAGCCAGAGCCAGCTGACTTCCTGCTCCTCGCCTTCCCGGAGCGGGAACAGCTTGCGAAAATCCGATTCAGGAAGCGCCACGAACTGGCCCTTCGCGCCGTCTCGGAACACTTCTATGAGGCCGCCGACGAGAAATTGCGTCTGGGGCGTTTCCGACTTGTACGTGTTCTGCAGCATCGTCACCTGCTCGTCGGATGGACGGACGACCGAGTTCACCCCTGGTCTACCGAGAACGAAGCCCTTCTTTGCTGTCTTGCCATCAGGGCAGTCGGAGCCGAAGGCGTGACTGCCGGCGAGGAAAGTGAGCACGAAGGCAGCCAAACATCTGGTTGGGCGGCTCCTCGATGCAAAACGAAAGAATCCATGGCGGCCTTCCCGGCCTTCTCCACGACAGTCCATGATCATCCCCCCTCTTTTGTGGGCACGAATGGCGACTCGCGCGGTGAAAAAGCAAGTCGTGATCCGCCACGGTCCAGCCAAAAGAAAAACCCCGGCTGCGGAGGCCGCAACCGGGGTTTTTGTCTCGGAAGATACTTCCGTTTACGCGAAGGTCTTTCCGAACGCCACGGCGGTGTCGCCCATGCGGTTGGAGAAGCCCCACTCATTGTCGTACCAGGACAGCACCGACACGAAGTTCCCGTCCATGACCTTGGTCTGGTCGAGCGCCACGGTCGAGGAATGCGGATCGTGGTTGAAGTCGATCGAGACGTTCGGATGATGGGTGACGGCGAGGATGCCTTTGAGCTTGCCCTTGGAGGCGGCGATCAGCGCCTCGTTGATCTCCTGAGCGGTCGTGCTGCGGCTGGCCACGAACTTGAGGTCGACGCAGGAAACGTTCGGCGTCGGCACGCGGATCGACACGCCGTCGAGCTTGCCCTTGAGTTCCGGCAGCACGAGGCCGATCGCCTTGGCCGCGCCCGTCGAGGTCGGGATCTGGGACATGGCTGCGGCGCGGGCACGGTAGAGATCCTTGTGCATCGTGTCGAGCGTCGGCTGGTCGCCCGTGTAGGAATGGATCGTGGTCATCATTCCCCGCTCGATGCCGACCGTCTCATGCAGCACGGCGGCGAGCGGCGCCAGGCAGTTTGTGGTGCACGACGCGTTGGAGATGACGATGTGGTCCTTGTTCAGCTTGTCGTGGTTGATGCCGTAGACAACGGTCAGGTCGGCGCCGTCGGACGGAGCCGAGACGATGACGCGCTTGGCGCCGGCCGCCAGATGTGCGGCAGCCTTGTCGCGCGCGGTGAAGATGCCCGTGCATTCCAGCGCGATGTCGACGCCGAGCTCCTTCCACGGCAGCTGGGACGGATCCTTGATCGCGGTCACCTTGAACTTGTCGGAGCCGATCGAGATCTGGTCACCCTCGACTTCGACCGCATGCGGAAATTTGCCATGCACGCTGTCGAAGCGCAGCAGGTGGGCATTTGTCTCGACCGGGCCGAGATCGTTGACGGCCACCACATCGATGTCCTTGCGGCCGGACTCATAGATGGCGCGAAGGATATTGCGGCCGATGCGGCCAAATCCATTGATGGCAACTCTGACGGTCATGACATTCTCCCGGGGAGCTTGAAGCAGTAAGGGCGGCGCCCGCCGCTTCTTAGCGGCGCGCGCTGGAAGAATCCAGACGCCCCTTCGGCTCAAATCGGTTCAGGCCGAAAAGATGCGGAAAATGGCGCGACTGACAGTCAGCGCTGGCGGCCCTCACCGTCCCGCCGGGCATCTCTCTCCCCGCGAAATGCATTCACACATTTCGGGCCGTGCGGTAGGATGGGATGATGGCTGCGGTCACTGCCGTTGGCCACTTCGTTCTGCAACGTTGGGTGGGTTGCCCACACGTAACGGAATGGATCCTCGGATCAGCTCGCCCGCTGGCGCGGGCTCCCGTCCGAGGATGACGATCGCGTTGAAGGCCTGCCGCCAATCGCCAAGGTTGGCGATTGGCATCGACATCGAAGCTTCGTCATCCTCGGGCCGGCGCCGAGCGAAGCGATGGCGACGTGGTTCACCACCCAAGGCGGCCTCTCAAGCAGTGTGAATCCGATGGCGCGAAAAATGCGGAGAAAGAGACGCCCGCCCCTTGGGAGCGCGGGCGATTGGCGAAAGGCGAGATGACGGCGTTCTTCTCCCCGTTTGACGACGTTTGACGGGGAGAAGTGGCCGGCTGGCCGATGAAGGGCCAGCGGCCAAAGGGTCAACGCGTGGGTCGCGCTTACGCCTTCGCGTGCAGCCGCGCCTCGACGGCCTTCACCGTCGCCTCGGCCGTGATGCCGAAATGCGGATAAAGCTGCTCGATCGGGGCGCTGGCGCCGAAGCCGGTCATGCCGATGAAGATGCCATCGGTGCCGATGAAACGGTCCCAGCCCAGGCGCAGGCCGGCTTCGATCGCGACGCGGACCGGCGTGTTGCCGATGATCGCGGCCTGATAGCCGGCGCTCTGCTCCTCGAACAGCTCGAATGCCGGAACCGAGACGACGCGGGTCGGATGGCCATGCGCCTGGAGGGCCGTGCGCGCGGCAAGCGCGACCTCCACTTCAGAGCCTGTGGCGAAAATGGTGACGACCGCCTCGCCATCGGCCCGCGCCAGTTCGTAGGCGCCATAACGACAGAGGTTCTCTTCCGTGTAGTCGGTGCGCAACGCCGGCAGGTTCTGGCGCGTCAGCGCCAGCGTCGAAGGCGTCTTGCGGGTTTCAAGAGCGATCTGCCAGCACTCCGCCGTCTCCATCGCGTCGGCGGGGCGGAACACGATATGGTTCGGAATGGCACGCAGCGCCGCCAGATGCTCGACCGGCTGGTGGGTCGGGCCATCCTCGCCGAGGCCGATCGAATCGTGGGTCATGACGAAAATCGAACGAATGCCCATCAGCGAGGCCAGCCGCATGGCCGGCCTGGCATAGTCGGAGAAGCACAGGAAGGTTCCGCCATAGGGGATGATGCCGCCATGCAGCGCCATGCCGTTCATGGCAGCCGCCATGCCGTGTTCGCGGATCCCGTAATAGACGTAGCGATTGCCGTAGTCACCGGCCGCGATCGGCTTGGTCTGGCTGGTCTTTGTGTTGTTGGATCCGGTGAGGTCCGCCGAGCCGCCGATCGTTTCCGGCACGATGCCGTTGATCACCTCGAGCGCCATCTCCGACGACTTGCGGGTGGCGACCTTCGGCTTGTCCTGGGCGAGCTTCTTCTTGTAGTCGGCGATCACCTGGTCGAGATTACCCGGCAATTCGCCGCGCATGCGGCGCTCGAACTCGGCCCGCAGCTCGGCATCGGCGTCGGCCAAGCGCTTTTCCCAGGCGGCGCGGGGCTTGCCGGCATTGAGCCCCGCAAGCCGCCAGGCGTCGAGGATGTCGGACGGCACCTCGAAGGGCTTCGCATCCCAGCCGAGCGCCTTGCGCGCGCCCGCGATCTCCTCGGTGCCGAGCGGCGAACCGTGCACCTTGTTCGTGCCGGCCTTGGTCGGCGCGCCGAAGCCGATGGTCGTCCGGGCCGCGATCAGCGTCGGCCGGTCGGAATTGCGTGCCACCTCCAGCGCGTCGGCGATGGCGTCCGGGTCGTGGCCGTCGCAGGCGATGGTCTTCCAGCCCGAGGCCTCGAAGCGCATCAACTGGTCGGTGGAGCAGGAGAGCGACACCGGCCCGTCGATCGAGATGTTGTTGTTGTCCCAGATCACCGTCAGCTTCGCCAGCTTGAGGTGACCGGCCAGCGCGATCGCTTCCTGGGAGATGCCCTCCATCAGGCAGCCGTCACCCGCCAGCACATAGGTGTGGTGGTCGACAAGGTCGTCGCCGAAGGTCGCGTTGAGGATGCGTTCGGCAAGCGCCATGCCGACCGAGTTCGCAAGTCCCTGGCCGAGCGGTCCCGTCGTCGTCTCAATGCCGGCGGCATGGCCATATTCGGGATGGCCGGCGGTGCGCGAGCCGAGCTGACGGAAATTCTTGATCTCGTCGATCGTGATATCCTCGTAGCCCGTCAGGTAAAGCAGCGAATAGAGCAGCATGGAACCGTGCCCGGCCGACAGCACGAAGCGGTCGCGGTCAGGCCAGTGCGGATTCTTCGGGTCGTATTTCAGGAAACGCGTGAAAAGCACCGTGGCGACGTCAGCCGCCCCCATCGGCAGGCCGGGATGGCCGGAATTGGCCTTCTCGACAGCATCCATGGAGAGGAAACGAATAGCATTCGCCATCCGGTCGTGTTTTTCGCGGTTGCTCATGATCGCTCGCAGATCCTGGGTTTCGGGGGCATTTTGCCTGCCGCTCGGAAAGGCTGGGGACACATAGCAGTTGGCCGTGCGGAGTCAACAAATGGAGGGGTCCGTTGAACGGTCAATAGTGAATGGTGAAGGATCGGCAACGCGACCGCAATGCCATTCACTTTTCACGACGTAGAGAGCCATTCTCAGGGGCGCGTCGCCGCGGCGGCGGTTTTCGTCCGCGATCGGCATCAGATCGCTGCCGGTGTCGGAAGAAATTCGGCGACCGATCATTTTCCCGACCGGCTCTTCAGCCGAGCCTTTGACGCAACTCGTTCTTGAGGATCTTGCCGTTGGCGTTGCGGGGGAGAGGCGCGCCGAGATCGATGACGGAGTCCGGCACCTTGTAGTCGGAGAGCCGCTCGGCGCAGAAACGCCTGATGTCGGCTGCGTCGAACGGGCGGCCGTCCGTGAAGACGAAAGCGTGCGCCCGCTCGCCCAGCACCGGATCCGGCCGACCGACGACCGCCGCCTCCACGATGGCGGGATGATATGTCATCACGCTCTCCACCTCGATGCAGTAGATCTTGAAGCCGGCGCGGTTGATCATGTCCTTCTTGCGGTCGAAGACGTAGACATAACCATCCTCGTCCTTGGCTCCCAGGTCGCCGGAGACCCAATAGCCGCCGATGAAGCCATTCGCGTTGCCCTCCGGATTGTCCCAGTAACCCGGCACGACCATGGCTCCCCCGATCAGCAGTTCGCCGGTTTCACCCGGGGGCACCTCGCATCCCTTCTCGCCGACGACGATCACATCGCCGCAGGGCAGCACCTTCCCCACCGAGGCCGGCTTGCTGCCGATGTCGCCGGGCGGCAAAAGCGTGATCGGCGAGGTGGTCTCGGTCGAGCCGTAGGCGTTGCACAGCGCCAGGTTCGGCAATGCCTGCGCCAGCCGTTCGATCGTGGCCGAGGGCATCGGCGCCCCACCGAAGCCGGCGATCCGCCACGCCGAGAGATCGAACGCCGCGAAATCCGGATCGAGCAAGCATAGGTTGTACATCGCCGGTACGATCAGCGTATAGGTCATCTTCTCGCGGTCGGCCAGTTTGAGAAAGGCGCGTGCCTTGAAGGCGGGCATCACCAGCGTTCGTCCGCCGGCATAGATCATTGTCAGGATGATCGCGACGAGCCCGGTGACATGGGAAGCGGGCACGGCGAGGCAGCCGGCATCCTGCGCCTTGATCTGCCACGCGGAGGCGAAATGGATGCAGGAGTGAATGGTGCCGACATGGGTCAGCATCGCGCCTTTCGGTTTCCCCGTGGTTCCCGACGTGTAGAGGAGGCAAAGTGTATCTTCCTCTTCGATGGTGGGGAACGCGACCGGCGGCGCTTCATCCAGCAGCTTCGCGAAGGAAATGCCGCTTCCCCCGCCGACCGAGAAACGGTGTTTCACCGAGGGGACGGTCTCCGGCTCGGGCAGGTTCGCCTCATGCTCGGCGTCGTAGACGATGGCCGCGGCCTGACACTGGTTCAGGACGAATTCGATCTCCGGCCGGCGCTGCCGGATGTTCATCGGGACCGAGATGAGCCGGGCACGGGCCGCTCCCATGAAGGCGTAGAAGAACTCCAGATTGTTGCCCATCAGCAGGGCAATGCGATCGCCCTTCCCCAGGCCGCTGGCGACGAGGTTGCGGGCCACGCTCTCGACCCGAGCCTCGAACTCGCGGTAGGTGACGCGCATGTCGCCCAGCACGATCGCGACGTCTTCGGCGTGCTGCGCCACGGTTTCCCGGAACATCGCGTCGATGGACTGCGGCCGGTCGATGAAGCAGCGGACCAACCTGTCGCCGTATCGCTTCTCGTAGCGGGTCGCGGGAAACGTCATGTTTCAACTCCTGCTTGATCGACCGCCGGCGATAAGGACGACAAAGCGGGCGGCACGGCCGGCCTGGCCTCCCCATTGTCGATCCCCTTGCGCCCCCTGGGCCGTGAACGACATTGTTTCGCCATCCCGCCAGAAATGGCAATGAGGAGTGTGCGCAAGCGCGTCCTCCGCTGCCATCCACCTTCACCACTTCCACTATTCATCACTAAGGAGGGGATAGCTGCCCTGGGTTTATTGACGCCTGCTTCGCGCCACGCCTAAGCTTTTGCCGTTAACGCGTTCGGAACGCGTGCGATTCGAAATGCTGGGCGGGCTTGGAACGGGAGCCATGACCGGAGAAGCGACACTCAAGGAGGTCATCGGACGGCTCGGCAAGGCGATCGAGGCGCTGGAGAATGCTGTCGCCCTGCGCCTCGAGCAGGACCAGGACTATGCCGAAGCCGAGGCCGAAGTGCAGCGCATGAACGCCGACCGCTCGCGCCTGGCGCAGGAGCTCGATAATTCCGAGGCCCGCGCGGAACGGTTGGAGGAAGCCAACAAGGAAGTCTCGCGACGTCTCGTGACGGCGATGGAGACGATCCGCGCCGTTCTCGACAGGTGACGCCATGCCGCAAGTAACGGTGACCATCGACGGGAAGCAGTATCGGATGGCCTGCGACGAGGGCCAGGAAGAGCACCTGATGGGGCTCGCCCAGAACTTCGATCGCTACGTCTCGCATCTCAAGGATTCCTTCGGTGAGATCGGCGACCAGCGCCTCACCGTGATGGCTGGCATCATGGTGATGGACGAACTGTCCGAACTGCAGAAGCGTGTGAAGGGCATGGAGACGGAGATCGTCACGCTGCGCAAGACGCGCGACGACGCGCTCGTCAAGGCCGACAAGAACGACCAGGCGCTCACCGGTGCCCTGAGCGGCCTCGCCGAGCGCATGGAAGCGTTGGCCGCGCGGCTGGCGGTCCGGAAGGCCTGAACGTCCTTTTAGGCTCGCAGGCCGCCGCGATCTCACCCCTTCTGGCCAGGCGGAGAGGGGGAGCTATCGTACGCGCCATCTTCATCTGCAAAGGTTAGCCGACAGGCAACCGTCCAGAAGCGTGAACTCGAACGCCTTGTGGGCAAGACGGCCGGCAGGCCGAAGCGGGGGCAGCGCGGTCGATGACCAATCTCGCGACTATGCCCCCTCGATCTCCTCGCGCAGCATTTCGAGTTCCAGCCATTCTTCTTCCATAGCGTGCAACGCCGCGCGTTCCTTGTCGAGCGCCGCGACCGTCTTGTTGAATGCCTCAGGATCCTTCGTGAACAAAGCGGGATCGGCGAGCTTGGCTTCCAGCCCGGCGATCGTCGCGGAAGCTTCCTCCATCTTCTTCGGCAGCGATTCCAGCGCGAATTTCTGTTTGTAGGACAGCTTCTTCGCCGGGCCTCTGGCGGGCTCGTCCCTGGGCGCGGACGGGGCCGTTCCGGCGGCTTTCGCCCGCGCGGCCTTGCGATCTTCGAGCCTCGTGCCGCCGCGTTGGGCAAGCATGTCGCTATAGCCGCCGGCATATTCGATCCAGCGGCCATTGCCGTCGGGCGCGATCGTGCTGGTGACCGTTCGGTCGAGGAAGTCGCGATCGTGGCTGACCAGGATCACCGTGCCCGGATAGCCGGCGACCAGCTCCTGCAGCAGCTCCAGCGTCTCCATGTCGAGATCGTTGGTCGGCTCGTCGAGTACCAGCAGGTTGGCCGGCCGGGCCAGGACACGCGCCAGGATCAGGCGGGCACGCTCGCCGCCGGAGAGCTCGCGCACCGGCGTGCGGGCCTGTTCCGGCTTGAACAGGAAGTCCTTCATCCAGGAAACGACGTGGCGTTCCTCGCCATTCACCACCACGGTCTCGCCGCGCCCGTCGGTCAGATAGTGCGCCAGCGTTTCCTCAGGGTCCACGGCCTCCCGCTTCTGGTCGAGCGTCGCGATCTCCAGATTGGTGCCGAGCCGCACGGTGCCGCTGTCGGGCGCCAGAACGCCGGTCAGCATCTTGAGCAGCGTCGTCTTGCCCGCTCCGTTCGGCCCGACCAGTCCGACGCGGTCGCCACGCTGGATGCGTATCGAGAAATCCCGCACCACGACGAGATCGCCGAAGCTCTTGGCGATGTTTTTCGCCTCGATGACGAGCTTGCCGGATTCGGCGGCCTCGCTCGCGACCATGTTGGCGAGCCCCTCCGGCCCGCGATGGCCGCGGAAGCGCTGGCGCATCGCCTGCAATTCGCCGAGCCGGCGCATGTTGCGCTTGCGACGGGCCGTCACGCCGTAGCGCAACCAATGCTCCTCGCGCGCGATCTGGCGCCCGAGCTTGTGCTGCTCGCGTTCCTCCTCCTCGAGGATGGTGTCGCGCCATTCCTCGAAATGGGCGAAGCCCTTGTCGAGCCGACGCGTCTGCCCACGATCGAGCCAGACCGTGGCCCGCGACACGCGTTCGAGGAAGCGACGATCGTGCGAGATGACGATGAGGGCGGAGGAAGAGCGAACGAGTTCGTCCTCCAGCCATTCGATCACCTGGAGGTCGAGATGGTTGGTGGGCTCGTCCAGCAGCAATATGTCGGGCTCCGGGGCCATGACCTTGGCAAGAGCTGCCCGGCGCGCCTCGCCGCCCGAAAGATCGTCCGGCCGCTCGTCGCCGGTCAGCCCGAGATGATCGAGGAGATAGGTGACGCGATGCGGATCGTCGGCCGGACCGAGCCCCGCCTCGACATAGGCGCGGACCGTGGCGAAGCCCTCCATGTCCGGTGCCTGGGGGAGATAGCGGACAGTCGCGGTGGGCTGGCGGAACACCTCGCCATCCTGGGGTTCGACCATTCCGGCGGCGATCTTGAGCAGCGTCGATTTGCCCGAACCGTTTCGCCCGACCAGGGCGATCTTGTCGCCCGCTGAAGCGGACAGGGCGGCACCATCCAGCAGCGGCGTGCCGCCGAAGGTCAGCTTGATACCGTCGAGACGAAGAAGCGGAGGCGCCATGTCAGAGCATGATCCGATCAGGTTCTAGAGTGGGGACCGGTCCGGGTAGGGATGGGCGAGCAGGAGAGCCCGGCCCGAACCGAGCTCGATCGCCAGTTCCGCGGTCACCTCATTGGACAAGGTGAGCGATGAACCGAAAGGCACCGTGACGCGGTCGAGCGGCCAACGCGCGCCGGTCACGCTGAGCCCAACGAGGTCGCCGAAGGCGAGGATGCTGAACAGCGTGCCGGGGTCGTAGTCGAAGCGCGACCAGCCAGGCAGCAAGGCGCGCCCTTCCTGCAGGCCACTCGTCAGCGCTACCTTTATTCCCGCTTCGGCGAGGCGCAGGGCAAGCGACAGATGCAGATGCGCATGATCGGCGCGCGGCCCGCCGAACGCCCCGACCAGCAGCAGCGACGTCGCGCCGCGGCCAAGGGCAGCCTCAACGGCCAGTTCGCCGTCCGTCTTGTCCTTTTCCGCAGGGAAGACCTCTCTGGGCGTCTCCGGATAGGTTGCGGCCATTGCCTCGGACACGGAATCGAAGTCGCCCACCCAGAGTTCCGGCGCGAGGCCGAGCGTATCCGCATGCCTTATGCCGGAATCGGCCGCAATGACGCGCGTGCCAGCCGCCTGCGCGGCGACGCGCGGCGTGCGGACCAGATCCCCGCCGAGCATGATGGTGAAGCGGCTCATGATGCTCGCCTCTATCAGGGGTGAAGCGAAAGGGGAAGGCATACTCCCCAAATGGCAGCCGATCATTCGCTTGCTCTCCCACGTTGCCGGCTCTATGTGTCTAGGCGCTCTAACGGGGTGCCGGCCGCGGCTCGCGGGCCGGCTGAGAGGCCAGGGTCAGGGACCCGCCAACCCGCCGAACCTGATCCGGCTTGTACCGGCGGAGGGATTAGATGCGTACGCGACGACGGCGCCTCGATCCGCTTCGACACCATGGAGGCGCCGATGCGCGTGAAGTTCCTGTCCCTGCTTGCCGCGGCCCTGCTGCCGTTTGCGGGAAGCGCCGCCGCCGAAGGCAAGCTCACGGTCTACACCTATGAGAGCTTCACCGCCGAGTGGGGCCCCGGACCCAAGGTGGAAAAGGCCTTCGAGGCGGAATGCGGCTGCGATCTGCAATTCGTCTCGGCCGCCGATGGCGTGGCCCTGCTCAACCGCGTCCGGCTCGAGGGCGATGCGACGAGAGCCGACATCGTGCTCGGCCTCGACACCAATCTCACCTCGGAGGCGCGAGCCACCGGCCTGTTTGCCCCGCACGGCATCGACCTCGGCAACGTCGTTGTGCCCGGCGGGTGGAAGGACGACATGTTCGTACCCTTCGACTATGGCTATTTCGCCGTGATCTATGACAGCCAGAAAATCGCCAATCCGCCGGCAAGCCTCAAGGAACTCGTGGAAGGCGATCCCGCGCAGAAGATCGTCATCCAGGATCCGCGCACCTCGACCCCCGGTCTCGGCCTGCTGCTCTGGATGAAGTCGGTCTATGGCGACAAGGCCGCGGAAGCCTGGACCAAGCTGCGCGGACGCGTGCTGACCGTGACGCCGGGCTGGAGCGAGGCCTATGGCTTGTTCACCAGCGGCGAGGCGCCCATGGTGCTCTCCTATACCACCTCGCCTGCCTACCACGTCATTGTCGACGGCAGCGACCGCTACCGCGCGGCATCCTTCGCCGAGGGCCATTACCTGCAGGTCGAGGTCGCCGGCATGACCAAGACCGGGGCGAACAATCCACTGTCTCAGCGCTTCCTCGCCTTCATGACCAGCCCCGCTTTCCAGGACGTGATCCCCGAAACCAACTGGATGCTGCCAGCCGGCAAGATCGAAAAGCCGCTCAATCCAGCTTTCTCCGGCCTCGTGCAGCCAGCCAAGACGCTGCAGATCACTGCGGACGAGGTGGCGCGCAACCGCAAGGCCTGGATCGACGAGTGGCTCGCGGCCATGAGCAGGTAAGATAGCCGGCCCTTCTGCTACGTGTTCGGATCTGTTCATGCCCTCTGTCCTGCCGGACATATCCCTCAAGGCGACCGGATTCAGATATCTCGTGCGGTAGGGAAGGATCGGATAATGGCTGCTGTGACTGCCGTAGGGCCGCTTCGTTCTGTACCGTTGGGTGGGTTGCCTATACGTAACGGAATGGATCCTCGGGTCACCTCGCCTCGCTGCACTCGGCTCAGGCCCGAGGATGACGACGGCAGTAAGGGCCTCGCCAATCGCCAACGTTGCCGGTTTGCGGGCAACGCCCCCACCTCGTCATCCTCGGGCCCGAGCCGAGCGCAGCGAGGCGAGGTGACCCGAGGATCCATTCCGTTTGATTGCGGCCGGGCGCCCGGCGGTGCAGAACGAAGCGGCCGACCCACAACCCGCAACCATCCCGCTTTTCGAGCTTTCCACCCATTTCGCGCCGTATTTCGCCGGGCTGCGCGTCCCCCAAGGACAGAGCAGGGCAACATAGAACGCGAGGACGTGACGTGATGCCCGCCGATACCCGCATCCTTGCCGGTGGTGTGGCGCTCGGTGCCATTGGTCTTCTGATCGGCGGCGCTTTCGCGGGTCTGGTCCTGCAGGGCCTGGGCGACTTCTCGGGAGCGGTCGCGGCCTTCGATCCCTATCTCTTGCGCGTGGCCCGCTTCACAGTATGGCAGGCGCTGCTTTCCACGCTGCTCTCGATCGCACCGGCCCTTCTCGTCGCACGCGCGCTCTCGCGGCACCCCGATTTTCCCGGCCGGCGCTGGCTCGTCGGGCTGTTCGCCGTGCCGCTCGGCCTGCCTGCGATCGTCGCGGCGCTCGGAATTCTCGCCCTTCTTGGCCGCGCCGGCTATCTCGCGGGGCCGCTGTCGTTTCTCGGCAGCGGGGACTGGCCCGGCATCTACGGAATTTCCGGTATCCTCGTCGCGCATATCTTCTTCAACCTGCCGCTCGCCACGCGGCTTTTCCTGGAGGCCCTAAGCGCCATTCCGGCCGATCAGTGGCGCCTGGCGAGCCAGCTCGGCATGGGCGCACGCGCCACCTTCCGGCTGATCGAATGGCCGGTGTTGCGCGCCAGCCTGCCCGGCGTGGCCGGCCTTGTCTTCATGCTCTGCATCACTTCCTTCACGCTGGTGCTCACGCTGGGTGGCGGCCCCCGCGCCACCACGCTGGAAGTGGCGATCTATCAGGCCCTGCGCTTCGACTTCGACCCCGCGCGGGCCGCGGCGCTGACGCTCCTGCAGATCCTCTTGACGGTGGTGGCGATCGCTCTCCTTGCGAGGCTCGGCACTGATGTGACGGGCGAGGCTAACATGACGGTGACAAGGCGCCGCTTCCTGAGCACCGGGCGTGGCGAGGCTATGCTCAATGCGGTTTTGATCCTGCTTGCGACACTCTTCGTGGCGGGGCCCATGGCTGCGATCGTCGTCTCGGGCTGGCGCGCCGATCTCGCCCGCCTCGCAATGGAGCCGGCGGTCCACCGCGCCGCGATCACGAGCCTCGTTCTTGCCTGTCTCGCTGCGCTTCTCTCGGTCGCCCTTTCCTACGCGCTTACGTCGGCGCGCCGGGCGCTGCAGCTGCGCCGCGGCGCAGCCCGCCCTTCGCTTTTCGAGGTTCTGACGGGCACCGGCGCCGGCTTCGTGCTGGTCGTCCCGCCGATCGTCGTCGGCGCCGGCTGGTTCATCCTGCTGCGTCATGCGGGCGACGTCTTTCTTTTCGCGCCGGCCATGGTCGTGACCGTCAACGCCGTGATGGCAATGCCTTTCGCGCTGCGCGCCATCCGTCCTGCCCACGACGCTGCGAGCCAGCGGCACGAGAAGCTCTGTTCCCAGCTCGGCCTGTCCGGTTGGAACCGCATCAGGCTGGTGGAGCTGCCGGTGCTGGGGCGGCCGCTTGCCACCGCCTTCGCTTTTGCCATGGCACTGTCGCTCGGCGATCTCGGCGTCATCGCCCTTTTCGGCAGCGATGCTGTCCAGACCCTGCCCTACCTGCTCTTCCAGCGGCTGGGCAGTTATCGTACAGCCGACGCCGCCGGGCTCGCCCTGCTGCTCGGCATGATCTGCCTGGTCTTGATGCTCGCGGCCGATCGATTGGGGAGAGAACGCCCATGAAAGGCGGCGCGGCCGTGGCCCTCGAAAATGTACGCTTCAGCTATGGCGAAGCGGAGATGGCCTTCGACATGACCGCGCCGGCCGGCACGGTGGTGGCCATCATGGGCCCGAGCGGATCGGGCAAGTCGACGCTGCTCAATCTCATCGCTGGTTTCGAGGCTCCGTCTTCGGGCCGGGTCCTGATCGCGGGGAGCGATGTCACCCGCCTGCCGCCGGCAGAGCGACCGGTATCGATGGTCTTCCAGGAGAACAATCTCTTCGCGCATCTCTCGGTCGAGAAGAATGTCGGCCTCGGCATCTCGCCGTCGCTCAGACTTTCCGGCGGCGACCGGGCGAGGATCGTGGACGCTCTCGCCCGCACCGGCCTCGTCGGCAAGGAGAAGCGGCTGCCCCGCGAGCTTTCCGGGGGCGAACGGCAACGGGTCGCGCTGGCCCGCGCGCTGGTACGGGATCGACCGGTCCTGCTGCTGGACGAGCCTTTCGCGTCACTCGGGCCGGCGTTGCGGGCCGAGATGCTCGATCTCGTGGCAGAGCTCCATGTCGAGCGCCGGCCGACCGTGCTTCTCGTCAGCCATCATCCCGAGGACGCCCGACGCATCGCCGAACGCGTCGTCTTCATCGAGAACGGAAAGGTGGCGGCCGAAAGCGATGCAGTCCAATTCTTCGCGGGAAACGTTCCGGCAGCCTTCCACCGCTATGTCGGCGGAAGCAACACCGACGGGCGATGAACTTTTAAATCCAGCCTCTGTACTTCCTACCTACCAGGCCACACCAATCTGGCTGTTCCATCTCTAGGCCAGGCCAGCCGTGAAATTGTTACAGCGTTGTTGCCGCCTATAGGTTATCCGATGGCCAAGTTTGTTCGACAGGGAGTCCCAATCAATTGAGCGTAGCATTTGCCAAGGAGGAAAGCGCAGAAGCGGCATCGGAAACCATCCTACCGGCTCGCCCTGTCTCCGATCGGGTCAATCTGGTCACCGACGCGGGTCTCAAGATGCTGCAAGATGAACTGGCCCGCGCTCAACAGCATGTCGAGGCCGCGAGCAAGTTGGAAGATGTCAACGAGAGGCGACGGCAATCGGCGGTTCCGGTTCGCGATATGCGCTATTACGCAGAGCGCGTCCGCACGGCTCAACTTATGTCCGTGCCCACGTCTAATGAAGTGATCGCCTTCGGTCACACTGTTACCTTCAGGCGTGACGATGGCCGCACTCAGACCTTCCGCATCGTCGGTGAGGATGAGGCCAACCCGTCGCAAGCTTCCATATCGCATGGTTCACCGCTTGCCATCGCGCTGATTGGAAAAACCGTTGGCGATGTTGTCCAGCTAGGGCAGCGTGAACTCGAAATCCTTTCGATTTCTGAGTTGGGCGTATAGCTTCGAGGCGCGGATACTGAGGAGCGGATCCTTCGGCCCCGGAAGGCATCGCCGCCTGCCTGGAACCAATGACGGGCGAGACTGTTCAACGAAGACTTTGATCCGATGCTGACGCGCCGGCCGGCTGATACGCGGAGATCTTGAGGAGCTCTCACCATGAAGATTTCGTCCAGGTTTCGTTCAGTCGCGGTTGCAGTCATCGCTACAGCGGGAGTTGGCTTTGCCAGCGCCGCGCATGCCGACAGCGGCACGGTCCGCTTCGCCATCTACAAGGCGGCATTCTTCATCGGTGGCGCCGGAGGCGAAGGCACGCTGACCTTCCATGGTCGCCGATATCCGATCTCGGTCGGCGGCATTTCGGGCGGGCTCGCCTTCGGGGCCTCTAAGACCTATTTCCAAGGCACCGTGCGCAACATTCGACGCGCCCGAGATGTGACGGGGGTATACGGAGCAGTGGGCGGTGGCGGCGCGCTCGGCAAAGGAGCCCAGGTGATCGTCATGACCAATGACAAGGGCGCCCAACTCGAACTCTCAGGCAAGCAGGTAGGTCTGCAGATCAACGCCGATCTCAGCGGTATGAGCATCACGGTGAAGTAAGGCCGTCACTCTGCTCATCATTCCTTGGATGAGCCCGACCTGCTGATTTTTTGCGATTGGTCCGCCCCGGGAAGCCACCAGGGGTGTGCCGTTCGCATCCACGGCCGGTAGTATTAACGCCGGCATTCCGGGCAATTGCCCGGAAGACGACATAATTGGCGGGCATGGAACCCTGCCGGGGCGAGCGAATTCTTGTATATTCCCGAAGACTGTGGCTTAGCTCCGAGCAGGCTGACCGCGTCGCCGTTGGGGGCCGACGAAATTGAGAGGATGAAAGCACCCTTGACCCGTCCCGTGCCGCAGAGCCTGCGCCCGCTGCGCATGGTTGCCGCCGTCGCGACGATGGCGGTCTTCTCGGGCTGCACGCTTTCGCCCGGCGGCGGACTGAGCGAAAACGCCTTCCAGCCTTCCAACAACCCGGTCACCGTCGACACCGTGTCGCGCAACGACCGGCTCGCGGAGCTCGCCAAGGGCCAACATCCGCGCATCCTGGCCACCTATGGCGGAGAGTACTCCGATCCCAAGCTGGAGCGCATGGTCGCGAAGGTCGTCGGCAACCTGACGGCCGAGTCCGACAACCCGTCGCAGACCTATCGCATCACCATCCTGAATTCGCCCAACGTCAATGCCTTTGCGCTTCCCGGCGGCTATCTCTACGTGACGCGCGGCCTCCTGGCGCTGGCCAATGATTCGGCGGAACTCGCCGCCGTGATCGCCCACGAGATGGGGCACGTGACGGCCAATCACGGCCTGCAGCGGCAACAAAAGGAAGCCGAGGAGGTGCTGGCCACCAAGGTAGTCTCGGACGTGCTCGGCGACAGCCAGGCAGCCAAGGCGGCGCTGGTGCGCGGCAAGCTCAGGCTGGCGCAATTCTCGCGCAACCAGGAACTGGAGGCCGATGCCATCGGTATCCGGCACAGCTCGCGCTCCGGCTATGACCCTTTCGCGGCCGCACGGTTCCTGCAATCCATGGCCGCCTATAGCGATCTGCGCAGCGTGACCGGCGCGGCCGACGCCAGCCTCGACTTCCTGGCCAGCCACCCGAACGCGCCGCAGCGCATTGAGCTCGCCCAGGGCCACGCTCGCCAGTTCGGCGCGCCCGGCGGCACCGGCGCGCGCGACCGCGATTCCTTCCTGGCGGGGATAGACGGGCTGATGTTCGGCGATACGCCCGATGAAGGCTTCGTCCGCGGCAACACCTTCCTGCACCCGCGGCTCGGCATATCCTTCTCGGTCCCGACTGGATTTGTCATCGACAATTCCGCCACCGCCGTGACGGCTACCGGACCTGGCGAAACGGCCGTGCGTTTCGACGGCGTTGCACTGGACCAGAAGGTGCCTCTGGTCGACTATATCAAAAGCGGCTGGGTGGCGGGCCTCGATCCCAGCAGCGTCCGGGCCGTCTCGATCAACGGCAACGACGCGGCGATGGCAAGGGCGCAGGCCGGAGGCTGGCAGTTCGACATCGCGGTGATCCGCGCCGGAGCAGGCGGCCAGGTCTACCGGCTGCTCACCGCCGCACCGGCGGCCAGCACGACGCTCGACGGCGTCGCCCGCTCGGTCAGCGGGAGCTTCAAAGTGCTCACGACTGCCGAGAGGGAGGCGCTCAAGCCGTTGCGGATCCGCATCGTGACGGTGCGCCCGGGCGATACGGTCGGTTCGCTCGCCGCCTCCATGGTCGGCGTCGACCGAAAGCTGGAGCTCTTCCGTGTCCTCAATGCGCTGGGTCCGGGCGCCACGGTGTCGGCCGGCGACAAGGTCAAGATCGTTACGGACCGCTGAGCGGATAGCGATTTGAGGCTGCGCGATGTCATCGCGCAACGCTTCTTCTCGAATCGCTCCCGCTATCGGCTATTCGCTGCTTCCGCGTCTTGACCCTCACTGTCCCATCGGGCAATCGAAACGCCGATCTTTCGCGGCCCGAGTCGCCGCCTCTTCCAGGAGACATGCATGGCAGACGAAATCACCGAATCCAGCCAGACCGTGGCCGCTGGCCAGCTGCGCGCCTTCATCGAACGCATCGAGCGGCTGGAGGAGGAGAAGAAGACTATCCAGGACGACATCAAGGACGTCTATGCCGAGGCCAAGGGCACCGGCTTCGACACGAAGGCCATCCGCACCATCGTCCGGCTCCGTAAGAAGGACCAGGCCGAACGAGAGGAAGAGGAATCGATCCTCGACCTCTATATGTCGGCGCTCGGGATGGCTTGAAACCTGCCGGGCAGACCTGATTGAAGTGAGACCCGCCGGCAGCTCAAATTCGACGCTGTCGGCAGAGAATAATCAGTACGGCATGTCGCCCAAAGCTGTGCAGCGGTTTTCGGCGACATGCTGTCGATCTCCCGGCCGATCCGCACTGCACACCGAGCGGCTCGATTAAGCGCACCAGCGGGCTTCCACCGGCTATCCCGGCTTGCCTGCCTCAATCCAGGCCGCGAGCTCCCGTACGCCCGCCTCCAGCGTCTCGTCCGACGGATAGGGCGTGCTGCGTTCGGAGAAGCTGCGGATCAGCTTCAGCGCCCCGCTGTGAAAGGCTCCTGTCGTCTGGCGGATGTCCTCGAAGGCCGCATCCAGACCGCCTGCTGGCACGATGCGGTTGATCAGCCCGGCGCTCAGGGCCTCAGCTGCGGAGAGCTCCCGACCCGTCAGGCAAAGTTCGCGCGCCAGTTTCGCCGGAATGAAGTGCGGCAGATATGCCACGACGATCAGCGGCGCGAGTCCGTGGCGGATCTCGTCGAAGCCAAAGACCGCCGTCTCCTCGGCAATGGCAATCGTGCTGTGAGCGGCCAGGCCGGAGCCGAACCCAAAGGCACGGCCACGGATCAGGGCAACCGAGATACCCGGGAAGTTGCGCAGAAGCTTGTTGGCCTTGAGGATCAGTGACAGGTTCTCCGCTCTCGGAACGGCAACCTTCTCGGTTTGGTCACGGCCGGACGTGAAATCAGGTTGGGCGCTTGCGAGCACCAGGTAGGATGCGCCGCTGGCAGTCGCATCTTCGAGCGATGAGATCAGGTCCAGGACCATCTGGTAGGTGAGCTTGTTGCCCGGTTCCGCGCGGTTGAAAGTAATGCGCGCGACCTGACCGTCGTTTGAATATTCAATCATGAAGGTGGCGTCTCGAGTTGCAAATTTTCACGCAGGGTATCGCCCGTGAAATCGGTGCGGAAGATTCCGCGCTTCTGCAGCAACGGAACGACTTGGTCAACGAAATCGCCCGCGCCGCCGGGCAGGACGTCAGGCATGATATTGAACCCGTCGACGGCGCCGGCGCGGTACCAGTCCTCGATCACGTCGGCGACCTGCTCCGGCCCGCCGACGACCTGCGGATGGCCGCCGCCATTGCGATAGATCAGCTCGCGTACGGTCAGTCCCTCGGCTCGCGTCAGTTCGATCGCCGCCGCGCGGAACCCCTGCGAGCCGCGAAAGTTCTTGTTGGCGAGGATCAGGTCGATCGGCAGCGGTGCATCAAGACGCAGGGCTCCGACGTCCACGCCGACCCGCAACGCCAGCTTCAGGAGTTCCGCCGGCCCGGCAAGATCATCAAGCGCTTCCTTCCGCCGGAGCGCTTCCTGTTCAGTGCTGCCGAGAACGGGAAGAAGGCCGGGCAGGACCTTGACGCTGTCCGGCGCGCGGCCGAAGCCCCGCGCCCGTGCGTGGATGTCGTCGCGGAAAGCCTTGGCCTGGTCGCGCACGTTCTGGACGGTGAAGATCGCGTCAGCCGTGCGCGCGGCGAGCGAACGCCCGCGATCGGATGAACCCGACTGGAACACGACCGGCCAGCCCTGGGCCGAACGCGGCAGGGTCGCGGCACCGCCAACCGAGAGATGGGCACCGCGAAAGCTGACGGGTCGGACCCGGTCGCGATCGGCATATATGCCCGATGCCTGGTCGGCGACCAGTGCGCCCGGCTCCCAGCTCTCCCAAAGCGCGCGCACGACATCGACGAATTCTTCCGCCCGATCATAGCGCGCATCGCCGGGTGGTAGCGGGGCATCGCCGAAGTTCGCCGCCACTGTCGGCGCGAAGGTGGTTACGACATTCCAGCCAGCACGCCCCTTGCTCAGATGGTCAAGGGACATGAAGCGGCGGGCCAGATTGAACGGTTCGTTGTAACTGGTGGACGCTGTGCCAACCAGGCCGACATGGCGGGTCGACGCCGCTAGCCAGGTCAGCGCCAGCGCTGGATCCATCGCACCCAGGTTGGGCCGCGAGAGGTTCTCCTCGTCGACGGTCAGCGTGTCGGCCAGGAAGACCGCGTGGAGCTTGCCCTGTTCCGCGATACGGCCGATCTCAGTATAGAAGCTGCCATCGATGGCCGAAGTGGCTGTGCCGTATCGCCATGCACCGGGGTGCATGCCCACACCCAGGACGCCGATATTGAGGACCAACCCCGCCTCGTTTGCTGCGGGAAGGGTCACGCCGGCTGCACCACCTGAGCAGCCGCCTTCTGGCGCAATCCCCTGGCTTCGAGGATCGGCAAGACATGCGTGGCGAAGAATTCCAGCTCGGGCTCGTAATCGTAGAAGCCGATCTGGATGCCGTCGATGCCCGCCCGCTGCAGCGCCTCGATTTGATCCGCGACGTCCTCGGGACTCCCGATGATCTGGATATGGCCGCCCAGCACCCGGTCGGCGGGCACATGCTTGACCCAGCCGTGGCCGTCGCCGCCTTTATGCCGCGCCGTATAGGCATTGATCGATACCATGTCGGCCTTTTCGGCGATCGCGTCGCGATAAGCGAAAGCCTCCTCGCGGGTCGGCTTGCAGATGATCATCGGGAAGATGATGGCCTTCCCTTGGCGGTCGCGTGCAGCGAAGGACTCGCGAATGGAGGCTGTAACCGCGGGAAGCGCCTCGATCGCATTCTCGAAGATGGCGCCGGCAGGGCTCGAGGTGAAGACGATGTCGGAGTGTTGTGCCGCATAGTCATAGCCGCGCTTAGAAGCGGAGGCGGAGACCATGATCGGGCGGCCGTAGATAGGTTTCGGAGAAACCGCCGCACCCCTGAGCTTGTAGAATTCGCCCTCATAGTCGAGGTTCTCGACATTTGCCCATAGGTCTTCCATGATCGAGGAGAACTCGGACGCCCGCTCATAGCGCTGGTCGTGCTCGATCCGCTCCATACCGAACATCAATGGCTCGTTTACATCGTAGCCAGTGACGATGTTGAGCCCGAAGCGGCCGCCCATGATGTGATCGGCCGTCGCCGCAAAGCGCGCCAGGTAGAGCGGGTGGAGATTGCCGTAGAGCACATGCACCGTCGAGATCGTGACGATGCGCGAGGTGACGGCCCCAAGCGCCACGGTCGAGATGAAGGGATCCAGGAAATTCTCCCGGTAGGAGATTTCACCGCCGAAACCGCCCTTCGGAAGCCATTGCTGCAGTCCGAACACGAAGTCGAAACCGAAGGACTCAGCCCTGAGGGTCAGGCGCTTGCTGTAGTCGAATGTCCAATCCGTACCGCGCGGATAGGAAGATTGGGAGAAGCCACCAGTCTGAACCGGCAGAAACAAGCCGATCATCATCGGCTGTCGCGTGATCCGGGAAAGAGGGCTTTCAGGAAAGGATGACGGGCTCTTCGGCGTGTGAAGTCGTGCGGACATCATTCATTTTCAGTGTGGAGGGAATTGAGGAGGGGATCGCAGTAACCAAGTCGATGCAACCTCTCTAAGTTTATACTCTGCAGCGGCAAATCACAGGCATAATGTTCCCTCTTTGTCGGAAAATTTAGTCGATCATTCCACGCGGTGAACGGGCGCTATGATAGGTTCCGCCGCGCATCAAAGCCTTCGCCCGCCCTTCTCACGGGACGGATCGCTTATACAATTTGTGCTTGGAGCCTGCCCCCGATGCCTTTCGAGACGATCGTTCCTCCGCTCACACCCTTCACCGAACAGGGAAGGGTGGACTATGATCGCCTCCCCGGCCTCGTGAATTTCGTCGTCGAGGACAGCCGTGCGAACATGGTGATGGCAGCCGGCGTGGAAGCGCAGGAATACCAGTACCTCACGATGGAAGAGCGCAAGGAGCTGGTGCGCAAGACCATAGAGGTCGTGGGCGGTCGCACCAAGGTTGCGGTCGGGATCACCCATCCATCTTTTCGCATCGCGATCGAGCTCGCTCATCTCGCGGAGGAGCTCGGTGCCGATGCCGTGCAACTCCTGGCGCCGCAAAAGCCGACCGGCGGCGTGCCGACCACCGGCGAACTGGTTCGCTACTTCGAAAGTGTCGGGCGGGAAACTTCGCTGCCGATCATCCTGTACCTCAATGCCGGCCCTGGAGCGGACCTGACAATCCAGCAGACTGTCGAGCTTGCGAAGCTCGACCGTATCACGGCCGTCAAGGAGAGCTCGCGCGACCTGTCCCGCGTCTCGCGCCTGATCGCGGAAATCGACCAGGCCGGGCACGCGAAGTACTTGACGACTATGCAGATGCTGCTGATCACGCTCCAATTGGGCGGCTCGGGCGTGACCCTGCCACCCCCGGCGTCTCGCCTGGCCCGTCGGGTCATCGATGCCTACGAAGCCGGCGATCTTACGCGCGCCACCGCGCTGCAGCGTCAATTCGCACTGTTTCCGGCGCAGTGGATGCCCTTCGGGCTCGCGGCCGTGATGAAAGCGGCGCTGAACCATCTGGGAGTGCCCGCCGGTGAGCCCTACCCGCCCTATTCGCCCGTCGCTGGCGAGGCACTCGACAGGCTCAAGGCCCATCTCGATACCATCGAGATCTGACCGGCGACCAGGCCATCCATCGCCGCGCCGCATCTTTCACTTGAACTCAGGAAGACCATGCTCGAGATCAAACGCCTTTCCGCTGCCGATGCATCTGTTCTCATTCAGGCCTCGATCAAAGCCTCGAACGATATCGGTATCCCCATGTGCATCGCTGTCGCCGACGAATCGGGCAATCTGATCGCGTTCGAACGGATGGACGGCGGCAAGATCTCTTCGATCTCCATCGCCATCGACAAAGCCTTCACCGGCGCGGCAGCGCGGAATCCAACGCATGTCTACAACCAGCTCTGCCAGCCGGGGCAGCCAACCTTCGGCATCCACATCACCAATGGCGGGCATTTCTCGATCATCGGCGGCGGCTTCCCCGTCACCGTCGAAGGGACCGTCGTCGGCGGGATCGGCATCAGTTCGGGCACGGCGCTGCAAGATATCGAGGTAGCCGAAGCGGCGCTGAAATCCTTCTACGAGACTACCGGCTACAAAGCATGATTGGCTTTCGACGTCCGTCCCAGAAGGACTCCGGACCGGCACGATGACTGCGACCGGGGCCATCACGATCGAGGATCTGAGCTTCTCCGCCGCAGACCGCAAAGGCAGGCGCATCGACATCCTGTCCGGCGTCAACCTGTCTGTGCGCGAGCGCGAGTTCGTGGCCATTGTCGGCCCGAGCGGAAGCGGCAAGAGCACTCTCCTGAACTTTGTGGCCGGGCTTCTTCCGGTACAGACGGGTCGCGTCGCCTTGTTCGGAGTGCCCGTGCCCAATCAGACTCAGGTCGGCTACATGTTCCAGAGCCACGGGCTGATGCCATGGCGCAGCATTCTGGACAATGTCTCGATCGGGCTGGAGATCGCCGGTGTCGCCAGGGAAAGCCGCTACGCCCGTGCCCGGGAGTTGCTGGCGGAACTGGGACTGAAGGGCTTCGAAGATCACTACCCGGCGGAACTTTCCGGTGGAATGCGGCAGCGCGCTGCCATGGCGCGTACGCTTGTCGCCGATCCTCAGATCGTGCTGATGGACGAACCGTTCGGGGCGCTTGATGCGCAGACACGGGTCTTCATGCAGGAACTGTTCTCGCGGTACTGGAACGATCACCGCAAGACCGTTCTCTTCGTCACTCATGACATCGCAGAAGCGGTCGCGTTGGCAGATCGCGTGCTGGTGTTGAGCGCACGACCGGGGCGGTTCATCGCCGAGTATCCGGTCGACATCGACCGCCCGCGCTCGCCCGATCGCTTGCAGGGCAATCGGAAATTCAACGAGATCTGCGAATTGGTCTGGGCCGACATACGTCGCGAAGCCAATGTTTCGATGCAAGGACTCGCGGTATGAGCCGTCAGATCCGCCTTGCCCAACTGTTCATCCTTTTCGGGACGCTGGCGGTTTGGGAATATGCCGGCCGCGTGGCGCCGAGGCTTTGGATATCCAGCCCGAGCGAGATCGGGATGGCCTTCCTGTCCTCTCTCGCCGAGGGCGAGATCGCCTATCATACGGGCGTAACCATGCTCGAGGCCGTGTCCGGCCTCGCCGCCGGTGCGCTCGTCGGGATCGGCCTCGGCCTGTTGTTGGGTGCAAGCCGTATCATAGGTCCTGCGTTGGAGCCCTTCATCGTGGCTCTAAACAGCCTGCCGCGGGTGGCCCTCGCGCCCCTGATCATCCTGTTCGTCGGAATCGGGTTCGCATCGAAATTCTTGCTGGCCTTCTCGCTGGTGGTGGTTCCGATGATGATCAACACCTATGAGGGCATCCGCGCGACCGACCCCGTCCTGATAAATGTGATGCGGGTGATGCGGGCGAACCGGATGCAGACCTTCCTGAAAGTGCTTCTGCCCAACAGCGTGCCCTGGATTTTTTCGGGGCTGCGCGTCTCGATCTCCTTCGCCATCGTCGGCGCGATCGTGGGCGAGTTGATTTCGTCCCGGGCGGGCGTTGGGTACATGATCGACACGGCTGCCGGCAATTTCGATCCGACGGGGATGCTGATGCCGCTGATCGTGCTGATGCTGGTTTCCTTCGGCTTGGACCGTCTTGTGCTTGTCGTTTCCCGCAAATTCCTGGGCTGGCGCAATCTTTCAGCCTGATCTCTCGAGGAGCATCTCATGCCGCTCAACAGACTTCTTCAAATTGCAGGCCTCTGCCTGAGCCTGGGCTTCGGGCTGGGCATAGTGCCAGCGCACGCAGAAGATATCCATATCGGTGTCTCGAACCGCTCGCTTCTGGGACTGCCGGTCCTTGTCGCGAAGGAGAAAGGATTTTTCGAGAAGGAAGGGCTGACGGTCACCATCGATTATTTTCCCGGCGGCGTGCCTGCGACAGCGGCTTTGATCGGCGGGTCCGTTCAGTTCATCGATGCTGCATTCGAGAACAACATAAAGGCGGTGAAGCAGGGCCAACCGATCGTTTCCATCATGAACCTGCAAAGTGGGTTCGCGGGTGCCGTCATCACCCGGAAGGACGTGCTGGCTGACCGCGAGACCAAAACCGGAGCGGAATCGCTGAAGGGCCTTCGCATTGGTACTCTTGCCCGGGGTGGGTTTGCCGACGTCTCGACCCGCTACATCGTCAAGGAGGCCGACCTCGACCCCGACAAGGACGTGCAGCTTATCCCCATCAAGGGCGCCGACCGGCAGATCGCGGCGGGCGAGGCCGATCAAATCGACTCGGCCTTCGTCATGGAACCGTGGAATGTCATCGCGGTCGAAAGCGGCACATGGAACTATGCGATCGACCTGACCTCGGGCGAGGGCCCGGCCCTCTTCAACGGCCTGACCTATACCTCGCTCCAGACCACGAAAGACTATCTGGAGAGCAATCCCGAAACCGCCGAGAAGACCGTGCGCGCCCTTGGCGCCGCGCTGAAATACCTGGTGGACGAAGCAAACATCGACGAGGTCGCCCGCATAGCTGACAAGGAGTACGGAGCGCCCGGCGTCGAGATCATGAAAGCGTCTCTCAAGCGGCAGGCAAAGACCTTTACGCCGGTGCTCACCGAGGAAGGAGCCGCGAAAACCGCGGAACTGTTGCTGGAATCCGGCTCGATCGAAGCTCCGGTGCCGAGCTTTGCGGAAACGGTCGACCAACGCTTTAGCGGTCTCTGGGCGGATTTCGCCAAGTGACGACCTGAAACAATGGCACGGGCAAGCCGGTAGCGTGTCCGTGCCCTTATGGGAATTTGCAAGGAAGAAAAGATATGTCCGTCCGCATCAATGACGTTGCGCCCGATTTCACCGCCGACTCGACTGCAGGAACGATCCGCTTTCATGAATGGCTGGGCGAGAGCTATGGGATCATATTCAGCCATCCGCGCGATTTCACGCCGGTCTGCACAACGGAGTTCGGGGCGGTTGCGCGTCTCCTTCCGGAGTTCGCGAAGCGGGGCGTGAAAGTGCTCGGCGTCTCGGTCGACAGCGTGCAGGACCACGAGAAGTGGAAGCGCGACATCGAGGCCGTGGGTGGCGCGCCTGCCGATTTCCCGATCATCGACGACAGCAGCCTGACGGTTGCCAAGGCCTACGACATGCTGCCGGCAGACTACTATCTCCCGGGCGAAGGTCGCACCCCCGCACATTCGGCGACAGTGCGCACCGTCTACGTCATCGGCCCTGACAAGAAGATCCGTTTTACGATTTCCTATCCGATGTCCGTCGGTCGCAACTTTGCGGAGATCCTGCGCGCGCTGGACGCCGTGCTGGTCACCGACGGCAAGCCGTTGGCCACCCCCGCGGACTGGTCTGCGGGCCAGGATGTCATCGTCGCGTTGAGCCTCAACGACGAACTTGCGGAAGAGAAGTATGGCAAGCTTGACATTCGCTTGCCTTATCTACGCTTTGCCAAGCAGCCGGTCTAACGCAGCCGCACTCCGTCAGTGTCAACGCCAGCACTAAGGCGTGCTCCATGATAGTCCCGGCGCCAATATGCGCCGGGACAAGCAGGTGCCTCGAACCCGGATGTGGCGGCGGATCGGAGCGACGGACAATAGGGCCCACCCAGCCCGACGGAGCGCCTCCGAGAGCGCCGGGCTCCGATGACGGCCGCCCAGACGGCCCGTGTGTCGTTAAAATCCGCTTTGCCTGAGACCGCCTGCTGAAGCTCTAGCGGATCGGCCGGGATCAGGATCAAACGGCGGGGTTTGTCAGACGGTCGTGCTCGGCTTGGGTCGCCGCCAGTTCTGCCTTGGCGTTTTGGATCTGTCATCGAGGAGCCGCGATTCCGAACGCAACAGCGGCACTCCCCGATCCACCTCGCCGCCAGCTTGCGCGTCAATGGCCACCTCAAAGCCCAGTCTGTCGGCAATGTTTGCCCAACGCTGGTTGATCTTCCAGGCATCCTCTGAACGACAATCGGATCCCGGGCGAGGAAGCAGGACTGGCCGGCGTGCCGGACTGGCTCCGGTGCCGACCGCGTCAATCGTGTACAAAGTCGTGGACCCTGCGATATCTTGATTGCGGCCGCGGTTTCGAGCCGAGCGAGGGGATGATCGGACGGAGGAACTGAATGGAAATCTACTCAGCAAGCATTGTCGGAGTGTTGCTGCTTTGCCTGATCTCACTCCTCCTGGCCTCCTATTCGGGCATGTCAAAGGGGGCAGCAGGAGCATTATCGGGACCGGTCCTGGACGCGCGCGACGAGAACAAGCTCTACCGCATCGACCGTGTTCACATGAACTCTGTCGAGGCGCTCGCCCCATTCGTCGTACCGGCCGTCGTCGCCATGATGGTCGGCGTGGGACCGACCACTCTGGCCGTGCTGGTTTGGCTGCATGTCGGGCTGCGGCTGGCCCACCTGGTCGTCTATCTCCGCGGCGGCAACGCCGCCAAGGGCGGCAACGTCCGCACCGTCCTCTATGTGGCGTCGGCCTTGGTGGCGGTTGCGCTGTTCGGCGTGACCACTTGGGAAGTCGTCGCATGACGCAAAATGAACTGATCCAGTTCGGCGTGGCGTCCGGACCTTCGATTTTCCGTTTGAGGGTCCTCTAGACGTTTTACGAAGGATGCAAAATTCCGGAATGCACCGACGTCATGTGTGCCTATATGAGCGCCGCAATCGGCTTGGTCATTGCCAAATATTGATCGTCGCCAGCGTGCGCATGAGGTGGTCAGCCACCAGTTCTTCGGCCAGTTCGGCGTCGCGCGCGGCAATGGCGTCGACGATCGCCTTCAGATCCTTGTGGGTGTGATGCCGCACGGGCTCAGGCGCCGGCTTGTCGGTGTCGCGCCCATCGAACAGCACCGCACGGCGGTCGTCGAGGATGCTCGACATGATCTGCATCAGGAATTTGTTCTTGGTGCTGGCGAAGATTTGGCGATGCAGGGCGTAGATCTGCTCCTTGAAATGCTCCCAGGTCGGCGCAACGACTATCTGCTCGAGGATGCGCCGCATTTCGAGGATATCCTCCTCCTCCACCCGGTTGACGACCAGATGCATCATCGCCGGCTCGAACAGCAACCTTCCCTCGATGATTTCGGCGAAGGACGGGACCGCTTCGTGGCTGCCGACGTTGGTCTGGTCCATGCGATCGAAAACGAGATCGGCATCGTCGGTCAGGTAGGTGCCGCTCCCCACGCGCCGGAGCACCAGGCCCTGCCGCTCCATCATCGCCAGCGCGCTGCGGACGGCAGTACGGCTCGTGTTCAACTGCTGCGCCAACTCTCTTTCGTTGGGGAGCTTGGCGCCGGGCACCATCAGCCCGTCGCGGATGCTTCTGAGCAACGCACGATAGACGAGCGACGGCGTGGCCCGCTCATTGGTGGCGATGGCAGCCAATTGCTGCAGAGCAGTGTCGGAAGGCATTGACGGTTTTTCCGGCGAGACGTGGCCTATGAGCAGACTCGGGTTTCTATTGTCAACCATTTGGGATCAATGCGGATCGATCACCGCACGACTTGGACGGGCATGCCGGTTCGTGCCGACTCGGCCAGCGCGTCGAGCACGGGAACAGCATCGAACGCCTCGCGATAGTCCTGCGCATAGGCTCTCCCGGAAAGACTGGCCTTGACGAAATGGTCGAGCTCGTCGGCCAGGTCGCCGGCTATGCGCCCGTTGATCTCCGGCCACAGATGCGTGTCGCCGCCGCTCGTGCCTGCGTCCTCCACGACATAGAAGCCCTGGTCGGTGCAATCGAGATAGGCGGCGGCTTTCGTGCCCACGATCTCGAGCGAGGAGCGGAACCCGTTCATCAGCCCATCCGGCCAGGCCCAGCTATAGTCGATGCTGCCAATGGCGCCGTTCTCGAAGTTGACGACCGCGTAGAGCGCATCCTCGTTGCCATGACCGAGAAGCTCGATCTTCTGCGCATAGACGCGATCGATGCGCGAACGCGCCATCCACTGCATGGCGTCGACGTCATGGACGCCCATGTAGAACAGGATGGAGCTCGAGGAGCCGAGCCGCTTCGCGGTGGAGCGGATGCCGTTGCGCTTGGCTCTGACGTGGATGGGCGCCCCCAGCCTGTCCGGGGCGGCGGCATGGAAGGTCTGCACGTAGCGTGGGTCGAAGCGCAGGATATGCCCGACCATCATCTTCACGCCGTTCTTCTCCACGGCCGCGACGATCCGGCGTGCAGCGGCGCTGTCATGGGCGAGCGGCTTTTCAAGAAGGATGGTTTTGCCCGCCTCGGCTGCCGCAATCGCCGGCTCCTCGTGAAGGCGGTCCGGAAGGCAAATGCTCACGGCATCGATCTCGGGCAATGCCAGCAGCGCGCGAAAATCGGCAAAGCCTCTGGCTGCCGTCTCGCCTTTAATAAGTCCGACCCGCGCCGGGTCGCTGTCGCAGACCGCAATCAGCTCGGCCGCCGGATGATCCGCATAGATGCGAGCATGACGGCTGCCGAAGAAACCGAGCCCGATGACGCCGACCCTGAGGGACTTGCTCATTTCGCCTGCCCCGGAATGGCCCAACCGCGAAAGTCGTCGATGAATGCGGCAAGCTCGCCGACAACGGCTTCGAAGAATTTCGCGCCTGCTTCAGGCGTTGCGAGGGAAGGATCTCCCAGCGTGCCGCTCGGCGATAGGTCGGCGAAATCGAGATAGGCCCGCACGGCCGAGCTGCCGAGCAGGTCCGTTGTCAAATAGCGCGAGCCGGGATCCGGATAGGTCGTCGCAGCCAGATCCATGTTCACGAGATCGGGCCGGATATGCTGGACCATCGCGGTTTCGAATTCGCAGGCATGGCCCATGCCGCCCGTTTTCGACCGGCGCTGCGCGGCGATCGCCTCGCGTGCGAGCTGGAAATATGTGAGCGAGGCTATCCGGGCCATCCCATAATGCTTGTGTCCCAGCGTCGAAGCCAGGACGTCGATGACTCCGCCGTTTCCGCCATGGCCGTTCACGATCAGGATCCGGCGAAAGCCCTGGCCGACAAGCGAGCCGACGATGTCCTCCGCGACGGCCATCAGCGTCTCGGCCCTGAGCGTGATGCTGCCGGGGAAGCGCATGTGATGCGCCGAGAATCCGTACCAGGGCGGCGGCAACACGACGATCTTGCCGGACGACCGTTCGGCTACGGCCAGCGACACGGACTGGGCAAGCAGCGTGTCCGTGCCGAGCGGCATATGGTTGCCGTGCTGCTCGACCGAGCCGAGCGGCAAGATGAGGACGGTCGCGTCGCGGTCGAGGCTCGCCGCCTCGGGCGAAGTCAGTTCTTCGAAGCGCATCATTTCACCGACAGATTGGAGGGCTCGTCGCGCGCCCTGGTAACCAGCACAAAATAGGTTGCAATTGATCTGAATTGGTTCTTATAGTCCGATCAGGGACGCCCGATGTCAACGACCGAGTTGGACGTCACCGGCCGAATGGGAGGAAACGGCATCGGCCGCACAGAGGAGGGAACACAATGAAATTGAGTGCTTTGTTCGCCGCCGGCATGCTGACTTCCGCCCTTCTCGCGGCTCGGCCCGGTGCTGCCGAAGATCTTACGCTCGACTTCGTCGTCTGGAACTACTCGCTGGAAACCATCCAGGACAATGTGAAGAAGTTCGAGGAGGCCAACCCCGGCATCAAGGTCAAGGTCACGGACTACACCTGGCCGGATTATCAGGACAGTGTCGTCCTGCGCTTCCGCGGCAATACGAAGACAGATGTGATCTATGGTGGTCAGGATTGGTTGCCCGCCTGGGCCGCGGCTGGCTTCATTGCGCCGCTGGATTCCGTCGCGCCTGCAGCCGATGTCGAAGCCCTCAAGGCCGACATTGCCGGCTTTGCCCTGACGGACGTCACCTACAAGGACAAGATATACGGCCTTCCCTACTACGCCGACACCATCTCCTTCATCTACAACAAGAAAATCCTCGCCGACGCGGGCATTCCCGTACCGACGACCTGGGAAGAAGTGACCGCCGCGGCTGAAAAGCTCAAGGCGGGAGGCATGGAGCACCCGATCGTCTATGAGTACAATCAGGAGCTCCCCAACTTTTACGATGCCTTCGTCGCGCAGGCCTATGGCCGCGGCGCCGAGTTGTTCGACAAGGACCTGAATCCGCTGTTCGCCGATCCGAACAACGAGGCTTACAAGCAGTTGCAGTGGCTTGCCGACGCCTACGCCAAGGGCCTCGTGCAATCCGAGACGCATGAGTCCAAGATCATCCCGGCGATGAACACCGGCGCGCATGCCTTCACCATTGTCTACACCTATGTGCTCGCAGCCTTGAACAACAAGGCCGACCAGCCGCGTGCCGGCGAGTTCGCACTGGGCGCGATGCCCGGCGCGAAGCACTCGACGCTGGGCTTCGCGAAATCCTATGTCGTGACGGCGCAGGCCGCGGCTGATCCTGCACGGGCGGAAGCTGCATGGAAGTTTGTGAACTTCATGGCCGGCAAGCCCTACACGGTCGCCAAGCGCTGGGCCGTGGAGAAGGGTCTCGGCTTCGCTCAGTTGCCGCTCTTTCAGGACAAGGACGTGATCGACGCCTGGGGCAAGTGGACCGACGTCAAGGCATTGGAGGACCAGGCCGCGATCGCAAAGGCCGGCACCTATACCGAATACAGCTCCGTCTGGTCGGCATATTTCCGACCGCTGCTCGCGAAGGCGATGGTCGGCGAGGCCAGTGTCGAGCAGACCATGAAGGATGGCGCCGACCGCTGGAACCAGCTCAAGGAACAGTTCGCCAGCCGCTAACTGCATGGACTTGCGGGCGGCGTCACCAGTCGCTGCCCGTCGACTCTCTCGAATTCAGGCGCGGCGGACGCTTCATGTGGACCATCAAACGTTTCCCGGCACAATGGCTGTCGCCCGCGCTACTGCCGGTGGCGCTGATGACGATCTATCCGATCGCTTATGCGCTGTGGACCAGCCTGCATTCGGTCACCTTGCTCTTTCCTGGCGAGCCTTTCGTAGGGCTCGACAACTACGACCGTGTCGTCGCCAGCAACTATTTCTGGGACGCGCTCCGCAACTCGCTTATGTTCACGGTGCTCGCCGCACCGCTCGTCGTCATCATCGGCACGCTGATCGCGCTTTTCCTGCAGCGCCGCTTCCTTGGCTCGCAGGTCGTCCGTTCGGTCGTGCTTTTGCCCTGGGTGCTGCCGGGAGCCATCAGCGCGGTACTTTGGATCTGGGTGTTCCACCCGAGCTTCGGCGTGCTGAATGGTCTGCTGCGTCACCTGCACCTGATCGATGGCTCGATCCAGTGGCTGAACTCGCCCAGGCTCGCGCTCATCTCGGTCGCCATCGCCCATGTCTGGACACAGATACCATTCGCTGTCGTGCTGATCATGGCAGCCCTGTCGGCAATCAACTCGGAGACGCTGGAGGCGGCCGCCATCGATTGCCGCAGCGCATTCAAGCGCTTTCGCTACGTCGTTTTTCCCGAGATCAAGTCGATGATCGTGGTGCTGACCATCTATAACGCGCTCACCGCCTTCACGAGCTACGATCTCGTCTACGCCATGACTGGCGGCGGGCCAGGCACCGCGACCACGCTGCTGTCCTTCCAGATCTGGCGCGAGAGTTTTTCCATGTACGATTTCGGCGCCGGCTCGGCGGTCGCCTTCATCGTCGTGGCGATCTCGGCCGTGCTGATCCTAGCCATCACGCGCGCGTTGCCGTCAGACCTTTTCGCGAGCGAATGACATGCGGCGCGGCCTCAACCCCCTCCTGACCTTTCTCTTCGCGGGCCTGATCGTGCTCTTCGCCGGCGGTCCCGTGATCCTATCCGCGATTGGCAGCGTCGTGCCAGACCGGATCATGATGGATTCGAGTAAAGGGCTGTTCAGCGAAGGCCTGAACTTCGAGACGTACCGCTACGTCTTCACGGGCCAGTTGCCGGCCTCTTATCTTGCCGAGAACGCGAACCGCGCCATGATCTCGGACGCCGCGCGGCAGGTACCGCAAAGCCTGCTCAACAGCACCATCATCGCCCTGTCGTCCGCGGCGCTGAACCTGCTGCTCGGAGCGCCCGCGGCATATGTGTTCGCGCGCCACGCCTTCCCGGGCAAGCGGCTCACCTTCACGTTTCTGATCCTTTCTCCCCTGGTGCCGGCGGTTGCTCTGGTTACCCCTATCTACATGATGATCCAGGCGCTCGGCCTGATCGGCACGCAGGCGGGCATCGTTCTCGTCCACACGGCCAAGGCCCTGCCTTTCACGGTGCTCATCCTGTCGGTGTTCTTCCGCAAGATGCCGGCCGAGATATTCGAGGCCGCGGTGCTCGATCATTGCAGCCGCTTCCAGTCCTTCATCCGCATCGCGTTGCCGCTGGCGCTTCCGTCCATCGGCGCCACCGGCCTGTTCGCCTTCATGCTTTCCTACTCGGAATACATGTTCTCGATGGTGCTTTCGGGCGATGCGGCGACGCGGCCCGTTTCGGTGGTGATGGCCGCCCTGGCCCGGAACACCGATGTCTCGTGGAGCCTTCTCAACACCGCAATCTTCATCGCGATCGTCCCCACGCTGGTGCTGGTCGTGTTCGTCTGGCGCTTCGTGGTCGAAGGCCTGCTCAGCGGCGCAGTCAAGGGTTAAGGCATGGCAGAACTCGGCGACGAAACGGTCGGCCACCCGCTCATGACGCGTCCGAAGGATGCGAAGCAACACGTCACCGCGGGTCCCTATTCCCCCGTCATCGAGATCGACGCGACGAGGCTGGTCGTCATTTCCGGCCAGGTCGCGGTCGACATGGACGGCAATGTGATCGGAACCGCCATCGAAGAGCAGACGAAGGCGACCCTCGACAACTGTGCCCGCCAGCTGGCCAGCGCCGGCTGCACGCTGGGCGATGTCTTCAAGGTCAACATCTACCTGACCGACCTTGCCCATTGGGCCCGCTTCAACGCCGTCTACGAACAAATGATGCGCGAGCCTCTGCCTGTCCGCACCGCCGTGCAGGCGGTGCTTCTCCCAGGTTTCCTGGTCGAGATCGAGATGTGGGCCGTCAAGGCGAGCGCTTGAACAATTGGGGACTAGGAATTGGCTTCCGTCGAACTGAAAAACATCGCCAAATCCTTCGGTCAGGTCGAGGCGGTCCGCGACGTCTCGCTTGCGATCGAGGATCGCGAGCTCGTGGTCTTCGTCGGACCGTCCGGCTGCGGCAAGTCCACGCTGCTGCGCATGATCGCGGGCCTCGAGGAAATCACCTCGGGCGAGTTGCGGATCGGGGGCAAGCCGGTGAACGCGATAGCCGCCGCCGATCGCGGCATCGCCATGGTGTTCCAGTCCTACGCGCTCTATCCGCACATGACCGTCGCCGAAAACATGGGCTTTGCGCTGAAGATGCTGGGCACGGACCGAGCCGAAATCGATCGCAAAGTGGCGGAGGCCGCCGGCATCCTGCAGATCCAGGAACTGCTCGGGCGCAGGCCGAGAGAACTTTCAGGCGGACAACGCCAGCGCGTCGCGATCGGCCGTGCCATCGTGCGCAATCCGCAAGTCTTCCTGTTCGATGAACCACTCTCCAATCTCGATGCAGCGCTGAGGGCCCAGATGCGCGTCGAGATCGCGCGCCTGCACGAGCGCCTGCAAACCACCATGATCTATGTGACGCACGATCAGGTAGAGGCGATGACGCTCGCCGACCGCATCGTCATCCTCAACAAGGGCAGGATCGAGCAGCAGGGCTCGCCCCTGGATCTCTACCAGAAGCCGGCCAACCGCTTCGTTGCGGGTTTCCTCGGGCAACCCAGGATGAACTTCATTCCGGCAATTGCAGACAGCTCGGAAGGAGAAACCAGGCTGGTCATCGCGGCGTCGGCCAGGACCGTGCTGAAGCCAGGCAAGAAGTTTTCGATCGCGGACGGCGCGAAAATCGAGCTCGGCATTCGCCCGGACGCGGTCACGATTGCCGAAGTTGGAGCGGACGGCGCCATTCCCGCGAAAATCGTCGTGGTGGAGCATCTTGGCGGCTCGAACCTCCTCTACGTCCAGGTCGACGGGTTGGATGAACTGCTGACCATCGAGCAGCGCGGTAAAGCCGAGTTTGCCCGGGGGCAGGAGATCAATCTTCTTTTCGATCCCCAGCAAGCGCATTTGTTCGACAGCGGCGGCAGACGAATTGGGAGCGCTCACTAAGCACACCGGCAGCTCAAATTCGATGCTGCCGGCGCAACGATCGCACCGAAAACTTCACCCGATCAATGAAGCTGTCGCGACCGGCTCTCAGTTGAACTGGACGTCGATCAACATAGGACCATCGAGGGCAAGAGCCCTGGACAGGGCGAGATCGAGCGCTTCCAGCGTCTTCACAGGCTCGGACGCAACGCCGAAACCTTTGGCTATGGCGCACCAGTCGATTGCCGGACGGTCGAGGCTCATCATGTCCAACGCGGTCTGGCCCGGCGTAGCGCCCACATTGGCGTATTCCCCGAGCAGGATCGCATAGGATCGATTGTTGAGCAGCAGCGTCGTCACGGGCAGGTTCTCGCGCGCCTGTGTCCAAAGAGCTTGCACCGTATAGGCCGCCGACCCGTCAGCCTGAAGGGTTACCACGCGCCTGTCAGGCCGTCCGATTGTCCGTGCTCCAATTGCCGCACCGGTCGCCAGAGGGATTCCTCCGCCGATCGCCCCGCCAGTTACCGTCAGCCAATCCGACCGCGCGGAATGAGGGATCACCGCCCCGAAGCCGCGACCCAGGGTCAGTGCCTCGTTCACCACGATCGCGTCGTCGGGCAAAAGCTTGGCCACCACCGCGGCGAAGCCGGCCGGCGTGATCGGGCCGGACACCGCGGGAATTCCTTGGCCCTCCGGGGCGGGGATGGCCGCCGGGCTCGCACCGAGCTCCGCCCCGAGCGCCCGCAACGCTTCAGCCGCATCCTGGTCCTCGCGAGAGAGGGTCAGTACGTCGGCATCGGGCCGATGCAGGAGACTGGGTTTTCCGGGATAAAGGAAGAACCCCGTTGGCGGCGGACAATTGACCAGAACGACGATGTCATAGGGCGCCAGGACCCTGACCGCATCGTCCACCGGATACGGGATGACTGGCAGGACAAGGCGTCCTCGTCCGCGCGGCATGCTCGAAACGGACGGACTTGCCATGAGCATCACGCCGGTCTCGCGCGCGATTCCCGCAAGAAGCGGATGAAGTTCCGGCACGACAGCGGGCGTGCCGAGGATGATTACCGCCTTGCGGCCGGAACGGAGCGCCTGCGCAACACGTTTGATGCTCTTCGGGTCCGGCGGCAGCGGTGGCCGCGGCGGCGCGGGCTGAGCGTCGACCCCGCCTTCGCTCCAGGAGACATCTGCCGGCAGCACCAGGGAAGCGACCTGCCCATAGGCATAGCCGGCTGCCTCCACGCCCCGCGCAGCATCGCTGCCGATCCTGCCGGGGCCCGTCCCGAACGCATGCCATTCCGAGGTCGCGCCCACGATCGCGTCGACGTCCGACGTCAGCGGACTGTCGTGGGCAACGTGGGGAATGGCATGATCGCCGACGATGTTCAGCATGCCGCTTCCGGCACGACGCGCATTGTGAATGTTTGCGATGCCGTTGGCATAGCCGGGGCCGCAGTGCAGAAGCGTGGCCGCGGGACGGCGCGTGACACGAAAATAGCCGTCCGCCATCCCGGTGACGGTATTCTCCTGCAATCCCAGCACGCAGCGAATGCCTGGAATTCGGTCCAATGCGGCAACGAAATGCATTTCGCTGGTGCCCGGATTGGCAAAACACGTGTCCACCCCCCCTGCGATCAGAGTTCGCACAAGGGCCTCGGCCCCCGTCTGCCCATTCCTCATCTTCACGTCTCCTCCTCGGGATGAGGTCACAAGATCTTCGCCTGCAGGACGCGTCGCCACTCCCGGCAGGCAATGCCCATCAGGAGTCCCTGGAGGCCTCCACGATCAAGGCGTCGACGGCGACAGCGCCGTTCTCGCCCACCATCAGCGGGTTCACGTCCAGCTCCGACAACGTGTCGAGATGTTCGCCGGCATAGGCGGCGATTGCCATGATCGCGTCGATGACCGGATCGAGTTTCGCGGCCGGGCGCCCGCGGAATCCGTTAAGCAGCGCAAAGCTCTTGAGCCCGCGCAGGGCGGCCTCGACATCGCTGCGGCTGACGGGCAGCAGGAGCGGCGTCGCATCCTTCAGCAATTCCACAAAGATGCCACCTGCTCCGATCACCAGCACCATGCCGAACAGCGGATCGCGCTTGACGCCGACGATGAGCTCGGCCAGCGGCGGCGCCTGCATCGGTTCCATCAGAAACTTCTCCAGGCGAACCGACGGCGAGTGACACGCCACATTTGCGATCATCCGGTCGGCCGCGGCGACCGCGTCTTCGCGCCCCCTCAGGTTCAACGCGACTCCTCCGACCTCGGTTTTGTGGGGGAGATCGTCGTGCAAAACCTTCAGAACCATCGGCGTCTCGAAGCTTTCAGGCAATCCGCAGAGCTGATCCGGCGACAGAACCTTGCCCTCCGGCACCGGCAACCATAGGCCGCAAGACGGCGCTTCGATTCCCCTTCGTTCACTGTGCGAGCAGCGCCGCTGAGCGGGGATGCGGCGAATGGGACAAGGGTGGCGAGAGAGGCGCCTCCATCGGCGGCATCGGCGCGAACGCGCGCACAATGTCCTGCCCATTTCGAAATCACCCAGGCAGCGTCGTGCAGGCCCTGAAGCGGCACGATGCCCTGCGCGATCATCCGCTGACTGGCTTGCGGCGTGATGCCGCCGGTATTGACCGAGGCATGGAAGACCGGCTTGCCTGTGGCTTTGCCAGCCGCGGCAAGGGCACGATCCATCGCATGATGCGCGGCGGTCTCTGCATAAGGCGAGCCGACAGGCGGATAGTCCACGACCAGCATCCCGGCATCGCAGTCACCCGACAGCATGGTGGTAAACATCGGGGTCAGCAGTTTCTCGCTGCCCCAATATCCCGCAGTGAAGTCGAGTGGGTTCGAAACATGTCCGAACTCCGGCAGTAGCGGCTTGATCGCAGCGACCTGGGCTGCTGACGGTTGCGGCAGCTGGAGCCCCGCGAACGAGCAATAGTCTGCTGCCAGGCCATTATCGCCGCCGGAGCTGGAATAGACCGAGATCCTGGGACCGGCGACAGGCTCGGCAATCGAGGCGAGCTTCATCATCTCCAGGAACTGCGGCACCGTATCCGTACGGATCACGCCAAGTCGATCGAAAAGGGCCTCGTAGTATTCGTTCTGCCCGGCGAGGGAACTCGTATGGCTGGCCGCCATCGCTGCGCCCAGTTCCGATCGGCCGGAGCGGCAGACGATGACGGGTATCCCCTTGGCGCGCGCCCTCAGACAGGCGTGCGAGAAGGACGCCACATCGCGGATCCCCTCCATGAACAATCCGAGGCAAGTGACGTGGGGATCGTCCACGAGATGGTCGATATAGTCCTCGAAGCCGAGGACGGCCTGGTTTCCGGCACTGATGAGATAGGAGAACGGGACAGAGCGCCCGTTCGAAACGATGTGGCCGGTGACGTTGCCGCTCTGGGCGATGACGGCGGCGCCGCGCTTGGTGCCCAGCTTGGGGTAGAGCGAAGGCCAGATGCTGCCGTGATTGACGTAGTTCACCAGACCGTAGCAATTCGGCCCGACAACGGCCATTGCGCCGGCGGCCTTGATGAAATTCCGATTGCGTTCGGCCCCAGCCTCGCCGATCTCCGAAAAGCCCGATGCGTAGCAGACGACCCCGCCGGCATCCATTTCGCGCAGCTCGTTGAGCGCCACGATCGACGCATCCGCGTTGACCGCGAGAAAGACGGCGTCGGGCGCGGCGGGCAGATCCCGGACCGCCGGGACGCATTTGTAACCCGCGATCTCGCTGCGTTTCGGGTGCACGACATGGACTTCGCCTTCGAAATCCTGGCTGCGCAGCGTGGTCAGCGTACGCTCCACCTGGGCACCGCCGATAAAGGCCATGCGGCGTGGCGCGAGCAATCGTTGGAAGTTGCGTTTCAGTGCGGGGCTAATGCGCGAGCCCACTGCAACCGGAGGGGGAACCTGCATTTGTTTCTCTCTCATAGACACGGATTCCGCCGGGGCGGCGAAGAACGGCCTGCCCCCCTGATCACGCCTTTGCGTGGAGTCATTCCGGCTTTGGAAGCGGAGCCGTTGTTTCGTAGTTTTCCAAGTCGAAATCGGGTGTCAGAGGGTACTTCTCGGGATCTTCCCGGAATTGCTCACACAACCACTGGCGGAGAATCCTGCGACAATCCTCGCGCGTGTAGCTGTCTTCCATGACCCAGCCCAGCCATAGCCCGTCGACCAGTTGAGTGAGTGTTATCGCCGCAAGCCTGGTGTCCATTACGATGCCTCGCTCTCGAGCGGCGGCAGCGATCCGGCGTTCCACGTTTGCGCGATAACGCGCCCAAAGATCACGGTGCATTTTCAACACGTCTGACAGAATCCAGGCCGCGCTGAAATAGTGGATCATCAATCTCTGATAGCCTGTGTCCCTCAAGAAGGGGACGCAGACAGAATAGAACAACTTTCCAAAATGCCCTGTCTTTGTCGACATCACGACATGCCGGAAGAAATCATCCACATTCTGAAGATAATACTTGTGAGCGAATATAAGGAGGTCGTCCTTATTCTCGAAATAGTGGCTGATTAGACCCCTGGAAAGCCCTGATTCCTCACTGATCGTGTTGATCGTCGAATTCAGGTAGCCATGCTTGCGAATTGATTTCAATGTCGCGACTATGAGTTCCGCTTTCCGGATTTCATGGATCTGCCGCTGCTTCGTTGGACGCTTCATTACATACCTTCTGACCAGCCATCGGTGATCCGAGACCGCGTTATTGCCTGTAGGGCCTCAACAGATCCTTTGCGATGACGTCCTGGTGGATTTCCGAAGTGCCCTCCCAAATCCGCTCGATGCGAGCATCGCGCCAGAACCGCTGGATCGGAAAGTCTTCCATGAGCCCCATGCCGCCGAAGATCTGCACCGCATTGTCGGCGACGCGGAACACCATCTCCGAGCAGTAGTAGTTCACCATCGAGGCTTCTGTTCGGTTCATGAGATCGTTGTCCATCTTCCAGGCGGCTTCCTTCACCATCAGGTCGCCAAGCTTGATGTCGACCGCCATGTTGGCGACCTTGAAGCCGACACCCTGGAACTCGCCAATGGTCTTGCCGAAGGCCTTGCGCGATCCCGCCCATTCCTTGGTCATTTCGAAAATGCGCTCGGCACGCCCGACGCAATGCGCGGCGAGCGCCACCCGGCCGTCGTAGAGCCACTCATTGGCGGTGTTGAACCCCTGCCCTTCTTCGCCCAGAATCTTGCGATCGGGTACGCGTACGTTGTCGAGGTATACCATCGTAGGGTTGTACCCACGAGTCACCAGCGATTTCATCGTCTCGACGCGAAGTCCCGGCAGGGATTTGTCGAGGAGAAACGCGGTGAAGCGTTTGCGCGGCCCCTTCGGGCTCTCGTCGACGCCGGAAACGGCAATCAGGATGATGAAGTCGGCGATATCGGCAGCCGAGATGAATTGCTTGACGCCGTTGATCACCCAGTCCTTGCCGTCGCGCTCCGCCTTGGTCACGATGGCACGCGCGTCCGAACCCGCGCCGGGTTCGGTGAGGGCAAATGCGTTCTTGCGCTCTCCGCGGATCGAAGGCAGCAGATATTCCTCGATCTGCTCGTCCTTGCACTTGAAGAGAATGCCGGTGACTCCGCGATTCATGCATTGACTTAGCGGCGAGGAAGGTTTGCCCATGACGCGCTCGGCCTGCATCTTCGTCTGCTTGTCGAGGCCGGGACCACCCCATTCCTCCGGCAGGCTCATGCCTTCGAAGCCGGCCTCCTGTGACTTGCGGCGAATCTCCTGTTTGATCTCGTCAGGAACGTAGCGAAGTTCTTCGACAAGGGCTTCGTGCGGATAGAGTTCCCGCTTGCAGAACTCCTCCAGCGAGTCCACCAGCGATTGCTGTTCAAAGCTCAGTCCAAAATCCATTTTGGTCTCCTCAAGCGCCGATGAATCTGGGCGCGCGGCGTTCGTTCGCGGCAGCGAGCCCTTCGGCGTGGTCCTTGGTCTGTGCGCAGATCTTTCCGGCAGCGACTTCTTCGAGCTGCTGATCGGAAAGGCTGCGGGTATGTGCAGTGTTCAGAAGCTTTTTTGCCTGAGCGATTGCCACGGTCGGACCGGAAGCAAGCTTCTGCGCGAAGGCGAGCGTGTCTTCCCAAAGCTTGTCATTGGCGCTGAGATGGCTGACCAGGCGGTTTTCGAGCGCAACCGCCGCCGTCCAGAGTTCACCTGTGAAGGCAAAGCGCTTGGCTGCCTCGAGGCCGATGACCCTCGGCATCAGCCAGGTGCCGCCGCAGTCCGGATTGTAGCCTACATTGGTGTAGGAACAGATGAACTTTGCCTTTTCGGACGCAAAACGAAAGTCGCAGGCCAGAGCCATGTCGAGTCCGGCACCGACTGCAGCGCCGTCGATCATTGCGATCGTCGGCTTGGGCATGTCGTGAACCTGCTGGACGAGCTTCAGCGATTCCTCGACCCAGTTCATGTCCGGCCAGGGGTTATCGCCCTTGGACTTGTTCGCCCATTCCTTGACATCGGCCCCAGCCGAGAATGCCCCGCCGCGTCCAGTGAGGATCAGCGCGCGGATCGTGGTGTCGGCCGCGGCCTCGCGCAACGCGCGGCGCAATTCGATGGTGATACCCATCGCCAACGCGTTGCGCGCCTCGGGACGATTGAGTGCGATGACGGCGACGGCTCCATGCCGTTCCGTTTCAAGGTATTTATACATCATTCCCTCCATCTGATGCGGCGCCGCGACAGCGGCTGACCCTTTGCAAAGGTTTCGAATTCGGCCGGCGCGCTAGCGCCCGGTCCAACGAGGTTCGCGTTTTTCGAGGAATGCGCGCTGACCTTCGATCATGTCCTGCGAAGTCAACATCCGCCGGAAGTTGTCGAGATCGCCTTCGGAATCCGCGCGTAGCGCCATGGCCTCGTCATCCGGCAGGCTGTCGACGGCGCGCAGTGCCTCCTTGAGTGCCTGCTGGGCGAGCGGAGCGCCCTTCGCTACGCGGCGGGCGACCTGCCAGGCCAGTGACATCAGTTGCTCGCGGGGCGCCGTGCGGTACACCAGCCCCCAGCGATGGGCCTCGGCCGCCGGCATCGGCTCGCCGGTCCAGATCATGGCTGTGGCGACGTGATAGGGGATTCTGCGTGGCAACCGTTGCACGCCGCCCCCGTCAGGCAGAAGTCCCCTCTCCAATTCCGGCAGCTGGAGATACGCCTCGTCCGCCATCAGCAGCATGTCGCAAGCCAGGGCCAGTTCGAGCCCTCCACCGATTGCCGGGGCATTGATGGCTGCGATCATCGGCTTCTTGAGCGTCCACAGAGTGGTGATCCCGCCAAACCCGCCTTCCCGCGGCCCGGGAGCCCGCTCCGCGGCGGCTTTCGTCGTGACCTCGCGGAAATCGAGTCCAGCCGAGAACGCCTTGTCGCTGCCGCTCGAGAGAATGCCGACCCGAAGGTCCGGATCGTTTTGAAGATAGAGGCCCGCGCGCTCCATGCAGCGGCTGAACTGCCGGCAGATCGCGTTCACCTTCGGCTTGACCATCCTGATCTCGAGAACATCGCGCTCGCGGTGCAGTTGAACGAAGCCTTCCAGCTCGCGATTCAATTCGTCCAGCATGTCAGCCGTCCTTCCGCTTCGCGCGATTGGTGGCGATGTGAAGGATCAGTGGCGGAACGCACGTGACGATGAGCATCAGTGTCGAAACCGCTGCCAGCGTCGGATCGACATCGTCCCGCAGCGTCGCGAAGGTGACCCGAGGCAGTGTGGCCATCGGACCTGAGGATATCATCAGCGATATGATCAATTCGTCGAAGGACACCAGAAATGCCAGCAGCATGGATGTCGCGACGGAAAACCTCAGCTGCGGCAGGGTCACGGTCATGAAGGCTTTGAACCTGCTGGCGCCAAGACTGCGCGCCACCATCTCCTGGGTCATGTCGTAGGAGTCGAAGCCGGCCGACATGGTGAGGATGACGAACGGCATGGCCACGACTGTATGCGCCAGGATCATTCCGTTGATCGTGTTCAGCAGCCCACCGATGATGGCGTATACGAAGAAGATGCCGACGGCGATCAGGATCGAGGGTACGGCCAGCGGGGAGATCAGCGTCGAACGGATGAGATCCCGCATCCTGAATCCGGAGATATGCAGCGCGTAGGAAGCAGCTACCCCCGTAGCCGTCGCAAGAATCATTGCGCCGAATGCCACCTGCAGCGAGACCCAGGTCGACCCGATCCATTTTTCCTGTCCGAAGAAGGCCTCGTACCAACGCATCGACCAACCGCGAGGAGGGAAGGAAAGCGCGGTGGTCGAACTGAACGACACGGGAACGACGACCAGCGTAGGCGCCACAAGATAGAAGATGACGAGACCGACGAAGATATAGAGCCAGAGTCTCTGGCGGTGCGAAACATGGGGTTCCATCAGTTCCTACTCACCTCTCAGAAGTCAGGCGGCGCACCAGCAACAGGCTGACGCCCAGGCAGACGGCGGTCATCACAAGGAGCAGCACGGCAAGGGCCGCGGCGGGCCCCCAGGTCGGATAGAGAGCGAGCGACTCTTCGATGCGTTGGGCGATCATTTTGACCTTGCCCCCGCCCAGCAGCGCCGGCGTGATGTAGAAGCCGAGGCACATCACGAACACCATGATCGACCCGGCGATCAGACCCGGCATCGAGAGCGGCAGGTACACGCGACGAAAGGCGTGGGCAGGCGTCGAACCGAGGTTTGCCGCGGCGCGCATAAGGTTACCGTCGATCGCTTTCATCGAGGCATAGAGCGGCAGGATCAGGAATGGCACCATGATGTGGACCATGCCGATGATCGTGCCCGTCAGGTTGTGAACTAGCGCGATGGGGCGCTCGACAGCGCCGATCCAAACGAGCAGATCGTTAACCAGGCCATTGCGCTGAAGGATGATCAGCCAGGAGAAGGTTCGTACGAGGCCAGAGGTCCAGAACGGCATCAGGACCGCGAGCATCAGCAAACCCGACCAGGGCGAAGGCAGGATCGCCAGCAGATAAGCGACCGGATAGCCCAGGATCAGACAAATCGCGGTCACGACGAACGCGATCATGAAGGTGCTGACGAACATCTGCCGGTAGACCGCTTCCGAGAAGAACAGCTTGTAATTCTCGAGGCTGAGTTGCCCGTCCTGTCCGACGAATGACATGGACAAGAGCCAGGCGATCGGAACGACCATCAGCAGGCCCACGATAAGCAGTGCCGGCATGGTCAACCGCATCATTGCCCGCGATTCGGCGCGTTTTTCCCTTTCCAGCGCCTGGCGGTTTTGCTCCAACTCGCTTTCGCCGAGATAGGCCGGGGATGGATGCAGGAGTGCTTGTTCCATCGCCTAGTCCTCCGCCCGCACGATCCGCGCGTCGGCACGCTCAAGGCGCAGCGTCACACGCTCGCCGGCCTGCGGGACAAGCCGAGCGTTTTCGGAGCGGTTCGGAATGCGGACAAAAACATTGTGGCCGCCGTCGAGCATCACTTCGAGCAGCAGGCTTTCGCCCTGAAAGACCACGGAGTGGATCTGGCCTTGAAAGAAATTCGCGTCCGACTGCTGGCCCGCCCCCGTCGTGACCAACTGCAGGCGCTCGGGACGCAGCATCAGCATCATGTTGCCCGTTGCCCGCGGGGTTTCTTCGGCAAGTTGGATTATCTGATCTCCGTAAGCCAATCCGTTGGCCGCAGACCGCAGGGGCAGGAAACTCGATTCACCGATGAACTCGGCGATGAACCGGCTCTCGGGCTGCTCGTAAAGGCCGGACGGGGACGCTATCTGCGCCAGCTTTCCGTTCGAGAACACCGCGATGCGATCCGACATCGTCAAGGCTTCGCGCTGATCGTGGGTGACCGAAATGGTGGTCATGCCCAGCCGATCGTGCAGCCTCCGGATCTCGATTTGCATTGTTTCGCGCAACTGCTTGTCGAGCGCCGACAGCGGCTCGTCCATCAGCAGGATGCGCGGCTCGAACACGATCGCGCGGGCAAGAGCGATGCGCTGCCGCTGACCACCCGAGAGCTGGTTGATCCGGCGGCTCGCGTATCCCCCAAGCTGCACGAGATCCAGAACTTTGCGGACCCGATCGTCGATCTCGGATCGAGCGACCTTCCGCAGCCTCAGCGGATAGGCGACATTTTCGCCGACCGTCATATGGGGAAAAAGGGCGTAGTTCTGGAACACCATGCCGATATTGCGCCTATGCGGCGGCAAGTGGACGATCTCCTGGCCCGCGATGCGAATCGAACCTCTGGTCGGCCGGCTAAAGCCGGCGATCATCATGAGGAGCGTCGTTTTCCCGGAGCCCGATGGACCGAGCAGCGTCAGGAATTCACCAGGCTTGATGTCGAAAGAAACACTCTCGACGGCGCGAACCTCGCCAAAGTGTTTGGACAGTGATTGGACCTGGACCGGCAGCGCTGTGGTCGAAGGTTGTGTCATCTCCACATCCCGTAGCTATGCGAATGGATAGGCGAGGCAGGCCGTCAGAGACCTTGATCGAAGCAATGGCCCGGGCCCCGCCGAAGCGCGACTGACAAGATGGGCGTCCGGAACCCGGACGCCCTGACCTGACATCGGTCTACTGCATCGCAGCGTCCCACTTGGTCTGAGCTTCGGTAATGTGCTCAGCCCAGTAGGGCATGTTGGTGATCAGCTGCTTTGAAATGTTCTCGGTGCTGGTCACGACTCGCGCCGCTTTCTCGGCCGGGATGAGTCCGAGCTTGAAGGCGTCCTGGTTCATCGGCCCGTAGGGGATGTGATCGGGCAGATTGGCTTGATACTTGGGGTCCAGCAGATGGTTGATCAGTCGCATGGCGCCTTCCGGGTTCGGCGATCCCTTGGGGACGACCAGGCATTCGACGTCCATCACCGCGTCCGTGAGCGTATATGCGTAGGGTGCGCCTTCCTTGATGGCTGCTTCGATCCGCGCGGCCCAGATCGCAATCATGTCGACTTCCTCGGCGGTCGCGAGTTGAGTCGCCTGGGCGCCCGTAGACCACCGCACGGTGATGTTGGGTTTGAAATCCACCCATTTGTTGATCGCGCGGTCCAGGTCGACGGGATAGATCTTGTCTTTCGGCACGCCGTCGGCGAGCAGGGCGATCTCTAGATTGGTCGACGGATAGGTACCACCGATTGACCGGGTTCCCGGAAACTTCTCGACATCGAAGAAGTCGGCCCAGTTCTTCGGCGGATTCTCGCCATACACGTCGGTATTGTAGGCGAGGACGGTCGAATAGGCGGTGAAGCCGATCCAGTATTTGTTGCGCAGATGCTCGGGAATGCCGGATGCGTTCGGGATCTTCGAATAGTCGAGCGGTACGAGCAGATCCTCGTTCGCGGCGGCGTCGCACAGGCCGCCGTAAAGTTCGGCCACGTCGATGTCGACCGCGTTTGCCTTGACCTTGGTGCGTATGTCACGGATGCCGCCAGCCAGCACGTAGTCGACGACCTTCATATCATGGTCGGCCGGAAGATGATCCAGGATGGCCTTTCGCACCCCTTCCTGGTAGGCGCCGCCGTAGGACGCATAGCTCACGGTCTCCTCGGCCATGGCCGGCAAAGCCGCGGCACACACCGCTGCAGTGATGATTGCGTGTAGTCGCATTTTCCTCCTCCCAGGAAGGGCACGCTAACGTGCCGTTTCAAAGCTGTTTTGGCTGGACGTCCAGCAACTTTTCGGAGGCGCCTTGCCTCCATCTGCAACTCCTCCCCTCTCCCCGCTTCGCTCGAGCCCCCCCGCCGCTGGACATCGGCGCGGATCGAGTTTCATCAGGCGTCAAACGCCCCCAGCCCCCTGAGCATCGCCGCACGGCAATCGCTCACCATTCGCTCCAGTAGCTCGGCGCAAGTCGGAATGTCATCGATCAGGCCAATGACTTGGCTTGCCCAGACCAGCCCCGCATCGACATCTCCGCCTGCAAGCGCGGCGCGCCCACGCGATCCGGCGACGAGCGGCTGGATGTCCGCGAACTCACAACCGCCCGGGCGATTTTCGATCTGGATCACCTCGTCGGAAACCTGGTTCTTCAGAACTCGCGCGGTGTTGCGCAAAGAACGGAAGATCAGGTTGGTATCGCGCTCCGATGCATTGAGAAGCGCAAGCTTGATGTTGTCGTGGATCCGCGCCTCCTTCGTCGCGCAGAAGCGAGTGCCCATATTTACGCCTTCCGCGCCCAGCATCATGGCTGCGGCCATGCCCTGCCCCGTCCCGATGCCGCCCGAGGCAATCAGCGGTACGCGCACTGCCCTCGCCGCGGCGGCAAAGAGCACCAGCCCGCCGATGTCGTCCTCGCCTGGATGGCCGGCAGCCTCGAAACCGTCGATGGATATCGCGTCGACCCCCGCACGCTCGGCCGACAGCGCATGCCGGACGGCAGTGCACTTGTGCACGATCACGGCGCCTGCGGCCTTGGCCTTGGCGATGAATTCCTTGGGGCTGCGCCCGGCCGTTTCGATGACCTTCACCCCGGATTCAAGAGCGGCGTCCAGGTACGCCTCGTAAGGCGGCGGGTTCGTCGCTGGCAGGATCGTCAGGTTCACCCCGAAAGGCTTTTTCGTCATGTCGCGGCAGCGCGCGATCTCGGCCCGAAGAGCCTCCGGTGTCGGCTGCGTGAGCGCCGTCAGTATCCCCAGGCCACCGGCATTCGACACCGCCGACGCGAGTTCCGCTTGCCCCACCCACTGCATTCCGCCCTGGATGATCGGGTACCGGATGCCCAAGAGCTCGGTTACGCGTGTCCGCATTCTCCCCCCTCGACTTCCTTAGAAAATCGATTGTTGACTTGGATAAAGTCTGGTAGCTCTCTTGTAAACAAAAATTTGGCTGGACGTCCAATATATTTTTTGGATGAGCGGCCAATAGATCGGCAACCGGCCGGATTGCCTGGGGGGACACGTCATGGAGCGCAGTGTCATTGCCGGTACGACGGCGCCGAAGGTTGGGCGCCGCCGACCCGTGGCAATCTCGACGGGCATTCCGGGCTTCGAGTGGACGTGCATGGCGATCGAAGCTCCTGGCGGCCCTCCCCGCGCGCCACTCCCGGCCCGGACTCGACCGCGACCTGTTCGTGTCCTCCCGCCCACGCCCGATCGAGGAGCGGGCGAATGACCAGACGCGGACTTGAGCCTGTGCGCGCCACAGCTGAAGCATCGGCGACCACGGACAGTTCCTATTCCTGGCGGCGCCTATGCTGCGCGATGCTGATCGGAATCATCAGCAATGCGAGCCTCTGGACTTCGGTCGCGCTCATGCCGTCGCTTCAGGATGACTTCGCGCTCTCCCGAACCCAGGCCTCCTATCCCTACATCGCCATTATGCTCGGCTTCCTGATCGGCAGCCCGGCGCTCGGTCGCTGGAGCGACCGCTACGGTATCTCCCGTGTCCTGCTCTGCGCTTCCATCGTCAGCAGCCTTGCCTATCTGGCCGGCGGCTTTGCACAGGATTTCAGGCTCTTTCTGGGAACGCAGGTCTTTGTCGGCCTTGGAACGGCTGCAGGCTTCGCGCCACTCGCAGCCGACGCCTCCCATTGGTTCCGGCGGAAGCGAGGGTTGGCTGTCGCACTCGTTTCCTCTGCCGGCTACGTATCGGGCGTGTTCTGGTCGACCGTCATTGCCGATGTCCTGCAGGACGGCACATGGCGCGATGTCCATATGATCATTGGCACCGCCTTGCTGGCGATCGTTCCGATGTCCTTGCTGCTGCGCCGCCGCGTTCCGTTTCACGTACTGGACGAAGCCGATCGCTACTCTAGGCAAAACGCGAAGGAATCCAGGATCTCGCCGGTTGCGATCAAGTGGACCCTCGCCATCGCGGGGGTCAGTTGCTGTATCGCGATGGCCATGCCTCAGATCCACATCGTGGCCCTGTGCCAGGACCTGGGCTACACCATCGGCCAGGGAAACGAACTGCTTTCGATGGTTCTTTTTGGAGGAATCGTTTCGCGGATCGTTTCGGGCGCGATCATCGACAAGGTGGGCGCGGTCCGTGTCCTCCTGGTCGGATCGGCACTCCAGACGCTGACGCTCTGCCTGTTCATCCCGTTCGACGGGCTACCTTCCCTTTACATCATAAGTCTGATGTTCGGTCTCGCGCAGGGTGGAATTCTACCCTCCTATCCGATGATCGTTCGCGAATATCTCCCCGCGCGCTCCGCCGGCGCGACGATCGGCTTTGTCTCGACGGCGACCCAGTTTGGAATGGCGTTCGGAGGTTGGCTCTCCGGCTGGATCTACGATCAGACCGGCTCCTATCTGGCAGCCTTCTTCAACGGGATCGGCTGGAACCTGGTCAACATGGCGCTGATCGGCCTGTTGCTTCTGCGCATCGCGACCCCTCCGTCCGGCAGGGCAAGCCCGCGTGAGGAGCCGCGCTCCCTTCCAGGCTAGGGGCCGGTCCATCCACGAGCGGCACCTATTCCATTTTCGCGACCGAGCGATCTCACCCAAGCCCCAGCACAGCATCTGGATGCATCCGATGTTCAGGAAATCACGAACAATCCGCGCCATCGCCATGATGTGCCTGGGATCCCTCTGCTTCACCCTGAACGACACGACCACCAAATTCCTGATCGACCGTTACGACGTCACCGTCATCATCTTTCTACGCAGCATGCTGGCAATGCCATTGCTGGTGCTCATGGCGGTCGTTATCGGGCGCCAAAGGGTCAGGTGGTCTCCCAACGTGTTTTTTCATGCGGTTCGCGGCGCCATCAATCTCCTGGCCGCGTATCTCTACATCAGGGGTCTGGAGTACCTTAGCGTCGCGGAAGCGACCGTCATTGTCTTTGCATCGCCCTTCATAATCACCGCGGCCTCCACGCTGATCTTCAGGGAGAATGTGGGCTGGCGGAAATGGGCCGCCGTGGCCGTCAGTTTCGTCGGCGTGCTTGTCGCCATGCAACCGGGCGCCGAGACGTTCCAGCCAGCCTCGCTCTTCATATTGGGTGCAAGTTTCCTCTATGCGACCAACTCGCTTACCGCGCGCTGGATTCCGTTAGAGGACAACCTCTGGACAGTGAGTTTCTTCGGAGCGGCCTTTTCCGCACTGTTCGTGGGGCCGTTGGCGATGACCAACTGGGCCCCTGTGAACATCGGGGATTTGATGTTGTTCGCAAGCGCGGCCCTTTGCTCGAGCCTCGGCATCGGTCTCGGCTCGCTTGCCTATCGTTCAGCGCCGGCGTCCGACCTCGCACCCTTCGGCTATTCAGGCCTGATCTGGTCACTGAGCATAACCTGGATCGTCTGGGACGCCATCCCAGGCCCATGGACTTTCGTCGGCGCGTTTATTATCGCGAGCAGCAGCTTTTTCCACTTCATGTCGTCGAGCCGAAGCAAGACATGACACGCCGAAACCAATTCTACCGATGCGATTCCGGATCGATGCGATAGGGTGATGGCGGAACTAATCGTGGCGCCGCATCATCCGTCTGGACGGCGCTTACCTTCCAAGCGGGATATCCCAACCGATGAACGATCGCGTTTCAAGTCCATCGGATCAGGCAGGGCGGGGCTTTTTCGCTGCGCGCTGGCGCGGCGATGTTTCGCTGTCGCGGCTGTTTTGGCGTGACATGGTGGTCGTCGGCACCGCCGTCAACATGGCGGCGACGGTTGCCGCTCTTGCCGTGCTGGCCATGGAGGGTTCGACAGCGGCGGCTCTGGCGGCGCATCTCGCGGCGCTCCCTTATAGTCTCTTCCTCTTTCTGGCTGTATGGCGCACGGCTGAGAAAACCATGCCCTCTTCAGCCTGGCTTGCCCAGCTTGGGGCGGCCGCATGGCTGCTGCTGGCGGTCGCGATCTAGGTTCTGATTCAGGCAACGAAAAAGCAGGCAGAGGGTGCACCCTTTGCCTGCTTCCGAGCGGCTGTAGCCGCCTCCCCTCTCCGTGAGCTTCAGGCCCGAGACAGCGTCCTGGGCCCGATTCTCAAATCACCACTTGTAGGCGACGCCCACCGTGACGGTGTTGAAGTTGAGATCGAAATTCGAGTTCTCGAAGAGATCCTTGTCGCCGAAGTCGTAGTAGCGATACTCCAGTCGGCCGACCCAGTTGTCGGTGAAGGCGTAATCCACGCCGCCGCCGATGGTCCAGCCGGTGAAGTCTTGACTGGCGCTGATGTCGATCGGACCGAAGGGACCAGGAATGGTCGCATCGGCAGACAGGTTGGTGAACGCCACACCACCCGTCGCGAAGATCAACGCGCGATCCCACGAGTAGCCCACGCGGGCGCGGATGGAAGCCAGATAGTCGCTTCCGACATCCATATCCGTGCCGCCGAAATCGAAGGTCTGATCGTTCCAGAGCGCGTTGAGGTCCGCTTCCGCGCCGAGGACGAAGTTGTTACCGGCCTGCCAGTTGTAGCCGATGAAGCCGCCCAGCATGCCCCCGTTGAAATCATTGCCGTTCGTGATGATGTCCGGATCGGTGAGGCTGGCGTCGCCCCACGCATACCCGCCCTGGATACCGACATATGGACCTGTCCAGGTGAAGAGCGGAATTTCAGCCACCGGAGCCGGCGGGGGCGCTTCCACGACATCCGCCGCCATCGCACCGCTAGCCGCAAGCAGCAAGAACGTTGATGCCGTTAGGAGAATTTTTGAGCGCACAATGACCTCCTGAGTCAAATGTTTGTCAATGAACCCCAAACCCGCTCACGCCCTTGAATGACTATATAGCCCAAAAGGCTCGGCCTGACTGTCACATATAGATCACACCGAACCGCCGATTATCGCGATGCCAAGGAATGGCAACTAACGTGCCGCGTGCAACTTCTGATTTGCTTGCTCAACTTTCAGCCGGCTCGAAGTTCAGCGCGACTCCGTTGATGCAATACCGCAGATAGGTCGGCGCCGGGCCGTCCTCGAACACATGGCCGAGGTGGCTGCCGCAGCGCGAGCAATGCACCTCGGTACGGACCATGCCGTAGCTTCGATCGACCGTGGTTTCCACGGAGCCCGGCACAGGATCGTTGAAGCTCGGCCAGCCGGTGCCGCTTTCGAATTTCAGCGTCGATTCGAACAGGGGCTGGTCGCAGCCGGCACATTTGAAGGTTCCTGCGCGTTTCTCATGAAGAAGCGCGCAGCTTCCCGGGCGCTCGGTGCCATGCTGGCGCATCACGGCATATTGTTCCGGGGTCAGCAGGGCGCGCCATTCGGCGTCGGTGCGGGTGACGGGATAACGATGGTCGTCCATCGGCGTTTCTCCGGTTTTGATGTCGATGCCAATGTAGGGTCGCGAAGCCGGCAGCGAAAGCGGATGAATGCTCAGTGCTTGCGCGACAGTTCCTTCGTCGCAGCCTCGAGCCCGGCCAGCGTCAGCGGATACATGCGGCCGGCGAAAGCGTCGCGGATCATGCCGATCGAATGGGTGTAGCCCCAGTGTTTCTCCCGCACCGGGTTCAGCCAGACGGCGTTCGGCCATTGCGCGAGCACGCGGCCGAGCCACACGATTCCCGCCTCGGGGTTCCAGTGCTCCACGGAACCGCCGGGATGAGCGATCTCGTAAGGGCTCATCGAAGCGTCGCCGACAAAGACCACCTTGTAGTCGTTGCCGTATTTGTGAAGCACGTCGAAGGTCGGGATGACCTCGCTGTGCCGACGCAGATTGTCCTTCCAGACGCCCTCGTACAGGCAATTGTGGAAGTAGAAATATTCGAGCTGGCGGAACTCCGCCCGGGCCGCCGAGAACAACTCCTCGACGATCCTGATATGGTCGTCCATCGAGCCGCCGACGTCGAAGAACATCAGGAGCTTGACCGCGTTGCGCCGTTCGGGCCGCGTCTTGACGTCGAGATATCCATGCTCGGCCGTAGCGTGGATCGTGCCGGGCAGATCGAGTTCCTCATCGGCCCCCTCGCGCACCCAGCGGCGCAGGCGCTTCAGCGCCACCTTGATGTTGCGCGTGCCGAGCTCGACCGTGTCGTCGAAATTCCGGAACTCGCGCTTGTCCCACACTTTCACGGCCCTGCGATGCCGGCTTTCATGCTGGCCGATACGCACGCCTTCGGGATTGTAGCCGTAGGCGCCGAACGGCGAGGTCCCCGCCGTGCCGATCCATTTGGAGCCGCCCTGATGTCGGCCCTTTTGTTCCTCCAAGCGCTTCTTCAGCGTCTCCATCAGCTTCTCGAAGCCGCCGAGCGCCTCGACCAGGCGCTTCTCCTCCTCGGTGAGATGCTTTTCGGCGAGGCGGCGCAGCCACTCCTCGGGAATATCGGCGACATTGATGCCGCCCTCCCCCGACAGTGCCCCCACGCCTTTGAAGACGTGGGAAAACACCTGGTCGAACCGGTCGATATGCCGCTCGTCCTTCACCAACGTCGAGCGCGCCAGATAATAGAAGCCCTCGACGTCATAGGTGACGAGCCCGGCCTCCAATCCCTCCAGCAGCGCGAGATATTCGCGCAGCGAGACCGGGACTCGCGCGGCCTTGAGCTCTAGGAAGAAGGGAATGAACATTCAGGCCGAACCACCAGGGGAGCGCTTGTCGGGATCCATCCTACAGCAGACCGTATTTGATGAAACCCGTTCGTCGCGCCACGTGATCGTAGAGCCTCCTCGCCGTCGCGTTTGTCTCGTGGGTCAACCAGTAGACGTTCTTCACGCCGACCTTGGCCGCCTCGTCCCTGACGGCAGCGATCAGCGCAGTGCCAACGCCTTTGCCGCGAATCTGTGCGTCGGCGAAAAGGTCCTGCAGGTAGCAATTGTTCGCGAGCGACCAGCAGGTGCGGTGGTACATGTAATGCACGAGGCCGACCGGCTTTTCGTCGACGAGGGCGAGAAAGCCCTTCGGCTCGAACTCGCCTTGGGTGAACAGACGCTCCCAGGTCTTGGCATAGACCTCCTCGGGCAACTCCGTTTCATAGAAGGTCAGGTAGGCCGTCCAGAGCCGACGCCATTCGGCATGATCGGATTGCTCCAGCGGGCGAACGATGACGTCTGACATCTGTATCTCCTCGGTTTCAACCGCCTTTCGATGCCGCGTGGATCCAGCAGCGGCAACGGTCCAGATCGGAAGAAAGTCTTACCCCTGCCGGCGCGCCATGAAGGCGAGGCGTTCGAACAGGTGCACGTCCTGCTCGTTCTTCAGGAGAGCGCCATGCAGCTTGGGCAGCGCGTTCTTTGCCTCGGCACGCAAGTCCTCCGGCTGGATGTCGTCTGCCACCAGGAGCCGTATCCAGTCGAGCGCTTCCGAAGTGGAAGGCTTCTTCTTCAGGCCCGGCACCTCACGGACTTCGAAGAATTGGGTCAGAGCGGCACGCACGAGGCTCTGCTTGATGCCGGGATAGTGCACGTCGACGATGCGATGCAGCGTTTCGGCGTCGGGGAAACGGATATAGTGGAAGAAGCATCGGCGCAGGAACGCGTCCGGAAGCTCCTTCTCGTTGTTCGAGGTGATGATGACGATCGGCCGGACCTTGGCGCAAACGGTCTCTCCGGTCTCGTAGACATGGAACTCCATCTTGTCGAGTTCCTGCAGAAGATCGTTGGGGAACTCGATGTCGGCCTTGTCGATCTCGTCGATGAGCAGAACGACCTTCTTGTCCGAGGAAAATGCATCCCACAGCTTGCCGCGCCGGATGTAATTGTGGATGTCGTTGAAACGTTCGTCGCCGAGCTGGGAATCGCGCAGCCGGGACACGGCATCATATTCATAGAGCCCCTGCTGGGCCTTGGTCGTCGACTTGATGTGCCATTCGATGAGGTCGAGCCCAAGCGCAGCCGCCACCTGCTTGGCGAGTTCCGTCTTGCCGGTGCCGGGCTCGCCCTTGACGAGGAGCGGCCGCTCCAGCGCGATCGCCGCATTGACGGCCACCATCAGATCCTTGTCGGCGACATAGGCCGACGTCCCTTCAAATCGCATGCCTGAAAATCCTGCTCCTGCCTTTTGCGAAACCTACGGAGTGGACCCGCGCCGTGCAAGGCCGCCGGTTGCGTCAATTTCTCCAACGCTCTGAATTCGTCCGTCCGATGCTGGGAATTCGTCCGTCCGATGCTGGCGCCGCCGGTTCGGCTCGCCTATATAGGTAGCTGGCGTTCTGGGCCTCTCGGCAGGAGTAACATTTCCCCGGGGCCTTATCGATCTCGAAGGGAGCTGTCCCTGATTGGACCCGTGGGTTCTTTCACATGGCGCCCACCTACTTTGTAGGTTCCCGGGATCGACTTCTCCACCGGTCGTCTGGATCGCCGCTGTTCACACATCCGACGGTGCTCTGGAGCACCGTCGGATGTGTGAACAGCGTAGACCCCGGCGAGACCGCGGCCGAAGCGGTGCAGGCCAAGCCGAGCAGAGGACGGCTCGTCATATTGTCCTTTCGAAAGGCACGTGCAAAGTTCGACATCCGTTCACCCGGCCCGAGGTGTTTGGGCCCAACCCTCGGAGCGAACCGGACACAGGCTGCCGCAGCATGACTTCAAACACCGCGCCGACATCGGCATGAACGACCCCCGCACAGTCAAGAAGCTGCTGAGGCGCGACGCGCTGGCCCGGCGCGACGCTCTCGATCCGGCCTGGCGCATCGAAGCCTCGCTCGGCATGGCGGAAACGGCGAGCGGCGCGATCCCCATCGCGCCCGGCGCGATCGCCTCGGGCTTCTGGCCGATGCGCTCGGAAGTGGACGTCCGGCCGATGATGTTCGCATTGATGGAGAAGGGCGCGCGGCTCTGCCTGCCGGCCATTCTCGACAAGACGACGATCGTCTTTCGCGAACTGGTGCGGGGCGCGCCGCTGATCGACATGGGCTTCGGCACGGCGGGCCCGGGCGAAGACGCCGAAGTGCTCGACCCCGACGTGATGCTGGTGCCACTCGCCGCCTTCGATCGCCGCGGCCATCGCATCGGCTATGGGGCCGGCTACTATGACCGCGCGATCGCAAGGCTTCACGCCGTGGGCCGCGCCCCGCGGCTGATCGGGATCGCCTTCGACTGCCAGCAGGTCGACTGCGTTCCGGACGAGCCTCACGACGTGGCGCTTCCCGAAATCCTTACTGAAAGCGGCTTGCATCGCTTCGGCGCCGCTGGCTAGAAGAGATTGTTTGCTGACGCAGCATCGCCATTCCGGGCGGTGCTGCCCTGTTATTGCGTGGTTCTCCAATGAGACTTCTTTTTCTCGGCGATATGGTCGGACGGACCGGCCGCACAACCGTATGGGAGAAGCTTCCCGGCCTGATCTCCGATTTTCGGCTCGACTTCGTCATCGTCAACGGAGAGAACGCCGCCGGCGGTTTCGGCATCACCGAGGAGATCTTCCGCGAAACCCTTTCGGCCGGCGCCGACGTCGTGACCACCGGCAATCACGTTTGGGACCAGCGCGAGGCGCTGAACTTCGCCCCGCGCGAGGAGCGCTTCCTGCGCCCGGTCAATTTCCCCAAGGGCACGCCGGGCCGGGGCTCGGGGCTCTATGTCGCCCGTAACGGAGCGCGCGTTCTGGTGGCCAACATCATGGGCCGCGTCTTCATGCAGCCCGATCTCGACGATCCCTTCCAGGCCGCCGAGCGCGAGCTTGCCGCCTGCCCGATGGGGGAGCAGGCCGATGCGGTGGTGATCGACTTCCATGCCGAGGCCACAAGCGAGAAGATGTGCTTCGCCCATTTCGTCGATGGACGCGCAAGCTTCGTTGTCGGCACCCATACGCATCAGCCGACGGCCGACCACCAGATCCTCAACGGCGGCACCGCCTATATAACCGATGCCGGCATGTGCGGCGACTACGACTCCTCGCTCGGCATGGACAAGGAGGAGCCGCTCAACCGGTTCCTGTCGAAAGTGCCCAAAGGCCGTTTCGAGGCAGCGAGCGGACCGGCGACGATCTGCGGCGTCGGTGTCGAAATCTCGGATCGTACCGGGCTTGCCGAAAAGATCGCGCCGCTACGCCTCGGTCCCAGGCTGGAAGAGACGGTGCCGTCCTTCTGGCACTGATCGGTCTCGCGCTCCGGCGGGTTGTGACCGGCAAGGTTTCGGCGTGCCGAACGACATGCCCTTTGCTTGGCCGCTATTGACCATTCACCTTTTCGTCTATGGCCAGATTGACGGCCATTCATACAAGCCCTAACTCTGCCAGACCTTCCTCTGACCGAGCGGGCATCCTGCAGATGATCGAATTCCTGGCACCGCATTTCGCGTGGCTCAGCAATCCCACCGCCTGGATGGCGCTGGTCACGCTCGTTGTCCTCGAGATCGTGCTCGGCATCGACAATCTGATCTTCATCTCGATCCTGACCAACAAGCTGCCGCCCGAGCAGCAGGTGCCCGCGCGTCGTCTGGGCATCGGGGCGGCGCTCATCATGCGGCTCATCCTGCTCGCCACCATCTCGTTGATCGTGCAACTGACGGCGCCGGTCTTCACCCTTTTCGGCCACGGCTTCTCATGGCGCGACCTGATCCTCGTTGCAGGCGGCCTCTTCCTGGTCTGGAAGGCGACGACGGAAATCCACCACACGGTCGACCCTTCGGACCACGCGGCGGACCTGTCCAGCACGGTGAAGCTCACCTTGGGCGCCGCGGTGTTCCAGATCCTGCTTCTCGACCTCGTCTTCTCGATCGATTCCATCATCACCGCGGTCGGCATGACCGACGAGATAGCGATCATGTATATCGCGGTCATCGTGGCGGTCACGGCGATGCTGATTGCCGCCACCCCGCTCGCCAACTTCATCGCCAAGAACCCGACCATCGTGATGCTGGCGCTCGGATTCCTGCTGATGATCGGCATGACGCTGATCGCCGACGGCATGGGCTATCACGTGCCCAGAGGCTATATCTATGCCGCCATGGGCTTCTCTGCCCTGGTCGAAGGCCTCAACATGCTGGCCCGCCGCAACCGGGCCAAGCGCGGCAAGGCCGAGCATTGACACTCGCGCCCGCTGCCTCCCGAACGGAGTTGCCCTTCACTGTCCTGCCGGACATCTCTCCCCGCCTGCGGGGAGAGATGCAGATGAGCGGCTGCCAAAAGGGCAATCCTTGTCGTTGCCCATGCTCGGGCGATCCTATCCCCCGTATCCGATGATCCCCTTGATCTCCAGGAAGTCGTGGATGCCCCAGTCCGCATATTCGCGGCCGTTGCCGGACTGCTTGTAGCCGCCGAAGGGCGCGAAGGTGTCCCACTCCGGATAGTTGATGCTGACCTGCCCGGCCCGCAGACGCGCGGCCACCTTGCGGGCGCGGTCCAGATCCTTCGACTGCACATAGGCGGCCAGACCATACACCGTGTCATTGGCGATGCGCACGGCGTCGTCCTCGTCCTTGTAGGACATGACGGAAAGCACCGGGCCGAAGATCTCCTCGCGGGCGATCGTCATCTCGGGCGTCACATGGCCGAACACGGTCGGGCGCACGTAGTAGCCCCGGTTCAGCCCTTCCGGCCGGCCTGGACCGCCGGTCACCAGCGTGGCCCCTTCGGCGATGCCGGATTCGATCAGACGCTGGATCTTGTCATATTGGACCTGGCTGACGACAGGGCCGAGCTTCGTGTCGGGGGCATGCGGATTGCCGACCTTGTGGGCCTCGGCAGCTTTTTTCGCAATGGCCAGCGCCTCGTCGTGACGCTCCGCCGGCACCAGCATGCGGGTCGGCGCGTCGCAGGACTGGCCGCTATTGCCGAAGCAGCCCTCGACGCCATTGGCCACGGCACTCTCGAAATCGGCATCCGGCAGGATGATGTTGGCGGATTTGCCGCCGAGTTCCTGGGCGACGCGCTTGACCGTATCGGCGGCCGTCTTCGCGACGATGATGCCTGCGCGGGTCGAGCCGGTGAAGGAGACCATGTCGACATCGGGATGACCGGCCAAGACCTGGCCGACATCGGGCCCGGTGCCGTTCACCATGTTGAAGACGCCCTTGGGGACGCCGGCGGCATGCATGGCCTCGGCGAAGATGACGCCGCTGATCGGCGCGATCTCGCTGGGCTTCAGCACCACGGTGCAGCCCGCCGCGATCGCCGGTGCCACCTTGCAGACGATCTGGTTGAGCGGCCAGTTCCAGGGCGTGATCAGCGCACAGACGCCAATCGGTTCCTTCACCACCATGGTGGTACCGCGGCGCTCGCTGAATTCGTAGGTCTCCATGGCCTTGATCGTGGCCTCGAAATGTGCCCGGCCCGCCCAGGCCTGAGCCCCTCGCGCCCATTCGATCGGCGCGCCCATTTCCTGTGAGAGGGCCTGGGCGATATCCCCGTACCGGTCGTTATACGCCGCGAGCATGCGTTTCAGGAGCGCCAGACGTTCGCCAGGCGAGGTGCGCGAGAAGGTCTCGAAAGCGGTGCGGGCAGCGGCGACGGCCTTGTCGACATCCGCCTTCGAACCGACGGAGATCTCCGTATAGGCCTCCTCGCTCGACGGATCGATGACGGACAGCCTGGCCGGAACGGCCGGCGACACCCACTCGCCATCGATATAGAAATTCAGATGGTTGCTCATGCCTCTGCTCCCGTAGGCGAATGTCGTTCGCCGGCACTATGGCCCATGGGCGCGAGCATCGAAAGCCGGGTGATGCGCGCCAGACGCGGGGAATGGTGGTGCAGGGACTGCGCGCAGGGCGTTTGTCTCGCCCCGGCCGCCCGCGGACGGCCAGGAAGCTGTCTCGCTACAGGTTTTGCGCGAGACCCTCGGCCAGCGTGATGGCAGTCCTACATCTTCGCGTGCTTCTCCAGCCATGTCTCGAGCTGCTTGATCTCGCGCTCCTGGGCAGCGATGACGTCTTCGGCAAGCTTGCGGATCTCCGGATCCTCACCGTGCTCGAGAACCGTCTTGGCCATGTCGATGGCAGCCTGGTGGTGAGGGATCATGCCGCGGGCGAAATCGATGTCGGCATCGCCCGTATACTCCATACCGGACATCGTCGCGTGCATCCTGTCCATTGCCGTCTTGTATGCCTCGACCGCCTCGTTGCCGGAAGGCTGCGCGGCGGCCGCCCCGTGCGCGCTGTGATCCTGCGCGCTTGCCGGTGCCGTCGCGAAGGCGAGGAAGGTGGCAGCGGAAAGCGTGACGAAGAGTTTTGCCATCATGGGTTCTCCTTCGGTTTGAGCTCCGGCCGATGATCGCCGGAACGGATGGTTCGTCCTGCCTCTCCAGGACTTCAAAGCTTCAGTCCCCTGAGCCGCAGCGCATTGCCGATGACGGACACCGACGACAGGCTCATTGCGGCGGCCGCGATCATCGGCGAGAGCAGCGTGCCGAAGACAGGATAGAGAACGCCGGCGGCCACGGGCACGCCCAGCGCATTGTAGACGAACGCGAAGAACAGGTTCTGCTTGATGTTGCGGATGGTCGCCTCGGCCAGCCGGCGTGCCCGGACAATGCCGTTGAGATCGCCTTTGACCAGCGTGATGCCGGCGCTTTCCACCGCCACATCGGCACCCGTGCCCATGGCGATGCCGACATCGGCCGAGGCGAGCGCCGGCGCATCGTTCACGCCGTCGCCCGCCATGGCTACCTTGGCGCCCTGGGCCTGGAGTTCGTCGATAAGCGCCTTCTTGCTCTCCGGCAGCATGTCGGCCCGGATCTCGTCGATCCCGAGCCTGCTCGCGACGGCCCGCGCCGTCTTCTCGTTGTCGCCGGTCGCCATGATGATGCGCATGCCGCTTTCGTGGAGCGCCCGGATCGCCTCGGCGGTGGTGGACTTCACCGGATCGGCGACAGCCACGATCCCCGCGACTTCGCTATCGACCGCCAGGAACATCGCCGTGCGACCGTCTGCGCGCAATGCATCGGCCTGCACCGCCGCCACATTGGCATCGAGGTTCAGCTGTTCCATCATGGCGCGGTTGCCCAGCGCGACCGCGCGACCGGCGACGGTGCCTGAAACACCCTTGCCCGTGACGGCTTCGAAGCCTTGGGCATCGGCAATCTGGATGCCGCGCTGCTCCGCAGCCTCGACGATCGCCTCGGCCAATGGATGCTCCGAGCCCTTTTCCAGAGCGGCGGCGAGCGCCAGAAGCTCCGTCTCGTCGACCCCTCCCAGCGCCACGACCTCGGTCAGCTTGGGCTTTCCTTCGGTCAAGGTGCCTGTCTTGTCGACGATGAGGGTGTCCACCTTGGAGAAACGCTCCAGCGCTTCCGCGTCCTTGATCAGCACGCCGGCCTGGGCGCCGCGCCCGGTGGCCGTCATGATCGACATGGGCGTCGCGAGGCCGAGGGCGCAGGGACAGGCGATGATGAGCACCGACACCGCCGAGACGATGGCGAAGATCATGCTCGGCTGCGGTCCGAAAATCGCCCAGACGATGAAGGACAAGATGGCGATCAACACGACGGTGGGCACGAAATAATAGGAGACGCGATCGGCGAGGCCCTGGATCGGCGCGCGGCTGCGCTGGGCCTTGGCAACCATCTCGACGATCTGTGACAGCATCGTCTCGGCGCCGACCCGCTCGGCCGCCATGACCAGCGTGCCGTTCTTGTTGAGCGTGCCGCCGGTGAGCTTGTCGCCCTCGGTCTTCTCCACCGGCAAGGGCTCGCCGGTGATCATCGATTCGTCGATGGAGGAACGGCCCTCGAGGACGACCCCGTCGACGGGAACGCTGTCGCCGGGTCGCACGCGCAGCCGGTCGCCTGCCTTCACCTCATCGAGCGGCACATCCTTTTCCGAGCCGTCGGCTTCGATGCGCCGAGCCGTCTTGGGGGCGAGGTCGAGCAGGGCACGGATCGCCGAGCCCGTCCGTTCCCGCGCCCTCAGTTCCAGCACCTGGCCGAGGAAGACGAGCGCCACGATCACCGCAGCCGCTTCGAAGTAGACCGGCACGGAGCCGCCATGACCGCGGAAGGAGTGCGGGAAGATGTCGGGGAAGAACGTCGCGACCACGCTATAGGCATATGCCGCGCCGACGCCGACGGAAATCAGCGTCCACATGTTCGGGCTGCGGTTGAGCACAGAATCCCAACCGCGGCGGAAGAAGGGAATGGCCGCCCACAGCACCACCGGCGTCGCCAAGGCGAATTCGACCCAGACGGCGGAGCGCTCGCCGATCCAGTCCCGCACGGGCAGTCCCAGCATGGGCCCCATGGTGATGACCAGCAATGGCAGGGCGAGAACAGCGCTCACCCATAATCGGCGGGTGAAGTCGACCAGTTCGGGATTCGGCCCCTCGTCGCCCGTCGGCACGCCCATCGGCTCGAGCGCCATGCCGCAAATCGGGCAAGAGCCGGGCGCGTCGCGCACGATCTCCGGATGCATCGGGCAGGTGTATTGCGTTCCCTTGGGCATGGCGGCGGGAGCGGGGCGGTCGCCCAGATATTTTTGCGGATCGGCCTCGAATTTTCCCTTGCAAGACGCCGAACAGAAATACTGCCCCCTGCCCTCATGGCGAAGGAAGTGCCGCGCGCTGGCGCGGTCGACTTTCATGCCGCAGACCGGATCGGTCGCTTCGAGATAGGCGTCAGGCTCCTTGAGGAACTTGGTTCGACACGAATCGCTGCAGAAATGATAGTCGTGCCCGTGATGCCGCGCCGTCGGCTTTCCCTTCGTGAGGTCGACGGTCATGCCGCAGACGGGATCGCGCACGACCTCGCCCACCGTGGGCGAACCGGCGGGATGCGAACGATCCGCATGGCCGTGATGATCATGATGCTTGTGGTCGGACATGCTCACTCCTGCGTCGCGTTTCCTGTGAGATAGAGGTTCCAGCTACTGGAAGGTCAAGACCGGAACGGCATCGCGTCAGAAGGCGCATTCCCAGAGTCTTGCGCGCGAGAAAGCTCCTGAGTACAACTTGCTCGGTTCCTCGGGCGACACGCGCCTCGTCAGGCAGAGATCCTCGGCCGCCTGCCCGGCTACGACAGGGCCTGATCCAGCGATGGATGGATGGAGAGCAATGCCCTGCCGACTGGCACGCCACGGATTGTCTTCCTCTTGTCGACCTTGACCAGTCCACACTGGCGCCCTTAGGGAACCCCTTCATAGCTAGCGATTGTCGAGGACAGCCGGCGGTTGCGGGTGCGGCTCCTTTTATGCGCGCCAAATTCATGACAAAATAACTCATGAAAAGACTTGCCGCGACGTTCCCTGCGGCCTAAAGCACGGTGACATCGTTTTCTTAGGAGCGGAAACGGCGGCTGGCCACGGCTGGCGGCCGGAGGGATAAGATGGTTTCGAGAGCAAGCGCCTTCATCGGATCGGCCGGCCTTCTGGTGGCCGTAACGTTTGCCCAAGCACAAGCCCAGGTCGAATCGCAACCCGCGCCGGCGACCGTGACACCGGCCGTCTCGGCCCAGCCCTCCGCACCAGCGGATGCCGGCTCGCCTGCCCCTCAGTTCGATCCCGCGGCGACCGCCACGCCCATCGACACGGAAGCTGGAGCCGCGCCGGCAGCGAACGCCCTCCCCGCCGCGACGCCATCGACCTTGCCGCACAACCTGTCGCCCTGGGGCATGTTCATGGCGGCCGATATCGTCGTGAAGGCCGTGATGGTCGGCCTGGCCTTCGCCTCGCTGGTGACCTGGACCGTATGGCTGGCCAAGTCGGTGGAACTCGCCGGGGCCCGAGTGCGCGCCCAGCGCGCAGCGCGCGCCATTGGTGAAGCGAAGAGCCTCGCCGACGCTTCCCATTCGCTCGCCAAGAGTGGCGGCCCGGCAGCCCTCCTCGTTCGCGCGGCGCAGGAGGAAGTCGCAGTCTCGGAAGGCGCGTCGACGGCCGGCGGTGGCCTCAAGGAACGTGTCGCTTCGCGTCTCCAGCGCATCGAGGCGGCAGCCGGCCGGCGCATGTCGCGCGGCACCGGCGTGCTGGCCACGATCGGCTCCACCGCGCCCTTCGTCGGCCTGTTCGGTACGGTCTGGGGCATCATGAACGCCTTCATCGGCATCAGCGAGGCGCAGACGACAAACCTCGCCGTCGTCGCTCCCGGCATTGCCGAGGCGCTGCTCGCCACCGCGATCGGCCTCGTCGCGGCCATTCCCGCCGTCGTCATCTACAACGTCTTCGCCCGCTCGATCACCGGCTACCGGCAGATCCTGGCGGATGCTTCGGCCGGCGTCGAGCGCCTGGTGAGCCGCGACCTCGACTTCCGCGTCGCCCCGGCGCGCCGCCAGCCTCTGGCCGCCGAATAAGGGGGCGCGGATGGCTGGCAAGGTCCGCGAGAATCTCGGCGACGATCTCGAGGAAAACCACGAGATCAACGTCACGCCCTTCATTGACGTCATGCTGGTGCTGCTCATCATCTTCATGGTCGCAGCACCCCTCGCCACGGTCGACGTCAATGTCGACCTGCCGGGCTCGACCGCCACGCCGGCGCCCCGGCCCGAGCAGCCGGTGTTCCTCACGCTCAAGAACGATCTCACCCTGGCGCTGGGCAATGACACGGTGGAGCGCACCTCCTTTGCCGCCACCCTCGACGGCAAGACCGGTGGCAACAAGGACACGCGTATCTTCCTGCGGGCCGACAAGATGGTTGACTATGGCGAACTGATGGAGGTGATGAACCTCCTGCGCGGCGCCGGCTACCTCAAGATCGCCCTGGTCGGGCTCGAAACAGCCGCACCGGCGGATGCGCAACCCTCCACGCCGCCGACGGAAACGGCGCCATGAGCATCTCGGCCGCCGCGCCCAGCATCTCGCTTTCGCGCGTCAGCGGGCGCGAGGTCGCACTGTGGGGCATGGCCGGCGCTGCCGTGCTCGCCATGCATCTGGCGGTCGCCTATGCGTTCCAGGCGATGCGTCCCGTCGAGGCGGACGGCGGCCCGCCGCCTGCCCTGATGATCGAGCTTGCGCCACTCCCCGTCGCCCCCGCCACCGAGGCGGAAGCCTCCATGGCCGAGAGCGTACAGCCCGAGCAGGTAGAGCCGGTGGACGATGTCGAAGAGGTGACGGAAACCGAGCCGGAGGAAGTGACCGAGGCGGCAGCCGAGCCGGTCAGGGAGGAAACCGAGCCGGTGCTGGAGGAAGTTCAGCCGGAAGAAGTGGCCAGTGCCGAGCCAGTGCCGGAACAGGAACCTCTGGAAGAGGTCGTTCCGGACGTGGTGGAGGTGGAGACGCCGGAAGTGGCCGTCCCCTTGCCGCAACCCAGGCCTGTCGTCGAGGAAAAGCCCGAGCCCGAGAAGAAGCCGGTCGAGAAGGCCAAGGAGACCAAGAGGGAGAAGAAGAAGCCCGCGGCCAAACCTGTCGCGACGGCGAGCGTTCCGACCAGGGAGGCGGCGACGGCAGCGGCGCCGCAGCGGACAGAAAGCACCTCTTCGCCCGGCGTGAGCCCCGCCCGCTGGCAGGCGCGGGTGTCCGCCTGGCTCAATCGCCACAAGCGCTATCCGAGCGGCCCGAAGCGAAAGGGCGAGGAGGGCACCGTTCAAGTCGCCTTTACGATAGACCCCAGCGGCCGCGTCACCTCCTCCCGCGTGTCCCGCTCTTCCGGCAATCCGGAGTTCGACAAGGCCGCCCTCGACATGCTGCGCCGCGCCTCGCCCGTGCCCGCGCCGCCCAAGGAGATCGCCAAGCCGTCCATGCCGATCTCCGTGCCGGTGGTCTTCAACCTGCGCTGAATACCGGGGCGTCCTTCGAGGTGCTCGCGGAGCTTCACGAGGTCGGATGAGGGGTGGGCCGCCGGCGATAGACCAGCGGGTCAAGAAACCGGACCCGCCTTCGCCATCCTGCCAAGAAACTCCTCTGCCGAGATCCTCGGCAGATCCCGCGGCCCGGCGCGGTCGAAATGGCGGCGGCTGCCCCACAGCTCGGCATCGCCGATCATGAAGAAGCGGTGCTTCGCGCGCGTCAGCGCCACGTTGAGCAGGTTCGGCCGAGACGACGCCCAGGCGACCGCACCCTTGCGCGTGCCGTCGCAGCCGAGCACCATCCAGACGATGCTTTCCTCCTTGCCCTGGAACGTATGAACCGTCCCGATATGCGTGCCGCACCACGCACGAAGCGCGGCCCTGCCGATGGCGCCGATCAGGCGGCTGTCGGCCGCTATGGCCTCAACCAGGGCGGCACGGATGCGCCGGAACGGGGTGATGACGTAGAGCGGCGGCAAGGCGCCCTGCGCGACGGCCAGTCGCGCCAGGGCTTCCAGAACCAGTTCGATCTGCTCCGGCACGACCTGTCGCCCTGCGACGCGCCCGCCGAGATCCACCCAAGAGGACGGCCCGAGATCGAGCGTGCCTTCGGGCGGCAGGCGCGGCTTGCCGGGGTCGTAGACCATCGTGCCTGAATAGGCGATATCGTTGGCGATGCTGAACATCGGATCGTTGCAGCGGCGATGCACGCGCAGCGGACTGCCCACCCATCGGCGGGTGCCGGCCTCGTCGATCTCCACATTTGTGCCGGCAACCGTCGCCGCATCCGCCAGGTTCTGCGCCGACACGCGGTGCGGCATATAGGCGGAGAGGTCGCCTTCGGTGGTGGCCTTGGCGAGCGCCTCGATGAGCGCCGCTGGCACGGTGAAGACAGGCTCGATCTGCTGGGGATCGCCGACGACGACGGCACGCTTCGCACGCCACAGGGCTCCGACGGCTGCTTGCGGCACCGCCTGCCCGGCTTCGTCGATGAACAGCCAGCCCTGGCTTTCCCCCGGCACCCCCCTGAACTGGCGGGAGAATGACGCGAAGGTGCTGGAAACCACCGGCACGATCATGAAGAAGTTCTGCCAGAGGCCGAGGATTGCCTCCGGATCTGTCGGCTGCCGGCCTCGCACGAGGTCGCGCACGGCGAACAGGGTGTGCGCATATCCGCCCTTCATAGCCTCGGCAAGCCAGGCCTCGTGGAGCTTCAACGCTGCCGCGAAGAGCTCGGAGCGGAGGCGATTGAGGTCCGCGCTGTGCCAAAGGCCAGAGGTCTGCCAGCGTGCTTCCTCGAGCTCATCGAGACTATCGGGCTCCGCATGGGGATACAGCTTGCGAATGTCCGCGAGCCTCTTCTCCGCCCTGTCGCGCTCGGCAGCCTTCTTCGCCAGCATCTTGCGCGCCTCCTCCCGGCGCGCCTCGACCTCCCTGCCCTGTCCGGCCAGCTTCTTCAACGTCCGATCGCAGGTCGCCTGCTCGCGGGCGCAGGCGCGCAGTTCGTCGGCCGCCTCCGCCAGCCTTCTGCCGTGCTCGCGGGCGCCCGCCGGCCGGACCAGCCGCTCCCACCAGGGCGGCGCGGCGCTCTTCAAGAGATCGTTGGCTTCTCGGGCAATCGCGATGCGATCTGCGATCGACTGTCTCGCCGCGATGGCCGCGGCCCTGCGCGTCTCGATCGCCTCCGCCTCTCCTGCCCCGTCAGCCAGTCTGGTTTCCAGGTCCGCGATTTCCCGCTCGAGTTCGGCCAGCCGAGCGGAGCGCAGCAGCTCGGCGGCGCGGCCGATCCCCTTGAGCGTTCCGCGCACCTTGTCGGAGAGTTCGAGGAAGGACTTCCTCGCTTCCGAGAAGCTCGGTCCGGCATAGGCCTTCCGCCAGTCCCAGATGGTGCGGTGGCGCGAAGGATCGTAGTTCGCCGGCGGCTTGTCGTCGTAGCGCGGCGAAAAGCTGAAACGCTCCGCGAAGGCGTTGCGGTTGGCGCTCCTGCCCAGTGTCGCCGAGATCAGTCCCCAGGGTTCCTCGGCCGCGTCGAGCACCCGATAGGCGCCCCTGGCCGTCTGCGCCGCGATCTTATGGGCAACCTCCTGGAGATAGGCGACCGGCCGCGCTTCAGCCTCGGTCCTGCGAAAGCCGGCGCCCAGCGCCTGCGACTTGGGCAAATCCTGGGCGATGTTGTTGACGGCGGTGTTGTTGCTGGAAGCGACCACCATCTCGAAACCGGTCAGCGCCGGAACGAGCAAACGGACGGCGCGGCTCTCTGACGAGCCCTCGAAGCCGACCTGCCTGGTTTCTCCCGCAAAGGTGTCGCGGACGTGCGAAAAGCCGGCCAGAACCTCCGCACGGGCCACCACGTTCTGGGCAATCATGTCGCGCAGCATCGTCGTCTTGCCGGTCCCCGGAGGGCCGTTGATGCCGAGAATCCCATCATCGGCCAGTTCGGCGAAGGCCTTATTGATCGCAAATTGCTGCATCAGGCTCATCGCGTGATCCGGCTCGGACGGCCAGCGGCCGGGGGGCAGATTGGCCGGCTGAAGTCGATCGCGCAGATGGGCACGGCCTTCGGCGGAAAAGATATTGATCCGCTCGATCCCTTGTCCGGGAGCAAGATAGTTGCGCAAGGCCCGACCGGCGGTCGCTTGCGCCACGGAGGCCGACGCTTGTTCGAGATCGGTCAGGTAGAAGCTGTTCAGGATGTCGATGCGGATATCGTCGGCCTCGGCTTCCGGGTCGTCCTCTTCCTCCCCGGTTTCCGCCTCGTCCTCCACGGACGACGACTGCTCTGTCTGGCCGGCATTGCGATCACGATCCGTGCGATCGGCGCCGATCCGCAGCCGCAGCACGACCGCGGCTAGCCTCCCCTCGCGCGGCGCGTACCCGGCCCATTTTTCGAGGAGAGACAGCAGCGCCAGCGCACGAGCGCAGGACATCGGCTCGCCTCGTTCCGCTTCTTCGCTTGCCGGTGCGGCTTCCTGCTGGCGGAAGGCACGCAGATCCTGCTGGAGCAGGGCCTTGGCTTCGGTGAAGGCGTCGGCACCGAGCGTGGCAAGGCCGGCCGAGCGAACCCGCCCGATCGCCCAGGGAACGGTCGAAACCGAAATCTCGTCGAAGGTCACGCGCCCTTCGGCATCCATGGACACCCTGGCGAAGCAGGTGCGGCCTTCGGTCTCGGCGCGCTCCTGCTGGTCGATGGCGGCAATGCTGTCGGCGCGCAAATCGCCCGTCAACTCGCGCGACAGGGCAGCGACCTCGGACTTATCGAAGCAGTTCAGGAACAGGTGGTAGCCGAGAATGGCCTTCCCCGGCTCGACCTTGACAGGGCGCGCGTCGATCAACGGCGTCGAGCCAAGCTCGGCAAGATCGGCGCGGGACAATTCGATGACCGGCCGGTCCGGAGCGGCATCGTCGAGCACCTGGCCTTGCAGGTCGAATGGGATGAAGAACTCCACCTTGTGCCAGAAGTCGAGCACCTTGGCACCGAGTTCAGCTCCTTCAAGAACAGGAGGTCCAGCCTTCCGCGCTTTCGTGGTGCCGACATGCATGGCGTGATGCTCTACGACGCGGCGGACGAAAGCAACGCCACCACCCGGCGCGCGGCCTCCCGTCCGGCGACGATCGCGCCTTCGACGTAGCCGGGAAAGAAGAGCGCCGTTTCCGACGAGACGAAATGCAGCGGCGGATGGCCAGCTCGCAGCACCGTTTCGGCATCGTGCGCCTGCATGTCCATGATCATATCGCCGTAGCCGCCACCGCTCCAGCGATCGTTTGTCCAGTCCCGGCGCAGAATCTGGAGCGGCATCGCCGCTTCCGGCCCCAGCGCCGCCGCGAGCCGCGACAACAATTCGGCCCGAAACCTTGTCTCGTCGAGCTCGCCCCAATAGGCGGCGCGCGGGCCGCCCATAAAGACGACGAGCATGGCATGGCGGGCGTCGCGGCTCGCCTCGCAGGCGAAGAGCCCGTGCTGGTCGCGCCACATCACCATCCCGCTCAAGCCTCGTTCCCGCCAGAAGGGCTTGTCGTAGCTGACGAAGCACTTGACGACGGAGCCGCTTTCCCAGGCGGCGAGGCTGGCGGCCAGCCGTTCCGGCAAAGGCGGATCATAGACGATGCGAGACGCGGTCACCGGCGGACATGCGACGATGACCTGCCGGGCTTCGAAAAGACCCGCACCGGTCTCGAGGCGGACAAGCTCCGGGCGATACACCATTCGCTCGACGGCGCAACCCAGCCTGATCCGATCGCCCAGCTCCGCAGCGAGATCCCCGGCAAGCGAATGCATGGTCTCGGCGAGGAAGTACTGGAGCTCCGTGGTCTCGTTGGTGACCCGGCGGTCGTTGTCGATCAGGTGCCAGAGCGGGACACGGTCGGCATCCTGGCACCACAGCCCCTCGACCAGGGAACGGAAGGCGGCCTTGGCCGCGGCGGTGTCGTCCTGGCGATCGAGCCAGGCGGTGACCGTCAGCCCGGCAATGGCCGGATCGGAAGGATCTATCGCAAGCATGCGCTCGCGAATCGCCACCGAGCCGGCGTAGATTTCCTCGGCGTCGGCCTCGGTCGTCGGCGGCTGGGCAACGAATTCGCCGTCGAGCGGGGTTTCGACCAGCGTCTTGCCGAAGCGCCGGGCCAATCCGAGGATTTCGGGCATGTCCTCGCACAGGAACTGGCCGCCCGTGTCGATCGGCTGCCCATCCTCGAGGATGCGCGCCTCCACCCTGCCGCCGACCCGATCTCGTGCTTCCAGAACGCAGACGTCCAAACCCGCGGCGATCAGCTCATGCGCCGCGGCAAGGCCGGCAAAGCCGGCGCCGACGACGATCGCGTCCCGCCGCATCGCTCAGCCGATCGTACGTTCGAGCACGCGCAGCCAGTTACGCCAGGCGATCTTCTCGATCAGCTCGCGCCCGTAGCCGCGATCGGCGAGCGCACCGAGCAGGCGCGGCAGCCCGGTCACGTCGCCGATGGCGGATGGGATGACCGCGCCGTCGAAATCGGAGCCGAACCCCACGCTGTCCTCGCCCAGAGCCTCGAGCAAGGCGTCGAGATGGCGCGCCATGACATCGAGGCCGGTGTCGGCGTTCATGCGTCCGTCGGGCCGCAGGAAACCGGCAGCGAAATTAAGACCCACCATGCCACCGCTCTCGCGGATCGCGGCGAGCTGCCAGGCTGTCAGGTTACGGGAGTGCTCGCAGATGGCATGCACGTTGGAGTGCGTGGCAACCAGCGGCGCCTCGCTGATGACCGCGACATCGCGAAAGCCGGCTTCATTGAGATGCGACAGGTCGACCATGATTCCCAGTCGGTTGCAGGCGCGGACCAGCGCCTTGCCGGCATCGGTCAGGCCTGGCCCGATATCGGGTGTCGAGGGAAAGCGGAACGGCACACCGTGTCCGAAAGCATTGGGTCGGCTCCACACGATGCCCAGGGAGCGCAAGCCTGCGGCATGGAGTATGTCGAGCAACGCAAGATCCGTGTCGATCGCCTCGACGCCTTCGATATGGAAGACTGCCGCCAGCGCGCCACGCTCCATCGCAGCGCGGATTTCTCCGGCGCTGCGGCAGACGGCCAAGGCACCGGCCGACGATCTCTCCAGCCGCAGCAGGATCGAGGCCATGGCGAGGGTGGACGATAGGGCGGCCTCACGGGCGAGTGGGGGCGGCGCATTTTCGTCCGCCCCCGCCTTTTCGACCGGCGGCGGGAAGATCGCGAACATGCCGCCGGCAAAGCCGCCCTGCCTGGCGCGCGGCAGGTCGAGATGGCCGCCTGGCCACCCCTCGAGGAACCGCTTCTCGGAATTTGCCCCGCCGGACTGGTGGAGCCGCAGCAACACATCGTTGTGGCCGTCGAAAACGGGGATCAGGTCGGTCATGGGGCTCGATATCGACTGGTTGGATCGCCTTGCTTGTTTTAGGCAAGATGGGTGGTTTGCGCAAACGAAGGCTTGCCGAGATCGCAGAGGGATGGTGGAAAGAGCTGTTGCATCCCGGAGACTCCCGCCCCATGTCGAACACGCTTTATGACGCCCTCTTCCGCCCGCATGAGGGAAGCTCCGATACCTTCCTGATCTTGAAAGACGGCAAGGAGATCAGCCATGCCGAATTCCTCGCCCTGGCGGCGCGTTTTGCGCATGCGCTGCGGGCGAACGGCGTCGGCATCGGCGATCGCGTCGCGCTGCAGGCCAAGAAGTCGCCCGAGGCGCTCGCGGTCTATGCCGCCTGCGTCCAGGCCGGTGCTGTCTTCCTGCCGCTCAATACGGCCTACACGCCGGCCGAAGTGGACTATTTCGTCACCGATTCCGGCGCAGCTCTGCTGATCGCGGACGGCGGATCGGAAACGACGCTTGCTCCGGTCGCCGCGATGGCCGGAGCGACGCTGCTCACGCTGAACGCCGACGGTTCCGGCAGCTTCGCGGAGGCCGCTCGAGATCTGCCCGACACCTTCCCCACGGCGGAGCGCGCAGCCGACGATCTCGCCGCCTTCCTCTATACGTCCGGCACCACCGGACGCTCCAAGGGAGCGATGCTCACGCACGACAACCTCCTGTCCAATGCGCAGGCCCTGGTCCAAGCCTGGAGGTTCAGCAAGACGGACGTGCTGCTCCATGCCTTGCCGATCTTCCATACGCACGGGCTCTTCGTTGCCGGCAACGTGACGCTGCTCGCCGGCGGCGCCATGATCTTCCTGCCCGCGCTCGACGTCGACGATCTGATAGCTGGAATGCCGCGAGCCACGACGATGATGGGGGTGCCGACCTTCTACACACGCTTGCTCGCCGATGAGCGTCTGACGCGCGAGCTTGTCGCGCATATGAGGCTTTTCATCTCCGGCAGCGCGCCGCTGCTTGCCGAGACCCATGGCGCCTTCGAGGCGCGCACCGGCCACCGCATCCTCGAACGCTACGGCATGACCGAGACCAACATGAACACGACCAATCCGCTCGACGGCGAGCGCCGCGCCGGCACGGTCGGCTTTCCGCTGCCTGGCGTGGAACTGCGCATCTGCGATCCCGACACCGGAAAACAGGTTGCCCCTGGCGATATCGGCGTGATCGAGGTTAGGGGGCGCAACGTGTTCAAGGGTTATTGGAACATGCCGGAAAAGACCGCCGCCGAGTTCCGGCCGGACGGCTTCTTCATCACCGGCGATCTCGGCCAGATCGACGCCGACGGCTACGTCACGATCGTCGGCCGCGCCAAGGATCTCATCATCGCCGGCGGCTACAACATCTATCCCAAGGAAGTGGAGATGCTGCTCGATGGCGAGCCCGGCGTTCTGGAGTCGGCCGTGATCGGCGTGCCGCATCCCGACCTCGGTGAAGCCGTGGTGGGCGTCGTCACACCCCGGAAAGGAGCGGTTCTTGATGCGGAGACGCTGCTTGCCGGCATCCGCGACCGCCTCGCCCGCTTCAAGCAGCCGCGCCATATCGTCATCATGGATGAACTGCCGCGCAACACTATGGGCAAGGTGCAGAAGAACGCGCTGCGCGAGCAGTACAAGGGGTTGTTCGGGGGGAAGTGAGGGTGCGCTACCCACCGCGCAGCCGGCATCGCGGATGAGGTTTGTCACCCTACTTCATCAGCACATCGTCCCAGGCCGGATGCTTGCGCTTGAACTCGTCGGCCACGAACCAGCACGTCGGCGTGATCCTGTTCCCTGAAGCCCGTGCATCCGAAACCAGCCTTTCGACCATGGCTTCGGCGACGCCCTCGCCGCGATAGGGCACGGGCACGAAGGTGTGATCGGCGATGATGTGGCCGGGCCCCGCCTTCACATAGGTCAGCCGCGCCTCCTCGCCGTTCGGCATGACCTTGGAATAGCGACCGCCCTTCGCCGTCTCCTCGAACTGGAAATCCATGCTGATCAGTGCTTCAGCACGTCGGCCCACTCCGGGCGGCGGCGGAACTGGGCATTGGCGAAGGGACAGAGCGGAATGATCTTCTTGCCGGCGGCGCGCGCATCCTCGACCGCCCGCGTGACCAGCCGGAGCCCGATCCCCTGGCCGCGAAAGGCATCCGGCACTTCCGTGTGATCGATGATGAGCTGATGCTCGCCCACCTTCGTGAAGGTCATCTCGGCGACCGCCCCGTCGGGTCCGGCGACGAAATAACGCCCCTTCGCCCCCTTGTCCTCGATCTGTATCTCCAGCTCAGCCATTTACCACCTCATCTGATCGGCGACGATCATGCCTCCGTCGGTCAATGCTATTGACCGTGGGTATCACTCTTGCTTACGGCACGGCCGAGAAATCGCCGCGCCGCCTCGATCTCGCTCGGCCGCACCTCATGGCCGCCTTCATGCCATTCCACTGTGACATCGGCCCCCTCGGCACGCAAATAGGATTCGAGCCGGGCCGTCAGGTTGGGCGGGCAGATCGGATCGCGGCGGCCGGCCGTCACCAGCACAGGCTTGCCCGCAAGGCTGCCCTGGACGTTCGGCTCGAACGGGATCAGCGGGTGCATCAGCACGGTGCCGTCGAAGAGCGCGGGTTCGGCAAAGAGCACGGAAGCCAGCATGTTGGCGCCGTTGGAGTAGCCAAGCCCGAGCACGGCCGAGGGTCGCTCCGCCTCGACGCGGTCACGCAGGAAGGCCGCCATCTTGCCCGTGGCGCGGGCGAGATCCTCCATATCGTAGACGCCCTCACCCGTGCGCCGGAAAAAGCGGGCCGCCCCCATCTCGGACACGTCGCCGCGCGGGGAGATGATCGTGGCGCCGGGAACGAGATCGCGCGCAAGCGGCACGAGCTGATGCTCGTCGCCACCCGTGCCATGGAAGAGGAAGAGCAGCGGGCCGCCCGGCGAACCGGGCAGCACCGCGTGGTTATAGGACTCGTTCGACATTGCGTTATCCTCAGTCCTCGAGCGGTTGCAGATGCTTCTCCAGATAAGGCCTCAGATGCGCGTGCTGGCTCGGCAGTTTGAGCGCCTCACCAAGATGCGCAGTGTCCTCGTCCCGGTCGAAGCCGGGCTCGTTGGTGGCCACCTCGAACAGAACGCCGCCCGGCGTGCGGAAGTAGATGGCCCAGAAATAGTCCCGGTCGATGACCGGCGTCACCTGATAGCCAGTTTCCAGCAGCGCCTTGCGCACTTCGAGCTGCTTTCCGCGGTTCTCGACGGCGAAGGCCACGTGGTGGACCGAACCCGCGCCGAGATCGGCGAAAGCTGCGCCCGGCAAGGTTTCGACATCGACGATGTCGGCCCCGTTACCGTTCCTGACCCGGAACCGCCTAATGTCGCCCTGTTTGCCGATCTCCTCGTAGTTCATGAATTTGAGGAGCTCGGCGGTCGCCCCGGCGTCACGCAAGCGCATAGAGACCGAATGGAAGCCGCGTATCGGCTCGTCGGCCGGCACGCCGCCCTTCGCCCACGGAGCCCGGGTGTCGTCCTTGTCCTCGACGAAGGCGAAGCTGTCGCCGTCCGGACCATCGAAATCGAGCCGCTTCTCCCCAAAACGCTCTTCGCGCTTCAAACCGGTCACGCCCTGCTCGGCAAGGTGATTTTCCCAATAGGCGAGCGAGCCGTCCGGAACGGAGAAGACGGTCGTGCCCACCTCCCCGGTGCCTGGCCGACCCTTACCGATATTCGGAAAGGGAAAATAGGTCATCACCGAGCCCGGGGTGCCCACCTCGTCGGCGTAGTAGAGATGGTAGACGTCAGGCGCGTCGAAATTCACGGTCTTCTTTACCCGGCGCAGGCCGAGCTTCCCAGTGAAGAACGTGTTGTTCTGGCGCGCATCGCTCGCCATCGAGGTGACGTGATGCAGGCCCTTGATCTGGTCAAGCATGGTGCTCTCCTTCCGCCGGTCATCCGGCTCGTTTTCCTGCGCAATATGTCGGCCCAGACATCGTAAATGAAAGGAGGCAACAACAGAATTAACTGTTCACCATTTGTGAACGCTAGACGCGTCGTCCACCATAGAACAAGGCCCGCGCTGACGCGCGGGCCCCTACCTCGCCTGATCGCTGCCGAGACGGTTCTAGCGCGTCATGATCAGGCGCTGTTTGTCGCGGTTCTCCGCCCAGGTGCTCTTGTCGTAAGTCGGAGCGGCATTCAGCTGGTCCTTGGTGAAGTTCGTGTAGAGATATTTGTTGCCGGAATCGTCGGTCATGAACGCCAGATTGTCCATGCCAACGGCAACTTCCTTCTCGCCGACGCCAAGGAACCCGCCGACATCGATGATCACCGCATCGACCTTGCCGTCCTGGGTCACGACCACGTCGCCGATCTCGCCGACATTGGCGTCATCCGCTCCGTAGACAGTCGTTCCGACCAAGTTCTCGGCCCGGATCTCGCCAGCGGGCATTTCCTTCAGCTGCGACCTATCGATCGCGCCCGTGGTGGTCGTGTCCGTTCCTGTGGCATTGTCAGCCGGAGCCTGCGCGGCCCTGTCCTGGGTCGCAGTAGCGTTGTTGTCTCCGGCCGGCGGAGTGGCCGGCGCCATCGCGGTCGAGTCGTTTGCCGGCGCCGTACCACTGGAGGCCACATTCGCCGGGCCGAACGCATTGCGGTCGAAGGCCGGCATCGATTCAAGCTGCTCCTTGGTCGCGCTCACGACGATCCAACGGTCGCCGTCCCGTTCTGCCCAGTCGATATCGCCATAGTTGAGAGCGACGTTCTTCTCGCCGATGCCGAGAAAGCCGCCGACGCCGATAACGATCGAGGCGACCTTGCCGTCAGGGCCGATCACGAGGTCATTCACGTCGCCAATTTTATTGGCATCGTCGCCGCTCCCGTTATAGACGTTCTCGCCGATCAGATTGGTAGCCAGATGCCCCTCGGCTTTCGTCATCGGTGCTGCCGGCGTCGCGGGATTGGCGGCCGGCGGCTGCGCCGGTGCGGGCTGGGTAGCGTCCTGAGCATAGGCACCCGTCGCAAGGAGCGTCGCGACGGCGGTTGTGGCCAAGAGTTTGCGGATCATGTAGCTTCTCCTTGTGCGAGTTATCTTGCACTGCCGCGTCCGCTCGAACTGTCGCAGGGGAGAACGGTCGCGGCATCACACGATCCAAACGTTGTGTATGCCGTCTGGTTCCCCCTGGAGTCGCGGGAAACGTGTATCTTCGCCGTTGCTGTCCAGCTCGTTGGACTCGGAGGAGCCACAAGGAACCCCATGCCTCCGGCAACGTTCTGCCACAAGGCTTCTGCACGACGTGTCGCCGGGGACCGTATGCATTTCATTGCCGTGCTCAACCGGGATGGCGGGACCCTTCGCACCACCGATCTTGACTCCTTCGGGGCCCGGATGCGGGACGTGTTGGAGAAAGCTGGCCATATCCTGGATATCCACATCGTCGAGGGCTCCGGCCTGGAAACCGCCCTGACCGAGGCGGCCGCCGAGGAGGAGGCCGACATTGTCATCATAGGCGGCGGGGACGGGTCGGTCTCGGCCGCTGCCGCGATCCTCGAAAACAGCGACAAGGCTCTCGCAATCCTGCCAGCGGGCACGATGAACCTCTTCGCCCGCAGCCTTCGGATCCCGCTTGGCCTCGACGCAGCTGTCCAGGCGTTCGCCGCGGGAAGGATCCGTCAGGTCGACATGGCCAGCGCCAATGGACGGCCGTTCGTCCATCAGTTTTCGTTGGGCATGCACGCCAAGATGGTGGGGTTGCGCGACAGGATGGAATTCGGATCACGGCTGGGAAAGATCCGGGCTTCGATCACGGCGGCCTACCACACGATGATGCGGCCGCCTTCGATGCAGGTCTCGTTGCGGATGAACCAGACCGAGATGCTGACGAAAACGACCGGCCTCGGCATCACCAACAACCTTTTCGGCGAGGGCTATCGCCTGCCCTATGCCGCCGATCCGGCCGGAGGCACACTGGGCGTCTACATCACGGTGGCGCGCGAGCGCCTGAATATCATCCGGCTATTCGTCAACATGCTGCGCGGACGGTGGCGTGAGAACGATCAGGTGGAGATCCACGAAGCCAGCGAGGTGACGGTGACTGTGCTCACGGCGCGGTCGAAATCGGAATGCGTCATCGACGGCGAGTTGATGCCGCTGAGCCGCGAGACGGTCGTGCGGATACATCCGAAGTCGCTGCGCGTCCTGGTGCCCGCCGAGGTGGATGGCTCCTGATCGGCACAGAACCGGAAGCCATCATTCCTCGACGGGTGCGCCGGACGGCCCGCGCGCCAGCACCTTGGTCACGCAGCGCAGCGCGCCCATCCGCGCGGCGAGCCCTGACCAGCCGAAAACGCCGACAGCTTCGAAGCCAAGCCCTTCCCATAGCGCCATGTTCGACCGGTCGAACTCTTCGAGAGCCGGCTCCTCCGCCGCGTATTGCGGCACCCAGACCAGTGGCCTCGTCCGGCCGGGACGGACTTCGTTCTCGAGCAGCACGTTGTTGTAGAGGCGCGGGCGCAGTTGCGGACCGCCGAGCACCGGCGCGAATGGGACGTCGTTGCGCAGCACGGCAAACCCCAGGGACGAGAGCGCATCTGCCGTTCGGTCGAGACGGTCGCCGATCGGTCCGAAACCAGCGGGGTCGGCGCCGGGACCAGGCACGCCGTTTGCCACGACCAGAAGCGGCATGCCCGATCGCCTCAGCCCCGTTACGGCGATCGTGCGATCGATGTGTCCGCCATATTGGCGCATGCGATAATGTCCGGCGTCGGAACCGACGTGCCGTTCCGCGCCGAGGCGATAGCCGACCTCGAAGACAGGCCGGCCGTCCAGCTGTTGAAGCGCGGCAATCATCGCCTCGCGCCGGGCCGGCTGACCAGGGAGGCTTTCGCAGCCGATCAGCTTGAAGGTAGGCGTCACCAGCATGTTGCCGTTGGCCAGCGCAAAGTCCCCGGCGAGGACCGTCTTGCCCAGCGCATCACCCAGCCAACGTGCATGCGGCGTGGTATTTTCCGAAGCCGGCTGAAGAAAGGTCTCGCCTCCGTCCGCGATCAGGAAACTGTCCTGGGTCCACAGTGCCATCGTGTCCTCCCCGTCGGGGAAGTCGGCGTCGATGTGCTCGATCCGGCAGCTGGGAACGACGCGATCGAGCCAGCGCTCGATCTCGCGGCGGCTTGCGCGCCGCGAGAGCATCACCAGCGTCAGTTCGGCCGGAAGGGTCGGGATGAATTGTTCCAGCGCGTGCCGAAGGGCAGCGCCGGCGGCATGACCGGCAAAGCATTGCGGTAGCGCGGAGACGGCCAGGCTGGTGATCGCGCCACCGCAATCCGGCAGGAAGCCCGGCATCCGCTCAGGCTCCGGCGGATGCGCGCAGCCGGACCAGGAACGGCGTCTCGGCGAGCCGCCAGCGCTCGACCGGTGGCGGCTCCGGCAACCGCCCCTCATTCATCATTTGCACGAGACGACGCGCATCCTCCATTTTCTGCGAGACAGCGCCGGCCCCGATCAGCGCCGACAACACCGACTGTCGATCGTCCCCGATCTCCATGCCGGCCAGTATCGAGCGCCAGCTCCGCCGGGAGAAATGCAGCGCAGCGGCGCGATCGCCGATCTGCCTCGCCTCCGCGTCGTCGATCAGACCGCCCTCGGAGAGCCGCTCCAAGGTTGCGCAGGCGTCGACCAACGCCACGGTGAGCGGCCGATAGCCGAGCTCGCGCGGCGCATGAAGCAGCGCCACGTCGGCATCGGCGACACGGCGCCCCGCCCGAAAGTCCTCGAAGACGCGGCCGATTCCGATCATTCCGAACGCCTCGCATTCGCAAGCCCGCAGCGCTCCCATGCTGGCGGCGCCGGCGACCATCACGCCGCGCGCAAGCGCCCAGAGGATCTCCTTGTGCCAGACGGACGGGGTCTGGTCGAACACACCGTCGATCAGGGCGATCTCGCGCGCGCCCTCGCTCGCGGCCCGGAGCAGATCGCCGGCCCGCGCGGGCCCGCGCAAGTCGAAGGCCGCCGTCAATTCCGAGGGCAGGCCGAACAGACTCGGACCACCGAACACCACTGGCTTCACGGCGCCTCCGTCAGTCGCCGCAGCACGGCCGCGCTCATATCGGGCGTTGCCGTTGTTTCACCGTCGGGTACGGCGAAACGCAGGCCAGGCACGATCACCTTGGCAACCCGGATGTCGCCGGCGGCAGGCAGGTCGAATACATAGAGGTCTGGCACACCGGCTCGCCGCAGAATCGCGGCAAGCTCCCTGAACGTCGCGGCGTCGCTCGAACCGGACGACGCGGGCGGCCGGGCCCGAAACTCGGCAAGATCCTGCGCAGGTCCGCTGACCGGCGGTCTCGGTGCCGGACGATAGTCGGCATCCTCAATGTCGTCCCGCGAACCTGCGATATGCGCGAGCCGTGATTGGACGGCTTCGAGAAGCGCCGCAAGCAGCGCGCGATCCGATTCCGTTCGGCAGGCGAACCCGGCGGAATAGGCGAGGCCGGGGCCCTCCCCGGCGCTCGCCGGACGCGGAATGAAGCAGCCGGCGACCGGCACGCCATGGGCGGGCGTCAGATCGAGGAAGACCGGCTCGACGCCGGCCCTAGCCAGCAGGCGCAGCGCGCTTCCCAGCGCGTCGTCCCTCTCCCGGTCCGCCGCGGTGGGCGCATAGGCACCCCGCGACAGCCCGAACTCCTCGAATGGGGCGACAGCGTCGTTCTCGATCACCTCGAGCAAGGCATTGAGCCGCGCCGTCTCGACGTCGAACGCCGCCGCGAGCCCGATGGACGCGATGCGGAATGCGTCCCTGTCCCAAGGCGCATCGGAACGCATGTCGAGCCCGACCAGTTCATAGGGCGCCTGAACCGGCCTGCCCGTTGCCCAGGAACGTCCCTCGACCCAGCCGCGCTCGCAATCAGGGTCGAAAACGTCGTATCGACAGGCGAAGATTTTCCTCAGGGGCAGGCATATGCCGCCCCACTCAGCCAATTCGGCGGGTGAGCCATAGAACGAGATGACCGTTTCCGCGGCTTCGGCGACAGCCGCCTCCGCCGCCTCCATCACCGCGCCGAGTCGCGCGTCGTCGTGCGTGAGCCCCTTGCCGAGGCTCACGCAGACCGAACGCGAGTTTGGCCGCGTCGCGGTCCACACGGGAAGGCCGATCACATCCAGGCCCGTTAGGTCGCCCAGCCGGGTGATGCCGAGGCGGCGCAACGCCTGACCGGCCGGAACCGGCCAGCCCGTCATTGCCGTCAAGGCGTCGCGGCCGCGGGCGCCTCGTCGAGCCCAACCTCCTCGACCGGAGGTTCCGCGGTGTTCAGCTTGTGAAGGGCGGTCTTGATCGGATCGATCCTTACCCTGATCGAACTGTAGAGCGTGTTGTCGATCTCCGCGATGAAGCAGAACTCGGCCTCGGTGACGGATCCCCCGTTCCGCACGGTGAAGCCGATCGAATCGAAAAAGGCGTCATCGTCCGGGAGTGGCGGCGGGCTGGACTGTCCGAGATTGACCGCCTTGCGGGTGCGGGCCGCCAGGAGCCCGAATATGTCGTCATAGGACTTCCCGTTTGCATTCGCGTGGGCTTCGATCTGCGCCTTCGGAATGGTGACCAACTTCAGCGGGTTGGTCTTGACCAGAATGAGCCCCTCCTCACGGTCCCCGATGACGTACATCCTTGCATCTGCCATTTTGTCCTCTCCTTCCCCTCTAGCTAACGTTCAGCCTATCCCCGCCAACCTGAAACCTTCATAGAGCTGTTCCCTGTCGACCGCGCGCTTGTAGGGCGGAATGTCGGCCAGGCTGGCGGCCGTCGCGTCCGGATAGGTTTCCTTGACGCGGCGGCCGTAGGTTCGGGCAGCCTCCATATTCCCTGCCAGGGCGTGACAGGCAGTGAGCAGCCTGATCACCGGCTCGTCATTCTCCATGCGGCCGCACATGTCTATGGCACCCTGATAATCCCGCTTGCTCAAGAGCATGCTGGCGCCGGCCCACCAGTAGTGATCCGGCGGCAACGGGTTGAGCACGATCGCCTGTTCGAACCGCTCCCAGCCGGCGTCGATGTCCCCCATCAGCGTGAGGGCGTCGGCGTGCTGGAGAAGGAAATCCGCGTTGTAGGGGCTGAGCGCCTCGGCCAGCATGAAACTCTCTTCGCACTGGTCGAAATCGCGCTGATAGAGCGACACGACTCCGTTGATCCAGTGGCCGGAAACGGCTCCCGTGTCGAGCTCGATCGCCCGCGCGGCCTCCGCCTTGGCTCGCCGCAGGAGGTCGGGATCGCTGCCGCCCAGCATCAGCCATTCCAGGCAGTAGGTCTGAGCGATACGCGCCCGTATGGCGCAGAAACGCGGGTCCATGTTGGCGGCCTCGCGGAATACGGAACGCGCGCGCCTGAGCTTGGGCAGGTCGCAATTCTTGAGGGCTACCTGTCCCTCGAGATAGCGCAGATAGCCATGCGGATCCTGTTGCTGGCGCTTTTCGTTCAACCGGCTTCTCTCGATCGCAGCCACCATCGACGAGGCGGTCTGATAGGCAATCATGCGGAAGGCGAGCGCCAGCCTGTCCGCCGCCACCGGGATCTCGGCCGCCCAGAGAATTTCCCGGCTGGCAACCTGGAAGAGACGGCACGAAAGCAGCGGCGCGCCCGGGATCTGCGTGCTGGATACTGCATATTGCGCGTTGATGCGGCTGAAATCGAGGTCATGTCCAGCATGGACCTGGAAGCTGGAATGGGGGGCCACGACACGGAAGGTACGGAAGCGCGAAATATCGTTGGCGATCTCCTGGATCAGGGTCTCGACCAGTCTCGCGCCAGCCGGATCCGGCGACAAGGTCGGCAGCAGGAAGGCGATGCGCGGATAGCCATGGTCCTCGATCGCCGGGGGAGGCCCTTCCTTCTCGGTGGCGGCCGCGGCGAAGATGCGTCGCGCGACGAGGGCGGTTTCGTTCGAAGGCTTGGAATTGTATTCGGTTTCCAGCGTCTGCGTCAGCCGGCCATAGATCCGCCTCGCGTCATCGAAATGGCCCGCGCGCCCATAGGCCTCCAGCAGCGCCCGATAGCTCTGTTCCCGGGCCGGATCGAGCGCCAGCATGCAATCCTCGATGGCGCGCAATGCAACAGCATCGGCTACGCCGAAGCGCGTCTGTTCGAGCAGCAGCGCCGAAAGCGCGGAGAACAGCCGGTCCTGCAGCGTCTGCCTTTCGGCATTGAGCCAGGCGGCGAATTCCTCGCTGACGCTGCCGCAATCCTCCAGCAGCGGACGCCTGGCGAGTTCGGCGGCCCTCATGACGTCCGCGGGGCGTCCATCCTCCAGGCATTCCAGCAGGTCTGCCAGGTCGGAGCGACGACAGCCCGGCCCGGCTTCGAGCATGGTTCCATCCGTTTCCACCAGCACTTCCGGCAGCGGCCAGGATCGCCTTATCCTGAGCAGGAGCTGACGAAGGTTGCGCAGCGCATCCTGGTCGCTCGTGTTCTCCCACAATACCGAGGCCGCGGCCTGGCGTGACAGTCCCGGGCGCGGCGAGAGCAGGACGAGGGCAATGAGCTGGAAGCCCTTCTGCGGAAAGTAGATAGTCGCGCCTCTGGCGCGCGCCGTGGCAATTCCGAACAGCTCCAGCCGCGGCTCGGCGCCCGTCCGCATCTACAGGATCTCTGGCTGGCGAATGCCGTCCCAACGACCGCATTCGTCGTTTCCGACACCAATCATACGAAAGTCCCAACGCGATCCGCAGCCCTTGTTCCCTTGGGGCAGGCTCCTTATGAGCGCAAATCGCGCGCTTGTCCATTTGGCCGCGTGACGTCTGTAACGGCCCTGTAACGCACGACATGGCTGCTTGCAGGCACGGTTCCCTGGGAGCCGTCGGAAGTGTGGGCGGGGCAGCCGGCAGCCGTTCCGTGTTTGCGGGAGGGGCGGAGGAAGGGCGATAGGGAGCCTTCGCGCAACATTGCCTGCCGGCAATCACCTCCCGTTGGAGGTGCCCATACTCCCGCAACGCGTGTCCGCCTCGTTTGTCTGGGAGGAGTGCCGCAAGTCGGCATGGGAAACGAAGATATGCCGTTATCGACCGGGACATACGATGTCAGCGCTCGGCTGGGCGGCAATGCGGACAAGACCTGCCATTTCGAGATCAGCGAGCTTAAACGAGCGGTGGCCACATACGATTCCGACGCCTCCCCCGAGAATGCAAGTCAGATCCTTGCACTCATCTGTCCCGATTGGCGGGCGCCCTCCTTTGCCATCGATTGCGAAACAGGCGAGCTCGCTTATGCCAATTGGCGCGCGCTGCGGCTGTTCCGTTCCCTGCCCTATGTCCGCGTGAATGCGGGCCGACTCGTTTTCGACAGAGAGCGGCACAACGCGCAGTTCTACGCGGTGTTGCGCAAATTCGTGGCCGGCGACATGGAGCGCGACGTTCTGATGCTCCCCATCGAGGAGCATGGCGATATCGTCACCATCGCGCTCTACAACCCGATCGGACTGTTTCGCGAAGTCATGGTGCGCGGCCTTCGCCGCTGGCGGCCGGAGGGGCGCATCGTGGTCGCCGAGATTTCGGTGACCGGCACGGCTCCCGACCCGACCCGGGTCACCGCTTTCGCGGAGGCATTCGGGCTCGACGCGACCGAGGCAAGATTGGTCGAACTGATCGGCTGGGGCGTTTCGGCCCGGGGCGAGCATCGCGGCATGCTGCCGCTCGACGCCAGACGGACACTGAGGACGATCATGGGCAAGACCGGCTGCGTCCGGGCTTCCCAGCTCGTTCGGCTGATCGCCTTCACCTGTCGGGTGAACTGATGCATGGCGCCCAAACTGTGCGGCGGTTTGGGTGAACGAGGTGCGAAACGATAGCTAAGGCATTTCGCGCGGCTCTCGATTTGCGCGACATGCATTGGGCCGGTCCGGGGAGATGCGAGACAAAGGGCGAGCGTGACCGCGCCACTACCAACGGTAGCGTCGCTGCCCGAACAGGTCGGGAGGCTTCGGGGGTTTTCCCGACCGGCATCGGACCCAAGCACCCCGGGGCTTTGGGTCCGATGCCCGAGACTGGAAGCCGGGCCTCGGCCCTGCTGCGCCAGCCTGCACTGGCGTCTGAAGAACAGCGCCTTTGGCCGGGCCGCTTGCCCCAAGGCGGTCCGGCCCCTTTTATCCGGCCGCTACCGCCTGCCTCTTGGGCCGAGCCGCCTTCGATGGCGCTGGCTTGGCAAGTTCGCGGACGTTTCGGCCTTTTGAGGTGGGCTTCCGGCCCAGCCCTGTCGATTTGGCAAGCTGCGAACGATAGGCCCCGTAATTGGGAGCCACCATCGGGTAGGTGGCGGGAAGCCCCCACTTGGCGCGGTATTGCTCAGGCGAGAGCCCATAGCGCATCCTGAGGTGACGGCGCAGCGACTTCAGCTTCTTGCCGTCCTCGAGGCAGATAATGAAGTCCGGCGTGACGGAAGCCTTGATAGGAACCGCCGGCTTGAGCGGCACGGCGGCCGCAGCCTCTCCTTCCGCAAGCGATTTCAGCGAAGAGTGCACGGCTGCGATGAGTCCGGTGAGACCACTCGCAGGCACGGCATTGGACGAAACATAAGCGGCAACAATGTCGGCAGTGATGCCGACAAAACGGTCCTTTGATTCTGTCATTGATAAACCCAAGCCCAATTAAAAACCCCACGGCCTATTCAAGATGATCGTGGGTTGCATTGCAATATGTTTTGGGCAGCCTCCCTGGAGGCCTCGACAGAAAATTGCCGCGATGGCGTTCTCGCGAGCGCCCTCCTCCACTCGGACGGGCACGAGCTCTGCCTTCTTGTCTTGGCAGCATTCATGCAACGCCAAGTGATTCCGGCTGGCTGTAAGGAACAGTCTAGTCGACCGGCTTTTTGTCCTTTGGCTTCACGTTCTCCCGATAGATCCCATAGGCCAGAATGGCCAGCGCCGGAACGATGATGCCGGCCAGCCCCGCCTTTCCCCCCAGCCCCGCCTTTCCCCGGAGAAGAGAGGGTTTCCGCAACAAGCTTGGCAACAGCGACATGGCGGCCACGCCGGCGATCGTCGTCAGGTCGGTGCTGCGGCGCCCCGCCGTCTGGCGTTTGCGCGAACGTCCGGAGAGGCTGTGTGTTCCCACCGCGGCGAGGCCAAGCACGATGAAGGCAAGGCCGAAGGCAATCGCTGCTTCGACGGTCCCGAAATGTCGGGCGGTGGCGACGAAGGCCGCGCCGACGAGAAAAGCCAGGCCCGTCAGAATGGTGATCCCAGCGAAGGCATAGACGAGCGCGGCGCTACGGACACGACGCACCGCGCCGACAGCCTCACCCGACAGGAAGGCCGCGATGAGTGAGTTCAGCATTCAGCGGCGCGACATCAAGGCAAGGAGGAATCCTACTCCCGCGGCGATGCCGAGCGCCGTTAGCGGCTTTTCCCGAACCGAGGCAGCGAGTTGCGCCTCCAGGTCGTTGGCATTGGCCCGAACCCTCTCCATCGCCGCTTCGCTTTGCGCCCGCAACTGGCCGACCCCCTCGGCTGCGACCCGACGCGCTGTTCCATAGGAGTGCTCGCCGGTCACCTGGAGCTGCTTGGCGAGTTTGGCCATATCGGCCTTCAATTGCTCGATCTCGGCCTCCAGGCTCTGAGCGGTAATCTGGGATCCGTCCTCGGATTTCGCGGCATTCTCTGCAGCACTCGGCATCGTCCAACTCCTTGTTCTTGCGAGATCACCAACGCGCCATCCCCGGCGGGGTTCCGCCGTAGCGGCGAGCCGCGCGCGGAACCCGGTTGCATGAGAGTGCGTTTTCACCGGCAAGTCCAGCCGGAAATTTGCAATGTCGAATCGCACTGCGAAAAGGGCGCCGATCGTGCGCCTGCCCCCCAAATCGAATTTCGAGCTGATGCTCACCAGGGGGGCGCAGGTGTCGTTGATTTTCGTGGCACTGGTTGCGTTGGTCTTTGCGCTCGATGCCGGCGAATACATCCTGGCGCCGATCGGCCTGGCCGTGGTGATCGGGTTGATGTTAGGGCCTATCGCCTCCATGCTCGAGCGGCGTGGACTGCCGGCTGGCGTTTCGGCGGCGTTGGTCGTGGTGCTGTTCCTGATCCTGCTGTGCTCATTCGTTCTGGCGCTGGCCGCGCCATTGTCCTTCTGGATCGGCAGGATCCCGCAGATCTGGGCCGAACTCCAGGACCGGCTCGCCGATTGGCGCCAGCCGCTCGAGGCGATCCGCGCCGCGCGCGAGGAGATACGCAAGATCACCGGCGGGCCGGGACTCGCCGTCTCCGTCGACGACGGCTCGCCGGTGGCGAGCGCGGCCGCCCTGGCACCGGCAATCACGGCGCAGGTTTTGCTGTTCTTCGCCAGCCTCTATCTCTTCGTGGCGACGCGACACCGCACACGCGTGGCCATTCTCGGAGTATGCTTCGACCGCCGCCTGCGCTGGCGCGTCGCCCACATCTTCCGCGATGTCGAAAAGCTGGTTTCGCAATATCTGTTGTCAATCACGATGATCAACATCGCCGAGGGGATGGCGGTGGGCGTCGGCCTTTACCTCATCGGCGTCCCGTCCGCCCCCCTATGGGGCGCGCTCGCCATCCTCACCAGCTTTGTCATCTATATCGGTCCGGCCATCATGACGGCGGTCCTCTTCACCATCGGGCTCGCCGAATTCGACCATCTTGGCGGCGCGCTGCTGCCACCCCTCCTTTACCTCGGGATCAACGCCATCGAGGCCCAACTCGTGACCCCTCTCGTCATCGGCCGCACGATGACGCTCAATCCTTTTGTCGTGCTTCTTGCGCTCGCCTTCTGGATCTGGCTTTGGGGTCCGCTTGGTGGCTTCATCGCCATCCCCGCATTGCTTATCGCCTTCGCGATGATCCGCAATCTCGTGCCGGGCGCCGACTTCTGGACGGAGCCGATGGATCGGTAACTCCCTTGGGCTACTACTTCTCGTCGAGATACTGGAAGGTCGCCTGATCCCACCAGTCGCTTTCGAGGATCTGCAGCATGGCGAGGTCCAGCGGCTCGCGAAGCGGGCTCGCCTTGGGCAGGGCGATCGCATAGTTCTGCCTGTCGAAGCTCATGTCGAGGACACGCAGGCTGGCGCCATAATCCCTCCGGATCAGCCAGGCGAGCAGCGGCCGGTCATAGACGAAAGCGTCGATCTGCCCGGAGCGGAGCGCGTCGAGGCCGTCTTGCACGGACTGGTAGCCGCGGTGCCGGACATGCGTTCCCGCGAGGTAGACCTCGGTGGAGGAGTTGGCGAGGGCGCCTACCCTCACGGAAGCGAGATCGTGTTCGGATTGCACGAGCCCCTCCATCTGCTTGACAGTCAGGACGGACGTGACGCCCGCGGTGAAGACCGCGATCGCGATAATCGAGCCAACCATCCAGAGCACCGCGAGGGCGCGGCCTGGAATCGTTCGCGGACTGAGTTCCCCCGTGCTTGCCTGCGTGGCGGCGATCGTGGACCACCACAGGCTGTTGAAGAGCCCCTTGGCCGCGCCGCCCCCGAAATCCTCGTTGTGACGGCGTTCGAACAACCAGATCAGCATGCCGACCGCGAGCGATATGAATATCAGCGCCAGCATCGCCTGCAGGAAACCGAAGGAGGTGAGCGCATCCAGTATGGGCCGCCAGGAAGGTTGGCGGCTCACCGGGACGGCGATGCCGAGCCCGGCGGCGTAGAAGGGCTGGGTGAAGTCGATCGCTCTCTCGCGTTCGGCCGTGACGCTGATCGCGGCGGTGGCGAGATCGAAAGCGCCGGAGGCGACGCCCGCGATCTGGTCCTGGACCGTCGGCACCTCGACCCAACGATAGGTCAGGTCGAGCCGCTCGGCGATGCGCTTCCAGAGATCGACGCTGAGCCCTGACCAGGTACCGTCCTCGAGCTTGTAGGCAAAAGGCGGCGCGGCCTTGATGCCGACCACGAGCTCTTTGGAAACCGTCGCCGGCTGCGTCTGCGCCAGCGCAGTCGGCCCCGCAATGACCGCCAGCAAGCCAAGGAGCAAAGCCGCGATTCGCGTCGTCGCAACGCCCACCTGTCAAACTCCCGACAAGAACAATCCGACCGAGCGAATAAGTGACATGTCGCGCGACGCAGGGGAAGCACCGGGCACCACCTTGAGATGCAGGCGGGAAAGCGCGGCGACCGAGCGGCGGGGCCGAAGTGGTTCACGGCGGCGGCGCAAGCGCATATGCTTACGCGATCGCCGATGCGACCCATGGAGGACGAGGATGAACGCTCCGGGAAACTGGCCCGCCATACCTTATGGCGAATGGAAAGAGACATGCGCTGCGCTGCACCTCTGGTGCCAGATCGTCGGCAAGTACCGTCTGGCGCACACGCCCTGGGTCAATCACTCGTGGCAAGCGACGCTCTATGTGACGCCGCGAGGCCTCACCACGGGGCCGGTCCACGACGGACAGGTGACGATCGAGCTGTCATTCGATTTCGCTGATCATCTGTTGGTGGCGGAAAGCAAGACGGAGCGCCGGACGATGCCGTTGCGCGCGATGAGCACGGCGCAATTCCTTGGCGAGGCCGGAGCAATCGTGACGGCGGCCGGTGGGCGCTTCAGCATCCACGGCATGCCGAACGAGGTGCCCGACGCCATTCCGTTTGCGCAGGACACTTCGCCCCGGCCCTATGATCCGGACGCCGTCTCCCGGTTCCATGACGCGCTCGTGCGCGTGGAGCGGGTATTCTCCATGTTTCGGACCAGCTTCCTTGGCAAGGTGTCGCCGGTGCACCTGTTCTGGGGCTCTTTCGACCTGGCTGTGACGCGGTTCTCCGGGCGACCCGCGCCGCGTCATCCCGGCGGCGTGCCCGGGCTTCCCGACGACGTAACCGAGGAGGCCTACAGCCACGAGGTCTCGTCGGCGGGTTTCTGGCCTGGCGGAGGCGGCGTGGATGAGCCGATGTTCTATTCCTATGCCTACCCAACGCCTCCCGGTTTTGCAGAGGCCGAGGTCGCGCCGGATGGCGCCTACTTCGATCGGAAGCTGGGCGAGTTCCTGTTGCCCTACGAGGCTGTGCGGACCTCCGCCACTCCCGAGACGACGCTCTTGGAATTCCTCCAGTCCACATACGAGGCCGCGGCCGACTGCGCCGGCTGGGACCGCGCTCGACTCGAATGCGATATTGGGAAACCACGCATTCCACGGACCGTACACGTGAGCGGCTGAACTCGCCGCGCAGCGGTGCAAGCGCGTGTCCGGCGTTGGCCGTCGGGATTCACAGCGTGACCAAACCGCGGCAGACAGTGACGCCCTTGCCGTCGTGTTCGGCTACGGACGACGAAAAACGCCAGCTACACCGCCGCCGCGCGGATCGCTCCCCCATTGGGAATGTGGATGTCGATCTCCAGGGTGGACGTCGTGTTGCCGCGATCCATCGTCACCTGCACGTCGTCCTGGTCGACCTGAACGTGCTTGGCGATCACCGCCATGATCTCCTCCCGCAGTATCGCGACGAGATCGGGCTGGTTGCGGTTGTTGCGCTCGTAGGCCAGCAGCAGCTGAAGACGTTCGCGCGCAACGGGCGCGCTGCCGCGACGTTTGAAAAGGCTGAACAGGGTCATGCCGCCCTCCTTCCCAGAAGCCGGTCGAGGAACCCTCGCTTGTCGGCGGGCAGGACCACCGGCAGGTCCTCGCCCTCAAGCCGTTTGGCAGCGTCGACATAGGCGCGGGCCGCAACGTTGGCGGGCTCGTTGAGCGTAACGGGCGAGCCCACGTTGGAGGCGCGCAGGACGCCCTGGTTCTCCGGAATGATCCCGAGGAGCGGTGTCGAAAGGATTTCGAGCACGTCCTTGATGCTGAGCATCTCGCCGCGCGCGGCCCGCGCCGCGTCGAAGCGCGTGACGAGAACGTGCTTGGTGACGCTCTCGCCCTTTTCCGCCTTCATGGTCTTTGAATCCAGGAGCCCGATGATGCGGTCGGAATCGCGGACCGAGCTCACCTCCGGATTGGTGACGATGACGGCCTCGTCGGCGAAGCGCATGGCGAGCTGGGCGCCGCGTTCGATGCCGGCCGGGCTGTCGCACAGCACGTAGTCGAACTTCTCGCGCATGGCCCCGATCACATTGGCCACGCCCTCTTCCGTGAGCGCGTCCTTGTCGCGGGTCTGCGAAGCCGGAAGCAGGAACAGCGTGTCCACGCGCTTGTCGCGGATCAATGCCTGCGAAAGCTTGGCCACCCCTTGCGTCACATTGACGAGGTCGAACACCACGCGCCGCTCCGCGCCCATGACCAGGTCGAGATTGCGAAGGCCGACGTCGAAGTCGACGAGAGCGACCTTCTTGCCGGTCTGGGCCAGCGCGGCTCCGAGGGCGGCAGTCGACGTCGTCTTGCCGACGCCGCCTTTGCCGGATGTGACGACCACTACCTTGGCCATGTGCTTTCTCTCCAATTCTAGTTCAGGGTCGCGACCACGATGACGCCGTCGTCCAGGAAGGCCTGTATCGGCCTGCCGCGGGACGAAGGCTCCATTTCCTCGGCTGTGCGGTACCAGCCGTCCACCGCCAGAAGTTCGGCTTCGTTGTTCTGGCAGAAGATGCGCGCCTTGGCATTTCCCGTGGCACCGGCGAAAGCGCGCCCACGCAAGGTGCCATACACATGGATGGATCCGCCGGCGACGATCTCGGAGCCGAAGCTGGCCGAGCCGAGCACGATCACGTCGCCGTCGGGATGGAAGATCGACTGGCCCGAGCGGAGCGGCGCCTCCACCATCAGGGTGCTGGAAGCCGGCTGATCTCCGGGCTTGGCGGGAACCTTGCTGGTCGGGTCCGGCTGCTCTTCCTCGACGATCGTCCTCTTCGCGCCGACGAGGAGCGGCGGCAGACCGGCCCCGGAATCCTTCAGGTTCTTGTCTTCGATGGCATAGACGCGGATGCCGCGCGCAGCGAGTTGAGCGACGAGAGGCGCGATTTCGTCCACGTCGGGATTGAGCGTGTTCAGGTCGAGCACGACCGGGCGACCGGCGAAGAAGCCTGGCGAATTCTCGATCCAGCGATCGAGGTCCTGCAACCAGTTCGCCAGTGGCGCCTCGGGCACGAGCGCGAAGGCGACGAACGAGCGCGCCCGGAAGCGTATCGACTTTTTCTCGATGGAGGGGACGCTGTTCACGCCGGGCGGTTCCTTACCAATTGGTTAACGCTAGTTCGCTATGGTTAACGAAAAGTTAATGGCGATCCTTGTACCTTCGGAACCAAGGCGTTCGCCGGCACGCGCCGGCTGATCGCCACGGACCGAAATTCAGTGCCGGTAGCTACGAAGAAGGGCCTGAAGCGAATCAGGTATCACATGCAGTGTATCCGCACGTTTTGGACAGGATGCAAGGTGCGAATATGCTCCATCCACCTCGCATTCGGCCGCGATGGCCATCACATTTTGGGCGGCCGCGGAAATATTGTAGGCTTGTGCCGGCCGGCCCGCCTTCCCACGGGTCCCGGCGCAGCCGAGCGGCAACAAAGCCGGACGACGAGCGTTACGCTGGACACGGGGCACGCTTTCATTGTCCGGGAACAGGGGACCAGAATGAACGGCAAGACTCAGTTCAACATCTGGTACTGGATCGCAGCTTTCGCGGCGCTAGGCCTGCTGCAGTACCTGTTCGCGGTCAGCCAGCAAGTGGCGACTATCCCCTACAGCGAGTTCCAGCAATATCTGCGCGACGGCAAGATCGCGGAGGTGGCGGTCTCGGAAAACTTCATGCAAGGCAGATTCAAGGAACCGTTACCCGGCGGGGAGACCCGGTTCACGACGACCCGCGTGGAACCCGGCATCGCCGAGGAACTGCAGCGCCACGGCGTCAAGTACAGCGGCCAGATCGAGAGCAACCTGCTCGGCACCGTTCTCTCCTGGATCATCCCCGCCGTCGTGTTCGTGGGCATCTGGTTGTTCCTCCTGCGCCGGATGGGCGATCGCTTCGGCGGCGGCCTGATGCAGATCGGCAAGAGCAAGGCCAAGGTCTATGTGGAAAAGAACACGGGCGTGACCTTCGCCGATGTGGCCGGGGTCGACGAGGCGAAGGACGAATTGAGGGAAATCGTCGATTTCCTCAAGGACCCCAAGAAGTACAGCCGGCTGGGCGGCCGCATGCCCAAAGGGATCCTGCTCGTCGGCCCGCCCGGCACCGGCAAGACCCTGCTCGCTAAGGCGGTGGCGGGGGAAGCCAACGTTCCCTTCTTCTCGATCTCCGGTTCGGAATTCGTCGAGATGTTCGTCGGCGTCGGCGCGGCTCGCGTCCGCGACCTCTTCGAACAGGCGCGCTCGAAGGCGCCCGCGATCATTTTCATCGACGAACTCGACGCCCTCGGCCGCGCCCGCGGTATCGGGCCGATGGCCGGCGGTCACGACGAGAAGGAGCAGACCCTCAACCAGCTTCTGGTGGAGCTCGACGGCTTCGATTCCTCGACCGGGCTGGTGCTTCTTGCCGCCACCAACCGTCCCGAGATCCTGGACCCTGCCCTGTTGCGGGCGGGCCGCTTCGACCGACAGGTCCTGGTGGATCGGCCCGACCGGGTCGGGCGCATCCAGATTCTCGAGATATATCTCAAGAAGACGAAGCTCTCGCCTGAGGTCGACGCCGAGAAGATCGCCGCGCTCACGCCAGGTTTCACGGGAGCGGATCTCGCCAATCTGGTGAACGAGGCGACACTGCTCGCCACGAGGCGAGGCGCCGAGGCCGTCACCATGGACGACTTCAACAATGCCGTCGAGCGCATCGTGGCGGGGCTGGAAAAACGCAACCGTCTGCTCAATCCGCGCGAAAGGGAGATCGTCGCCTATCACGAGATGGGCCACGCGCTGATCGCGCTCGCCCTGCCCGGGGTCGACCCCGTTCACAAGGTCTCGATCATCCCGCGCGGCGTCGGCGCTCTCGGCTATACCATCCAGCGGCCGACGGAAGATCGCTTCCTCATGACCAAGGAGGAGTTGGAGAACAAGATGGCCGTCCTCCTGGGCGGCCGCGCTGCGGAGTGGATCGTCTTTGGGCATCTGTCGACGGGCGCCGCGGACGACCTTGCCAAGGTGACGGATATCGCCCGTGCCATGGTCACGCGATACGGCATGTCCGAGAAGCTCGGCAATGTAGCGCTCGAAAAGGATCAAAGGACCTATCTGACGCCAAACCCGGTGGCCGGCGGCCCGCGAACGCGACTTCTCCGACGACACGGCGGCGGAGATAGACCGCGAGGTGCGCAGGATCGTGGATGACTCGTTCGAGCGGACGGTCGACCTGTTGCGCGAACGTCGCGACACGCTTGAACAGACGGCGCGACGGCTGCTCGAGAAGGAAACCCTGGACGAAGCGGAGCTCAGGGAACTCGTCCCATCGATAGAGTCTGCGAAGCGCACACGCGCCAGGGCGGCTCAATAGACACGGCCCCGTCGGGCGGACCAGCGGGCGGCGACCGCTCTGTCGGCTCGCAGGGGACCAGCCGGCGCCGTGTCTCGACCGTTCGGCGGCTTGCGGAGCAGGCAGCGGCTCACGAAAGGAGCCCCCAACGCCACCCTTGCTCATGGCGGATATCGGCGCATCGGAAGCCACGGCACCATTGGAGACTCGCCCGGTGGTTGACTTTCGCCCGGACGACTCCCTCAGGCGCGTGCCGCTTTGCCGCGTTCCGGCTGGGTGAAGCCGAACATGTCTTTTTTTAATGACATCGGGTGACAACTCGTCCATCAATCCTAGGTTCGACTTCCCCCGACTGGAGTTCAATATTGCCTTCTGACGTATTGGCTGGCCGCCGGATCCTCATCCTGGAAGACGAGCCTCTCATCGCGATGGACGTGGAGCAGCTTTGCCGCGAGCAGGGCGCCGCGGATGTCGTCATCATGCGCACTCTTGCGGAAACCGGCAGCGCGAGCGATCTGGCCAAGCGCTTTGACGTGGCGATCCTGGACCTCATGCTTGGTGAGACGTCCACGGTGGATTTCGCTGGAGAGCTATGGGGCTCGGGCCTGCCCTTCGTCATCTCTTCCGGCTATACGGATATCGACGAGATCCTCGCCTCGTTCCCCGGCGTGAGGGTGATCGGCAAGCCTTACGCGGGGACGGAGCTCATGGAGGCGGTGGCTGCCGCCAGCCGCCGCCCTGTCTCCGGCTGATGAATGCATGTCGCCCAGAACCGTACAGCGGTTTGGGTAACGACATGCAAGAAAACAATAGCTGAGGCATGTCGCGCAAATCCTCAATCTGCGCGCCACGCTTCAGAAGGGCGCAAGGGCTCCGCTCAAGGCGCTTGCTGCTTCCGCCACCAGCGGGGCGAATCGCTTTGCGAAGCTTTCCGGACTTCATTCAGACAACGTGCCGGCGATATGACTGCGGCCACCGGGCGCGAACGGTGATCGAGGATGGCGCATGCCACTGCGACCTCCCCTATCACGCTCTCCTCGTGGACGAGCGAATACTCGTCCTTTCGCGCGCGCATCACCTCGCGCCTTATCTGCTCCGGATGTGGGAAGTCTGCTGGAGTTCATTGATGACCGGAGTCGCCCGCTGACCGTCTCCGCAGACTACTCCTCGCACTCATGCACCTCGCAACAATCTACCTCGTGAATGACCTAGCCCGTGCCGCGCACGCTCGGCATGGCTAGGCTGCATTCGATCCCATGACCTGCGCGGAAATGGCATCCGGCCCATAATCGGCCTCGCCGGAGATCTTGAGGATATCCTGCAGTCTGGTCCGGGCCCGGCTGACCCGGCTCTTGATCGTGCCCACGGCGCAACCGCATATCTGGGCGGCTTCCTCGTAGGAGAACCCCGAAGCGCCGATCAGGATAATCGCTTCGCGCTGGTCCTCCGGGAGGCACGCCAGCGCGGCGCGGAAGTCGTCGAGGTCGAGGAGCCCATGCTGGCTCGGATGAACGGCGAGCCGCCCTGTCATGACGCCGTCGCTGTCCTGCACCTCGCGGCCACGCTTGCGCATCTGGGAATAGAACTCGTTGCGAAGGATCGTGAAGAGCCAGGCTTTCATGTTGGTTCCGGGCTGGAAACTCGCATGCTTGTCCCAGGCTTTGACCAGGGTTTCCTGGACGAGGTCGTCGGCCCGGTCGGCATTCTGCGACAGGGAGACGGCGAATGCGCGCAGGCTCGGGATAGCGCCGAGAAGGTCGTTCTTGAAATCCGCAGATACAGCCATTGCGCGTTCAGCCCCCTTTCTGCTCGGTCTCGGCCCGCTCTAGTCGGTGCAGGAGCTGAGTGAGGTGGTCGGGCACCTCGTCCGACAGCAAACTTTTGTAATATTCGTTCAGCTTCCGCGCTATTTCCGAATTCGCGCCAAGCAGGTGCTCGGGTCCGTTACGCTTCGGTTTGTCGCCGCGCGCGCCAGTCGACTCTTTCTTCATGTGTTCAATCGCCCTGATCTTCTTTTTTTCGGCCGAACGATCCCGATTCGCGGGCGCAGTCCGACCTCCCTCATTGTGCCGCGCAATTCGAAGCCCACAACGTGGCGGTCTCGAATTCGTTCCCTGCTCCGGAACTTTTTGTTGTATTTCGCGTTGAAAGCGTCTGGTTTACCGCCCAAAGAGGGCACACCGATTTCAAGCCTTTCACGTCGAATGAGGGAGACGTCCTGAAATGACCCTGTCCGCAACGATCGCCCCGCATCTGCCGTTCCTGCGTCGCTTCTCCCGTGCCGTTTCAGGATCGCAGACCAGCGGCGATGCGCTCGTCGCCGCGATGCTGGAAGCCATCATCGCCGATGTCGACATCTTCCCGGAGGCCTCCAGCGATCGCATCGCTCTCTACAAGATGTTCACGAAACTGTTTTCCTCCATCTCCATCCAGGTCCCGCAGGAGACCCCGGCATCGGCATGGGAGCAGCGCGCAGTCGCCAACCTTTCGGCCCTGGCGCCGCGCCCCCGCCAAGCCTTCCTTCTCGTGGCGGTGGAAGGCTTCACCGACAAGGAGGCCGCCGAGATCCTCGAGGTCTCCGAGCGCGAATTCGCCTCGCTCATCAACCAGGCCAGCAACGAGATTTCCCGCCAAGTCGCGACCGAAGTGCTGATCATCGAGGACGAGCCGCTGATCGCGATGGACATCGAGCAGATGGTCGAAAGCCTGGGCCATCGCGTCGTCGGCACCGCTCGCACCCATTCGGAGGCGACCGCGATGTTCAAGAACACCAGCCCGAAGATGGTTCTGGCCGACATCCAGCTCGCCGACGGCAGCTCAGGCATCGATGCGGTGAACGAGATTCTCGCGAGCACGCCCGTGCCGGTGATCTTCATCACGGCCTTTCCGGAGCGCCTGCTCACCGGCGAGCGGCCCGAACCGGCCTTCCTGGTTACCAAGCCGTTCAATCCCGATATGGTGAAGGCACTGATTAGCCAAGCGCTGTTCTTCGACCGTCAGGCCAAGGCTGCCGCCTGACGGCCGCCTTGACCGCCAAAGCCAGCTCCTCTTTTCCGCCCGTACGCCTCCTCCGGCGCGCCGCCGGAGGAACTATTCTCGATGCGGAACGTTTTTTCTCTACGATTTTAAGGAGATCGAAGATGCTCTATTGGGCCTTGGTGTTTCTTGTCGTCGCCATCATAGCAGGCGCGTTGGGTTTCGGCGGCATTGCCGGGGCCTCTGCGGGAATCGCCAAGATCCTTTTCTTCATCTTCCTGGCTTTTCTGGTGCTTTCGTTGCTGGCGGGCCTGTTCCGCCGTGCGGGGTAGCCTAACTATCACGGCAGGAGACTGAAAACCGATGCCTTCAAGCGGTTTTCAGATGCCGCCGGGAGGCGTTTGCGCAACGGGCGTGACCCGGCGGCACATATCCTCGGCGGCGGCCCTGCAGAGACGGGTTGAAGGTAGCGGCGGTCGAAGTGTTGCATGTGTCCTGATGTCGGAGGAAAACGGAAGGTAAGAAGGGCCGGGGACGGGGCAGCGAACGTGCATCATCCCGAGACGAGCGTCGAACTGGGACGAAGTTTGTTGAGGGCACTCAACAACACCGGGATTCTGGTGCTTTACCAGGACCCTCAATTGCGCGTCCTATGGGCCCAGAACGTGCCGGCATCATGGTCCACTGGCGATCTCTTCGGCGCGACAGACGACCAGTTCCTGCCGGCATCGGAAGCCGAGCGCGTCATCGGCGCCAAGAAGGCGGTACTCGAATCGGGTCATCCGCAGAGCCTCGAGATTCACGTGCCGGCCGAAGGCGGCACCAAGTGGTTCAACATCTGGATCGATGCAGACCACAACGAGGACAGCGTCGGCGGCGTCGTGACGACCGCAGTCGACATCACCGAGCAGAAACGGCGCGAGCAGACACTTCGGACGCTTCTTCGCGAGGTCAGCCACCGGTCGAAGAACCTGCTCGCGATCATACAAAGCATCGCCACGCAAACCGGCCGCTATTCGGGAACGATCGACGGCTTCCTGACGCGTTTTCGAGGGCGGCTGCAGTCGCTCGCCTCTTCCCAGGACCTCGTCACATCCTCGAATTGGCGCGGCGCCGATCTGCATGAACTCATCACAAGCCAAGTCGGACGCTATTCGACCGATCCAGACAACAGCGTGCGGATGGAAGGGGTCAATCCGTTTCTCAATCCCAACGCGGCGCTCCACATCGGCCTAGCGCTGCATGAGCTCGCGGTGAACTCAGTGAGTTACGGGGCGCTTTCCCGGCCTGAAGGCCACGTGAAACTTGCCGCTCACCTCGTCCGCCGCGATCTCAATCAATCCGACGCGCTCGAGCTCGTCTGGACCGAAACGATCCCGCCGGGCGAGAGCGGCGGCACCAGGAGCAAGCGATTCGGCAGCGTGGCGCTTGAAAGGGTCGTCCCGGCCTCGCTCGGCGGCACTGCCAGCCTCAAGGTAGGTCCCGGGCAATTGGAGTATAGGCTGCTCGTGCCGGAAGACAGTTACGAAATCGACTAAAGTTTGATCGAAATAATCTCGCTCCATTAAGGAAGTATTAAAACTTTCATGCCGGCCCGGGAACCAGTCGAGGCTCAACATCGTTTCAGTGGCAGAGGTCGCTGCCATGGAACATATTGCTGCTTTGCTTCTCATCATAGGCTGCTCGGACGATCTGGCCCAGTGCCAGGAATTGCCGGCACCCGTTCCCGTCTTCGAGACGGCGGAGGAATGCGAGACCGAGGTGCCGAAATCCATGACCCTTTTCACCGGCACCCATCCGCAGATATTCGCGCAGTGCATTCCCGTCGATCCGGCTATGGAGGAGGAAGATGCCGAGCTGACATGGGACGTGAAGCCGGACGGCACGCTTATCGCGTCGATCGGGCCTTCCAACGTCACGGTTGCGACAAATTCCCATCGCACGCAGCATGGGTACGCTGGCCAGGATTGATTTGAAGGCCAGTGGTTCGGCCGCCTCGCCATGATGGCCGGGGCGGCTTTTTAGTCAGGAGAGGTTGAATGAGAAAAGTCATTATCGCACTCGCCGCAGTCGCGGCGCTGGCCGGCTGCACGACGGCCGAGAAGACGGCCGTTGGCGGCGCTGCACTTGGAGCGGCGGTTGGCGGCATCGCGGCTGGCTCGCTGGAAGGCGCCGCGGTTGGCGCCGCCGTCGGCGGCGTGGGCGGATACCTCGTCGGGCGCGTCGCCGATCGCCCGGGCTACTGCCAATATCGCGACCGTCGTACCGGCCGCATCTATGTGGACCGCTGCTGATCGATCTTACCGGCCGGCCATCGAGTGCGGCAATCCACGAGCGGCGGCAGCAATGCCGCCGCTTTCCTTTCGGGCGCCATGACGGCTTGATGCACGCCGCCCAAAACAGACGCCCAACTCCTGTCACTCGACCTCACGATGGGCGCGACTGACTCTAATGCATGTCGGCAATAGTGTGCAGGGCCTTTGGTGGCGAGATCATCCCTTCTGTTTTCCCAGCGGAATCTCGATGTCGACCCTCAGGCCGTCCCGACCGAATTCGCGACGGATGGTACCCCCGAGCTCACGCTCTATCGTCATGTCGATGAGCCTGGTTCCAAAGCCCGTCTTCTCCGGCGGCCTCACGCCGGTCTGGCATGCCTCCTCCCACAGCAGCCGAAGCCTGCGGTTGCGCCCTTCCCGGACGACTTGCCAGCTTACCTTCAGCCCCGACACGTTGCCGTATTTAAGGGTGTTGGTTGCAAGCTCGTGGAACGTAAGACCGAGCGCCTGGGTGGTGGTTTCGTCGAGCCGCACCGATTGCCCGGAAAGCGTCCCTGGGGCGAGCTCGCTGCCGAGTACCTGGCCGAGCTCGATCTTCACGAGGTCGAGGAGGTCAGCCTTCTGCCATCGCGCGCGGGTCAGCACATCCTGGGAGGCCGCCATCGCCTGAAGACGCGCCGCGAAGGTATTGGTGAATTCGTTTACGTCGGTTGCTCCCGAAGCGGCCTGCCGCGCGATCGCCAGGATGCGGGTGATCGAATTCTTGATACGATGCTTCATCTCCTGAAGCATCAGGTCCTTTTCGAGCAGTGATTTCTCTGACTGGAGCTGCAGTGCCTTGGCGGCGTCGTAGGCCTTGATCTGAAGCCGGGCGGCGAGCGCGAGCGCGGCAGCCAGCAGCAATCCGAAAGAGCCCAGGATCAGCGGCACGGCGCGCGAGGTCGGCGGTTCGAAAGCGGCGGTCCGCTGGAACAGGATGGTCCATTGACGCCCGCCCACAACCGTTTTTCGCATGGTGACGGGCCGAGCATTCGGCTCCGCGTCCCAGCCCTGCGATCGGTAGAGGAGGTGGTTCGGCTCGGGCACGCCGTCAAACACCTCTACCGCAATCGGCAGGACCGGCGCCCGGCCAAGCACCGCATCGAAGAACTCCCTCAGCCTGAACGTCACGAAAAGAAGGCCTGCGGTCCTGCTCTCCGCCGAGCTGTTCTCTCCCGGCAGAGCCTCGATCTGAAGGCGCCGGAAAACGAGGAAGCCCGGTACGGCCGGTGTGCTCCCCGGACGCCCGAGCATGACCTTGCCCGTCGCCCATTCCCCATCGGTCGCCAGCGCCCCGGTGATCGCCGCGCGGCGCTCGGCGTCCGTGAACATGTCGTAACCGATCCCCGCGGTGCCCTTCAGCGGTTCGAACAGCGTGATCGGCGCCCGCCAAGGTTGCTCGGACTCGGGATAGATCGGAAGATGCTTGCCGTAATTGGCGGCGATCAGCGCCTCCGCCAGGCCTTCGCTTCCCGGTTTGACGAGGCTGACGAATCCGATGCCGCCCAGGCCGGCGAAACTCCGCTCGAAATCGATCGCATCGAAAAAGGTCTTGAAGGTGACCTGCGACACGTTCCCCTCGCGAGCCTTGAACAGGGCATGGCTGGCATCGAGCAGGGAAAGATGGTTCTCGAGCCGATTCTCGATCCGGTTCAGCGCATCGTCCGCCGTGGCCTCGAACTTGATGCGTGTCGCATCCTGTGCCGCGACATAGGCGAAGCCGGCCATCGCAAGGCTGGCCAGCGCCACCGACAGAAACGCCGCGATGGGCAAAAAACGTCTCAACGACACACGATCCCGCATCTGCTCTCGCATTTATCAGCGACCGCACAGTGCAAAGCAATGAAAAGCGTCCGTTTTTGGGAATGGTGAGCCGTCAATTGCGGATGGGACGAACCATCCGAACCACACGACCATCATTCCCGTTCCCCATCGGCCTCATCAGGCGGGCGTGCCCATCGGCGCTATGCCGCGATCTTGAGCGCGCCGGGACCTGGTGTCGCCCCGGGCGGGCACTTGCCGAGGATGATCATGCCGAGCACTTCGTCCTTGGTGACGTCGCCGGTGCGGGCGGTGCCGACGACCTGTCCGTTCTTCATGACGCAGACACGGTCCGCCAGATCGAACACGTCATGTATGTCGTGGCTGATGAGGAAGATGCCGATGCCTTCCGACTTCAACTGCCGCACCAGCTCGCCGACCTGCGCCGTCTCCTGCGGCCCGAGCGCCGCCGTGGGTTCGTCCATGATCAGGATGCGCGCATTGAACAATATGGCGCGCGCGATCGCCACCGACTGGCGCTGCCCGCCGGACAGGCGAACAACGGGATCCTTGAAGCGCTGGAAGCGCGGGTTGAGCCGGCCCATCACCTTGCGCGCTTCCGCCTCCATGGCCACATCGTCGAGCGTGCCCCATGAGGTGCGCAACTCGCGCCCGAGAAAGAGATTCGCGGCGGCATCCACATTGTCGGCGAGCGCCAGCGTCTGGTAGATCGTCTCGATGCCGTATTTCTTGGCGTCTCGCGGATTGGCGATCGACGCCTCCTCGCCATTGACGAAGATCGTGCCGCTGTCGCGCTTGTAGGCGCCGGAGAGAATCTTGATGAGCGTCGACTTGCCGGCGCCGTTGTGGCCGAGCAGCGCAACCACTTCTCCCGGATAGAGATCGATGGAAGCGTCGTCGACGGCGCGGATGCCGCCGAAGGCGATGGAGATGTTCCTCATCTCGACGAGGGCCGTTGCCTGCCGATCCATTTCGTCCCTCCTAACCGATGCGCTTGCGATAGAGCGTGTCGAGCCAGACGGCCAGCACCAGAACCACGCCCACGACGATGTTCTGCAGCGGCGTGTCGACGCCGAGCAGCACCATGCCCGATTGCAGCGACTGCATCAGGAGCGCGCCGAGCATGGCGCCCGCCACCGTGCCGGAACCGCCGGCGAGCGAAGTGCCGCCGATGACGGCCGCAGCGATGACCAGCAGTTCGTCAAGCGTGCCCTGCGCGTTCGTGGCGGCATTGAGCCGGGCAGTCGAGATGGCGGCCCCCACCGCGGCCAGGAAGCCCATGACCATGAAGATCTTCATGATCACCCAGCGCGTGTTGATGCCGGCAAGCTCGGCGGCTTCCGGATTGCCGCCGATCGCGAAGACATACCGGCCGAAGCGCGTGCGTCGGGTCACGAAGGTCATGACGATGCCCGCTGCGACGGCGATCAACACGGGGATGGCGATGCCATGGGCGATATAGACGCCTTCGGGCGGCTCCACGCCCAGCGCCTCGTAATATTTGCGCACGATTCCTATGGGCCAGGGGTAGGAATTGGCGAGCCAGACCGCGCCCAGGATGGCCGCCGACGAGACGACGCCCAGGAAGACCTCGGCCCAGACCGGCCGGAGCGGAAACTTGAAGCGCTTGCGTTGCCGACGGCTGTTGAGCAGTGCCACCACCACGGCGATGCAGGCGACGATGCCGACGGCCCAGCTCGCCGTCGCGCCGATCGAGCCTTCCGGGCCGCCCCCCATCAGCCGGAACGTCGCGTCCATCGGCGCCACGGTGCGGCCGCTCGTGATCCACCACGCCGCGCCGCGCCACACCAGCAAGCCGCCGAGCGTGACGATGAAGGCGGGGATGCCGAGATAGGCGATGAGATAGCCTTGCAGCGCGCCGATCGCCACGCCGACCACCAGGCCCGCCGCCAGCGCGATGATCCAGAGCGAGGGATCGCCGAGCGGAATCCCCATGATCCGCGGCAGGAGCTCGGCCTGGGTGACGCCCATGATCATGCCGACGACGCCCAGGATCGAGCCCACGGAAAGGTCGATGTTGCGCGTCACGATGACCAGCACCATGCCCGTTGCCATGACGGCCACGGAGGACGACTGCACCGAAAGGTTCCAAAGATTGCGTGGGGTCAGGAACAGGCCGTTCGACAGGAAATGGAAGGCGAACCAGATGAGGAACAGCGCCCCCACCATGCCCAGCATGCGGGTGTCTATCTCCGTCGCCTTGAGGAACCGCTGGACAGGGCCGAGCTCTTCGGCGCGCGCCCGATCAGCCGGCGCATTCGAGGTCACATCGGTCATGCCTGCCTCCCGCCGGCGCCCTCGCATGGCGGCCGGGCCGATCATCTTAAGAATGTGCCGCGGTTCTCGTCAAACCGCGGCACCATTTTGTGGGGAAAAGATCAGTTGCAGGCGGCGACCGAGCCGGCCTTAACTCCTGCGCAGACCACGTCCTTCGACACCCAGCCGGCATCGATCACCACGTTGAGATTGTCCTTGGTGATCGCGACCGGGGTCAGGAAGACCGACTTGGTGACATTGCCGCCCGGTGTGGTGAAATCCACGACATGCGGGATTTCTTCCATCTTCTTGCCGTCGGCGAGCTGCGAGGCGATTTCGGCCGCCGTCTTGCCCAGCTCGCGCGCATCCTTCCACACCGAAACCGTCTGCGTGCCGAGCGCCACGCGATTCAATGCCGCGTGGTCGCCGTCCTGTCCCGAGACCGGCACCGAGCCGGCAAGACCCTGAGCCGCGAGAGCGGCTATGGCGCCTCCGGCCGTTCCGTCGTTGGAAGCCACGACCGCGTCCACCTTGTTGTTGTTGGTGGTCAGGATCTGTTCCATGTTCTTCTGGGCGTTGGCCGGCAGCCACCCATCCGTATAGGCCTCGCCGACATTCTTGATCTTGCCGGCGTCGACCGCCTCCTTCAGCACTTCCATCTGACCGGCGAACAGGAAATCGGCATTCGGGTCGGCCGACGAACCCTTGATGAAGGCGTAATTGCCTTCGGGCTTGACCTTGAACACCTCGCGAGCCTGCAGGCGTCCGACCTCCTTGTTGTCGAAGGTCAGGTAGAACACGTCCTTGTTTTCGATCAGGCGGTCGTAGCCGACCACCGGAATGCCCTCGGCCAGCGCCTTCTCGACGGCCGGGCCTATCGCCGAAGCGTCCTGGGAGAGGATGATGAGCGCGTTCGCGCCTTGGCTGATCAGGCTCTCGACATCGGTAAGCTGTTTGGCGGCGGACGATTGCGCGTCGGCCGAAATGTACTTGTCGCCAGCGGCCTCGATCGCCGCCTTCATCGCCGCCTCGTCGGTCTTCCAACGTTCTTCCTGGAAGTTCGACCAGGAAACGCCGATCACCTTGTCCTTGGCTTCAGCCGCCGCGGCAAGCGCAAAGGACATTGCGACACCCGCCAGAACGGCGGCCGTGAACTTCTTCATGATTTCCTCCCTGCGCTCAGTGGAGCGCTGACCCAATCTCTTCATCCTAACTGGGAAGCTTTTTTTCGAGCTTCGAAAAAAAGAATGACTCGCTCCATCAGCTGTGTCAATATCCCTCGGAACGTGTTTCAAGGGTCCGCCTGAGCAGATTCGGAAATGTCCGACGGTCGTTCCGACCAAACCTGCGGCAAAAGAAAAGACCGGGCGGGACAAGCGTGGGAGAAGCCACGCAGGCCTGCCTAAAAGACCCGAAGGCATGTCGGGAGGACAAGGGAAGAATGTCGGCCGGAATCCGTCACGACGACCTGCGCAAGCGCAACCGCGCGTTGGTGATTTCGGCGGTCCGCCGGGCCGGCCAGCCATCCCGCACGGAGCTCGCGCGAAAGACCGGCCTCAGCCATTCGACCATATCGGCCATCTCGGCGGATCTTTTGGCAGAGGGCGTGCTTGCGGAGGCCAGGGGTGGCGAGGCTCCGGCCCTGAAGCGCGGCCGCCCCCAGGTGGCGATCGGCCTCAATCCGGAAGCAGCCGCCGTCATTGCGGTCGTGCTGGCGCTCAACTCGCTGACGGCGACGCTGTTCGACTATTCGGGCAAGGTGATCGCCGAGGATCACCGACGCCTTCAGACCCTCACAATCGGACGGAGCGAACTGACGGCCGAAACGACGGCGATCGTCTGCCGGCTCATGCGGCATAGCGGCGCCGCCGGCAGGCGGGTCCTGCGCATCGTGATGGCCGTGCAGGGCATCACCGATTCGGCGGGCCGAGAGATGTTGTGGTCGCCAATCACCGCGCATGGAGACATTCCCTTCGCCGACCTTCTCGAGGAGGCGACCGGCATCCCCGCCACCATCGAGAACGACTGCAGCATGATCGTGGTGGCGCTGCGCTGGCGCGATCCTGAACGCTATCGCGACGATTTCATCGCCATCTTGCTGTCGCACGGCATCGGCATGGGACTCATGTTGCGGGGAGAGCTGTTCACGGGAACGCACTCCTCGGGCGGCGAGTTCGGCCACATGATCCATCAGCCCGAGGGCGCGCTTTGCCGTTGCGGGCGGCGCGGCTGCGTGGAAGCCTATGCCGGAAGCTACGCTATCTGGCGTCATGTCCGGCAAGGCGACGACAATGCGCCGCCGGCCGCCGACATCAACGACGTCGAAATGCAGATGCTTGCTCTTGCCGCTCGACAAGGCGAAGGGGTCGAACGGGCGGCCTTCCGCCGTGCCGGCCGGGCCATCGGCTACGGCCTTGGCAATCTCTTCGCCCTCATCGATCCGGCCCCCGTCGCCGTGGTCGGCCAGGGAGCGTCCGCCTTCGACCTGATCGAGCCGGCGCTGCGCGAGGCGATCGCCCAGACGGCGGGCGGACAGCACTCGCAGTCCATAACCTTCGCCACCGAGCCGAACGAGATTCCCCTGATCCGCGAAGGTTGCGTGATGCGCGCGCTCACCTTCGTCGACGAGGAACTCTTCGCGCCGGGCCTCACGCTCCAGGCTTCCGCCGGCAAGGACGTGGCCTGACGCCCCGCCCATGGGCGGGGCCTTCGCGGAGGCGGTGATCTGTCCGGCTCGAGCGCGGATGGCCGTGCTCAATTGATGCCCAAGTGCTATTGTGCTTGCCGGGATCGGCGCATCGGTCGCCGTCCGTGCTGGCAGAGGGCCCCATGTCGCGCTGCGGCGACATCTACGAGAACAAGGTCACGGGCGAATATGCCGTGGTCCTGCGCGGCAGCGAGGATCGCGGCGAAGGGCCAGGCATCGTCCATCTCACCGCGCGGCCGGGAGCCGCGGTCGTGGGTGAGCATTTCCATCCCTATATCAGGGAAAGGTTCACGGTTCTCCGCGGTCGCCTCGATGCCCGGATCGCGGGCCGCACCCTGTCGCTCGAGACCGGCCAATCGGCGACCGCCGAGGCAGGCGTCGTGCACGACTGGTGGAATAGCAGCACGACCGACGAGGCTCATGTCCTCGTCGAGATCGAACCCACCGGCGCGGACAGCGCCGACCCCAATCGGTTCGAACTCCTGATCGGCATGCTGTTTGGCCTCGCCAATGATGGAAAGGTGGACAGGAAAGGCCGGCCCTCCCCGTTGCAGGCCGCCGTGATTGCTCGCGAGTTCGCCGACGTGGTCGTCTTCACCCATCCGCCGCAAGCCGTGCAGCGGGTCATGATCGGCCTGTTGGCGCCGGTCGGTCGCCTGCTTGGCTACAAGTCGATCGATGCCCGCTATTGCCGGCCCCACGGGCACGTCACGCCGTCGCCCGAAGTGCTCGCCGCAGCCGGCCTCCCCGATGGGTTATGACAGCGACGCACGAGAAGAGCAGCAAAAGCTGTTGCTCGCCCGAATTGCATATACGACAGATTTATCCCGGCAATTGAATTGTATAGTCGATCGGCAAAGTCTTTTCATCAATACATTCCAAATTGAGCAATTTCGCTTCCCCTCAAAGCAAGAATCTTTACAATAAAACACTGAAGAACGGCAGGAACAGCTTGCCCGCGGGACTCTGCGCGGCAACGGAAAAGGCGATGGGCAGGCAGCCCAGGCGCGCCCCAGATGCTGCGATGCAGCCGCCAGTGCAGCAATTGGCGACATTCGGAGCCCATTTCAACAGGACGCAGGAGAGGACCCATGCAGATGAAGAACGCAGTCGCGACGTCGCTGGTGTTTGCGTTGCTCACCACAACCGCCATTGCGGCGGACAAGTACAAGCAAGTCGGAAGCGAAGCCGGCTGGGATATCTATATCAGGGAAGGAAAGGCTCGCGGCTGCCTGCTTGCCAAGGATCTGGCCGGCGATACGCAGTTCCAGATGGGCATCAATCCGGCCGAGCAGGTAAAGGGCTTCATGGCCCTCTATACAAAGGCCGGCGCCGACATCAGCGCAGGGGACAAGGTCTCGGTTCTGTTCGACGTGGATGGACAGAAATTCACCGGGCAAGCGGTCGGCCAGCAGATGGAGGGATACAAGGGAGCCTATGTTCAGGTTAACAATCCCGACTTCATCTACGACCTTGCCAAGAAGAAGACGCTGACCATCATTCCGGAGGGAAGAGAGCCGATAAAATTGAGCCTGACTGGGACGGATGCCGCCTTCAAGGCCCTGCGAATGTGCCAGGAGGCCGCCACCCAGTAGGTAGCCGGGCAAAGCGCGGGCGTACTCGGTCGCTGGGGGCCAGGCGCTGGGCCTGGCTCGCGGAGAAGGACGCGCCGTCCTCGAGCTTTCTGGGCGGGTGGCCGTCAGTCACCCGTCCATGAATGCCCGGCTTGTGAAGGAAGAAACACTCTCTATCGCTCAAGGCGACGGCTTGATCCTGCTTCGCCGCCACATTTTTGGCGACGCGCACCACCGCCCGGTGACCGTTCGGAGGCGTTATGGCTTCTCCGGATTTGTGCGACGGCGAGTGATTCCCTTGACCGCCAAATGCTCTGGTGCTCGTGCGACGATCTTCATCACCCGAGCGCTCGCCCTTTTGGTGACGTCGCGCGCTTGGATTTCGCCGGAGCGTGTCCGGTCGCCGGATTGCGACCCGTCACTCGACCTTGAACTCGTCTTCGAGAATCCTGAGCCCTTCCTCGTATCGCTCGGTCGACGTTCCAGTTTCGCGAGCCTGACGGAGATTGTCCCGGAGATCGGCGATCTTGACGGGCCGTGCAAGCTTGTTGGAAGCGGCGCGCCTCACGAAGGCCTGGTCGGTTTCACCCTTGCGCCTGGTCAACGCTTCCACCGCGCTCACCACGCTGCGGCTGAACCCGGCTTCCAGCAGCCGTTCAGGGCTCCAGCCATGGCCCTTCTCCAACGCGTCGTGGAGATAAGCCACGATCTTCTCGTCGCGGGATTCGACTGCCTGGGCGACGCGATGGCAGTGCTCGATGTAAGGCGCGCCATCCTTCTCGACCTGACCTCGATGAGCGGCTTCCGCTATCTCGACCGCGCGCTCCAACTGGCTCATCGAAGGATCCTCCGTTCCCCATCAACTCCCCGCGACAGTCCTTGTTCCACCCATCCGGGAGCCGGTTAAGCATTCGGGGCGACGAGGAGCTATCGCAGGAAGGCAAGGATCTCGGCGGCGAGCTGGTCCGGAATCTCTTCCGCCATATGGTGCCCGCAATCCAGTCCTTTGCCCGACAGCCCGCCCGCCGTCCAAGGCCGCCACACTTCGAGCACGTCGCCGTAGAGGTCCTGCAAGTCGTCCCGCAGCGACCACAGGACCAGAACGGGACAGGCTATCCGCCGCGCGGCAGCGCGGTCCTCGGCGTCGTGATGGTGGTCTATCGAGAGACCGGCCCTGTAGTCCTCGATCATGCCGTGCACCACACGCGGGTCATGGATGGCGTCCCTGTATTCGGCGTAAGCCTCCTCGCCCATCTGCTCGGCCGATGCGCCGTACCAGGCTTCGGGATCCGCGTTGATCGCGCGTTCCGGCTTGCCCGGCTGCGCGAAAAAGAACCAGTGCCACCATGCACTTGCAAAGCGCGCGTCGCATCTCTCGAGCGCCTCCAGGATCGGCACGCCATCCAGTATGGCAAGGTGGCTCACGGCGGCGGGATGGTCCATTGCCGCGCGGAAGGCCGTGTAGCTTCCTCGATCATGCCCGACGACGGCGAAACGTTGAAAGCCGAGCTTGGCCATAAGGCAAACGCAATCCCTCGCTTTGGCGCGCTTGGACGAGCCCCGGTGGTCGCTTGCGTCTTCGGGGACGGTCGATCTTCCGAACCCGCGAAGATCAGGGCAGACAACCGTATGATGAGGGGCAAGGATCGGCGCCACCCGATGCCAGGTCGCATGCGTGCGCGGATGCCCGTGCAGCAGCAGGACGGGCGGCCCGGAGCCACCATATCGGACCCTCAGCCTCGCCTCGGGCAGTTCGACCATTTCATCGCGGAAGCCCTGGAACATTGCCATAGAAGCCCCGACGGGCCCAGCGGTTCCAGTAAAGACGAACTTGGCCGCCCTCATCGCAAGCTGGGAACGGAAGCTTGGCAACGGAGTTCAAGGAACTGTCACACTTCTTGCAGGGAGATGGATCCGATGCCCGCCAAAGCGGAAAAGAAACTGGAAGACTTGTTCTATGAAACCCTCCGGGACGTCTACTATGCCGAACGAAAACTGCTGAAGGCCCTCCCGAAACTGGCCAAGGGCGCCGAGTCGCCCGACCTGACCGCAGCCTTCGAAAAGCATCGCGACGAGACCGAAGGCCATGTCGAGCGACTGCAACAGGTATTCAAGATTGCCGGGAAGCGCGCGCAAGGCAAGACCTGCCCGGCTATCGACGGCATCGTCGAGGAAGGCGAGGACATCATGCAGGATTTCAAATCGTCGCCCGCTCTCGATGCCGGCCTCATCTCCGCGGCACAAGCTGCCGAGCATTACGAAATCACGCGCTACGGCACATTGAAGCGGTGGGCTGAGGAACTGGGCATGGCGGACGCCGTCAAGCTTCTCGACCAGACGCTGGAGGAGGAGAAGAAGACGGACGTCGCGTTGACGAAACTCGCCGACAAGGCCGCCAATCAGAAGGCCAAAGCCGCCTGACTTAGATGGGTGCCGGGTCGCCCGGCACCCTTTTCCCACGGCGCGAGCGATCGACCAGCCGCTTCAACCCGGCGACATGTCCCTCGCCTCCCGTTTGTTCTTACGGGCCCTTCGCCATTCTTCCAGGCGCTGCAGGATGACGAAGAAGGATGGGACGAAGAGGATTGCCAGGCAGGTCGAGGCGATCATTCCGGAAAAGACGGTGATACCGATCGACCGTCGCGCGCTGGCCCCAGCGCCGGTCGCTACCACCAGCGGCGCCACGCCCAGTATGAAGGCGAAGGACGTCATCAGGATGGGTCGGAAACGCGTCCGCGCCGCCTCGATGGCGGCGTCCACGATCGGCTTTCCCCCGGCACGCAAGTCGCGCGCGACCTCGACGATCAGGATCGCATTCTTGGCCGACAGGGCGATCAGCAGGATGAGCCCGATCTGAACGTAGAGATTGTTGGCGATGCCGACACCGTTGAGGACAAGCACCGGGCCGATCAAGGACAGGGGCGCCGCGAGCAGGACCGCGACAGGCGCAAGCCAGCTCTCATACTGGCCGGCCAGAACCAGGTAGACGAGAAGCAGCGCCATACCGAACACCACGTAGATCTGGTTGGCGACGAGCTTTTCCTGGAAGGAGAGACCCGTCCAGTTGAAGCCGATGCCAGGCGGCAGCGTGTCGGCTGCGATCCCTTCCATCAACTTCATCGCGTCGCCCGACGAAAAGCCCGCCGCCTGCACGCCGATGATCGAGGCCGAGGGATAGAGATTGTAGAGGCTGATCAGCGAGGGACCGATGCTCGGCGTGATGGTCAGCACCGTTCCGAGCGGGATCATCTCGCCGCTCTGGTTGCGCACGGTCAGGCGGCCGATGTCGCCTGGCGTCAGCCGGAATTGCGAATCTCCCTGCACATAGATCTGGAACACGCGACCGAACTTGTTGAACTGGCTGACATAGCTGGAACCGAGATAGCCGGCGAGCGTCTGGAAGACCTGATCCGTGGTCAGCCCGACATTCTCGACCTTCTCGCGATCGACCTCGACGCGGTACTGGGGAACATTCGCCCGGAACGTCGCCGAAACCCGCTGGATGCCCGATTGCGTTTCGGCGGTCTTGACCATGGCATTGGCCGCCCCCTGCAGCTTGGCGAGGTCGAAGCTGCCGTCGCGAAGTTCGATCTGCATGGTGAAGCCGGCGGCGTTGCCGATGCCCTGGATCGGCGGCGGCGGCAGCACCAGAACACGCCCATCTTCGACACCGGACAAGCTCTTGTTGAGCGTCGCATAAAGCGAGGCGAGGTCTTCGCCCTTCCCGCGCAGACTCCAGTCCTTGAGGATGATGTAGGCGACGCCGGCATTGGCAAGCGTCGAGTTGTTGTCGAGGGCCGAGATGCCGGCGATGGTCACGACCTGGTCGACGCCCCGCGTTGCCTTGGCGATGCCGGTGACCTGCCTCAGCGTCTCCTGCGTTCGCCCGAGTGCCGCGCCGTCGGGCAGTTGCACCGAGGCAAGCAGATAGCCTTGGTCCTCGACCGGGATGAAGCCCGTCGCGACGCGCGACATGCCGTAGCCGGCCACGCCTATGATCACCAGTGCGATCGCCGCCGCCACGGTGCTGTGGCGCACCATCGCGCCGATCAGCCGCACATAGCCGTTCTCCATGCGCTGGTAGATCGCATTGAAGCCGCGATAGAGAAAATTGCGTTGTTCGGGCGGCACCGGACGCCTCAGCCAGAGCGCGCATTGCGTCGGCTTCAGCGTCGCCGCGTTGATGGCGCTGATCAGGGCGGTTGCCGCGATCACCAGGGCGAACTGAGCGTACATCTGACCGGTGAGTCCGGGCAGGAACGCGGCAGGCAGGAACACCGCCATCAGCGCCAGCGTGATGCCGACGATCGGCGCGAATAGGGAGTTCATGGCCGCGATCGCTGCGTCGTGGCTCGAAAGGCCGCGTTCCATGTTGTGCGCGGCTCCCTCGACCACGACGATGGCATCGTCGACGACGATGCCGATGGCGAGCACGATGGCGAAGAGCGTCGACAGGTTGACGGAGAAACCGAGCGCGGCCATCGCCGCGAAGGCGCCGATGATGGTCACCGGCACGGTCGTCGCCGGCACAAGCATGGCGCGCCAGTCCTGAAGGAAGACCAGGATGACGACCAGCACCAGCAAGGCGGCCTCGATGAGCGTTCGGTAGACCTCGTTGATCGCCTGGCTGACGAAGGTCGTTGTGTTGAACGGGATCGAATAAGCCATGCCCTGCGGAAACTCGCGCGCCAGTTCCTTCATCCTGGCCTCGACCCGCCCGGCGACGTCGAGCGCGTTGGCGCCCGGCGACAAGAAGACAGCCATGCCCGCCGCCGGCTGGCCATCGAGTTCGAAGAATTGCCCGTAAGTCTGCGCTCCCAACTCGACCCGGCCGATGTCGCGCACGCGGGTCATGTCGCCGCTGCCGCCGGCCTTGACGATCACGGCGCCGAATTGCTCGGGATCGTCGAGACGGCTCTGCACTTCGACAGTGTATTGGAAGGACTGGCCGTCCGGCTGCGGCGGCGCGCCGACCTGGCCCGCGGTGACCTGCTCGCTTTGCTGGCTCAGCGCCTGGATCACGTCCTGGACCGTCAGGCTGCGCGCCTGCATCTTCTCCGGGTCCAGCCAGATGCGCATCGAATATTGCCCGGCGCCGAATACGTTGACGTTGCCGACGCCAGGGAGCCGGGAGAGCTCGTCCTTCAGCCTGATGGTGGCGTAATTGCTGAGATAAAGGCTGTCATATTTCCGCTCCGGCGACGTGAGGGTGACGATCTCCAGGATCGACGTCGACTTCTTCTGCACGACGACGCCCTGGACCTGCACCGCCTGCGGCAGGGCCGCGAGGGCCGCCGACACGCGGTTCTGCACCAGCACCTGCGCTTGGTCGAGGTCGGTGCCGATCGCGAAGGTGACGGTCAGATTGTAACTGCCGTCGGAGGCGGCGAAGGACTGCATGTAGATCATGTCCTCGACGCCGTTGACCTGCTGCTCGATCGGCAGCGCCACCGTGTCGACGACGGTACGCGCGCTGGCTCCGGGATAGCGGGTCGTCACCGACACGGTCGGGGGCACGACATTCGGATATTGCGCGACGGGCAAGGCAAAGAGTGAAACGATGCCGATGACGAGGGTCAGGATCGCGATGACGTTCGCAAGGACCGGCCGCTCGATGAAGAATTTGGAGATCATTGGACAGCGCCGTCCGCCGCGGCCGCCTGGAGCATCTTCGTCTGCGGGGCGATCTTCTGACCCGGCACGGCGGTCAGCAGACCGGACACGACGATGCGGTCGTCGGCCTTGATACCCGACGTCACGGCCCGCAGATTGCCGACCTGCTCGCCGATCTCGACCGTCCGCTGCTCGACGACATCATCCTTCCCGGCCACCAGCACGTAGCGTCCGCCCTGGTCGGCGCCGATCGCGCGGTCCGGAACGAGCAGCGTGTCCGGTTCTTCGCCGAGCGGCACGCGAACCCGCACGAAATAGCCCGGCAGGAGCGGCCGGCCCTGATTGGGCAGCACGGCGCGTACCGCGAGCGTGCCCGTGGAGGCCGTCACCTCCGGTGCGGCATAGTCCAGCGCTCCCTTATGGGGGTAACCCGTCTCTGTCTGCAGCCCGACTTCGACAGGCACTTTCTTGAGGTCCTGGGCGGTCAAGCCGCGCTTGGCCATGGCGGCGCGAATACGCAGGACTTCCCGCTCGCTGATGGTGAAATTGACGTAGATCGGATCGAGCTGAACGATCGTCGCGAGCGCCGTGGCGCTGCCGGCGCCGACAAGTTGCCCCATCGACACCTGGCGGGCGGTGACAATGCCGTCGAACGGCGCCTTGACCTCGGTGTAACTCAAATTGAGTTCGGCCTGCTTCACGTCGACGGCCGATTGCTGCTGCTTGGCGGCATCGACGGCGGCGGCGGCGGCGGACTGGTCGGCACTCGACTGCGAGATCACCTTCTGCGTGAGCATTTCCTGCTGGCGCTTCAGTTCCGCGCCGGACTGCTTGGCGGACGCATCGGCCGAACCTTGCCCGGCCTTCGCCTGCTCCAGCGCAAGCTCATAGGGTTCGGGCTCGATCAGGAAAAGCCGCGTGCCCGCCTTGACCTCATCGCCGTCCTTGTAATCGATCTCCTGGATGAACCCCGAAACGCGGGCCACGAGCGTGGTCGTGTTCACTGCCGCCGTGTTGCCGGTGGCAGATAGATAAGGCGTCACGGTCTGCTTCAGGGGGAGCGCGACCTCGACTTTGGGTGGAGGCGGCGCAACGTAGGTGTTTTCCTCGCTGCATGCCGACAACACTGTCGCGAAGACCAACCAACCCGCAGCATACGGGGCCTTACCCAATGTACAAAGCATATTAGCCCCCTCCGAATGCTTCCCGTTCTCGTTCTTGTTATGATATCATGGAAGCTTGATCTTTACTTCATACTATATCTCAGGAGGGCAACATGAAACCTTCTATAGGATTGCTTGTACTGGCATCGGTCTTTTTGCCAGAGGTTGCTCTCGCGCAGACGGCGGCCGAACGCGCGGCTTGCCAGGCCGACTTCGAGAAATACTGCCCAGGTGTTCGGCCGGGCGGCGGACGCATCATGGAATGTCTCGCGGAGCACCTGAAAGAATTGACGCCGGAATGCCAGAAGATCGTCAAGGCGCATATGCCGAACTGATGCATGTCGCCAAAAAACGTGCAGGTTTTGGATAAACGACATGCAAGAAGACAATAGCTGAGCATGTCGCACGAGATGCTTTAGCGCGCTGCGGAGGCCCATACCGATGCGAAGACGAGACTTTGTCGCGGGTGTTCTCTGCGCATTGCCTGCCGCGACGGCCTTTGCCACGACGACCAGGGCGCAGGCGCAGAATGGCCGCTTCGTCGGCGATGTGGTGGCACGCTGGAACGGCGATGGCCGCGACATGACCCTTATCGAGCCTTTCGAATATGTCGATCCGAGGGGACAGTCCTGGAAGGTTCCGATCGGCACCACGGTCGACGGTGCTTCCATCCCGCGATTCTTCTGGTCGATCATCGGCGGGCCGTTCGATGGCCTGTATCGAAACGCCTCCGTCGTGCACGACTTCTATTGCCAGGTCAAAACGCGTCCTTACCTCGACGTTCACCAGGTCTTCCACGATGCCATGGACACTTCGGGCGTTCCGGCCAGCAAGAGTTGGGTGATGTATCAGGCGGTGAAGCGCTTCGGCCCGCGCTGGAGCAAAGCCTCGATCGATCCCAAATGCGAGGTGATCGACGAGAACTACGATTTCGAGGCATGCAGCCGAAATGCCGCTCCGGCGCTGGCCGCGCCCGAACCCAACCATGAGAATCTGGAAGCCTTCATCGATGACGTCGAGGGCAACGCCAGCCCGGAAGATGTAGCCAAGCTCCGCGAAGCTCTCGCGGCGGTGAGATAGTCGTGGACGCCTCCCGGTTCGGGCGGATGACATCGCTGGCCAATGCGCGCCTTGCCGGGTTGCTCCTTGCCTGCTCGCTTGCCCTGGTGACTGGAATGCGGGCCGAAGCCGCCACGATCGACGACCGGCGAACGGCCGCATGCGACCTGCACCTGTCCGGTGAGATCGAGCCCGGTGACGCCTCGAAGCTGGTTGCGGCGCTGCAGGCCGTGGATTGGAATGCGGCGCCCGCCGGGCGCCCGCGCATAGAGACTGAAATCAGCTATTTCGGAGGAAAGGACATACCGAGGCTCTGCCTGGACAGTCCTGGTGGCAGCTTCAGCGAGGCCATCGCGTTCCTGACGCAGACGCTACGCACCGTCAGCTACGCCTCGGTCCTCGAACCCCTCGCCGAATGCTATTCGGCCTGCGCGCTGATTTTCCTCGGCGGGCACCTCCATTCGGGCGACGGCTATATCGAGCACTACCGCCGGCTGGACGCATCTGCCAAGCTCGGCTTCCACGCCCCCTATGTCGCCCCGACCACGACCCAGAACGTCGACCCGGCGCTGGTCGGCAGATCCTACAGGGAGGGCGTTCAGGCGGTGGCCGACCTGCTCGACCGTGAGCCCCTCCTCTTCCCTCGCAGTCTGCTCGCAGAGTTCCTGCGCGTCGGCCCGGACGAATTCTACACGATCGATCGGGTCGGCCAGCTCGCGGCGTGGAATATCGGCCTGACAGGCTATGGGCGCCCGACCGCCATGACGGAGAAGCAGATCGAACATGTCTGCAGCAATCAACGCTTGCGCGACGACTCGCAGCTCTATGCGAGATACATGTCGTTCGAGGCGGAGCCGGAGCAGACCTCTGATCCGATCCCGCTGGGCGACAGGCTGATAGTGCGCGGCGAAGAGGCTATCGAAGGCGTCGCCGGCTGCACCGTCGAGGCGAAGCTCTATGGCGGAACGCTCTTCCTTCGAGCGGACACGACCAGTGTCGATGCGGGCGACGCCGAATCCCGGAACGACGCGGTAGGCGACATCCCGACCTCGGATGCCGTGCTCGCCGACACGAACGCCGTCGACCCCGACGGATACACGCCGGCCTACTTCCTGTTCGATCCTCAAACGAAGCTCAGGACGCTCAAGGCTCATGGAGGAGCATCGTCGCAGGCCACGACGGCGGACCGGCCATCGGCGCCGAGCTCGGCTGTCATGCCGGCACAGGCGACGCTTTGGGACCACAACGGTTCGACGATGCTTTTGCGAACCGAGGCTGCGAAGCTGAGCATGGATTACGAAATGCCGCGCAAGGGGATGCAGCAGGTCGGCGTGCGCAAGGGCGACAACCTGTTCACATGCACGCGCGAGGGCAACAAGCTTTCCTGCATGACGCGGATTTTCCATCCTCGCTGCGGCACGCATGACTTCGCGGCCGAAGGCAGCTTCTCGGACAACGACAAGACCATCCGGATCCGAGGAGACGCGCCACGGCTCGATGACAACTGCCGCGAGAGAGGGCGAAAGTCCCAGGACTGGACCTTCACCTATCTCGCACCGGCGCTATAGGCGGCGGTCCGACCTGTCTTGTCCTTATCCTGGCGGCGGAAGCATGTTTCGAAGCCGACAGCCGATGCCGGTTGACGCTCCGACGACACCTGCGCGGCTCGAAAGACTTCTCCCACACCGATCAGGATCGGCACCGTGAGGTCGACGCAGGCGAGCGCATCTGCCAGCCCCGCAAGATCCGTCACTATCCTCCGTTCCTCCGGTCGCCCGAGAGCGGCCGCGATCGCAACCGGCGTTTGAGCCGAGAGGCCCTCTTCAATGAGCCTGGCCGCGATCTCACCGGCCGTGCGGCCGCCCATGTAGAAAATCGTCGTCGCGGAGCGGTCGGCGACGGCCCGCCAGTCGACATCCCCGGGCAATCCCCCCGCCTTGGAATGACCTGTCACGAAGCGGACCGACTTGGCATGGTCCCGATGGGTCAGCGAGACGCCCAGCGCCGCCGCCATGGCGGCGCCTGCCGTGATGCCGGGCACGACATCGTACGAGATCCCAGCCGCCCCCAGCCGGGCGATCTCCTCGCCCGCGCGACCGAAGATCATGGGATCGCCCGATTTGAGGCGAACGACGCGTCGCCCCGCCTTCGCCAGCCGGATCATCATATCGTTGATCTCATCCTGCTTGCAGCTCGGGCGTCCGGCGCGCTTGCCGACGAGGATGCGTTTGGCCTCTCGGCGGGCCAACTCGAGCACCTCGTCCGAGACCAGATCGTCGAACAGGATCACGTCCGCCGCCTGCAGGGCGCGCACCGCCTTCAGCGTCAGCAGTTCTGCGTCGCCCGGTCCGGCGCCGACAAAAGTCACGTGACCCGAGTTGCCCCGCCCGATTGCCGTCATCAACTCGCTTTCGAACCTCTCCGCTGTCTCGACCAGCGCAGGCCCGAATGCGCGATCGACGAAGCTTTCCCAGAAGACGCGGCGGGCAACGCCCGGCGCCAGTCGTTCGCAGACATGGTCGCGCAGCCGCCGCGCGAGCGCGGCCCAGTCCGCCAGCGAAGCGGGCAGCAAGGTCTCGATGCGGCGCCGCACGGCCTGGCCCAGGATCGGCGCCGCGCCCGAGGTCGAGATCCCCACGACGAGCGGCGATCGGTTGACGATCGTGCCGAACTGGAAATGACAATGGGCCGGCTTGTCGATCACGTTGCAGGCGGCTCCTGCGTTTCTAGCCGCCGCCTCGAAGGCAGCCGCCTCCTCTTCCCCATCAACATCCGCCAGCGCCACCGCAGCGCCGGCCAGGCAGACCGCATCCCAGTTTTGCTCGTGGAGGATCACCGCCGGCTCACGCTCGGCGAGGCGGCGCATTTCGCCTGAAATCTCGGCCGGCGGCGCGTAGACATGCACCTCGGCACCAGCGGCCGCCAGGAGTTCCGCTTTCCACGCGGCCGGTCCGGTTCCTCCCGCGACGACAGCACGTTTTCCGATCAGGTCGAAGAAGACCGGAAGAACGCTGAGCGGACCGATCCGCGCAGGGCTGGTTTCACTCGGCTGCCTGGATACGACCTTCATCGATGATTGTCCTTATTTCCGAGCGGCAGGAGCCGCAGTTCGTGCCGGCGCGCAACCGCTCGCCGATGTCGTCGAGGGTCGCGCAGCCAGCCGCCACGGCGGCGGCGAGTTGGTTGACGCCGACATTGAAGCAGGAACAGACGATGCGCCCGGCGGCGGGCACGGGGACCGGCGAGCGGCCGGACAGCAGGGCCAACCGGTCCGCCGGACCAAGCGCTTGACGGGAGGCGAGCAGGTGCACCAGCCAGTCGCGCGCGGGCAGTTGCCCGGGCAGCGCGACGAGCAGCGCCTCGGCCATGGCGCCGTCCTCGTCGATTGCCGCCGCGCGGTAGCTGAGGCCCCGGCGGTCCGTATATTCGAGCAACTGATCGCGCCGGAAGACATCGAGGAACCTGCGCGTGAGGAGCATGCCCTGGTCGGGCGTCTCGGTGCCGCAGAACGCATAGACCCAGCCGCCACCGACGGCGCGGCGGCTCCAATGGACAAAGCCGGTCGGCCTGAGATCTCGCCTCGTGACGAGGACGCCTTCCCAGGCCATCACCTCGCGCGTGATGCTGACCGGGACATGCTTCAGCTCGGGCTGCCCGGAGAACGGATCCGTGATGGGCGTGGCAAGCGTGCCGGCCCCGGCATTGGCGGCGTAGCCGCCGCTCCAGTGCATCGCCAGGAAGGCATGGCCGGGACGCTGCGCATCGGTGAGGCGCAGCTTCGCCCGCGCGAAGCCGTAGCGGGTTGCGACGCGCACCAGATCGCCATCGGCGAGCTTGCCCGCCGCATCGGCCGGGTTGAGCTCGATCATCGGCTCCGGCGCATTGGACGCCAGACGCGGCACGCGCCCGGTGCGGGTCATCGTATGCCATTGGTCGCGCAGCCGTCCGGTGTTGAGGGCAATCGGGAAGGTCGCATCGACCGTCAGAGCCGTGCCCTCCTGGCGCACCGGCACGAAGCGCGCGCGGCCGTCGGGCGTTGGAAAGCGGCCATCGCCGAGGAGGCGCGCCGGGGCTCCTCCCCGCTTCCGTGCCGGCCAGTGGCGCGGGGCGAAACAGTCGTAGCCATCCCGGTCGAGCCCGGCCAGGGCGCCGATGTCGAACAGCCGCCGGCCGCCATTCTCGAAGCCGGAAAGTGCCGCATGCTCACGAAAGATCGCCGCCGGCCCGTCGAAGGCGAACCCTTCGGCAAATCCCATGCGGTGCGCAACGTCACAGATGATGCGCCAGTCGGGTCGGGCCTCGCCTGGATGCGGAAGGAATGCCTGCTGCCGCGAAAGGCGGCGCTCCGAATTGGTCACCATCCCGTCCTTCTCGCCCCACGCGGCGGCCGGCAGCAGCACGTCGGCATAGCGGGTCGTGTCGGTACGGGTCACGTCGCTCACCACCACGAAGTCGCAAGCCTTCAGGGCTGACCGCACCCGGCCCGCATCCGGCATGCTGACGGCCGGATTTGTCCCCATGATCCAGAGAGCTTTGATCCGCCCGTCGGCTGCCGCCCGGAACATGTCGACCGCCTTCAGGCCGGGGCGTCGTGCGATGCCGGGTGCATCCCAGAAGCGCGCGACGCGATCGATATCCTCCGATGTCTCGAAGTTCATATGGGCGGCGAGTTGGTTGGCGAGCCCGCCGACCTCGCGTCCGCCCATGGCATTGGGCTGGCCCGTCACGGAGAACGGTCCGCTCCCCGGCTTTCCGAGGCGGCCGGTGGCGAGATGGCAGTTGATGATGGCGTTGACCTTGTCGGTGCCGTGCGCGGACTGGTTGACGCCCTGGCTGTAGACGGTCACCACCCGTTCCGTGGCGGCAAAGAGCTCGAAGAAGAGCCTGACGTCGGCGGGCTTGAGCCCGCAACCTTCCGCGACATGCTCGGCCGACGGCGCATCGGCCATGGCAATGGCGACCGCGGTCTCGAAACCCGAGGTGCTGAAGGCAATGAAGGCTTCGTCGAGGGCGCTCGTCCGTGCGAGATGCGCGAGAAGCCCATTGAACAGGAGGACGTCCGAGCCGGGGTCGATCGCGAGGTGCAGATCGCATTCGCCCGCAGTCGCGGTGCGGCGCGGGTCGATGACGACGATCCTCGTGCCGCGCTCTTTCCTTGCCGCCAGGAGGCGCTGATAAAGGACCGGATGGCACCAGGCCGTGTTTGAGCCGGTGAGAACGACGAGGTCGGCCTCTTCGAGATCCTCATAGGTGCCGGGCACGATGTCCTCGCCGAAGGCGCGGCGATGGCCGGCCACCGACGATGCCATGCACAGGCGCGAATTGGTGTCGATATTGGCCGAGCCGATGAAGCCTTTCATCAGCTTGTTCGCGACGTAATAGTCCTCGGTCAGCAATTGCCCGGAAACGTAGAAGCCGACGGAATCCGGACCATGCTCCCCGATAGCCTTCGAAAACCGATGCGCGACAAGGTCGAGCGCGGCCTCCCATGACGCGCGCTTGCCGCCGATCTCGGGGTGAAGCAATCGTCCTTCCAGCCCCAGCGTTTCGCCGAGCGCCGAGCCCTTGGAACAGAGCCTGCCGAAATTCGCGGGATGATCGGGGTCGCCACGGACGGCAACGCTGCCGTTGACGGCAACCGTGGCCAGCACGCCGCATCCCACCCCGCAATAGGGACAGGTCGTCCTCACCTCCGCGGCCGCCGAAGAGCTCATCGCCTTCACTCCGCCGCTTCGAGCCGAGCGACGAGCGCGATTGCGATCCGGCCATCCTCGACCCTGACCGGTATCAGGCCGACGGAGCCCTCGTCGGTTCCCTCGGCCTGGCCGGTCTCCAGCGAGATCACCCAGTTGTGCAGGGGGCAGGTCACGGATGCGCCGTGGACGATGCCCTGGCTGAGAGGGCCGCCCTTGTGGGGGCAATGATCCTCGATCGCGAAGATCCGGTCGTCCGCCGTGCGGAAGACGCCGATCCGGCCTTGGGGCGTCGCCACGCAGCGTGCTCCGCGCCGAGGTATTTCGTCGATCGTTCCGATGGTGAACCAGGTCATCGCCTCACTCCGCCGCCTGTTGAAAGGGGACCGCCGCGAGCGGCCGGAATTCATGGCCGTCCTTGCCCGACACGCGCTCCGACCATGGGTCGACCTGGGCGAATTTCTGGCTGACGACGAAGCGGTCGAAGAAAGCCCTGCGGCGCGGCAGGTCGGTCAGGATCTGCCGCCTGATCTCATCAATGCCGACGCGTTTGGCCCATTTGTAGATGCGCTCGAGATAACGCCCCTGCTCGCGATACATCTGGACGAGCGCGGCGATCACCTCGAGGGCCTCCTCCTCCGTTTTCACCAGGCCGAGGACTTCCGTGCCCTTGATGTCGAGACCCGCCGCGCCGGCGAAATGGATCTCGTAGCCGGAATCGACGCAGATCACGCCGACATCCTTGCAGGTCGCCTCCGCGCAGTTCCGCGGACATCCGGACACGGCCATCTTGACCTTGGCCGGCGTCCACGAACCCCACATGAACTTCTCGATACGAATACCGAGACCGGTGGAGTCCTGCGTGCCGAAACGGCACCATTCGGACCCGACGCAGGTCTTCACCGTGCGCAGCCCCTTGGCATAGGCGTGGCCTGAGACGAAGCCGGCATTGCCGAGATCCGCCCATACCGCCGGCAGGTCCTCCTTCCTGATGCCCAGCATGTCGATGCGCTGGCCGCCGGTGACTTTGACGGCAGGGATGCTGAACTTGTCCACCACGTCGGCGATGGCGCGCAGCTCCTTGGCGGAAGTGACGCCGCCCCACATGCGCGGCACGACCGAATAGGTGCCGTCCTTCTGGATGTTGGCGTGGACGCGCTCGTTGACGAAGCGCGACTGGTAGTCGTCCGCATATTCTCCCGGCCAGTCGGCGACGAGATAGTAATTGAGCGCCGGCCGGCATTTGGCGCAGCCGCAGGAGGTCTTCCACTCCAGCTCTTGCATGACCGCCGGTATGGTCTTCAGGCCTTTCGCCTTGATCAGCCGGCGCACATCGTCATGGCCGAGCGTGGTGCAGGAGCACATGGGCTGGACGGCGGCGGGATTGTAGCTGCCGCCGAGGGTCAGCTTTAGCAGCTGCTCGACCAGGCCCGTGCAGGTTCCGCAGGACGCCGATGCCTTTGTGTGGGCGCGGACATCGTCCAGTCCCGTCAGGCCCTTGGCGACGATCGCCCCTGTAATCGTTCCCTTGCAGACGCCGTTGCAGCCGCAGATCTCCGCATCATCCGTCAGTGCCGCAACGGCCGCCAGAGGGTCCGCGAGGGTTCCTCCCTGGAAGGCCTGGCCGAAGATCAGCGTGTCGCGCATGTCGGAGATGTCGACAGCTTTCTTCTTCAACTCGTTGAACCATGCGCCGTCGCCAGTTTCACCGAACAGGACTGTGCCGATGATCTTGTTGTCCCTGAGGATCACGCGCTTGTAGATGCCGGCCGAGGCGTCGCGCAGGATGATTTCCTCGCGGTCGTCGCCATCGGCGAAGTCGCCGATGGAATAGAGCTCGATGCCGGTCACCTTGAGCTTGGTCGGCGTGTCGGAATGGACGAAGCGCCTGTCCTCGCCGCCCGAAAGCCTTGCCGCGGCCACCCGCGCCATCTCGTAGAGCGGCGCAACGAGACCGTAGACATGGCCGCCAACTTCCGCGCATTCGCCGAGCGCGAGGATATTGGGATCCGAGGTTCGCATGAGGTCGTCGGTGACGACACCACGATTGACGTCGAGACCTGCATTCCTGGCGAGGTCGACATTCGGCCGGATGCCGACCGCCATGACGACCAGCGTCGCTGGCACGATTGTGCCGTCGGCGAGTTCGATGCCTTCGACCTTGCCCTTGCCGACGATCGCCTTGGTGTTGGCCTTGGCCATGACCTTGATGCCGCGCGCTTCGACCGCCTTCTGCAGCAGGTAGCCGGCGGCGGGGTCGAGCTGGCGCTCCATCAACGTCGGCATGACATGCAGCACGGTCACGTCCATGCCGCGCTCCTTCAGGCCCGCTGCCGCCTCCAGGCCGAGCAGCCCGCCGCCGATGACCACGGCTTTTGCGCGCGACTGGGCGGCAAGCAGCATGGCGTTGACGTCGTCAAGGTCGCGATAGGTGAGGACGCCGGGAAGGTCGGCGCCGGGCACAGGGATGATGAACGGCACCGATCCGGTGGCGATGACGAGCTTGTCGTAGGGCTCCGTCACGCCCTTGTCGGACGTCACGGTCCGGGCTTCACGGTCGATGGCGACGATCCTGTGGCCCTTGTAGAGCGTGATGCCGTTCTTGATGTACCAGCCGTCGCCGTGGATGACGATCTCTTCGAATTCCTTCTCGCCCGAGAGCACCGGCGACAGCATGATGCGGTCATAATTCACGCGTGGCTCGGCGTTGAAGATCGTGATCCGGTAGCGGTCCGGCGCGGCTTCGAGCAGATGCTCCAGCATCCTGCCCGGGGCCATGCCATTACCGATGATGACAAGTCTTTCGGTCATGATCGTTCTCCTATTCCGCGGCGGGAACGAGGACGGGCGGGGGCGCCTGGCGCGTCATCCTGCGGACGGTGAAATGCATCCAGGCGAAGCACACAGCCACGGTCACGAAGAGCAGCATGAAGCAGCTCGACCAGATGCCGGTGAGGTCGTTGAGCACGCCGAAGGCGATCGGCAGGAGAAAGCCGCCCAGGCCGCCGATCATGCCGACGAGGCCGCCGACCGCGCCGACATTGCCGGGGTAGTAGACCGGAATGTGTTTGTAGACCGCGGCCTTGCCGAGGCTCATGAAGAAGCCGAGCACGGAGGCGAGCGCAATGAAAGCCACCGGCCCGATCTGGAAATGGAAGTCGATCGGCCCATCGATGCCACGCACCGTATAGTCGGCAGCGGGAAGGGACAGCACGGCGGTCGCGACGGCCGACACGGCGAAGGTCCAGTAGAGCACGGTGCGCGCGCCGATGCGGTCCGAGAGAACGCCGCCATAGGCACGGAAGATCGAGGCCGGGATCGAATAGGCCGCGCCGATCATGCCGGCGGTCGCGATGTCGAAGCCGTAGACGCCGATCAGGTAGCGCGGCAGCCACAGCGACAGCGCCACGAAGGCACCGAAGGCGAAGAAGTAGTAGAGGGCGAAACGCCAGACGCGGATATCCCTGAGCGGCTCGAATTCGGCGAGGAAGCTGCGTGGCTGCTCGGCACCGGACACGCGCCGGCGGCGGATCACCGGATCGTCCTCGGTCGTGAACCAGAACAGGACGGCCATCACGGCCAGCGCGGCGGCCCAGACCAGCGCGACGCTCTGCCAACCCCAGGCGAGCAGGACGAAGGGCGCCACAAACTTGGTGACCGCGGCGCCGACATTGCCCACCCCGAAGATGCCGAGCGCGGTGCCCTGCTTGCCCGCGGGGTAGAAGCGCGAGACATAGGCCACGCCCACAGCGAAGGAGCCGCCGGCCAGCCCGACGCCGAGCGCGGCGATCAGCATCTGGGTGTAGCTATGGGCGAAGGCGAGCAGGAAGGTGGCGAGCGCCGCCGCCAGCATGGTGGTCGTGTAGACGAGACGCCCTCCGAGGCGGTCGGTCCAGATGCCAAGCAGGATGCGCACCAGCGAGCCGGTCAGGATCGGCATGCCGATCAGCAGGCCGAATTGAGTCTCCGTCAGGCCAAGCTCGGTTTTGATCGTCACACCGATGATCGAGAAGATCGTCCACACGGCGAAACACACGGTGAAGGCTATCGTCGACATCGAGAGCGCCCGTGTCGCCGACGCGTCCGGACTCGGAACGATCGGGCTCGGGGCGGTTGGAAGGGGCTCGCTCATTTCTGGCTCCATGATCGGCTGGGAGGACGCCGTTCCGTTGCTGAAAACAAAAAAGCTGCCGGCCAAGCCCTCCGCGTCCGTACATCCGGGATCGCGACTGACCTGATCGGCAGCTTTGCCTTGTGCGCCCGCCTTTGGACGCAAGTCTTTGGCCCGGCATCGGGCCCTATGAACTACAATGCAGGAACCGTGCCAGTTTTGGCGCGGCCGGATTTTTCAAGGAGAATCAATCCGAGTCGCGGATCCGAGCACACCGCCATCTCGGCCTTGTCGAAGATGAAGGCGCGCCATGCACAATCTGTGTGCACTGCAAAAGGACGACTAGAGATTGGGCAGAGGCTTTCGCTGGCTTTCGATGTAGGATCCGACCTTCTCTGGATCGAAAACCGCTCCGTCGAAAAAGCCGTCCGGGCCGAGCACCAGGCTTGCGCCGGCCGAGCCGACCGGCGTCGGGACGGTCAGGGCGCCCTCGACCTTGGCATTCGCGCCGGGCAGCGCTACGCCGAGCTCGCGCAAGGCCGCGCGATAAAGGTCCGGGCGATAGGTCTCTCGCGCCGTCGCCTCGTTCCCTGTAGTCGCCTCGACCTGGCCCCAGCGGACCATCTGGCTGTAGAACCACAGCGCGTGGCTCTTCCAGGGGAAAGTGGCTGCCTTTGCATGGGGAACAAAGAAATCCGCCACGGCGACCTCATCGCCGTCTCCCGTCGCGACGAGACCGCGCAACGCCGGCAGCAGCCAATCGGCAGGGCAATCGAGATAGGCGCGGCCGGCCAGCAAGCTGGCCAGAACCTGGTGGTTGGTGTGGTCGCCGCACCATAGGGACGAGCGGTAGAGCGCGCGCAGCAGCGCCGCGAGTGCCGCCGGATTGGCTTCGGCCCAGTCGGCGGCGGCGCCCAGCACCTTCTCCGGACTGGATTTCCAGATCGCGGCCTTGACGGTGGCGATGCGCCCCGTCCCCTTCGCCACCGCCGCCGTGTTCCAGGGTTCGCCGACGCAATAGCCGTCGATGTGACGCGAGCCCAACGCATCCGCCATCAGCGGCGGCGGTACGATGACGATTTCGATGTTCTTGTCGGGGTCGATGCCGCAGGCCGAAAGCCAGTAACGCAGCTCGTAATTGTGCCCGGAATGGGGATGGACGACGGCGAAGCGCAGCGGACCGGCGCCCGTCTCGGCGCGCCGCCTGATCGTTTCGCGCAACGCCGCGCCTGTCGACGCGGGGTCGAACTCGCCGGCCGCCCCGTATTCGCGCATGGTCCTCCAAAGCTCGAGCGAGACGGTCACCGCATTGCCGCCCAGACCCAGGGCCATGGGCGCGATCGTACGGGCCGCAAGCGGGCTCAGCCCGAGATTGAAGGCGATCGGCATCGGCGCCAGCACATGGGCGACATCGAAATGGCCGACGGCCAGGCGGTCGCGTATGCTCGCCCAGGAATTCTCCCGTACCAGTACGAGATCGACACCTTCTTCCTCGGCAAAGCCTTTCTCCCGCGCCGCGACGAGCAACGCGCTGTCGAGAAGCGGCAGGAACCCGGCCGTGATGCGATGCGGCTCGCTCATTGCTTGTCTCCGGCGTCCAGCAGCCCGGCTGCGGTGATGAGGCTCTGGGCGATTTCGCTGATCTTGCGGTTCTGGCTCATGGCGGTCTTGCGCAGGAGCGCGTAGGCCGCCTCCTCCGAAAGCCCGCGCGAGCGCATCAATATGCCCTTGGCCCGATCCACCAGCTTACGGTTCTCCAGCTCGCCGCGTGCCTCCTCGAGCTCGCGCGCCATGCGCGAAAACGCGTTGAAACGGCTGATCGCCATTTCGAGGATCGGCCTCACGCGCTCCTTGCGCAGGCCATCGACGACATAGGCCGACACGCCGGCTTCGACCGCTGCCTCGATCGAAGCGGTATCCGACCTGTCGACGAACATCGCGATCGGCCGCTTCACCACGCGCGAGAGCTGGAACATGTTCTCCAGCATGTCGCGGTTGGGATTCTCGAGATCGATGACGATGACGTCCGGCTCGACTTCGGCGATACGCCTCGCGATGCCCGTGACGTCGTGGACGGTCGTGACCCGGTCGTAGCCGGCCTCGCGCAAGCCGTCCTCGATGACGCTCGCGCGGATGCGATTTTCGTCGATGACAAGGATTCGAAGCGGGCCGGCAGTCATCCCGGTATTTTGCCGCGCCCGGCCGATTGTGCAATGCGAAAAAGGCGGGACTGCCGAGTTGGGCGGCGGCGACTGTCACATCCCCCTCTCCCTCCCCGGCACCTCCCCCACAAAGGCTACGATGTTCTCACGTGTTGGGTGGACCTTTGGAGGGTGAAATATATCGCGCAATGCCTGGAAAGCTCGAAGAGCGGGATGGTTGCTGATTCCGGTTCGGCCACTTCGTTCTGCATCGTTGGGTGAGTTGCCGACACCTAACGGAGTGGATCCTCGGATCAGCTCGCCCGCTGGCGCGGGCTCCCGTCCGAGGATGACGACTGCGTTGAGGCCCTGCCCGAAATCGCCAACGTCGGCGAGTGGCATCACCCTCTCCACTCGTCATCCTCGGGCCGGCGCCGAGCGAAGCGATGGCGACGTGACCCCGTCCACGGGCTTGCCCGTGGACTCGATCCATTCCGTTACCTGTCGGCAATCCACCCACAGTGCAGAACGAAGTGGCGAACGGCAGTGACAGCAGCCCCAATCGACCAGCGGATCTGTGCTCGCTAGATGGAGGGAAATTGGCTCACTCCCCGCACCGAGTCGCATCATCACCGGTGATACAACGAAGGCCGTGCCATCCCGGCACGCTTGCCGCTCGGAGGCGCAAAGATCGAGATGGCCTTGGGGTGGACCTTGAAATGGGCGGGCGTGGCAGTGACGATCTCGCCGTCGGTGTTGACCGGCATGGGTTTCTTCGTCTCGATGTCGAACTCGACGCATTTGGCGGTGCGGACCTCGCGCCAGGCGCCGTGGGTTCCGGATCGGAACGAGCGCAGCATCAGCGCCAGCTTCCACAGGTTCTTCATCTCGAGGCTGTAGAGGTCGAGACGCCCGTCGTCGATCTCCGCATTCTCCTCCACCACATTGCCGCCGCCATAGTGCCGCCCGTTGCCGACCGCAATCTGGTAGGTCTCCACGTCGATCGTTCGGCCCTTCTCGGTTATCTTCGCGCGGAATCGCGACGCTCGGGTCAGGATCTTCATGGCAGCCAACGCATAGCCGAGCCTTCCAAAACGCCTCTTCAGAACCGGGTCGAGACTCTGCGCAAGCTCGCTGCTCAGCCCGATGCTCGCGACATTGAAGAAGGCATGCCCATTGACCGTGCCGACATCGACAGGGCGCGTTTCGCCGCGCGCGATGACGTCGGCCGCTCCCATCAGATCCGTCGGTATGTCGAGCGTTCGGGCAAGGTCGTTGGCCGTTCCCATCGGAATGATGCCCAGCGGCAGACCGCTTTCCATGGCGGCGAGCGCCGCCGAGGATACCGAGCCGTCGCCGCCGCAGACAATGACGAGATCGGCCATGTGCCGCAGGCGAACAATGTCACGGGCGATCTCGGGCAATGCATCGAAGGTTTCGACGGTGACGCCGATGCCGCCGCTTTCCAGACGCTGAAGCAGCGGTGTGATCGACTCCTGGCCGCGCCGCGCTTTGGGATTGCGCAGCAACAGGGCGCGCTTCGAGGGCAACTGGCTCATGAGGCTGACGGATCCTTGGCAGGCAGGTGGGGAACCCGCATGCCGATTTCAACCGCAGCTTACAGCAAAGTGCGCAGCGGTATTGGGACAACTACATGCGCAAAAGCAAATACCTGAAGCGTGTCGCCGAATCCGATCATCGGCAACACGCGTTAGCCAGTCCGATAGCGGGGCACCAGCATCAACCTGCGCTCGTCATGACTGGCCGGACCGGCTCGAACAAGGCGTCGATGAAGGGTCGGTATTGGTCAGCGACGATGGCGGCCGCCAAGAGAAGCGCCACGCCAAGCGCCAGTTTGTAGCGGGCTCTGTAACGGTGACGAAGCGCAATTTGCTCTTCGAGCGCCGACATCTCGGCCCTGAGCGTCTCGGCAATCGACCGGGAAAGACCGACCGCGACATGGGCTTCGAGAAGGTCGAAGGACCCTTTCATCGCGTCGAACTTGGTGTTCAGTTCGGCGAAGCCTTTGGTGATATCGATGCCGCGGTACGCGCGGTTTGTCATGTCCGCCCTTACGTCCGTGACGCGGGCAGATCCGGGGTCCGACCGCACGGGCTCGCCCCCGGAGCCTTCGGCCGATCGTGCGGAGAGAACCATTGGCACCGATTCCTGGGCGGAATCTAGCGCCGCCGGAGCGCGTCCGAGCCGAACCGGCCGGGGATCAGGCCGCCGCCCGGCTGTTGGCGTCGCGTCGTCCCATTCGGCCGGGCGAAAGAAGGGCACTGCGGCGCGAAGATCGCCGGACAGATCGCGATTGGTCTCCTCGAGCATCTCTCAGCTTTCCCTCATCGCGTGCTGGATTTGGTCGGCGATCGGCTTCACCAGATAGGATAGGATCGACCTCGTGCCGGTCGAGACGAAGACCTCGACAGGCATGCCGGGGCGCAGGTTCTCGGCGCCCACCTTTTCGATGTCCTCCTCGTCGATCCTGAGGCGCGCAACGTAGTAGCTCATTCCCGTGTGCTGGTCCGTGGTCAGGTCGGCAGCGACGTCCATCACGTCGGCATAGAGCTCCGGAGTGGTCCTGCGATCGAGGCCGGTCAGGCGGAGGCGGGCTTCCTGGCTGGGCGCGACCTGGTCAACGTCGTTCGGGGCGATCTTGGCCTCGACGATCAGTTCGTCGTCGGCCGGGATGATGCTGACCAGCCTGTCGCCAGGCGCGACGATGCCACCGATCGTGTGCAGCTCGAGCTGGTGGAGGTAGCCGCCGATCGGAGCACGGATCTCGAGCCTTTGCAGGCGATCCATCGCGGCGACCCGCTCCTCCCTGAGCTTGGCGATCTCGGTCTGTTTCTGGTCGAGCTCGACCAACACGGATTCGTAGAACTGCTCATCGACCTGCGCGAGCTGGAGCTTCGCCTGGCTGATCGCCTGGCGAGCCTCCGCGATCTCGGCAGCCAGCGACGCCATGTTGCCGAGCAAGGATGCGTTCTCGCGCCGAATGGAAATGAGTTGCGAATCCACGAGCAGGTTCTGCTTATGCAGGAACGTTGCGTCCTCGAGCTGCTCCCTGAGAAGCTCGACATTGTCGGCGACGGCGGCCCGCTCGGCCTCGAGCGCGGCGGCCTTTTCCTGGAATTGGCCGACCTGCTCGGTCAGCTGGGCTTTCTGGCCGTCGCGGGTAGCTCGGCGGGAGACATAGAGCTCTTCCTGGCCCTTCATGACAAGCTTGGCCCTGGGGTCGGGCGAGTCCGTCAATTCCTGCGGGAACTGAATGGGGACCGCGCCCCCAGCCTGTTCGGCAAGCAGGCGGGCCTCCTGCGCCAGGAGCTGTTCGAGCTGGGTGTCGACGATGCCGAGGCTTGCCTTGGCCACCGTGTCGTCGAGACGAAACAGCAGCTGTCCGGACTCGACCTTCTGGCCTTCCCTGACCAGGATCTCGCCGACAATGCCGCCGTCGCGGTGCTGGACATGCTTGGTGCGCCCCTGCACGATCACCATGCCGGAGCCCAGCACGGCGCCGCCGATTTCGGCATAGGCAGCCGCCGCCCCGATGCCGCCTACGAGCGCGACACAAATCGCCAGCGCCGAGACGATCTGCCGGGATGCCGACCTCGTGACCTTCCGCTCGATATCCTCATACCGCATGGCGAACCACCTCTTTCTCGCCCGGAACGGGCAGGACGCTGACATTTCCCAGCACGCTGTCGCGATGTCCGAACTGAGCCTGTTTGCCGTTCTGGATCACAAGCACATGGTTGACAGCGGCAAGGGCGCTGGTGCGGTGCGCGATCACGATGACGATGCTGCCGCGCCGACGCATCTCAAGCATCGCCTCGGTGAGCGCCCGCTCTCCTTCCTGGTCGAGGTTCGAGTTCGGCTCGTCGAGGACGATCAGGAACGGATTGCCGTAGACCGCGCGGGCCAGTCCGATGCGCTGGCGCTGTCCGGCGGACAGGCGCATGCCGCCTTCGCCGACCATGCTGTTGTACCCCTCGGGCAGGCCGGCGATCATCTTATGGATTCCGGCGAGCTTCGCGGAGGCGATGATGTCGACAAGCTTCGGATCGGCGCTGAAGCGGCATATGTTCTCGGCAACGGTGCCGTCGAAAAGTTCCACGTCCTGGGGCAGATAGCCGATGAACCGGCCGCGGTCGCCGTCCACCCACTGGTCGAGCGTGGAGCCGTCGAGCCGGACCGAGCCGCTGACCACGGGCCACACGCCGACCAGCGCGCGAGCGAGGCTGGTCTTGCCGGAACCAGAATGACCGATGACGCCGAGCCCGTCGCCAGCCTTCAGCGCAAAGCTCGCGCCCTGAAGCAGCACAACCGGCTCGCCCGGAGCCGTAGTCGCGAGTTGGTCGACGCGAAGCTCTTCGGATGGCAGCGGGAGGCCGGGTGCGCCATTGTCCTTGGGCACCTGGCGCAGCGTCTCGGAAAGCCGGCTGGAGGCCTGCCGCGCGGCGACGAAGGAGGGCCATTGCGAGACGGCCTGTTCGATCGGCGCGAGCGCGCGCGCCATGATGATCGAGGAGGCGATCATCACACCGGGCGAAATCTCCTGATAAATGGCGAGATAGGCACCGAGCCCGAGCATCGCGGACTGGAGAATGAGACGCAGGGTCTTGATGATAGTCGAATAGAAATTGCTCCTGTCGGCGGAGACCTGCTGCGCCTCGCAATGCGCGGCGACCCTCTCAACGAATTGTTCCTGGATGCGCCCGAGCATGCCCATGGAGGTCACGACCTCGGCGTTGCGGCGCGTCGATTCCATCAGCCTGGATTGCGCACCGCTGGCGCGGTTTAGTTCGCGCGCCGGCTCGCGGGAGGACATTTCGTTGGCCAGCACTAGAAGGAAGATCAACACGCCGCCGCCGAGCGACAGCATCCCGAGCGTCGAATGGAACAGGAACAGGATCACGAAATAGAGCGGCATGAAAGGCAGATCGAAGATCGCCGCCGGCCCTTGCGAGCCGAGGAATCGCCTGATCGCGTCCACGTCGCGCCCTGGCTGAAGCGCTGCGGCCTTCTGTCCGGCCACGATCGGCAGGATGGCGTGAGCGCGCAGCGCAGGATCGGAGAGCCTCGTATAGACCTTCATGCTCACGCGTGTAAGCGCACGCGAGCGCAGGAGGTCGAGAGCCCAGCTGAAGACGTAAAGCGCAAGCGCCAAACAGGCAAGGACCACCAGCGTCGGCACGCTGTTGCTGGCGAGCACACGGTCATAAACCTGCAGCATGAAGATTGGGCCGGTCAGCATCAGAAGATTGATGACCGCACTGATGAGAAAAACGCCGGTGAAGGCGGAGCGGCATGCCTGGAGCACGCCTTTCACCGCCGAACTGTTGTTACGCAAGAACATTGACCTACCCCCCGCATTTAGATTGCGTTGGCCTCGCAGCCATCGAGAGATCCCGGAAGGACTGCCTCCCGGGCCGATATGGTCGAACTCCCCACCGCCTCGCCACCGCTGGGTATATTCCTATGGCCACGACCCACGACGTAGGGCGGCCGGCCGCGCAGTAACGGAATGGATCTCCGGATCACCTCGCTTCGCTCGGGTCCGGGGATGACGACGGCGTTGAGGAACGACGCCAATCGCCAGCGTTTGCGATTGGCATCGACATAGGAGCTTCGTCATCCACGGGCCTGAGCCCGTAGGGCGAGGTGACCCGTGGATCCATTCCGTTCCCTGGCGGCCGGCCGCCCTACGGTCGCGGGCAATGCTGTAGCGATCAAACATCCCGACGCCTGGTATTAAGCCATCAGATCGTAGCCATGGATCGGATCATGAGGCAGAGGCGGCGTGCCGTTCTCGGGCCCCTCGTGACCGAAATGCGAGGGAGCGAAATCGAGCCAGTCGAAGGCTTGCTCCTGCATCGCGAGGAAGGTCGGCACCTGCCCATCCGTCTCGGGCACCGCCGAGGCCGCGGCGGCGGAAGCGGCGGGCTCGAGCCTGAAGGATTCCAGATCCTGCGAACCGCCATTGAAGGTCAGCCGCACGACCGTGGTGCCGGCAGCCAGGTCGACGAACGCATCCTGCGTGTCCTGAAAGTTAGTCCAGGTCCCGGTGCGCGGCGTGGCGATCGTCACCGTCTCGACATTGCCGCCATTCGTGAAGGTGGCCGTGACGGAACGGTTGGGACCGCCGGCTTCCCCGAGCGCCATCGACAGGTTGAGGACATACGGTCCCGCCTCGGCGACGTTGATGGTGTATTCCATCCATTCGCCATTGCCGATCCATCCGACATTGCCGCCGGCCGTGACCTCGACGGAGCTGCCGGCCCTGCCGCCATTGGTGCCGCCCTGCAGGCCCGGCGCGTCGTTGTAGGCAACGCCCTGGCCGCCATCGTCGTAGTCGACGGCATCGATCGTCAGCCCATCGTCATCCAGTACTGGCGCTGTGCCGCCGAAGGGCTGCTGTCCGCTCAGCTGGAGCGTGAAGGAGGCCAGGTCGAGAACATAGCCGTTGGCTGCGAGCGGCCCGTCGAAGGTGAGCCTCAGGGTCTGCACCCCGGCGCTCAAGGCAAGCTGGATCGACGGGCTCTGCGAGAATGCGGCGCTGTCAAAATTGCTGCCTCCCGCGTGACCGTCGGCGAGCGTCACCACGCCGAGTTGCGTCGTGCCGTTGAGCGACACCGAAATAGTGGCGCCGGTGACCGGCGTCTTGGCATTGGCCGAGAAGGTGTAGATCCCCGCTGTCGGAACGTTGATCGTATATTCGACCCATTCGCCGGGCTTGACATAGCCGATATCGTTGCCGCCGCCGACGAACTCGACATCGCGGCCCGGACGCGGCGTGGCGGCGCCGCCATCGAGGCCCGGATTGTCGTTATAGGCCACGCCCTGACCGCCCTCGTCGAAATTGGTCGCGTCGACGGTGAGCGTGCCGTTGGTGAAGCCGGGCGCGGTTCCGCCGAACGGCGTCTGGACGATCACCGGCTTCAGCGACAGCGAGCGGAAGTCCTGGCTGCCGCCGCTGAAGGTGACGCGCACGATCTGCTCGCCCTCCTCCAGGGTCACGGTGCCGGGCCGGTTGACGAAGGTCGTCCAGGTCGCCGTCTGCGGATTGGCGATCGTGCCGCTCGTGACGTAGGGGGTCGTTTCGCCTGGCCGGTAGAACGTGACCACCGCCGAGCGCCCTGCCCCGCCTCCGTTGGAGAGCAGCAGCCCGATATCGTGCACGCCCGCGTGGTCGACATCGATCGTGTATTCGAGCCATTCGCCCGGGTCGATCCAGCCCACGTCGCCGCTGCCGGTGACCTCCACGTCGCTGCCCGCGCGGCCGCCATTGGTGCCGCCCTGCAAGCCCGGCGTATCGTTGTAGGCAACACCCTGGCCGCCGGTGTCGTAGTCGTCGGCGTCGATGACCACGCCGTCGGCGTCGACCGCGAAGGGAGTGCCGCCGAAGGGCTGCTGCTGGGATTGCGGCGGGTTCGAGTTCGGATCGAAGAAGTTCACCGTGCCGTCATTGTCGGTGTCGTTCTGCAAGGCGTCGTTCACGCCGTCATCGTTGGCATCATCGGTCGACGTCAGCTCGTAGGGCTTGACGTTTTTGATGATGAACATGTGGTCGTTATAGTCGTAGTTGCCGGCGCCCGGATAATCCTGGATGCCGATATAGGTCCCCTCGATCACGTTGCCGTCGGCGTCGAGCGCCTGGAAGAAGCGGATCAGGTGCCCCTGATTGTCGCCGACCAGCTGGCCGAAGTTCGGATCGATCCTGTTCGCCTCCGGGTCCGACCAGGAAGAATAGGTTGGCCGGCCGTCGACAGAGATATAGAGGCCGAACGGGCCGTTCTGGGTGATGGTGCCACGCGCGACGGTCGCTCCGGCGCCGCTGCCCGCGACCAATTGATCCGGCAGCACGGTCTGGCCTTGCTGGTCGTCATTGGCGAACAGGTTCGTGACCGCGCTCGAATTGAGCTGGTGGTAGCCGAGACGAGCGACGTTCCCCTGGTTGAGGAAAGCGGCGATCTGGATCACCTGGATCGGCTGGCCGGTATCGAGCTTCTGCAGGTAGGGCATCAGCACTTCGTCGCCGATGGTCTCGACCACGCCGCCTCCGGCGAGCTCGCCTTGAGCCATATCGGTGCCGTAGCCGAAGGCTTCGACGATCTGCGCCACGGTCGGCTCGGAGTTGTTCTCCGAGAACTCCTGCGCGAGACCGGCGAGCTGGATCACCTTCGCGCCTTCGGCATAGTCGTCCGAATTGATGGTGAGCGTGGAAGTATGGAGGTCGGCACCGGCCGCCGTGCCCGAATGCGTGCCGATGTAGCGCACCGTGATCTGCGCGCTGCCGCCGGCCGCGATCATCGTCGGGATGGTGCCGACGATCTCGAAGTTCGCAGTGTCGCCGAGAACGATCGAGCTGATGTTGAGCGGGGCGAAACCGTCATTGGCGATGGTCAGGACGGCTTCATTGCGGAAGCTCTGCTGCGCATTGGCGGGATTGTCGATGTTGGTGAACACCAGACGCTCGTCCGCCGCCGCATCGTCGAGACCGGCGATGCGAAGGTCCTGGCCGAAGCCGACCGGCTCGACACCTTCTATGACGAAGATATTGTCGTTGTAGTCATAATTGATGCCGGTGTAGTCCATGATCCCCAGGAAGACGTTGGGGATCACGTTCCCGTCTTGGTCGAGCGCCTGGAAAATCTTGACCGTGTGACCCTGCTGGGCGCCGGGCACGATCACGCCGCCCGTCGGGTTGAGGCGAGGATCGCTCGACAGCCCGGCGACCGTGAAGCCGAAAGCGTCGTTTCCTGCCCACCCGTCCGGCACGTCCGCGCGGGTGAAGGTGCGCGTCGAGAAGGTGCTGTCATTGCCGCTGTTGGGCAGCAGTCGCTGATTGTCCGTCCCCTCGTGGTTCCAGAAGGTGACCCCCTGGCCCTTGTTGCCGGGGTTGTGGATGCCCATCGTGGCGCCGCCGGTGCCATGGAAGGCCGCGAGCTGAGTCATCTTGGCGCTGGTGTGGCCATCGGCGATGCGCCAGTAGGGCGACAGCACTTCAGTCGGGTCGGTCTTGGCAAATACGTCGTTGGTGCTAAGCGCCGAGTTCTCGCCGCCACCGCGCGTCGTCAGGTTCTCGATGACATTGCCGAAGCCGAAGATGCGCCAGATCTCGTTGACGTTCGGCTCATGGCCGCCCTCGTCGCGCGACTGCCAGAAGCCGGCGAGGTCGACGGTCGTGACCGGATTTTCCGCATCGTTGGTGACGAGCGTCAGTTCTCCGGTGAACACGGTCGAGGTCGCGTCGACATTGGAGGTCGGCGGCGTGTATGCGGCGCGGTTGAACAGCACGGTCACGTCGATCGACTGGCCCGGCGCCAGCGTCAGCCCGTCGAAGATCGCCGGATTGGCGAGCACGAAGGGACCGCTGAGCTCGGCCTCGGTGAAGGTGAGCGGCTCGGTGCCGGTATTGCTGATCCGTACGGTTCCGCTGTCCTTGAAGTCCCGCGGCGGCGCATCCGGGTCGACCGCGCTCGGGTTCTCCAGGAAGCTGAAATGCAGCCGGTCGTCGAGATAGGCGGGATCGAGGCTTTGCACCGCGATGTCGGCATTCGCATTCCCCGGCGCCGGGCTCACATCGAGGTAGTCGATACCTGCGGCTCCCGGAGCGTCCGACACGATCTTGATCTGGTACTGGGTACCGGCCTCGAGCGTGAGATAGACGGACTCCTCCCCTGCCAGGCCGACACCCGGGAAATCACTCTCGTCGACCCTGACGCCGTTGAGATACCAGGTGAGACCCTGGCCATTCGCCGCGTTGGCGTTGGCCGCCGCGTCGATCTTGTAGACGCCATCGGCATCGACGGTGAAGTAGAACTCGACCGTACTGCCGTTGACGATATGCGCGGAGCCGTCCTGCGCTTCGAGCTCGATGCGGCCGCTGCCGTCGATCTCGGCGTAATCCGGCTCAAACGGCGATAGCGGCTCCTTCGTGATCCGCAGCAGATCGATGTTCGGCGCCACGCCGGCCGGAGCCGTGATCGTGATGGTGTTGACCCCAGCATTGAGTTGGAGCGTCGCCGACTGCGGGCCCCAGACGTCTTCCGCCGCAGAGCTGTTCGGCGCGAAGGGCAAGGTCTCGACCGGATTGCCGTTGATCAGAAGGGCCATCGGGCGCGCGGCCTTTGTGGAGGCGAGCGCATAGAGGATGTCGATGCCGTAGACCCCGGCTGCGGGCACCTCGACCGTCCAGGTCAGTGTCTCGTTGTCCGGGCCAAGGAAGTCGACGAAGTCGCCGGATTGGTTGCGGTCTTCGCTCACGATGGCCGGGCTGCCGGTCGACGCGGCGTTCTCGGCCTCGTAGAGGACGTATGTCACCCCATCGATCACGATCTCGCCGTCATTGGGCGTGCCGGGACCGGACTCGTTGGGCACGAGGACTTCCAGCTGATCGATGTTCGGACCAGTCGCTTCCACGGATCGCAGCGTCACCGTGTTCTGGCCGGCCACAAGCGAAGCCGGGATCTCCACGGTCGACCAGACCGTCCAGCCGTCCACGCTCGCGCCGGGCGACGTCGGCAGGAAGGACTGCACGTTGACGATCGTGCCGTTCACCTCGATCTGCAGGGGGCGGTCGGCAGTCGCGCCGTTGGAATAGCGGAAGCGAAGGATCGCCGAACCGGCACTGCCGGATGGCACGTCGAAGGTGAAGGTCAGGTAGTCGGCATTGGTGGAGCCGAAATCGGCGTAGCCGCCCGGCGTGCCGTCCGTATTGTCCGTATTGCCGTCGAGACCGACGGCGCCCGGACGCAGTCCGTTCACATAGCCGGGGCCGGTGCCGGTTTCGAGATTGCCGGCATCGCGGATCTGGATCTGCGCGGCAGAACCCGTGGGAACGGTGACCGCGGTCCCGTCGCCGGGCGTCTTGTCCTCTGCCTGGATGGTCAGCAAGGTGACGTATTCCGCCGGTTCCTCGCCCGGCGTGAAGGTCGTCGACGTTGACGCCTCGTTGAGATCGTCGTCGGTCACGCGGATCGTCGCCGTGACGGGGCCGGTCAGGTTGGACACGTCGATAGTGAACCGGTTCTGCGCATCGAGCGTGACTGTCGTCTCCGGCCCGTTGTTGAAGCGGACGCGGATAGCCGTGATGTCGTCGTCGAGGCCGTTGACCTGGAACACCGCCGCGGATGGATCCGACACGTCGAAGGCGACCAGCGCGAGATCGCCGCCCTCGTTCGCAGTGACATCCTCCGTCACTCCGCCAGGCGCAGGCGTCAGCAGGATGAGCTGGCTGGCGCCGGTTCCCCGGTTCAGCGTCATCAGATAGAGCTGGCCGGTCACCGGGTTCTGGATGATGTCGAGCGGATCGATGTAGTTGTTGATCACCGAACCGTCGGGGCGGCGCAACACATCGTCGCCGATGATGTTGCCGTTCGCGTCGACGCGGATCATGCGCACATTGTCGCCGGTCGAGAACTGGGCGAAGAGGATCGCGCCCTTCAGGTTCGACCCGAACGCATTGCCAGTATATTCGATCGCGCCGTTCGGGGACCGGTTGTAGCCGAGATTGTAGACGCCATCGAGGTCGTAATCCGGATCCGGATCCACACCGACCTGATAGCCGTCGGTTCCCGGATTGCCGTCATTGCCGCCGACGACTTCGTTCGGATCCAGCCCGGAGGTCGGGTTGCCGCCGTTCAGGATGTACTCGTCGCGCAGCACGTTCGGATGGCCGTAATAGCCGCCCTCGTCGATGTTGAAGAAATAGTCGTACTGCTTCGGCGAATTGGCGATCACCGTGTCGAGGCCGGGCTGCGTCGGATCGTTCGGCGTCTTGCCGCCCGAGGCGGTGCCGTTGGTCGGCACGTAGAGATGGCCGTTCGAATGCCAGACCAGATCGTAGGCGTTTCGAACACCGGTGGCGTAGATCTTGAGCACCGCGTCTTCGGCATACGGGTTGTAGAAGCCCGGATAGGTTCCATCCTCGTTGAAGGCCGAGGCCGGGTTCTGCGTCGTGGGCGTCGAGATCGGCTCCGTCTGCACGTTATAGCCGCCGGCCGGTGGTTTACGGGTGGGGTCGATCTCGAGGATCGCGGCGTTGAGCAGACGTTCGGGGCGATTGCCCCAGGCGCCGTCCGGCGCGCCGGCAGCCGAATTGGAGCCTTGGCTCATGTAGAGCAGATATTCGGGCTCTCCCGGCTCCCCAAAGTCAGGATTCCTGCGGAACTCCAGGCTGTTCGACAGATGGTCGGCGCCAGAACGCGGCAGACCACGTATATAGGTTTCCGCGGTTGCGTCCTCGAGCGAGCCGCCCGCCCCGAGGGTGATCTTGCTGACCCGCCCTGAGAATTCCGGCGTGTCGAAGGCCTTCTGCTCGCGAGGAATTGGAGCGTTGTCGGTGATCCAGATCGTGTTGGGATCATTGGGATCGAAGACGAAGCCGACGATGCCGCGCCGTTCGCCGCCGCCCGCGTCGAGATAGTCCAGCGCGACGGTCTCCTGCGAGTTCTTGTCGATCGTGCCGTCCGGATTGACGTTCCAGCGATGGATCTCGCCGGTGATCGTCGCGACATAGAGCTTGCCGTCGGGCCCGAACTCGATCGAGGTGTACCCCCCCGCGCCATCGGCAAAACCGTTGAGCAGGACGTCCGTCGTGAAGGCGACCTCGCGCGCGACATCCTCCGGCGCCTCGCCCGTGACGAAAGTCGTGGTGAGGTCCTGCATCTGCCGGAGCGGCGCGTCCGGATCGGTTATGGAGCCGAGATCCATGACGTCCTGGACCTTCAGCGTGTAGCTCGTGTTCTCCTTCAGCGGCTGCAATGGCCGGATCGTGAGCGAATCCGCCCCGCCGCTGATCTGGACGTCGATCTCGACCTCGATGCCGGTCAGCGTCTCGACCAGCTTGATGTTCTCGGTATGCGCGATGTTCGGTCCGCGATTGCCATCCGCCTGAACGGTGACGCCGATGACGAACATGGCGGTCGGGTCGATGCCGACGGGCAGCTCGCCATTGGGGCCGAGCGCGATCGACACCTGACCCTCGAGCGTATCGGCGACTGGCGCCACGAAGTAGGAATAGTCCTTGTCTGCGGTGCGACCGTCGCCTGGGGTCAAATCCTCGATCTTCTCGACTTCGAGATATTGGATCTCGGTGTTGGTGCCGCCGATGGAGTCGATGGTCAGCCTGCCGTCCGTGACCGTGACGATGCCGGTGACCAGCGTCGAGCGGAAGCCGCCGCCATTGGTGTTATCGGTCGGTTCGTTGGCCGGAACCCAATTGGGCATGAATTTCTGGCCTTCGACATTGATGGCATAGAGGCTGTCGAAGGCCCCGGCCGTGTCGCCGATCGAGAGGGTGACCTGATAGGTGCCGTCCTCCAGGCCGAGTTCCCAGGCCCGGGAAACGCCGCCACCAGGATATTCGAAATGGGCGTAGGTCTTCTGCAGGTCGGATGCGCCCGAAACGGTGTTCTTGTACCAGTGGGCATTGGCGGGCTGCGACGCGGCGATGGTGCCGTTGGCCGTGCCGTCGGCGACGCTCTCCTCCGTCACCCAACCGTAGCTGAAGCCGTTGCCGCGGTCGCCATATCCGGATCCCACGTCGGCGAGATAGCCTTCCGGGGTCTGGTAACCCGATGGCAATCCCTGCGTGGTCTGGGCAGCAGGCGGCTGGAAATTGATCTTGACGACCTCCTCGAAGCGGATCTGCTCGCGTGGGTCGACCGGATCGACCCCATCGCGGCTGACCGTGACGTTGTCGATGTTGGGGCCGTTGGCGATCGTATTGGTGAACGAGATTGTGTTGGTGCCGGCTGCGAGTTCGATGTCGATGGTGAACTCGCCCCACGTCGACCAGGCGACGTCCGTCGTTGCGCCGACCGGTGCGGTCGATGCGAAGGCGATCGTCTGGGTCGTGGATCCGACCGTCAGGGTCATCGGGCGGTCCGTCGTGCCGCCATTGGCGTAGCGGATCGTGAGCTGGTAGGTGCCGGCTTCGGGAGCATCGATCGTGAACGACGCCTTGTCACCGATATCGTTGCCCATATCCATGTAGCCGGTGCCTTCATAGCCCGGCCGCAGGCCGCTGGCATCGAAGGTGAGGCCCGGGCCGCTGTTGGTCGGGGTCGCCTGCGGTTCCGGATTTGCCGGCGTACGCGCCACCGTGTCGGGTGTCGCTTCGGAGTCGGTCGCGGAGAAGGTTTCGCCCTCGATCGTCACCGAGAAAGGTTCCGCTGCCCCGGCGACCGTGATGGCCATGGTCTTGCTGGCGACGTTGCCGGCGTCATCGGTCACAAAGGCGGTGACCACGTAGTCGCCAGCATTCAGCGCGGTGCCGTCGACCGTGAAATCGCCGTCGGCGTCGGGGAAGACCTCGACGCGGGTAGCCCCTCCGTCGAAGCTCAGCTCGACCTTGACGATATCGGAATCGATGCCCGCGAGCTGGAAGTTGATCGAATCCTTGGCCGCGCCCGACAGCGGACCATCCGGTCCGCTGAGGAAGAGCGGCTGCTCGTCCGCGTCGGCTGAAGTGTCGGGCACAGCGCCTCCCCCGACGATCTCCAGCGAATCCAGATTGGGGCCGGAGGTGAAGCCTGCGGGAATGGCCAGCGACAGGGTGTTGGTGCCGGCCTGCAGGACGACCGTGAAGGTCTGAATCCCCCAATTGTTGAAACCCTCGTCGGGTCCGGCAACGCTGGTGCCGGTCTCCACGAAGGGAAGCTGCTGCACCGCGCCGCCGTTAACGGAAAGGTCGAGGGGACGCGCGCCGTTGCTCGCGTAGCGGATGTTGACGGTATAGGTTCCTGCGGTCGGAACGTCGAAAGTGTAGGTGACCTTGTCGCCGACGGTATCGCCGAAGTCGACATAGCCCGAGCCAGTAAAGCCTGGGCGCAGCCCGTTGACCAGTTGCGGATTGTTTCCGGTCTCCGGATTGCTGGGATCGCGGATTGTCGTGTCGTTGGTGTTGGCGTCCGTGTCAAGGACGGTAAGTGCCCCGGTCTCGGCCTGGATCGTCAGCAGGAACGGCTCCGGCTCGCCCTCTTCCTCGATGGTGACCGTGAAGGAGACGGATTCCGAGTTCAGATCGCCGTCGGACGCTAAGACCTCGATCTCATAGGTGCCGGGCGCGACCTGATCGCCGATCTGCAGCGACGAACCCACGAGCGAGATGCCCGCAGGCAGTTGGCCGCCGCCGACCAGGGTCGCGTTGTAGGTGACGGCATCGCCGGCATCCGGGTCCGTGGCGCCGAGCGCCGCCGCGAGGTCGATCGCCTGCGAGCCGCCCTGCGTGAGCGTCACGTCTTCAATCGCCGCGCCCGGAGCGAGCACCGGCGCCTCGTTGACGTCGCCGACGACCACCTGGATGTTGGTGGTCGTGGAAAGGCCCTGCGCGTCCGTTGCGGTGACCGCGACCGTGACGGTTTCGCCGGCCTCATGGTCGAGGCTGACGCCGTCGGCGAGCCGCAACTCGTTGCCGACAATGGTGAAGCGGGAATCGGTCGTTGTGTAGACCAGGGCGGACTCGTCTCCGTCCGGATCGTTCGCCGAGAGCGTGCCGATCACGCCGGCGACGACATTCTCGTCGATCGCCGCCGGGCTGAGCGTCACGGCCGATGGCGGAAGCTCGGGAGCGGCGACCCGCGTGAAGGTCAGCTTGTCGATGCGCAGGTTCTCGCCCGCGTCGGCCTGCCCGGTGAGCAAGGCGATCGTCGTGGCATCGACGAAGACGGGCGTCGTGAAGGTGATCGTCTTGAGATTGCCGGCCTGGCCGGCATTGCCTCTCGGCTGATTGTTGTCGAAGATGCCTTCGGAGAAGCTCACATCCTCGGCAAGGAGCGTGTCGCCGATCTGGAGGGAGAAATGGGCGGTGCCGTCGGTCTCGTCATAGACGGTTATCGAGACCTCGTACCAGCCTTCGGTGAGACCGTTCTGGGCGAGGTTGGTCGAGATGACGCCCGCCTCATTGGCATCCGTGCGGATGATCTGGTTGCCGGAGGCGCCGGCGGTCGCCGCGAGATAGAAGTTGGTTGCCGAGGACAGCCCGGTGAAGTGCTCGGCCTCGATGACCGTGACATCGCCGACGCCCGCTCCCTCGATCTCGAGCTGGATCACCAGCTCGGTCCGCAGCCCCTCGGGATCCGTCGCGACGACCTTGAACGAACCCGTGCCGGCCTCCGTCGGCGTTCCGACGATCACCCCTTCGCTGTTGAGTTGCAGCCCCGCCGGCAGGCCTTCGACCGTGAGAGTGAGCGGATCGCCGTCGGGATCGGAAAAGGCGTCCTTGAACAGGTTCAGGTCTATGCCCGCGATCTCGGTGCCGATCTTGCCGAAATAGGGCTCGAAGGCGACGCCAGGATCGATGACAGGCGCTTCGTTGACGTTCTCGACCGTCAGATCGAAACTCAGGCTGGTCTGGCCGCCCTTGCCGTCATCGGCGGTGATGGTCACGACATAGGGAACGGCGCTCGGGGCCGCGTTGATCGGCCCGGCCAAGACGCCGCCCTCGACGCTCAGGCCCTCGAAACCGGCAACGGGGTTGCCGAGCGCATCCGTCACGGCGAAGCTATAGGTGAGCTCGTCGCCATTCTCATCGAGGAAGGGCAGGTCGATCTCGAGGCTGCTCCGCTCGTCGACCACGAGATCGGCTATGCCGCCGCCGACGATGTCCGGTGCGACGTTCTCCACCTCGGTGGGCGTTTCGGTAAGCTGGACATTGCTGAAGCTCGCCGAGCCTATGCCGTTGCCCGGCGTGTCGTCATCCGCGATGAAGACCAGCGAGGAAATGGTCTTGCCAGCGTGAGCGGAGAGATCGATCACGATCGTCGCCGTGGTGCCGGGAGCACCGGACACCCCGCCCCGCAGATCGACAAAGGCCGGCTGGGTCTCGGTGCCGGCGATTTGGTAGACCGACTTGTCGGCGCTCTCGAAAGGCGAATTGTCGTCGTCGAAACCGATCGCCACGATCTCGGGAAGGCTCTGGCCGATCGTGTAGGTGAACACCAGCTTGGTGTTTGCGGTGATCGTGTAGTCCTGGCCAAGTGCGGCACGTTTCCACAGATTGCCGTTCAGGTCGAGCGTGGCGCCGTCGTCGGAGATCGACGCCCCGGTGCCGACATCCTGAGGGCTGTAGGAGGTGAGCGCGGACGGGCTGAAGGCGACGTTGACCGGCCCCACCTGCTCGTCGATATCGGTGACGCCGAGCGTGACGCTATGCGTCTTGGCAAGCCCGCTCCCGTCGGTCGCGGTGATCGTGAGCGAGATGGCGGGCTCAGATTCGAAATCGAAGCGCGCGCCCTCCGCGATCACGATCTCGCCGCTGGCATTGACCGTGAAGCGGGGGTCGTCGACCGTGAAGGTCAGCGTATCGCCCGCGTCGGGGTCGATGCCCGACACGCTGCCGACCACGGTGCCTGCCGCCGCATCTTCGGCGAGAGTGAGCGTGCCGTCGACCGTGACGGAGGCCGGCGCCTCATTGACATCGGTGACTGTGACCGTGACGGTCTGCGTCACCGTCGAAGCGCCGTCCGTGACGGTCACCTCGACGGAATAAGCGTTATCGCCGCCCGTCTCGAAGTCGGGTGCCGCCTTGAAGGTGAGGATGCCCGTCGCGGGATCAATGTCGAACAGGGCATCATCGGCGCCATTGCCGCTCAGCCCGTAGGTAAGAGCCGTCCCGTCACCGTCGCTCGCCTCGAGGTCGAGCACGGTGCCGAGGCTGTTCTCGGCGAAACTCGCCGTGGCCGGGCCGGTGAAGACCGGCACGAAGAAGGACGGGGCCTCGCCGGGCTGCGTGATGGCGATGGCGTCGATATTGGGACCGGTGTTCGCGCCGGCGGGTATCGCGAGCGAAATCGTGTGCGTGCCCGCGGCGACGGTGACAGTCGTCTTCTGGATCAGCCAGTTGTTGAAGCCTTCCTGCGGGCCGGCCCCATCTGGGTCGGTGCTCGCGAAGGGAAGGTTCACGGCGCCCGCGCCGTCCAGCGAGAACGCCAGCGGCCGCGCGGTGTTCGAGGCGTAGCGGATGTGGATTTCGTAAGTTCCGGCAGGAACGGTGAAGCTTAGCGTCACCTTGTCGCCAGGCGTATCACCGAAATCCAGGTAGCCGGTGCCGGTGAACCCGGGTCGCAGATTGTTCGGCAGGTTGAGATTGCTGGCTTCTGGATTGGACGGATCGCGGACGGTCGTGTCGTTGGTATTGCTGTCGGTATCCAGAACCGTAAGCGCGCCGTCCTCCGCCTGAAGCACGATCGCGTCGAAGGGATCCGGTTCGGGCCCGGCCTCCGGCTTGGTCAGAGTGACGGAGATGGCGGAAGATTCCAGCGCGCCGTCGGTCGCGAAGACCTCGAGCTCGTACTCGCCCGCCGCCACCGACGAATCCACCAGGATGGCAGCGCCGGACACGGTGATGCCGGCGGGCAGCGCGCCGCCGCCCGCAAGGCGGATTCCGAATGTCGTCGCGTCACCGTCGGCATCGGCCTTGGTGAGAACCGACAGATCGATCGAGCCGCCTTCCGCAGATACGGTTGCGTCCTCCAGCACGCCGGCAATTGCAGGAGCATCGTTCACGGCGGCAACGTCGACCGTGATATTCGCCGTACTTGTCAGGCCGCCCGGGTCCCTGACGGTGTAGGAGATCGTGGCTTCCCCGTTGAAATGGGCGGCGGGGGTGAAGGTGATCACAGTGCCGCTGACACTGACTGTGCCTTGGCTGACGGGCACATCCGCCGATACAGTCAGCGCGTCGCCATCGACGTCGCCGATATGGTCCGCGACGTCGATGACGATTGTCGTGTCTTCATTCGCCGTCACCGCGAGAGCTTCGGCCTCTGGCGCGCTGTTGTCGGCGTCGATCAGAATGAATTCGATCTTGTCGATGTTCGGGCCGTTGGTGCCCGAGAGCTTGAAAAGGTTGGCTCCGGCATCGAGATGGACGCTGACCGAGAGCTTTTCCTTGCGCCAGCTTTCCCAGCCGGTCGGGTCCGGCACCGTCCCGGCATCGGACCCGTCGGTGGGGCGGAGGTTTGCGGGAATGTCGAGATAGTCGTCCAGATAGGCCGGCAGCGCCGCTGTCGGTGAGAAATTGAATGTTCCAAGCAGCGCGTCGTCCGACGCCAGCAGCTGAAGGTTGCGCGCCGCCGCGCCCCCGTTGGCATAGGTGATCACGATCTCATAGGTGCCCGCGGTCGCTGCGGTGACCGGTATCGTGACCTGGTTGGCCGCACTTCCCCAGTCGAGATAGGAATCCCCCTCGGCGCCCGCGCGGAACTGCTCGGATGCCGTGTTGGATGCCAGGTAGGGCAGCGTGATCGGACGATTGACGGTGACCCCGACGTTCGGCGCCGCCTCCGGCAGCAGGCTCTCCGCCTGAATGACGATGCGGCCGGGATCGGCCGGACGCACGTCGAGATAGTCGAGATTGGGGCCGCTGTAGCCGGTCGTGGTAAGCCGCACCGTGTTGACGCCTTCCTGAAGCGTGACCCTGGTCAGAGCTTCCGAATAGCTCGTGTTGGACGCGGTCGCCGGCATCTCGAACAGGCGATCCCAGAGCTGACCGTTCACCTTCAGGTTCATCGGACGGTCCACCGCCGCGCCGGAGTTGAAGGCATAGCCGAAAGCGAGATCGTAGACGCCGGCCGCGGGGACTTCGAAAGTCCATTCGATATATTCGCCCGATCCGCCGTTGAAATTGCTGCCCAGGCCGGCGAAATCGACATAGGTGTCTCCGCTCGCCGCGTCGGCGTTGGCGTTGTCGGTCGCGGTATTGCCAGGATTGCCGGCGGCAATGAGGTTCGGCGTCGTCGTCTGCGTGCCGCCGGAATTGCCACGTGTCGCAGTTTCTGCCTCGAGCCGCATAGGCTGGAATCCCTCATTTGGTTCAACGTCGGTCGGCGTATCGGTATCCGGCTCGTCGGTGCCGGTGTCGTCCGGGCCTTCGGGGGCGGCCGCGTTGGGCGGCGTGGTCTGCTGACCGTCGGGATCGTCCGAGTCGACATCAGATCCGAGCTGCATCGGCTGGACCCCTCCGTCATCGGAGAGGGCTCCGAACCGGCCCTGCATTTCGCCGCGGGGCGCTGGGTCAAGACCAGGAATTTCCGGATTCGCGACCTTGGCGAACACCATCGAGGAGGAGCCGGGGGAATTCGTGCCTGAAAGCGCGATGATGGGAGACGAGCTCCCCGGATAAAGGTCGGGGTCTTCCGACGAGCTCTCTCCCGGTGTTGAAATTGGGTTCTGATTCTGAGCGACCTGCGGGGTGTCCTGTCCGGCTTCAGGAGAGGCAAGCTCATCCGAGACCGCGCGACTTTCAGTCAAGTCCGCCTCCGGCTGCTTCGACTGGACCTCGTCCAGATTGAGGGCGAGCGCCAAGGCGGCGATGCCCGCCGTGCTCATCGCGGTGATCGCGTCATCGCCAATGGCCAAGCCACGGGATACGGCATTGCGCGCGTTGAGATGCACGCCGGCAATATCGGGACCGGACTCGTTCGTATTGACGATGGAAAGCACGATCTCGCCCGCCGGAAGTTCGACAGTGAACAGCCTGGTTTCCCAGTTGCTCCAGGAGCCCGTTGGAGGAAACTTCAGCTCGTTCGCACCAAGCCCGGCTATCTCGAGGATCGCGCTGCGCTCCTGCTTCCAGCCATTGGCGAACTTGACCAGCAACTCATGTGGTCCGGCGTCGGGAACGGAGACGGTGAACTCCGACGACCGCCGCAGGCTGCGCGAGCCGTTGCCGGTCCATTGAACGAGGTCGGTCACCGTCGTCGGCTGATCGTCCACAGAGCCGCCCGCGCCTGAAATTGTATCCAGTTCCATCACACCGCCCCTTCCCATGTGCTTCTTCGAGCACAGGCCACAACCCTGGGCCGGCCCACGAACAGACCGGCCGTTTACTATTCGTTAGCCATGGTGGCGTGGTTCCCGACCACTGGGGAGTCGCTAAAACCGGCGGTGGCGAGGTCAAATGTGGTAGGACCAGCGTGCGACATAAACAAAACGGGAAGGTTCGGCGCCGACGGCAAAGTATTTGACGCGGCTAGGCTATTCGCTGTCTGACGCGTTGCGCCGGCTGCACCCCCTCTGTCCTGCCGGACATCTCCCCCCAAGGGACCCCCAAGGGGGAGATTGGCTGTCACACATGGTGTCGCTAATCGTTGGCGTTACGGGAGAAGCGCCAACATCAAAGCTGCCAATCTCCCCCCTTGAGGGGGAGATGTCCGGAAGGACAGAGGGGGTTGCGACAGCCGCGACCGAAGGTCGAGTGCCAGGACCGTCGCGCTAATGCGCCGGACTCAGGCGGCCTGCATCGGAGAGGGACTGCCGTCCATGCTCGACCTGCATGAAGGGCGGCCTTTGGGCCCGCTTTTCGAGCGCGACGAGTGCTGCTTGCGTCCTGTTCTGAACGCCCAGCTTCTTGAGCAAAGACCTGACATGAACCCGAACCGTGCTGTCGCTTATCTGCAATCGGCGGCCGATGATCTTGTTGCTGCAGCCTTGGGTGATGAGGGAGAGCACGGAGCTTTCCCTTTGCGTGAGCGACGCCATCGTTTCGCGAGCCAGTCGTTCCGTCATATGAGGCCGTATGAGCATTGGCATCATCTGCATCGGCAGGATATGCAGGCCGTTGCGCACCATGCGCGCGGCCTGAGCTAGCTCCTCCAGGCTGCTCGAGTCCAGTATGATGGCACCGACCACGCCCACGAGCGGTGTCAATGCCTGGAGATCCTCGGCCTCCCGGATCAGGACGATGCAGCGCGTCAGCTTGTCGGCACCGAAGGCAAGGAGTTCATCGATGCCGCGCTGCGCATGCGCCATGTCGAAGATGACCACCACGTCCGACCAATCTTCAGTTGCACGAAGCAACGTCAGCCTACGGATTTTCCTGATATCTTCGAACTCGCCCTGGACGCCGCGTTCCAACGCGCTCAGAATAAACGTGCTTTCACTGACTATGATCGCGATCATCCCCCGCCCCATGCCCACGTTCCCCAAGGCGGTTGTATTCTATTCAGTGCTACGCTTGTAGTGGAACTACATCTTAAGATTAATGCAGACCGCTTTGTGAAGTATCGCAGGACTGTGTGTCGTGCCGGAGACTCCTAGTAGACCTTTCCACGCGCCGTTACAGGCCAAACAGCCTCGACCTGGTCTCCGCGAATCCCGACATACCAATCGTATAGATTGCAGGTGGGATCGCAGTGGCCGGGTATCAGACGTAAGCGCTGATTAATTCGGAGTTGTCCACGCGGGTCGTCAAGCTGACAATGCTCGTCTGAAAGGCCCTCGCACGTGACGCCCTCCATGTCGTGGACGACCGGAAGACCGCTGTCCACGGCGAACGCTTTCAGGCCCGCATCGGCCACGGCGCGGCGGGGAGCGAGGCTCATGACAGAAGTCAACACGAACAGCGAATGCTCGAATCCTGCATTCGGCCCGAGCACCCGGCGATAATCGGCATCCATGAAGATGTAGGAGCCGCACTGCAATTCGTTCCATGGGCCGCTGGCCGCTTCGCTCCTGAAGGTGCCCGTCCCGGCACCACCGACAATGTCGCACGTCAATCCTGCAGCGGCGATTGCCTCGACGGTCTGGCGTGTCGATATCTCGGCCGAGGCCACTGCGGCCTGGCGCTCAGCCTCGGTCGCGAGGTGCTGCGCCCGGCCATGATAGGCTTGGATGCCTGCGAACCGAAGGCCAGGCGATGCAGCGATCGCCAGCGCCAAATCGCAGGCAGCCGCGCCGGGTGCGATACCGCAGCGCCCTGCGCCGCAATCGATCTCGACCAGCACCTCCAGGGTGGCGCCGGCGCCCATGGCGGCCGAGGAAAGATCGGCCACCGCTTCTGGGTCGTCGGCGCAGACGATGATCCTCGCGCGCCTGGCCAGCCGTGCGAGCCGATCAAGTTTCACGCGGTCGCGTACCTCGTTTGCCACAAGTATGTCGGTTATTCCGGCCCGCACCATCGCCTCGGCTTCGGATACTTTCTGGCAGCAGATGCCGCAGGCGCCGCCTCGTTCCATCTGCAGGCGCGCGATGTCGGCGGATTTGTGCGTCTTGGCGTGCGCGCGCAGGCGCACACCATGCTCCTCGACGAACCGGCGCATCCGTTCGAGATTTCGCTCGAACGCGTCCAGATCGATCAGTAGCGCCGGCGTTTGAACTTCGTGTAAAGCCATCCCCGGCAGGGCGGGAACGTCGAAGCCCGGTTCAGCATCGCGCGGGAGCAAATCTTGGATCAAGGTGTTCACCGAAATTTCCTGAGGCGTCGAGCTATGCCTTGCCCGGCGGCCTCAACGCAACCTATTTTGTAAGGCATTGGAACAATATAGTGACGGATCGTTTGCGAAACAGTCCTTCATGGAGCCCGGGAGGTGCCCTCACCGCCAGCGCCAAGTCGATTTTCCGGCTGCTTGCCTCGCGGGGGCCGGCTACTCGTCCGCAACTCGGCGAAATGCTGGGCCTGTCGCGGCCGACAATGTCCGCGGCGATTTCCGAGCTTGAAGAAATCGGCCTGGCGAGCAAAGTCGGCGAGGTCCAAGGAGCTCTGGGCCGCAAGGCCGCGGTGTATCGCCCCGGCCCAACATCGGGCCATGTCATTTCGATCGACGCCGGATCGACGCACGTTCGGCTGCGGGCCTCCACTGTCGATCGGCGGAATTTGCACAGCCGAGTCTACCGGCTGCCATCCAGCCAACTTGTCCTTGGCGAAGAGATCAGCCGCGCCGTTACCGAGGAAGTGGCGGCGACGCTAGCGGAAACCGAGCCCGCCTGGGGACCTCTGCGCATGATCGGCATTGCGCTGCCGTCACGCGTGGTAGGCCCGCAAGGCGACCGTAGCGCAACCCGCCAACAGGAGATCTTCAGCTGCTTCGAGCCGCCGGCAGACGTGCCGATCCTGCTGGAAAACAATGTCAACTGCGCGGCCGTTGCCGAGCGATCCAACGGAATAGCCAGGGATGCCGACACCTTTGCCTACGTCCAGATCGGACTGAAAATCGGCATGGGGATCATGCTGGATGGCAAGTTGCTGCGCGGGCAAAACGGCGCCGCAGGCGAAATCAGCCACCTGGCGTTTCCGTTCGCCGATGGCGTGCGCCCGGCCCCCGGCGAGATCGAACGCTATATGGGCACCGAGGCACTGATGCAGCGCGTGGCGAACCACTGGCCCGCATCCGAGGGCGCGCCGCCCGTGGACGCCGCCGAGCTGATGGCGCGAGCCTCCGGCGGCAGCGCCGCAGCCCTCGAGCAGGTCACACGCCATGCAGAGGATATCGGGGCCATCGTCGCCAGTTGCGTCAGCATCGTCGATCCCGGCCTGGTCGTACTCGGCGGTGGGCTCGGGGCCAACCCGCTGCTCCTGCCTGTGGTGCGTGAGGTCGCGAATCGCCTGAGCTACCCGGTCGAAGTCCGGACGAGTTCACTCGGCCAGGATGCGACAGTGCTCGGCATCGAGAAGCTTGCCTGCGACAGTGCCGTCGATCTGATCCTGGGCGAGGGCCGCACCTGACATCCGGCAGCATGCCCAAGGGTCCTTCACGATTCTCGTTGCAAACCCGAATATTTTTGTTAGGCTGCCTAACATAATAGCGAGCCGAGATCCGGAGCGGCCTCGAGGGTGTTCTTCAACGGGAGTGAAAAATGATCTCATCGATCTGCCGCGCAGCGGTTCTGGCGGCCAGCGCAACGGTTCTGAGTTCCGGGGCTCTTTCCGCTCAGGAACTGCAATATTGGGTCTATTCGGACTTCGCTCAGGGCGACGCACTGAAGCTCCAGCAGGAATTCATCGCCGAGTTCGAAGCCGCGAACCCCGGCGTCAAGATCGTTATTTCCGGCAGGGGCGACGACGATCTGACCTCCGGACAGGTTGCCGGTGCGGCTTCCGGCACCTTGCCCGATGTCTTCATGAACGGCCTCGCGGTGGGCGCGCAGCTGGTGGAAGTCGGCGCCCTGGCCAACATCTATCCCGAATGGATGGCCATGCCGCAGGAGTACAGGGATCAGTTCGACGCTGATGCGATCAAGAGCTGCTCGCCCAAGCCGGAGACGATGTACTGCATCCCCTATACCGGCTTTGGAGAGATCATGTACCGCAATCTGACGGTGCTCGAGGCCGCGGGTGTCGACACCAAGACGCCTCCGGCAACATGGGAAGAGTGGTACGCCCAGATGCTCAAGGTCAAGGAGAGCGGCAAGTTCGCGATCCCGGACCAGACGCAGGTCTTCAATTCCGTAGCCAGCATGTACGCCGTGCGTGGCGACAAGGCGAAATGGGGCATCGATTTCGAGAAGCGACAGACGCTGATCGAGCCTGAACCCATGGCGCGCACCCTGCAGATGTTCATCGACATGGCGCCCATGCAGAGCGGCACGAGCCGCAACGACCAAGGGACCAAGGATCTGTTCATCACCAACCAATTGGCCTTCCACGTCGTTGGTCCATGGGTCAACCCGAGCTACGCCCAGGCGGCAGCCGAATCCGGGCTGAAATACGACTTCGTGCTGGTGCCGGGCAGCACCGCGGGCGACCACGGCGGCATCAAGAGCTACGAGTTCGTCAGTGTTTCGCCCGGTCCGAACCGCGAGATCGCGTGGAAGTTCGCCGCCTATATCACAGAGAAGAAGCAGATGGCCCGTTGGGCGAAGCTTCTGTCGCGCTACAACGCCAATGCCGCGGCGATGCAGGATCCGGAAGTCACGGCTTTGCCGCTGATCGTGAAGACGGTCGAAGCCGTGAAATATGCGATGGACGTGATGCCGCCCTATTTCGCCGGGGCCGTGCCGAACTGCTATCGTTCGATCATGACCGACATGGCTTCGGCCGTGGCCGATGGCGAGTACACCGCGGAAGAAGGCGCCGAGGAACTGATCGCCGAGCTGAACGACTGCCTCGCGAAGTAAGTGCACGGGTGAGACGGCGCGGCCTTGGTCAAGCGGCCGCGCCACTCTTTCCGCCTGCCCCGACCGGACATGTCATGAGTGCCAGACGACATTTGCCGCATTATGCGATGGTATTGCCATTCGCCTTGCTTTTCGCGGCGTTCTTCCTCTACCCGATCGTCAGCGGGTTCTATTACAGCTTTCACGACTGGAACGCGGCGACGGAACCCCGTTTCGTGGGATTGGCCAACTATGAGGCCGTGGTGAATTCGCGCGACTTCTCGCGCGCGATGACGAACCTCTTCATATACATCGCCATTACCGTGCCGCTGGGGATCTCGGTTGCGCTGGCGCTGGCGCTTCTGGTCGACAGCTTCACAGGCTTCTGGGCGAATTTCTTCCGAAGCGCCTTCTTTTTACCGGTGGTCCTCCCCGCCTTCCTCGCCGCGACCATCTGGCGTTGGATGTATGCGCCCAATTTCGGCCTGGTGAACATGGTGCTCGGCTGGTTCGGCGTGCCCTCGATCAACTTCCTGAATGATACCGGCACGATGCTCTACGCGCTGATCGCCGTCGATGTCTGGGTCTCCGCGGGCTTCAACATGGTCATCCTGCTGGCCGGCCTGAAGAACATCCCGCAGGACCTTTACGAGGCTGCGCGGCTCGACGGGGCAAGCCGGGTCCAGCAGGTCCGCTACATCACGATCCCGATGCTGGCGCCGGTCCTGTTCTTCGTCATCACCTACGGATTCATCTCGGCGCTTCAGGTCTTCGACGTGCCGTGGCTCCTGACAGGATCATCGTTCACCTCCTATGGCGGGCGGCGCAGCGCGCTTCTGTTCCCGGTCATGGACATGATGGGGCGGGCCTTTGGTTCCGTCCGTTTCGGCGAGGCCACAGCGTACGGATTCCTCCTGACCATCGTCATCATTCTCTTCACAGCCCTGATGTTCGGCCTGCGCGCCTGGAGGACGCCGAAATGAAGGACGCCTCTGTGACCAGTCGCGCCATGATTGCCGATCTGTGGACCTGGCGGTTCCTGAAGTGGATCGTCGCCATCTGCGTGACGATCGTGGCGGTATTCCCGATCTGGTGGATGGTCAACGTGGTCTTCGCGGACCCGGGCACGCCGGTGTCGATCAATCCCCGCCTCTATCCGACATCGCTTGGGTCCGGACTTGCCAAGATCCAGATGATCCTCACCGAGACTCAATATCTGCGCGCCTATTTCATAACGATCGCCTATGCGCTCCTGACCATCCTGGGCGTGCTGTTCATCGGTTCGATGGCCGCATTCGAATTCGCTCTGTTCAACTTCCCCGGGAAACGCCTGCTGTTCGGCCTGGTCATGCTGTCGCTGATGGTGCCCACCGTCGTGACGATCATCCCGACCTACCTGCTGGTGGCCGATCTCGGCTGGCTGAACACGATGCAAGGGCTGGTGGTGCCGGGTCTCGCTTCGGCCTTCGGGCTCTTCTTGCTGGTGCAGTTCATGCGGACGCTGCCCATGGAGATGATCGAGGCCGCGCGGCTCGACGGCGCCAGCCATTTCAAGATCTACTGGTATATCGCGCTTCCGCTCTCCAAGAACGCGATGGTGACGCTGGCGATCCTCACTTTCATGCGGACGTGGGGCAATTTCGCGTGGCCGCTGATCGTGGCACCAAAGCCGGAGATCTATACGGTCGGCCAGGTCGTCGGCCTCTTCAACGCACCCTTCTCGCATCAGACGGTGGACGTCGTGATGACGGCCAATCTCCTGGCCGTGCTTCCGCCGCTGATCTTCTTCCTGATCTTCCAGCGCAAGATCGTCGAAGGCATCGCCATGTCGGGTTCCAAGGGCTGAACGGACATTGTTGAAAAATGGCTGAACTAGAAATCACATCCGTCTCCAAATCCTTCGGCGCCGTGGAGGTGCTGCGGAACGTCAACCTGAAAATCGGCTCGGGCGAGTTCGTGGTGTTCGTGGGCCCTTCCGGCTGCGGCAAATCCACCTTGCTGCGGATGATTACCGGCCTGGAGACCGAGACGTCCGGCGACATCCATATCGACGGCAAGCGCGTGAACGATGTGGACCCGGCCAAGCGCGGCACGGCGATGGTTTTCCAATCCTACGCGCTCTATCCGCACATGACGGTCGCCGAGAATATGGGCTTCGGCCTGAAGATGGCTGGCGAGCCGAAGGCTGTGATCCGTGAGAAGGTTGCCCAGGCCGCGGGAATCCTGCGTCTGGAGAACCTGCTCGATCGCAGGCCCGGGCAGTTGTCCGGCGGCCAGAAACAGCGCGTCGCCATCGGCAGGGCGATCGTGCGCAACCCGAAGGTTTTCCTGTTCGACGAACCGCTGTCGAATCTCGACGCGGAACTCCGCGTTCAGATGCGCGCCGAACTGATCGACCTCCACCGCCGGCTGGGCGCGACGATGATCTACGTCACCCACGATCAGGTCGAAGCGATGACGCTGGCCGATCGCATCGTGGTCATGCATGGCGGTGTCGTGCAGCAATATGGACGACCGCTCGATCTTTACGACGATCCGGACAATCGTTTCGTGGCCGGTTTCATCGGCTCGCCCAAGATGAACTTCCTGGACGCTACCGTGAGCGAGGTCGAAACGGACCATGTCACCCTCGGCAACATCGGCGGCAGCGGCCGTAGCTTGCGCCTGCCGTTTCGCGGCTTCGACGCCGCGGTCAAGCAGGTCGTCCTGGGCGTGCGCCCGGAGCATGTCAGCTTGGGAGCGGGCCGGCCGGATGAGCTTCCCCTGACGGTGAGCTTCGCCGAGGAACTGGGCGATGTGACCTATATCCACGGCAAGCTGCCGGCTGGCACACCCCTGATCGTCCGCAGCGACAAGGGGCGTCATGACGGTCAGGACACCTGCGCCGTAACGCTCGATACTCGGGGGCTGCGGCTGTTCGATGCCGATGGCCGTCGTCTGCGAGAGAGCAGGATCTGACGGAAATGACGAGCATTCCTGTGGTGCCGCTGGCTCCCGATGCCGGCTTGGTCGGGGTCGATATCGGCGGGACCAAGACCCATCTGCGTCTGCGCAATCGCTCCGGCGAGCGCGACCTCGTCATTCCGACCAGTGAATGGCGGCACCGTGAATGGCATCGGGATGCGACGGCCCTGATCGAACTCGTCCGGCGCTTTGCCGAAGGGGCGCCGCTTTCGGCGATGGGTGTCGGCGCGCATGGCTGCGACGACAAGGATGAGTGCAAGGCTTTCGAAGACGCCTTCAATGCAGCAAGCCCTTTCCCCGTGCGGGTCGTCAACGACGCCGAGCTGATGCCGGCGGCTCTCGGGATGGAACAGCAGATCGGCGTGGTGGCGGGCACCGGCTCGATCGCGGTGTGCCGCACGGCAGACGGCGAGATGCTGGTCGCTGGCGGCTGGGGCTGGATCATCGGCGACGAAGGCAGCGCAGCCAGCCTCGTTCGCGAAGCCGCTCGCGCCGTGGCCCTGCACCTTGACCATGGTGGATCGCAGGCCGAACCGCTCGTGCGCCGCCTGTTCGCGGAACTGGCAATACCCTCGGCCGCCCGCATCGGTAGCAGGCTTGGAAGCCTCGGCGGCGCAAAGGAAGTCGGCCGTCACGCAAGTCTGGTCTTCGAGGCCGCCGAAGAGGGCTCGGCCCTCGCCGATGCAGTCATCCGCGAAGGTGGCCGCGCGCTGGCTGACCTCGTTACCCGCCTGAGGTTCCGCGGGTCCCAGGCGAGCGCGGTGGTGGCTGGCGGAAGCGTCATCGCATCGCAGCCGAGGCTGTGGGACGCGTTTCGCGCCAGTGTCGCCGATGCCTGCGGTCCGCAAATGTCCTTGCACCTGCATCAGGGGCCGCCGGTCGAAGGCGCGATCGTGCTCGCCGACCGGCTGGCGGCCGAGCATGCAAACCACTGATGAAACACATCCAGAGAGGTTAGAAGGATGAGCTATCGTTCCACCGTCGCGCGGCAACCCGAGGCGCTTGCCGACACTTTGACGGCCGCACAGGCCGAACTTCGGGGTCTCGACCTGAAGCCTCTGGCGTCTGGCCTCGCAGTCGTGACAGGCGTCGGCGCGAGCTACGCAGCCGCGGTCGTCGTGGCCGCTGAACTGCAACGTCGCGGGCGGCGGGCATTTGCCGTACGCTCGGGCGAAATGATGGCAGGCTACGATCTCGCGGATACGGTGTTCGCGCTGTCGCACCGCGGCCGCAGTGTCGAAACGGTGGAGGCCTTGCGGAAGTTGCCTCGTGCAAAGAGCCTGGCGATCACCAACAATCCGGAGAGTCCGCTCGCGAAGGCGGCGACCTATCACATCCGGCTCGACAACGGTTCGGACGCGACCCCGTCCAGCACGGGCTACACCGCGACGCTGCTTGCCGCGGGGCTGGCGATCGACGCCGTCCACGGCAGTGGAGGAGCGGATTGGAGCGCTTTGCCCGCCCTGACCGACGAAGTCCAGCGCCGAGCCTCCGAAAAAATGCCGCGGCTGGCCGAACTCTTCCGCGACCGCCGCGCAATCGACTGTGTGGGAGCCGGTGCTGCCATTGGAACCGCCGACGGCGCGTCGCTTTTGCTTCGCGAGGCCGCGCGCCTGCCGGCCTCCGGATACGAAACCCGGCATTATCTTCACGGGCCGATGGAATCGATGGATGCGACGACGGGCGTTGTCCTGTTCGGCGACGGCCGGGAGATAGCCCTTGCAGAGAACCTCGATGCGATCGGTTGCCCCACACTTCTGGTAACCAGCAACTCCGAGGTCCGCGACACCGGCAAGCTGACGGTGGTGAACGTTCCTGCAACCGAGGACCTGATCCTGCGCGGCATCATCGACATCTTCACGGCCCAGCTCCTGGCAGCCGAACTCTCGGATGCCGCAGGCCTGACGGACGTGAAGTTCCGCTACAAGCAGAGCGATACCAAGATTCTTGAACAAGCGGCCTGATATCGCCGCTTTGCTGCGGCGCGCCCTTGCTGCGAAGACGCGTGCGGTGAGTCCGTCCGCTTCTTCGCACGACGGGAGTCGATGTCGAGGTGGTCGGCTTCAACAAGGCGAGTGCCGACATGGCCGACAAGTTCGCGCTTCATGACAAGACCCAGCGTCAGGCCGCCGCCGCGTCTTTGCACTGAGGCTCGGTACAGCTACGAAGGTGCTTGCGGCGCCGGCCGCCGCTGCCGTCGCAGTGCCTGGGGCGGCAGGCCGAAGCTCCTGACGAAGGCACGCCGCATCCGGCCCGGATCGCCAAAACCGGCCTCCTCGGCGATGCGTTCGAGCGGAGCGTGCCCGGTTTCCACCGCCAGCCGCGCGCTTTCCAGCCGCAGGTGCTCGACCGCCTTGGCCGGCGTCATCCCGGTCTCCGCGCCGAAGGCACGCGCGAAATTGCGTGGGCTCATGGCGGCGCGGTCGGCAAGGCGCTCGACGGTGAGCGGCTCGGCCAAGTGCTCGCGCATCCACGCGATCAGCTGGACGAAGCGGCCCGTCCGCCCACCGAGTTCGACAAGCGCGGAGAATTGCGACTGGCCGCCCGGACGGCGATGATGGACGACGAGCTGCTGGGCGGTCCTGCGGGCCACTTCCGGCCCCAGATCGTCCTCGATCAAAGCGAGCGCCAGATCGATGCCGGCCGAAATTCCGGCCGAGGTCCAGATAGCGCCGTCCCTCACGAAGATGGAATCGGCGTCCAGCCTCACCTTGGGATAACGCCGGCCGAGATCGGCCGCGTTGCCCCAATGCGTTGTAGCGCGACGCCCGTCGAGCAAGCCGGTCTCGGCGAGCAGGAACGCTCCCGAGCAGACGCTGGTCATGCGACGCGCTCCGATGCGTTTCAGCCAGCCGACGATTTCCCGCGCAGCCGCCGTCGAACGGATGATCTCGCCGCCCGACACGACGATCGTGTCGACCGGATCGTCGCTCAACGGCTCGGCGGAAAGCTTGAAACCGGACGAGCTCTCCACCTGGCCGCCACCCGGCGCCATTAGCCTCATCCTGTAGCTCCCGGGGCGGAAACGCTCCGCGATCTCGAAGGCGGTCGCCGGACCGGCAGCGTCCAGGAGCTGGAAGCCTGGGTGGAGAACGATGGCCACCGCGCGGATCATGGCAGTTTTTGCCCGTTATATGTCATTTCGGACAGAAGACAGGAGAGATAGGCTCCTCGTCAAGCTGGAAATCCGGATCGCGGGAGCCGTGTTACATGAAGCGGAGGCTGGTGCTATGGAGCGGCCTGGGCGCTGCGGCGTTCTTCCTCGGAACGGGCGGAGCATGGCTCCTTTCGCTGCCTCCCACGCCGGCCGCGGCCGCCATGCCCTTGATCGGCAGGGAAGAAATCGATGCCGCAATCGAGGCCTTGAAACCACCGAAGCGCCCGCGCCCGCTGATTGCGATCGTCGGCATCAACGACGCCACCGAGACGACAGACTATCTCATGCCCACGGGCATTCTCCGACGCGCCGATGTGGCCGATGTGATGACGTTGGCCACGGCGCCGGGCCCGATGCAGCTCTACCCGGCCCTCAAGGTCCAGCCTGATGCGACGATCGCGGATTTCGACGCGCGGCATCCGGAGGGCGCCGACTACGTGATCGTTCCCGCGATGAGCCGAGACGACGATCCCAATGTGCTACAGTGGCTGAAGAGCCAGGCGAAGAAGGGCGCAACCGTCATCGGCGTCTGCGCGGGCGCCAAGATCGTCGCCGCAGCCGGGCTGCTCGACGGCAAACGGGCGACGACCCATTGGTACTATGTGGAAGAATTGCGCGACAGCTATCCGACGATCCAATACGTCCGGGATCGCCGTTTGGCGGTCGACGAGAAGGTTGCGACGACGACCGGCATCACCGCCTCCATGCCCGCGATGCTCACGCTCGTCGAAGCCATCGCCGGGCGCGGCAGGGCCGAGGCTACGGCGCGAGATCTCGGCGTACCGGAATGGGACGCGCGTCACGACAGCAGCGCCTTCAAGTTCACGCGCCCCTTCGCGCTGACCGCGATCGGGAACACGCTTGCCTTCTGGAATCGCGAGCGGCTCAGGATCGATCTCGAGCCCGGCGTGGACGAAGTGTCGCTCGCCCTTGTCGCGGACGCATGGTCGCGGACCTATCGGTCTCGCGCCGAGACCTTCGCTTCGGTCCGGGGCGCATTGGAGACGAAGCACGGAGTCCGCATCATCCCCGATCAAGTCAGGGCAGAACAGGACGAGGCCCGACGCCCGACGGCAGATTTGGCGAAACCGCCGGCGCCGGCGTTGGACGAAGCGTTGAAAGCGATCTCGCAGCGCTATGGCGAGGGCACTGCCGACTTCGTCGCGACGCAACTCGAATATTCCCGACAAGGAGGAGCACCATGAAAGCGCTGATCGCAGGGGCCGGGATCGGCGGACTGACCACCGCCCTCTTCCTCCACGAGGCAGGAATCGAGGTCGAGATTTTCGAACGCGCCGACGCAGTGCGGGAACTCGGCGTCGGCATCAACATGCTGCCTCACGCCGTCCGCGAGCTCGCCGGGCTCGGCCTGATGTCCGACCTCGACGCACATGGCATCCGAACACGCGCGCTCATCTACGCCAACCGGTTCGGGCAGACCGTCTGGCAGGAATTGCGAGGCATCGAGGCTGGCTACGACGTGCCGCAGATCAGCATCCATCGTGGGCGGCTGCTGGGCCTGATCCACAAGGCTGCGATGGAAAGGCTCGGCCACGACGCGATACGGACGGCATGCCGCGTCGAGGGGTTCGAACAGGCCGGAGACGGTGTCTCGATCCGCATCACGGGCCCCGATGGCAGGACTGGCAGCGCCCAAGGCGACCTTCTGATCGGCGCCGACGGCATTCACTCGGCAGTGCGAATCCAGCTCTATCCCGACGAGGGAGCGCCGATCTGGAACGGGGTGATGCTGTGGCGCGGCGTTGCGGAATGGCCGGTCTGGGGCGACGGTCGCACGATGGCCATTGCTGGCGGCAATTTCGCGAAATTCGTCTTCTACCCCATCGCGGCGGATCCGGAGCGTCCCGACACCCGGCTGACGAATTGGGCCGTGATGGCCACGACCGGCGAGAAGGGCGCGTCTCCCTCGCGCCGGGAGGACTGGACACGATACGGCCGCCTGGAGGAGGCGCTGCCTTTCGTGCGCGACCGGTTCCGCCTCGATTTCGTCGAACCGGCTGCCATCATCCAGGCGACCGACAGGTTCTACGAATATCCGAACTGCGATCGTGAACCCTTGCCGCGCTGGTCGTTCGGGCGCGTGACGCTGCTCGGCGATGCCGCCCATCCCATGTATCCGGTCGGCTCGAACGGCGCGAGCCAGGCCATCCTCGACGCCAAGTGCTTCGCGCTGCAATTGCGCGGGACAGGTACGGTGGAGGAAGCGCTTTCCGCCTACGACCAGGAGCGCCGTCCTGCCACATCCGGGATCGTGCTCGCAAACCGCCAGGGCGGGCCCGAAGGCGTCATCGACATGGTCGAGGCCCGCGCGCCAAACGGTTTCGACGACATAGACGCGGTGGCTTCACATGAGGAGCGACAGGCTGTGGTGCGCGGATACGCGTCATTGGCGGGATTTGCCAAGCCGGGAATGTAAATAGGCCGGTGATCGAGCGTTCGCGCGAGACACCCCCCTCTGTCCGGCAGGACAGAGGGGGGCGCCTCGCGCTGACGGCCAATCATCGAATGGCTTTGTTGATCACGCTCCTGAAACGCCCTGCCACCTTCTCGAAGCCTGCCGACGTGCCATGGATCTCGTCCGCCCATTCGCCGAGAGCCAACGTCCCGCGCACGTCGACCACGTGGACATGGGTCGACGAGCTTTTCCCAGCCACACGGCTCAACGTATCGTAGAGCGCATCGATCAGGATACGGATGATATCGCGCTGCAGGCCGGGGTCGACGATGCCCTTTTTCTTCATCGGGCCGCCGAGCCACTCATCTTGTTTGGCGTAGACCGGCCTGCGGCGGTCGCCTGGGAAGCCACCGGGAACCGCGTAGTCGTAGCCGTGAACGAAGATGGGCAGGGCGACGAACGAAGCGTCCCGGCGGATCGTGGAGACGACCTTGGCGTAGTCGTCCTGGAGCGTCGTCAGGATGGTGGCGAGTTGGGCGTTGTCGATGTGCCATGCGGCATCCTTGCCGGGGCTGTGCTGCTTCAGGAGCCTGCCGAGGACCGGCTCGCCCATCAGGTCCTCGCCGATCACGTCGTTTCCCGCGGCAGAGAACAGGAAGCCCGCGACACCGTTGGCCTTCTGCTTGACCAGGCCCTGCATGTATTCCGGATTGCGGTTGACCATGTTGTCGATGGTATCGCCGGCGGCGTCCAGGCTCCAGATCAGGAAATCGGGCCCGAGTTGGTCGATGACATCTTCGATCAGGAACGGAAACTGGAACCATGAATCGCCTTCCGAGACGAGCACGGGCTTCTTCTCGCCGATGGCGAGGCGGCGCTCGAAGCGGGCCTGGCGACGCCACCTGGCGATCGCGTTTCCCCAGCGGATCGCGCTCTCGACGTCGAAATCTCCCTCTGGAGTCATGTCGACCTTCGGAACGATCCTCGGGTCGAATGGCCCGCTTTCTGGGGGCCTACCGGTCAGATAGCCAGCGATCTCGGAATCCGGGACGTCCGGATCCATCAACAACTGCTTGAACTCGCCATAGGGTAGTTTCGCGGACATATCGGCCGAGGCCTTCGGTATTGACTTTGTCATGCCGATCGCCTCCTCGTGGCGCGCTTTCGGCCATTTGCCGGTTTCTCGGAAGCCAGAAGCTTGTCGATGATTGCGTCGATGTTTTCCTGAAGAGCAATCGTTATTTTCGGCGGCACAAAAATCGATGCTCACCCGGGGTCGTCCCGCGAGAAGCCGAACGATCACATGGGAACAATCCGCGCTCTTCACTGTTTCGGCCGACCGCATCGAATGTTCCGCCTGGAAAATTCCAGACTGGAGGGATCATGGCCCCGAGAAATGCCCTATGGTTCGCCGTGATCGCGATCGTCGCGCTAATCGTCATTTATATGGTCGTTACCGGCCAGAACAGGTCCAAGCCAGGACAGCCTCCGCCTCACGCGCTGGATCAATCGCAATGACGGCTCCGGGCCTTGTTCGCCGCAAGTAGGGGCTGCCTGCAGCGTTGGTTGAAGCCAAGCGATACGTTCCAACGGCAAGAATGGTCGGCGGCCGATCAATCTCCTTGTCGAAGAAGGCGTTCCCGCCCAGGTCGGCCTCCGCGATCAGCTCGGCAAACCACCTATATCATTGTTTATTGCGTGGGCCGGCTGAGAAGGTCATGATCGATCGTTGCCGGCCTGATGACACGGGCGCCGGCAGTTGGAAGAGAACACCTGAGCTTTCGCCCCGAGAAAAACATGAAAGGGCAAGGCCATGCTGGGATCTCCCCACGTCCTGCCGCCGACCTCAATTGAAGTAGCTGGATCGCTTGGCGAGTGGTTCGTCCGCGTAACAAGGAACGGTGCGAGTACCATCCACTCCTTCGAACGCCAGCGTCCCGCGCTTGCCTTTGCCGAACAGCAGAGGGCTCGATTGGGCATCGACCGCATTGTCCTGACCGAGGAAGGGAACGAAGGCTCCTCGCTTCGGAAATGAGGTGGCGTCCCGGTACCTCAAGGCTTCAGCGCGCCAGGAGAAATTCCCGGCCCTGCAATGCGCGGATGACCGCGCCCAGCGTTTCTTCCCGGCTCCATCCCTCCGTCGGGAGGGAGTGGCGCTCGAGATCTCCGAGCGAAGAGAATTGCCGGTGAAGCGCCGCGATCGGCACGGGATCGGACAGCGTATTCCCGCCACGCTCGCGGCAACGCCGGATAGCCTCGCCGAGCGGCGGGCGTAGCACGACATAATGCAGCGGCACCGTCGTTTTCTTGAACGGTTCGAGGAACCAGGGCCCGACAATGCCATCGACCACGACGAGATAACCGCCCCGGGCGTAGCCCTCCGCCGCCTGCGCCAACACGTCGATCACGACCGCATTCTGCGCGTCGGCCTCGGGCAGATAGGGCGGAATCGCCCCGCTCCTGATGAAATGCCAGAAGTCGTCGGCATGCAGATGCACCTTCGCCGCTCCGGGCTCCCTGGCCAGAGCTTGGGCGGTGGTCGTCTTTCCCGATCCCGGAGGACCGGTCAGGATGAGGATTTCGCCGGGCTGTTCCATGATGCGTGGGCGTAGCACAAAGCGGCGAGTCGCGGAACCTGGAGCGGTGGCACATCTTCCTTGGTTGGGAGAGGTTCGCGTCACATGCCCCTTGTATGGGGTAATCCATCAGCCCGCACACCGCCGTCCACCTGATCAGACGATCCGGTCGGCGGCTTCGATCAACTCATCCGGGCTGGGTCTCGCGAACATGCGGCGCCCTTCCTCCGGAACCTCGGTGAAGCTCCAGCGGATGACGCCGTCGCAATCGAGCAGAAACTGACCGAAAAGTTGACCGTCGCCGGTCGCGGCCATCTCCTTGTCGGTCTCGGTCATCTCGTAGCCGTCCTGGACATTGAGCAAATCGCCTGCGGTCCTGGGATCCATTGGGCGGGGCAATTCGCCGGGGATTTCGATCATCATGCCGCGCAGGGAGTCCATCCCTATCTTTTGGGGCCAGCGCGTCTCTTTTTCGGTGAATTCGAGTGTCGGAAGCCCGAAGGCGCGGTGCGAGCGTCGCTCCGGATCGGCCGCGGCAAGCAGGCCGGGGATGGGATGGTAGCGAAGGTAGAGCCGCGCCCGATCGATCGGCGTGTTCACGACGGAAAGGCACTCGACTCCCTTCTCGCGCAGAATCGCATCGGTTTGAGCCTGCGCAGCGAGATGGCGCCGGCAGAACGGACAATGGAGTCCCCTGAACAGCCCGACCAGCAACGGCCGGCCGCGATAGTCGTCGATCGCGATCCGCCCTTGGCGGGTGATGGCATCGAGAACGACATTGGGGGCCCGGTCGCCGGGCTGCAGGACTTCACCCTCGTGGTCTTCCAACATTCGTCCACCCTTGAAATCTTCGCCCCGAAAACCTGTCCGCCGTTCGCCGCGCCCCCGCCGGGCGCGGCGACAGGGCCGCCGGACGGACAGGGTAGGACAGGGCATCGAAACTTCAATCAACCCGCGGTTACTCCCGCGCCAAAATCCGATATTCTCCGTTCAACTCAACGCGACCCGCGGTTGATAGGCATCCGATTCCGCGGGCGATATGGCGGTAGGAAGAGCATGCTGAAATCCATGATCAATCTTGGCATGCTGGGCTTCGAGGCTCAGCAGGTTATGGTGCTTCGCAGCCTCAGGATCGCCGGCGACCTCGCCTCGGCCGGTCTCGAGATCCAACTCATGGTGGCCGAAAAGATGCTCGCGGCCGCAGAGGCGAACGTCACGATGGCACGCCGAGGATCCGTCGATAGCGTCGTCAGCGGCTACCGCAGGAAGGTTCGTGCCAACAAGCGGCGCCTGGCCCGGCGCCGCTCGTGAAGCTTGCCTCAGTCTCCTACGGCTTCGCCGGCGCGACACCCAGGACGCTCCGCGCGAAGCTTTGCAGCGTCCCGAAGCCGTCGCTCGCGCCGAAGATTCCCGCGACGGCCGGAATCAGCGTCGCCAACGTGCCGATGGTGGTCGGCACGGCGCCCAGGCCAAACGGCGTACCGATCACGCCGAGCGCCTGCAGGATCGAGCTGATGCCGAGCCCGGCGATGCTCAATTGCACGCTCGGCCTGGACATGGCCGGCTGTTGCGGCGATCGCGGCTGATCAACCGTGTGCGAGGCGGCCGGCTTGACGCCCAGCCTTTCGTTCACGATCGGCAGCAGGATGGCCAGCAGATCGTCGACGGTCCTGGACGGCTGCCACGCGGCGGGCCGCTCGGCGATCATGCCCGACGACGCGCCGGCCGCCTGCCTTTCCGAAAGAACCCGCAACAGCAGGCCGAGCAGCAATTGTTGAACGTCGGACGGCTGCCCCGGTCTCGTCTGGTCGGCATCCATCGAGCTCTCCCTCGCGCTGAGCCCCGCCTGGCGTATTGCCGAACGGCCGTCGATGGTTTCGCGCTGTCGCATCGCGCCCCCGACGTTGCGGACGGGTATGATCTCCTGCCGGGCGGGCTCGTCGCGGGCGAGCGAAATGCCGAGCGCGCCAGCCGTGTCCGGCCCCACCTCTCCGTCGACGACAAGCCCCTCGCTTTCCTGGAAATCGACGACCGCCGCCTGGGTCGACAGCCCGAACTCGCCATTGGTCGCGCCGGGATCATAGCCGTTGTCGAGCAGCGCGCGCTGGATGCGGCTGACGATGGCCGGATCCATGTTGGGAGCGCCATATTTGTAGATGCCGGCCGGTGGCTGCACCTCGATCGCGCGGGTCGCTTCATAATTGATCTCGGGGATCAGGATGCCGGCGTCCCAGTCCCTGCCCTGCACCGTGCCGGCGACGACGCCGTAGCGCCGTCCCTTTGCCTCGATGGTGCCTCCCTGGCCGTCACACAGCACGATGTGGCCCATGCCGCCGGAGCCGGGCGGATACCGCAGCAAGATCCCGCCGACGGTTCCGGCCGCCTGTTCGACGCTCACACGCAGACCGAATCGATCCAGGTCGCGCTTCCAAGCTCCCGTATAAGCGTCGGCCGTCGCGGGATTGCCGCCGTCGCCCTCGCAGCCATAGAGCACTCCGGCCTCCTGATAGACCAGCCAGGAAATGAACTCGGCGCAGTCCCAAGGGCCAGTCCAGCCCGGATCGTTTTTCGGCACCACGACATGACGGTATTCCTCGCCCAGATGCTCCCTAGCCCTCCTCACCAGTCCGGCACCCGTTCCGGCGCTCGCATCGAGGCGGATCTCCCGTTCCATCGAGGGGCCGCCCAGATAGGCGTCGGCGCTTCCCGCCTTGAACATTTGGTGGGCCTGCAGCCATTCGTCTTCGCTCAGATTGTCGCCCTGGCCCGACTCGCGACCTGCGATCGCTTTCAGGAGGGAGATAGCCGAGGCGGAGTCTTCCAGCATCTGCTTGGTCAAAATGCTGTTCGGATCGTAGCCGGGCACGCCGAAACCGTTCGCACCGGTCCACTTGCGTCCCGCCGCACCGATCGTCAGCCCGGTGTAGTTGCGATGCAGGAGGTCGAAATTCGCCGCGGCTCCGTTCACCGGCGATGGGAAGCGGGCGATCTTGTGCCCGCCGCCGATCACGCCATAGCCGGTCTGGCCAAACAATGCGGCCTTCGTGCTGGGATACTGCGCCCCGGGATTGTTGTAGCGAAACGATGCCGGTTGATCTCCGGCAACATCCGATCGGATTCTCGCCGTCGATGGACTCGTCGTACTGCCGATTGCCGAATTCATCTTCTTCTCCTACCCGAATTGACCCAAAGATTCCGAAGATTGATTCTGGTAGACATCCGTGAGTTGCGTTTTGCACTCCAGTTATATTTCATAATCCAAAAATCATTTTGTCAGTAAATCGTGATCTATATTAACTTATGTTTCGCACCGACACCAGATGAACAAAATTGATGGGAATACCCGATGAAATCATCCCAAAAGACTACGACGGCGTAAGCTTCCAAGGTTGGCCCGGTGCATTTCCTCCCGGCATGGATGCACACCGTCCGGATTTGAGCTATCTCCTTGGCATGACATTCGTCTGGGATTCCGGGATTTGACCGTCAATCGCACCACAGCACTGGTCCTGCTGGCGATCGTGGCCACGATCGCTTTCGCCATCGTTCTCTACGTGGTCTGGCAGGCGATCTTCTGGGCGATCGTTCTCGGCATCCTTTTCCGGCCGATCCAGAAGTGGGTCGAAGCGAAACTCCGGCTGCGGCCGGGCATCGCGGCCGCGCTGACGCTGCTCCTGACCCTGGTCTTCGTGCAGATACCGATCTTCCTGCTCGGATCGATGATCGTCACCGAAGGCGCCGCCGTCTACCAGCGCATCGAAAGCAGCCAGTTCGATCTCGGCGCGACGCTCGGCTGGCTCCAGCAACTCGTACCCCAGCAGGTCTGGCAATGGCTCGAGGGACTCGGCGTCGATTTCGGCGCGATCACGGAACGCATCCAGACGGCCGTGATGCGCGGGGGGCAGTTCGCGCTCTCGCTGCTGGTTGGCGCCGGCCAGAACGCCGCCAGCTTCGTCATGAACTTCTTCCTGATGGTCTATCTTCTCTATTTCATCCTGCGCGACGGCGACGCGATGTATCGGAAGCTGTTTGCCATCATCCCGCTCCCCAGCGACCAGAAGCAGCGCCTGTTCGCCAAATTCGCCGAAGTGTCCATCGCAACGCTCAAGGGAACCGTCGTCGTCGGCGTGACGCAGGGCATGCTGGGCGGCCTCATCTTCTTCCTTCTCGGCATCAACGGGGCCGTCTTCTGGGGCGCTGTGATGGCGCTCGTCTCGGTGCTGCCCGCGCTTGGCGCCGCCCTGATCTGGGTTCCGGCGGCCGTTTTCCTGATCCTCGGCGGGTCCTGGATCAAGGGAGCGATCCTCTTTGCTTATGGCACGTTGGTGATCAGCATGTCCGACAATGTGCTGCGGCCGGTCGTCGTCGGGCGGCAGACCCGCATGCCCGATTATCTCGTGCTTTTCTCGACCATCGGCGGGCTCGCCGTGCTGGGCATCAGCGGCGTCGTGCTCGGGCCCGTCATTGCCGCGCTGTTCCTGGTGAGTTGGGAGCTGGTCGCAGAGGAGCGTACCGGCCATGAGCGGGGGCCGGCGGAGATCGGCCGCAGCTAGAGCACGTCACCTAAAGTGCGCAGAGCTTCTTTAGGGTAACGCCAGGGGTAAAGGCCAATTTCTAAAGCATGCATCCCCGGGTCTCGCGCGACAGGAGGTCCGAGCGCATCTTCATCTCGGTTCCCGAGACAGATTGAGATAAAGGGGGTCGAATTCAGCGAACGTGCTCAGGCCCTCGAAATCATCGATCTGCACCGTGCTGCCGCGCCAACGGATGAGCCCGGTTGCGCGAAGCTCCTGCAGCATTCTGTTCACATGGACGTTGGAGAGGCCGAGCATGTCGCCGATCTCCGCCTGGGTCACGGGAAACTCGAACTTGCCGTTTTCCGCCCGGTCGACGATTTCCAGGCGCAGATAGAGTTCGCAGATCAGGTGCGCGAGGTGCTGGATCGCGGAACGCCTGCCCAGACAGGTGATCCAGGCCCGCTGGATGGCGCCGTCCACGACGGTGGAGAGCCAGAACATCCGGGTGAGGTGCGGATTCGTCTCGGTCACCGTCTTCAGGTTCGCATGAGGAACGAAGGCCACCCTGCAGGGCGACAGGGCAATCACGCCATGGTCCATCTGCTTCAGCAGGAGGCCATGCAAATCGACGAAATCACCTGCGACGTGAACGGCCGTAAATTGTCTCTTGCCGCTTGAAAGGTGTTGCGCTCTTGCCGCGAAACCTTCCAGGATCAGACAGCTCTCTTGCGGACGGCTTCCCTCCGCGATGATTTCGGCGCCGGCCCTGTATTCCTTCGTCCTTCGGGGAAGTCCCTCCAGGATCACTCTCTCTTCTTCCGTCAGCCGGTCGCGCCTGGAGAAAGCGGCGGCAAGTGGATCGACAGATCGCTGCACGGTTCGTACCCCGGATCACTGCAAGAGATTTCTGTTCATCCTGGCCAGGCCCTCGGCGGCGGCAGGCTTCGTGCTTTCTTTCTCTATACACGATTGGGACCAGCCATCGTGCCCAAATGTTAGATTTGCCTCCGAAGCCGAGAGCGATACCGCTGAAAGGTGCCCGCTTCGAGCTCAAGCCAGCCAAGGGGCATGGTGACGCGATTTGAGACATTCGGGAGGAGTCGCCGCACGCGGTGAAAGGCCCTCGAGCATTTTCAGCTTTCCTTCAAACCCGGGAAATGCTCCATCTCTTCACGTGCTAGGCGCTCTCGCTGCGAATTCCCGACATCTTGCCCGCCGCCGTCAACCAGCGCGGGTCGAACCACCGGTCAGCCGGTCCGTCATAGGGCAGGCGCGTGATGTCCCAGTGGCTGACGAAGCGGGCATAGGCGTCCCAGACGGGCGGCCCCCCGCCGATATAGACGATACGGCCGGCGAAGCGCCTGAGTGTCTGCTCGGGATCCATCGAGGAGCGCAGGACGAACAGCTCGCGATCGCCGCGTGCGAATTCGGGAATGGCGCCAATCGTTTTCGGCCCGGCGAGCAGCACATGCCCGCGCGTGATGTCGAAGAAACGCGCGACATCGGCGACAAATTCGGGAGACTTGTTGCCTTCCCACGGCAGGACGCCACCAAGCCCGAGCTGGCCCGATTGGCCGATGGCGCAGATTACCCTGACAATCGTCTGCTGCATGAACTCCCCCCCCGGGCTAGCCTTGGCGGACCGCTTGCCAGCACGCGCCGGCTACATGATCGGCGATGCTAACCGCGGAGACAGCCCATTGGAAGTCTCGGGATCCATGGATCTTCCGTCCTGACGCGTGATCAGGACCAATGATGCCGTAAAGACGACCTTGCCCTTTTCGTCCCGCACCTGGACCGAAAACTCGCGCACGGGATGACGCGGCAAGGCGTCTCTCGCCATGTCCGGCAAGGCGTCGAGCGCGGCCCACCGCACCTCCTCCATCGTGGCGAGGTCCAGACCGATCTGGTCGACCGCCAGCGACAGGCCGTCATTCGTGTCAAAGTAGTAGCGTGTCATTGAGAAGGCTCGGATCCATCACTCCAACCCTGCTCTACGGCTATTGTTCCGACACGCGCGACAGTCGACCGCCCTGGGCAGCGTTTCAACACCGTGCCAGTGTCTCGAAGCTGGGCGAATTCCCGAGCTTCATCCTGGCGGAGGAAACTCAATCGGTTTCGAAGGGCTCGGCGAAGACGCTCGGTCTTTTCCTGGTGGGCAGCGAAGCGACGATCGTCTCCAGCCGAAACGCCTCGTCTTCCATTCCCGCCCAGCGCAGCTTCCCGATCAGCTTCGCCCATTGCCGGGATCGGAGCACGAGGGTGTCCGTGCCTACCTCCGCACTCTTGCTTTCCAGCATTTCCGCCTCCTGTCATCGTTCCAATGGGCAGCGCCGCCACGCGCGACGGCTTCGCCGTAGACATCCGCCCAGCCGGGCTCCATCCCTGCCAGCACCGCGACCTGCATGGCTGCAAGCCCGCGCTCCAGGCGACGGCGTTCCCGATAGTCCTTGATCGATCCCAATGCTGCCTGCATTCTGTGCGATAGAGACGCCATCCGGGAACTCCAGCGGTTGTATGCCGATCTGCCGGCACTCCATGTGTAAACCGCCGCTGTTTCATCGGTTTTTCCGGAATGGCCCGGAAGTGTTTCGTTTGTTTCGAGGAGGAGGCCATGGCCTATATCGACGGATATCTCGTCCCCGTTCCAGCAGGAAACAAGGACGCCTATTTCGCGCTGGCCGCCAAGGCCGCGCTGGTCTTCAAGGATCACGGCGCGATCCGTGTGGTCGAATGCTGGGGCGACAGCGTACCCGATGGCAAGGTCACCGATTTCAAGAGGGCGGTGAAGGCCGAGGGCGACGAGAACGTGGTCTTCTCCTGGGTCGAATGGCCGGACAAGGCGACCCGCGACACCGGCATGGCCAAGGCGATGGAGGATCCTCGCATGCAGGGCGGCGAGATGCCCTTCGACGGCCAGCGCATGATCTTCGGAGGATTCGTCGCGGTCTTGGACGAGTAGGCGAGCGATCCGCGGACCTGGCGTGCGCCCCGGCGTCCGTTCGGGCGCTTGCTGCGATGCTCTCGCTGCCGGACCGCTTACGACAGGCCTTCTCTCCGTCTCGGCTTCGCCGAGCCACCTCAAATGTGTCGTAGCTTTTGGGGAGAATCTCTGGCAGGGAGAAACGGCGGCGGCCGATATGGTCGGTTGCCAAGACTGTCCTACGGGGACCTTGAGAAGGCAGCCGACTTGATTATGCTTCCCGCAAGAGAGGGAGGCATTCACATGGCATTCGAATACGTAAGCGTGGAGCAGGCCGTCGAACGACCGGGGCTCCGCATGGTCGTGGTGGGCGGAGTGCCGAGCCCCTGGACGGAGGCGGCGAAGGGTATCTTGCACGTCAAGGGGATCGACTGGGCAGCGGTCCGGCTGGTCTATGACAACGAGTTGCTGAAGACGTGGGTGGGGCAGCGCAGCGCGCCGGCCCTCGTCTACGAAAACGAACGCCCGCGCCATGGCTGGTCCGAGATCCTGCTCCTTGCCGAACGCCTCGCGCCGAGCCCGGCGCTGCTGCCGTCCGATCCAGCCGATCGCGCCCTGGTGTTCGGTCTTGCCCATGAGATCTGCGGCGAGGAAGGTCTGGGCTGGGCCCGCCGCCTGCAGCTGATCCAGGCGGGCTTGCAGGGAAGCGGCGGCTTCGTCGAGCCCGTCGCGCGCTATCTCGGCAGGAAATATGGCTACACGCCCGAGACGGGCGCCGCCGCCGGCGCACGCGTGGTCAGCCTGCTCGGCATGCTGGCAGCGCGCGTGAAGGCCCAGCGGGAAGCTGGTAGCCGTTTCCTGGTCGGCCACACATTCACTGCCGCGGACATTTACAGCGCGACCTTCATGGCGATGTTCGCGCCGTTGCCGGATCGTGATTGCCACATGGACGACCGCACCAGGGCGACGTTCGAGACGCTGGACGCACCGACCGGGACCGCATTCGATCCCATCCTTCTCGAACATCGCGACATGATCTACGCCGAATATCTGGAGCTGCCGCTCTCATTGTGAGGAAGTGCCAATCGAGCGACGTCGCTTGCCTACCGGGCCGGCATGACCCTGCAACCGGTTGCGCCAATCGCGAGCGCAGGCGACACGGATCGATCAGCCGGGCCAGCGGTTTCAATCACGTCCTCCGATCAAACGGGATAAACCGGCGATCGTCATAGACGTCCAGGTAGGCGGAATGGGCCGGCCGGGCGAGTTCACGTGACTTCATATAGATGAATGCGGATATCCTGGGCCCACCTGCCACCGGCTCCACTTCGACCGGTTCGCGGAAATTTCCGGGCTTGCCCACCGATTCCAGCCGGTCGAGTTTGAGCAAGGCAGAATCCTCGACTTCGTAGAGTTCGCCCCTGATTTGCTGTCCGACGCCGGGCTCGTTCAGCACCATGGGCGCGTACCAGGGCCCGGCAATAAGCATCGGGTAGCTCGCGCTTGTCCTGTAGTCTCCGAGGTAGCGCGCGCCCAGCAACCCCTGACGGTGAAGGGGAAAGCCCTTCTTCAAGGTACCAACCGCCAGGATCCTCTCGGCCATCGAGTCGAAACCCGCTTTCTTGCGGGCCTACAGCCCGAACGGGAAGGTGTCGGGCACGTGACCCGGCTCGCCGGCGGGCGCGAGCGGCGTGACCGCACGGGTCCTGTCGAACCAGACATAAGCGTCGAACTGCTTCGACATGGACGCTTCCGCATAATGGCTCGAGAGTTCGGTCTCAGGCCGATAGATCACCCCGATGAATCGCTGGATCCGCGGAAGCGCGAGTGCCTCGGCCACCGCCGGCCGGCTTTCGAAATCGATCAGGCAGCGTGGCTTGCCGGCCGCGTGGAAGCAGCGCTCGACACTTTCGGCATGTGAGGGCCGAACCGTCTTCACTTCCATCGCGCCATCCCAGTTCGTCGCCGCCGCGACGGTGCCGGAATGGGTTCCGAAGCCGATCAGCGCCGCTTCGTCTCCGAACCTCTCCCGACAGAGCTGGCCGATGTTCAGCTCATCGCGGATCAGGCCCATCTCGGTCAACCGCGCATCACCGATATGAGAATTGTGCGCCCACACGACAGCCTTCGAATTCGGGCCCTTCGAGGCCAGCAAATGTTCGAGCGTCTCGAACATATGGCGGTCGCGCAGGTTCCAGGAGTCGGCGCCGCCATAATACATGACCCGATAGTATTTCTCCGCCGACGCGACCAGGCGCGCATTCTGCGCCGCGTCCAGGAATGCCTCGCCGTCCCGCGACGCATAGTCGAGCCTTCTCTCGAGCAGCTCGCGACATTGACGGACGACCTCCTCCTCGCATTTGCGATAGCCGGAGGTGAGGACCGCCCGGCCATAGGTGGCAGGTTCGTGCTGCCATGGCGTGAGGCAGCCATAGCGTTCCCGCGCCACCTGGGCGGCCTGGGGGTCGATCCCGTCGAGATAGGCGAGAAGGGCCGCGATCGACCCGCTCATATTGTAGAGGTCGAGCCCATAGAATCCGGCCTTCGCGTCGTCCGCGGCCTGCTCGTTGTGCCCGCGCAGCCAGCCGACGAACTCCGCCACATCGGTGTTGCGCCACATCCAGGTCGGGAAACGCCGGAACGGTGGCTCTTCATCCTCGTGCCGCGCCAATCCGCGGACGTATCGGTTCACCGAGGCGGCGTCAGGCCAGTCGGCTTCCACCGCGACGATGTTGAAGCCGTGCTGCTCGACAAGCCGCCGCGTGATGGCGGCGCGTGCCCGATAGAACTCCGCCGTGCCGTGGGTCGCCTCGCCGAGCAGGACGACCCGGCGGTCGCCGAATCGGTCGAACATCGCCCCGAAATCGGGGCGGTCGGGGGTCGGCAGTTCCTCGGCGGCCTCCGCAATCAGCTCCGGCACCGAGCGGCGCGAACCGACCGGGCCGGCCGGAAACTCCGCCCAGCCATGTTCTCCAATCAGCGGGACGAATGCGACGCCGCCGAGATCCTCCTGCTCGAATTTGTTCGCGGCGGTCCGCGTGATACGCATCAGCCGCTGCGATCGCTGCTCCGTGCCGATCGGCATGATCAGCCGCCCCCCTATGTCGAGCTGTTCGGACAGCGTCGCGGGAACCGCATGGCCTCCGGCCGCCACGATGATCGCGTCGAAGGGCGCCCTTTCCGGCAAGCCTTTGCTTCCGTCGCCGACAAGCACTTCGACATTGCGGTAGTCGAGCTCCTCCAGTCGCCGCCGGGCCGCCTCGGCCAGTTCCTCGTGCCGCTCGATCGTATAGATCTGGTCGGCGACACGGCTCATGACGGCCGCGGCGTAGCCCGAGCCCGCCCCGACCTCCAGGACGCGGTCGCCCGCTTCGAGCTCCGCCGCCTCGATCATGTAGGCGACGATGAAAGGCTGGGAGATCGTCTGCCCTGCCAGGATGGGGAGAGGCGAATCCTCGTAGGCGAATTCCTCGAAACCCTCTTCGACGAATTTCTCGCGTGGAACCTCGCGCATGGCCGCGAGCACGCGTTGGTCGCTGACGCCGCGTCCGGCGATATGGGCTTCGACCATGCGATGACGGGCATGTTCGTAATCGAGCATTGGCTGCCTCCGGCATTCCAACGCCCTACCGGGCCCGCCTGTTCCACCACGCGGCCTGGCTTGCGCCCAATGTCAGGCCGATATCAGCTCGGCCGAGCCTGAACCGCCGCGTTCAGCCAATCGCGCCAGAGCGGCTCCCCGGCGCTGGCCGTCTCGTCGGCATCGTCGCCATAGAAGAACAAGCTCACGCTGGCATTGATCCGTTCGCCCATGGGGTAGATCCCGGCCAGCAGGACAGCGGGCCGCGGCTCGTCCACCCGGAGCATGACATAGCGTTGTTTGCGTTCCTGGTGGACACGCTCGACCGTGCCCGCCAATTGTTCGGGCGCCGAGGACACTGTCCGTTGCTCCCCGACATCGGCGCCGGCCAGCCCAAGCGCTTCGGTGAGGCGGGACCAGACCGCCAAGGCCTCGCCCTCAGCGGGGGCCATCACCTGGAAAGATGCGCCCTTCATCCCGGCAAAGTGCGCGAGATAGAGGCGCAGCACCTCGAAGAAGCCCGGCCAGCCCCCCTCGAAGCTCTCGAGTTGATCGTCCCATTCGTCCGTAGAGCTGAAGAGCGAGTGGACCATGCGCACCATGCATTGATCGCCGGAGCGGGCGGCGATGGTGATCTCCGTCGCGACGGGAGGCGCATCGCCGCTCCAGCCATGTTCGACATAGCTGAACCGATGCGGCGGTTCCCAGAACGTCACTTCCCCGGACGTGCTCATCCCATCACCGAATTCGAAGCGAAGCGCTCCGCCGATGTGCCCCTCAATCGTGGTCCTGGTGAACCACGCGGAGTTGCCGGGCCCCGTCGCCATGGCCTGCCAGATCTGCTCGGGCGTTCCGGGCGCGAGAAACTCCATTTCGACCCAACGCTTGCCCGTTTCGTCCTTCTTGATCGGCATGTTGCCTTCCTTTGAACCTGCGGGACAGGCGATACCCACGGATTGTCCGCCCGACGACCTGGCTTCGCAGGCCTCGCGCCCATGACTGGAACCCGAAGGACCTGCCGAACTGCGCCTCGTTCTTTCCCTGATGGCCGCTCAGTTCGACGGCACCGGTTGCGACTTCCTGTCGCCGGTCGCGAATTGCAGGGTGAAGACCTGGCCGCCGATGCCTTGCGCGAGATCGGGAGCAAGCTCGACGGGCGTACATTGCTCGATGGCTTTGGTTGCCGCCTCAATGAACTGCTTGCGCTGGTCCTGGTCGCCGGCAACATTGATGTCGGTGGGCCTGGGCGGGCCGACCAGCGATCCATCACGCTTGAAGCTGAAACGCATCGAGACGACGGAGTTACGGACACCGGCCGGGGGCTTCCAGCACGAAAGGATCTTCGCACCGACGTCCTGCATCGTGCCGAGGGGTTCGGCTCCCGCCGGCAGCATCAAGGCCGCCAGCGCCGGCAGGACGAGCAATCGACGATGAGGCATCATGGCATCCTCCTGAGCTATGATAGCAAAGATACACCTCGACCGGACTGTATAGGGTACGTTACGGTTGCGAAACCGACCTGCTCGGACCTTGAGCGGGAGTGTCAGCTGTGTTGCCCGGATGCCACGCTTCCGAACGGCCGATCGCCTGAGATGGTGTTCCATCGCCAGGGGTAGATCGTGTCATGGGCAGGCCGAGGAAGCCATGATCCGGTTCCTCAGGAAGCGGGCGCCGCTGCTGAAGGCGCGTTTCTTCTCGATGTCGTTGCCTTGCACGCGGGGAGGATCCTCGATGCCCCGATCAGCGGTCATCCGTTACCACCGGCGCGAATGATCATGTCGCTTGGCAAGAGCAGGGCGACGGCCTAACCTGTTCCATCCCCACCTTGCGGAGGGACTTCCATGCCGTCCAGCTTCAACGTGCATAGTGCCGCCGGCTACGAACAGCTCATGGGCCGGTGGAGCCAGAAGCTCGCGCCTCTGTTCATCGAGTTCGCCGGGCTCGAGAATGGCGAAAAGGTCCTCGATGTCGGCTGCGGCACCGGCAGCCTCACATTCGCGCTGCCGAGAGCGGCTGACGTCAGCGAGGTCGCCGCGATCGACTACTCGCCTGTCTTCGTCGAGGCCGCGAGGCGCCGCAACGAGGATACCAGGATCGCTATCCAGCAGGCCGACGCTTGCGCCCTTCCCTTCCCCGACGGTCGCTTCGACCGAGCGTTCTCACTGCTCGTCCTCCATTTCGTGCCGGAGGCAGGCAAGGCCGTCTCCGAAATGCGGCGTGTGGTTCGCGCCGGCGGTGTAATCGCCGCAGCCGTGTGGGACCATCTCGGCGGCATGCCCGCCATGCGAATGATGTGGGACACCGTGGCCATGCTGGACGAGAAGGCGCGTGAGCAGCGCAGCGTCTACTTCTTCCAACCGATGATGGGGCCGGGCGAACTGAAGCGGTGCTTCATCGAGCAGGGGCTTCTCGACGTCGACGACACGTCGCTGATGATCCGCATGGACTACCAGTCCTTCGACGACTATTGGCGACCCATTGCCGAGGGTGAAGGCCCGCTCGGCAAATATGTCGCGGCGCTGGCTCCGGACCTGCGGGCCCGCATCGAAACGGCATTGCGCGATGCATATGAGGGCGGCCGGCCCGACGGACCCAGGTCCTTCGCCTCGGTCGCCTGGGCGTGCCGGGGCGTTGTGCCTTCCGGTTGACGAAGCTTGTCGAGTTTAGTCTGGCGCGCGCTCGAGACCCTCGAGAACGACCACGCTCTCCTGCTCGTTGGGATCGGTGCGGGCGATCAAAGCCCTGACGGTTCGATCCGTCGGATTATAGGGCTGATGCGGCACCCCGGCCGGAATGTAGATGAAATCGCCGGCCTCGACGCGGTCTCGATGCTCGAGATTCGGGCCATGGAGGAAATCGGCCACGCCTTCCAACACGAACACCGCGCTCTCATGGCGTTCATGGTAGTGCGGCCTGGCCTTCGCACCCGGAGGCAGAACGACCAGGTGCATGCACAACGCTTCCGAGCCGGCACTCTCGGCTGAGACGCCTGCGAAATAATCCAGCCCCTGCTTGCCGTGAAATGCCTCGCCGCCGCGCACGATCCTGCAGGACTTCACCGCAGCTCTCCGTTCCCGCCCGGCTCAACTCGGCTGAAGGCTCGACGCGGCGCGGCCCCCGCAGCACCCCAGTTCCGCCCATCCTGCGAAGACGCGTGCCTCGGGACGGCTCGGATGTGCCGCGCGAACGCGCGCCTGCTTGATCAGGAGCCGGATCTCATCGGCGCTGCAGCCGTCGGCAAGCATGACCTTGCGAATGATCGGTTCTTCCAGAAGTTCATCGAGCATGGGCTCGCGCATTGCCTGCCTCCTCCACTGTCTATTGTCGGCGTGGTCCTTACACGACAGACGTGGCACCATGATTTCAGCTCTCATGGTTTTGTGTTTCGTTTGTATCATCTTTATGGGCTGTCCAAAAGGTCTGGTGCTCGAGCATAGCACCGCCGGCCAGACGGCAGCGCTTTGATGCGCTACGCCACCTCCACAGGGGACGACAGGCGAATGCCGGGAGACCGCGTACCTCTTGGGCGCTCCGGCAAGCGGATGGCTTGCCGTCAGGGTTAGAACCGAATGACGGCACCCAGTATCGGCCCGTGCTGGACGACGTCATAGATAAATCCGTCATTGTCGTAGTCGACGCCCAGCGCGCGGTAGCCGGCAACCAGCGAAAAGCTTTGGTTCCATTGGTAACCAACGCTGGCGAGCACGTCCCATGTCAAGTCGGAACCTGCGCCGAAACCGCCGATCATTCCCCATCCCGTCAGATACCAGGAAGGATTGATGTCGACGCGCCCCCTGATCCCGAGCATCGGATCGACCCAGGTGCTCCCGTCGCTGCCGCTGAGCGACCTGATCGGCGGCCCATCGAGAGCGAGGCTCACGCCGATGTCGTTGTCGACGCTCCATATGCGCGCGCCGGCCATGAGATCCACCGTTGCGGTCGGCTTTGCCACGACACGATATTCACCCAGGATGGTCGCCGTGAGGCTCCTGGTCTCGACATTGGCGGCGAGCGTCGCCGGGATGCCGGCAAGAGAGCGGGTGACCGATGCCTCGGCCTCGGTCTCGACATAGATCAGGTCGCCGAAAACGCCCCATGTCCCATTATGCGCCTCGGCGACCAGCATGCCGCCGAAGCGCAGATCGTCGAAGATGTCCCCAAAGCTCATGTCGATATGAACGGGCTGCACCCCGAAGACGCCGACATCGCCTTCCAGCCCTGCCGCCCAGAAATAGGGGGCGGCAGCGAAGGTCCATTCGCTGCCGGGTTGAGTGGGCTGCGGCGGCGCGGCTGCCACCCCGAGGTCTGCTGCCGTCGCGGCCCCAACGGCCGTCGAAACAAGCAAGGACGCGATAAGAATGCGCATTTGCATACCGGGATCCCTCCTCCACGATACAACCACCTGCCAGCGCGATACAACCGCCTGCCGACACGTTCATAGCATGCCGGCAGCCGCCGAACAGCCTCGCTATGTTAATTACCGTGCGGATTTACTACTGTGATCCCGTCAATTCCCCTGGAGGCCGGCGACTGCTATAGTTGGAACCACGCGCTCCGGTCGGCGGCACCGACCCTTCGGGGCAAGCCGCCCGTGCTACATGGGAGCGAGATCATGACTATCGAGCAGCAATTTCGCTCTATCGTTGCCGTGCGCTCCTCGATCCCGGAGGACGCCTTCACGGCCCCGACACTAGGAACCCGGAGAGAGGGCAGCGGGGTGATCATCCGCGATGGCGGCGTCGTGCTCACGATCGGCTATTTGATCACCGAGGCAGAGGAAGTCTGGCTGACGAGCCATGACGGGCGGATCGTTCCCGCTCACGTGCTCGGCTACGATCAGGAAACCGGCTTCGGCCTCGTCCAGGCGCTCAGTCCGCTCGGCATTCCACCACTCGACTTCGGCCATGCGGCGAAATGCAAGGTCGGTGATCCCGTCGTGCTCGCAGACGGAACCGGTGGGTTCGTCCGGGCGAACATCGTCGCCCGGCAGGAATTCGCCGGCTATTGGGAGTATCTGCTCGACGAGGCAATCTTTGTCGCGCCTGCCCACCCCGCATGGGGCGGCGCCGCTCTCATCGGGGCCGATGGGCGTCTGCTCGGCCTCGGCTCGCTGCTCCTGCAGATGAGAGGGGAAAGCCGGAACGAGGACATCAACATGGTCGTGCCGATCGACCTCCTGCCGCCGATCCTCGACGACCTTCTCACTCTCGGCCAGGTCGACAAGCCGCCGCGTCCGTGGCTGGGAGCGTTTTCGGAAGAGAGCAACGGTTCGGTCATCGTGATGAGCGTGGCCGACGGTGGTCCGGCCGCCCTGGCCGGCCTTCGCCGTGGCGACGTCATTTCCGATATCCGCGATGCGCGCGTCGACGGGCTCGCCGATTTTTACCGCAAGCTATGGCGCAGCGGCGCCGCCGGAGCGGAGATCCCGATGAGGATCGTTCGCCACGGCCGCGAGCGCTGGTTGCGCGTCAGATCGGCTGATCGGCGCGATTTCCTGAGGAAGCCCCAACTCCAGTAAGACTGAAGCGCAGCCCCGCTCGAGCTGATGCAGCCCGATGAGCGCCCGATCAATTGATGAAGCGGACGGCAAGCATCAGGCGGTCACCTCGGGTTGGCGGTGAAGCGCGGTGATAGCAGGATGTATCCTGGACAAAGCCTGTGCCTGCCGGGCCTTCGATGGTGATTTCGTTCTCGATCCCGAATTGCTTTCGAACCGCCTCTTCGCTCGCCACCGCCGACCCGAGAAGCATCCGGAGCGGTTTTCTGTTGTGGGATCGCTTCATCATCACATGCGCGCCCGAATAGCGATCCGTGTCGGTTATGTAGAAGCTCGCATAGACGAAGTTGAAGCCGCCGACGTCATAGTGATAGTCGATCACATGATGCTTCAGTCTTCGACGCTCTTCATCCTCCATCGAGGATCCGAAGCTCCAGTCAAGGATTGTCTTCACGGTGCGGGGCGTATGGTTGACGTAGCGGGAGACTATGTTGCGCAACACCGGGTCGTTGACGACCGCTTGCACGGCCGGGCACCGGGAAGGCTCCTTGATACCGCCGATGGGCATGGGCCTGCCGTCCGCGGCTCGCCCGTTGACCACATCCGCGTAGCGGAAAGTTGGCCCATCGGGGTCGTAGATCGCATGGAGCGGCTCGGAACGAGCGAATTCGAGGATCTCCGAGACGATGTCGGGCGGCAGCCGCAACCCGACATAGACGGCGTCATCCCTGATGGCCTGCACCACCTTGTCGATGTCGGTGCCGGGAAAAAGCGTCGGTCGCCTTTCGCCGCCATTGTGGTAGGCGGGCGGACCGCCCTCGAGAACCCGTCGCATGTTGCCATATGCCATGCGAACAGTCCTGAAGCGGCCAAGCATATATTGAACATCGGCCCTGCGGATTCGCCGGGCGACTCCCCCCAGTTTCATCTGGTTCACTCCGATAAAAACCCCACGGCGAGAATTTATTCCGCCCGCGGTTTCTTGTCGCTCATCAAAGAGATACATGCTTACTAATACTATAGGTGGTGCTACTTTACCTGTCGAGATCTGGTAAACTCCGCCCCCGTTCTCCAGGTCGTACACCGTTGCTTTCCAGCACATCTGTTTTGGGCGGGCGAAGCTGCACTGCTTCTTGGCGCGCCCTTCTGCTCTCGCGCCCAAGTGTCGGCGCTCACGACTTTGTTGACATGCCGGCTGCTTGAATAGAGCCGTGGGAACACGCAAAAGGTCAATCGCGTTGTGGGATTTCGATTCGCTTGTCCGGCGAATGAGGAGGCCAAATGTCGACAATCAGCCGCCGCAGACTTCTCGCGATGGCAGCGACCGGTGCGGCCGGTGCGGCTCTTTCAGCCTGCGCGAGCTATCGGCCCCGCGCCGAAAGGGCGTTCGCCGGAGCGCCCCAACTTGACCCGGCGCCACTGCCGCAGTTCAGCGCCCCCGCTTTCGGGCCGCCGGCGATGATGTATGCGGCGGTCGCCGACGAGGGGCACAACATCCCTCCCGTCCCCTACCAGCAGATCGACCCACGATACTACCGACAGGTCGTTCCCGACCCGACCGGCGAGGCGCCGGGCACGGTCGTCATCGATACCGGCGCCCATTACCTCTATCTCGTCGGCAATTTCGGGCAGGCGATCCGCTATGGGGTCGGCCTCGGCCGGGCCGGCTTCGAATGGGCCGGGCGTGGCGAGATCGATTGGAAGCAGAAGTGGCCGCGCTGGTTCCCGCCGGAGGAGATGATCGCTCGCCAGCCCGAGCTCGAGAAATACCGGGCGCGGCAGGTGCCCGGAAAGAATGAATGGCTGGGCGGCATGGAACCGGGAGTCCAAAATCCGCTCGGCGCGCGCGCGCTCTACATCTTCCAGGACGGGAAGGACACGCTCTATCGCCTCCACGGCTCTCCGGAATGGTGGTCGATCGGCAAATCGGTCTCCTCCGGCTGCGTGCGACTCATCAACCAGGACGTCATCGACCTGTACGAGCGCGTGCCGGACAAGACGCCCATCGTCGTGACGAGCGGGCTACCGGGTTCGGTGTAGGCGCGCCCTTTCGAGGCTTGCTTCGCTCACACCTCAGGATGAGGGATGCTGGCGCTGCGGTTCCTGAACCCTTGGGTGGATGCCGGCGAGCCACTATGTCCCATTGATCCCCGCACCCCTCAGGCATCAAATTCTCCCGTGCCCCGATGGTCCCGGCACCAAGGCTACCCGGTGGACGATCGCGTGGCGCGGCACGAGGCGAGGGATGCCAACGCCATGACGGAACAGGACTGCTGCATTGTTGGGGCCGGGCCGGCAGGCCTGATGCTGGGGCTGCTCCTCGCCCGGGCCGGAGTGAGGGCCACGGTGATCGAAAAGCACGGAGACTTTCTGCGCGACTTCCGCGGCGACACGATCCATCCGTCGACGCTGGAGGTGATGGACGAATTGGGCTTCCTGAACGAGTTCCTGCAGCTTCCTCACCAGAAAGCGCCGACGCTTCATGCCGAGATCGGCGGCAGGACCCGGACGATCGCGGACTTCTCGCGCCTGCCGACCCGTTGCAAATACATTGCCTTCATGCCGCAGTGGGATTTTCTCGATTTCCTGGCCCGCAAGGCGCAGGCGTTTCCCGGGTTCCGGCTGGAAATGGGTTGCGAGGCGGTGGGCCTGATAGAGCGCGCGGAAGGTGTTGCCGGTGTCGTCGCCCGTGATGGCGAAGGAAACGAGCGCCGCTTCGAGGCCGCCCTGGTGGTCGGCGCCGATGGGCGCCAGTCCATGGTGCGCAAGGCTGCGGAGCTTCCGGTCGAGGATCTCGGCTCCTCGGTGGACGTCCTCTGGATGAAGTTGACGCGACACAAGGACGACCCCGCCCTGGCAATGGGCCATGCCGGGCCCAACCAGGGGCTGGTGATGATCGACCGCGGCGAGTACTGGCAGTTGGGTTACGTCATTGCCAAGGGCGGCTTCCGCCAGACGAAGCAGGAAGGGATGGCGGCGCTACGCGCCAGGCTCGCTTCCGTCGCGCCGCTCCCCGCGAAACGCTTCGACGAGCTGACCGGCTGGGATCAGGTCCATCTGCTCAAGGTGCGCATGGATCGGCTGAGGCAATGGTGGAAGCCGGGCCTGCTATGCATCGGCGATGCCGCGCATGCCATGTCGCCGATCGGTGGGGTCGGCGTGAACCTCGCCATCCAGGATGCCGTCGCAGCCGCCAATATCCTGGCCGCTCCGCTCCGGGAGGGAACGTTCGGGGTCGAACATCTGCGCGCCGTGCAGGACCGCAGGAGTTTTCCGACGAAGGCAACGCAGAAGGTCCAGCTCATGATGCGGCGCCGCCGCCGCGGGGGCGGCCGCCCCTCGGCCAAGCCGCCGGCCTTCATCCGGCTCATCGCCCGCTCGCGCCTTCTGCCGCATCTCACGGGACGGCTGATCGGCATGGGCTTCAGGCCGGAGAGGGTGAGAGTGTAGGCCTTGCCCGGTTGGTATATCACTCCGTCGCCCCTCTATCCTGCCGTACGCGCCATGTTCATCTGCAAAGATTGGCCGCCAGCAACCGCGCAGGGTGGAATGAACAAACCGGGGAGACGTCCCGCAGGACAGAGGCCAACTGTGGCAAACTTGCCATGACGCGCCAACCGAACAGGTCCGCGACCATGCGCGGGGTCTATCTCGTCATCGGGCTGCTCTTTGTCGCGCTAGGCTTCGTCGGAGCGTTCCTGCCGGTGCTTCCGACCACGCCTTTCCTCATCCTGGCGGCGGCTTGCTTTGCCCGATCCTCGAACCGGCTCGAAACTTGGCTGCTCGGCCATCCGCGCTTCGGGTCGGTGCTGCGCGATTGGCGTCTGCGCGGCGCGATACCGAAAAAGGCGAAGCTCGCCGCTCTGGCGGGCACCGGGCTCAGCTTCCTCCTGTTCTGGCTGGGAAGCGATCCCGGACCGATGCTCCTGACGGCCGTCGCGGCATTGATGCTGACCGGCCTCGCCTTCGTGTTCACCAGACCTTCCTGAGAAGCAGGCGGAGGAGGGACGCTTTAGTCTAGGTGTTTGCTTTTGCGCACGTCGTTATCCCAAAACCGCTGCGCGCTTCGGGCGACATGCTGAAGATCCGAGCCTCAACAGCTTGTCTTTCCGCTGACCTAGGGAAGCTAGGCCGATCCTGCTGTGGCCACGAGCATTCGCGCAGCTTTCAGGTCCGGCAATGCCGCTCCCTCCGTGAAGCCCGAGCAAATCTCCGCAAGCTGCCGCAGACCATCGATCTGGGAGCCATCAGCGCGAGCGAGCCCGATGGCCGCGCGAAGCTCCCAGAAGCGAGCGCCCTGGGCACGCGCTGTCGACAGCGCGTCCCGGAAACGCTCCGCGGCCAGCATTCTTTGTTCGGGTCCGGATTGAAGCATGGCCTCGCCCTGAAGGCGGAGAATCTCGGCCGAGAACCAACGTTCATTCGTGTGTTCGATGTCCTCCTCAGCCTTTTTGAGCAGAAGCAGTGCGGCCGCCGGGTCGCCGGCCGTCATCTCGATCTGTGCCTGCAGGGCAGCAAAGTAAGGCGACATGTAATGCGCCCCTGTGCTCCGCCACTCATCGATGCCCCTTCGTAGATCGGCGAGGCCGCGATCCGTGTCACCCTCCTCTGCGACTGTCCAGGCTTGAAGGATGGTGGCCCCGGCTTGCCAGAAGCGGAATCCGGCCTCGCTCGATATCTGGAAAAGTTCTGCGGCGCGAAGCCCCACACCTTCGCGATCCGCAAGGATCTGGCGAACCACACCGCCAAAGAAAAGCGGCAAGGCAAGGCTGTTGCGGTGGCCGATCCTTCTTGCTTCGGCAGTCGCTTCATCGCTGGCAGAAAGTGCCTGATCGGGCAGGCCGAGGACAAGGAGGGTCCGTGCGAGATAATCGAGGCACACCACATGAGGATCGAAGGCGTATACGAAGGAGGGAGAGCGATGCTCTCGCGGATCATAAAGTGCCAACGCTTCCTTCAGATGGGCCCGTGCGCGCGAAAATTCGCCTGCAGGCAGGGCGCTGACACCTGCTGCCCGATGGGCGAAGAACGATAGCCCGCGATCATGACTGCTGCTGGCGAGCTCAAGCAGGCGATCGGCAGCCCGGCGCGCCTCGGACAGTTCGGCAGCATAGAGGTGATACAAGCAGAGGCCGTAGAGGACAGGGAATGCCTCCCGCACCTCGCCCAGCTCCTCACAAAGTTCCTTCGCTCTGATGTAGGCGGCACCCGTTTCCGGTGCCGCGAAACCATGCGCCGCCACCTGTGTGCTACCTATCGCCAGTTGCAGCGAGAGTTCACGGCGGGCACGCTCCGGCGAGGGCGGAAGGGAATTCAATCCGTTCAGCGCATCCCCGAACCGCAGCAGCGCTTCGGACAGTGACGAGCGCGACAACGCCCGCCGCCCAGCCTGCTCGTGGTAGACGATAGCCTGCTCCATCAGGCATGCCTGTCCGAAATGGTGGGCAAGCAATTCAGGCTCGGAAGCGACCGTTTCCGGAAACCGGTCTTCCAGGATTCTGGCGATGCGGGCGTGCAACTGCTGACGCCGGCTCAGGAGCAGGCTTCCGTAGGCTGCGTCCTGAACCAACGCGTGCTTGAATGCATAGCTGATCTGGCTGCCGCCGCCACGCCGGAACACCAGGCCTGCGGCCACGAGCTGTTCCGTAGCTCTCGCCAGTTCGGTTTCCGACATGTCCACAGCGGACGCCAGTAGTTCGTAACTGAATTCCCGCCCGATCACCGCGCCGACCTGGGCCACTTCCCTGACAGAGGCGAGACGATCGAGGCGGGCCATGAGGGAATCATGCAGTGTTGCTGGGACCGCGAGCGGCGGCAAGGGACCCGAGAGTTTGTAGTCCCCTCCGCTCTCCTTGAGGAGACCCGATTCCAGGATCACCTTCGTCAACTCCTCGACGAAGAGCGGCACCCCTTCGGTCTTGGAGAGAATCTGTTCGAGAACGGGCGTCGGAAGGTGTTTTCCAGCCGTCATCGCGGAGATTATCGAGGCCGCTTGCGCGCGGCTCAAGCGATTCAACGTGAGCAAGGTCGCATGAGGAAGACCGTTCCAGCGAACCGAGCCGTCTGGGCGGCAGGTGGCGACCAGCATCGCTGGAAGCCGCTGGATTCGGTCGACGATGATGTCGAACAGTTCGGCCGAGGCCGGATCGAGATGGTGAGTGTCTTCAAGAAGCATGAGCACCGGCTTGCTGCCGGCAAGCGCTTGCAATTGCTCTATCAAGACCTCGAAGGTGCGCGCCTTCTGCATCTGCGGCGTCAGATCAAGCTTCGGGTATCGGTCGCCGGTAGGAATTGACAGCAAGGCCGCGATCAACGGGATCGCTTCCTGCGGGTTTCGCGTCGTCGCAAGAACCTCTTCGAGGAATGCCAGCTGCCTTTCCGGTGGATCGGCGCGGTTGATATCGGCGGCGCGAACCAGCTGGTCGGCGACAGGGTATAGCGCGGTCTGCGTATGGTACGGCGAACAGAAATAGCGCAAATAGGTGACGGGTTCCTCTTTCAGCCGTTCTCGAAGCTCTTGAAGTATTCGAGACTTGCCGATCCCAGCCTCGCCGAACAGCTCCACCACTTGTCCTTCCCCCGATGCCGCCAGGTTCCATCGGTCGAGAAGCAGTCCGATATCGAGATCCCGGCCCGCCAACGGCGCAGTCGCTCCCGCATGGAGAGCGTCAAAACGGCCTTCAACCCGGCCTTCCCCAACCACCAGGTAGGAATTTGTGGGGGTGTCGAAGCCCTGCAGCTTCTGGGGTCGGATTCGCTGCACCTCGAAGAGCCTGCCTATCAGCCGGTATGTGAGTTCCGAAATCACCACCGCGTTCGGCTCCGCCAGCTTCTGCAAGCGGGCAGCGAGGTTGGGCGTCTCCCCAGCCACGGCGTTCTCCTGTGCCGCCCCCGTGCCGACCAGATCTCCCACGACGACCAGCCCCGTTGCCACGCCGATGCGGACGGAGAGTTGCTGACCGTCGGTCGTGGAGAGTCCCCTGACGGCCTCGACGACGGCAAGCCCTGCCCGGACTGCACGATCCGCCTCCTCCTCATGCGCCTGCGGCCAACCGAAATAGGCGAGGACGCCATCGCCCATCAGTTTTGCTACATATCCGTCGAAACGGACGACTTCGCCTGCAACCGCGTTCTGGAACTGGCGCAGAAGCGCGCCCATTTCCTCCGGGTCGAAACGAGTGGCCAGGCCCGTGGAATCGACCAGATCCACAAACATCACGGTAAGCTGGCGCCTTTCGGCCTCGCGTGGGCGGGACGCCGGGGATGGATGGCGGGAGCCGGCGGCTGAAATCGTCTGGCTGGCTGCCCGGTCAGTCTGGCTGCCCTCCAGCCTTGCGATCGCCTGAAGGATTTTCTTTCGATGGGCAAGAGCGGCGACGCCGATCTCCTTCAGATCCTCGGCGGTCAAGCTAGGGAGAATCTCAGCGTCGATCGCGTTGCTGTCGAAGGCAGCAGCGTATTGCCCAAGCCCCAAGCTCTCCAGCCAGGACGCAACGAGCATAAGGGTCACCTTCCCGAAACGACCCTAAAAATGCGAGTATACCGCATTCCTCCGCGGAGCGCACTGCACCGGCCGTCGTGGACGGCGGCCCGGGTCTCACCCCCGCCCCGCCCCTCCCAGCCCAAGCAGCTTCATCGCGTTCTGCTTGAGGATGAGCGGGCGCACCTCGGGCTTGATATCGATCTTTTCGAAATCGGCGAGCCAGCGGTCGGGCGTGATCACCGGCCAATCCGAGCCGAACAGCACCTTATGTCTCAGGAGCGTGTTGCAGTAGCGCACGAGGATCTCGGGGAAATATTTCGGCGACCAGCCGGAAAGGTCGATATAGACGTTGGGCTTGTGGGTCGCCACCGCCAGCGCCTCCTCCTGCCAGGGAAAGGAGGGATGGGCGAGAATGATGGGCATGTCCGGGAAGTCGGTCGCCACATCGTCGAGATACATCGGGTTGGAATATTTGAGCCTGATGCCGTTGCCGCCCGGCATGCCGGCCCCCACGCCCGTCTGGCCGGTGTGGAACAGCGCCGGCACGCCGGCCTCGGCAATCGCCTCGTAGAGCACATAGGCCGAGCGGTCGTTGGGATAGAAGCCCTGCATGGACGGGTGGAACTTGAAGCCCCTTATGCCGAAGCTCTCGACCAGGCGCCGCGCCTCGCGCGCGCCGAGCTTGCCCTTGGCCGGGTCGATCGAGGCGAAAGGAATGAGCACGTCGCTGTTCTCGGCGGCGAGCTCGGCCATCTCCTCGTTGTTGTAGCGGCGAAAGCCGGTCTCGCGTTCGGCGTCGACGGGGAAGATGACGCAGGCGATCTTGCGCTCGCGATAATAGGCGGCCGTCTCCGGTACCGTCGGCGGATGGGCGTGCGGCGACTTGAAATATTTCGCCATGGCCGCCTGGAAATCGTCATAGCCATCATCGGGATGGGTCCCGCAAGGCTCCTCGGCATGGGTGTGGATGTCTATGGCGACGACGTCGTCAGGATTGATCATCGGTCTCTCCTCATGGACTCAGGCGACCAGCACGCGCGCCGAATAGGGTTTCGCGTAGAGTTCCTCGACAAGATCGCCCCGGTTGGCGAGCACAGCCATCTGGCTGATCGTACCCTTGTCGGTGAGCTCTCCTCGGTCGATGTCGGGAGGCGCCGCAAGGAGCAGCGCGCGGGCGACACGGTTGGACGAGCCCGTCGCGGTACGCGCCACGGCGGCGAGCCTTTCCGAAAAGGCAGCGCGGACCCGGGGATCGGCGAGCAAAGGCTCTCCGGAAAGGCCCGGCGCCAGGCGCCCCAGGGCTTCGAGATCGGGGAAGATCAGGATGGCGATGTCGTCGCGGTTCATGCCGGCGACGATCACGTCGCGGGCAAGCGGTGCAAATCGGGAAACGAGGTCGGCGCGCAGCGGCCCGACGCTCACCCAAGTTCCGGAGGAGAGCTTGAAGTCCTCGTTGATGCGGCCATCGAAGACGTAGCCTTTCGCCGGATCCGTCTCGTCGACCAGCCGCAGGGCGTCGCCCAGGCGATAGTAGCCCTCCTCGTCGAATGCCGCTGCCGTGAGTTCCGGTTCGCGCCAGTAGCCCGGCGTGACGCTCGGCGCCCTCACCCGCGCCTCCATCTTGCCGTTGACCGGGGCGAGCTTCAGCTCGACCCCGGGTACGGGAAGGCCGACGCGCCCGGCGCCTGCATGGTCGAGATCGCAGACCATGGCGAAGGGGGCGGTCTCCGTGGAGCCGAGCCCTGTCAGGATCGGAACCTTGCAGCCGATCGTCTGGACGGCAAGATCCTCCATTGCCTTCCAGACCGCCGGCGAGATGCCGGCGCCGGCGAAGAACAGCATCTTGAGCCGGGAGAAGAAATGCGCGCGAAGAGTGTCGTCCGCCGCGAGCCGGGGCACGAGCTCCTCGAATCCCTTGGGCACGTTGAAATAGATGGTCGGCGCGATCTCGCGCAGGTTGCGAAGCGTCTCCGGAATACCGGCCGGCGTCGGCCTCCCGCCGTCTATGTAGAGCGAACCGCCATTGTAGAGCACCAGCCCGCAATTGTGGCTGCCGCCGAAGACATGGTTCCAGGGTAGCCAGTCGATCAGCACCGGCGGCTCGTCCTTCACGAAGGCGAGAGCCTCGCGCAGCATCACCTGGTTGGAGCAGAGCATGCGATGCGTGGTGACGACGCCCTTCGGATTGCCGGTCGAGCCAGACGTGTAGAGGAACTTGGCGATCGTATCGGGCCCCACCGTGCGATGAGCCGCTTCCGCCGCGTCGCTGGCTGGCGTTGCGAGGAGCTCGGCGAAAGGCGTCGCCGCGCGGTTGCCTTCGCCCCGCGAGACCACGATCTCAGTCTCCACCGGGACGACGGCCTCGAGCGCTCTGCCATAGGCCTCGGCGTCCGACGCGAAGACCAGCCCCGGAGTGAGCTTGCCCATGATGTAGCGGAGCTTGTCGAAATCGGCGGAGACCGTCGAGTAGGCGGGCGAGACGGCAGCGAAGGGAATGCCGGCATAGAGGCAGCCCAGCACCAGCATTGCATGGTCGAGGTCGTTGCCCGAAAGGATCGCCACGGGACGTTCCGCCGAGAGCCCGCGCGCCACGAGAGCCGAAGCAACGGCGCGTGCATGGGCCAGCGCCGTGGCATAGGTGATCGCACGCCAGCCGCCGGCAGGCTCGCGTTCGGCCATGTAGACCCGGTCGGGCGCGATCTCGGCCCAATGAAGAAGCCGTTCGGTCAGCTTTTCGGGATAGGGCGGCAAGGGCCGGGTCGGCCTGACATGGACGACGCCGCTCGGCTCATGCGTGAGGCCGACGCTGTTCCTGCCGAGCGGCACCGGCAGCCAGCCGGGATTTCCACCTTGCGTTTCCTTGTCCAGCATGTCGGCCCTCCCTGCCGCCCTCTGCCTGGGCTCAGCCCCTATGGGAGATCTTCGGCGCTCTTTTGGCGAGAAAGTCCTGCAGTCGCTGCTTTGCTTCCCGATCGTCCTGCGCGATGGACGACAGCAGCGCCTCCATGAGGTAACCGGTCGGGCGATCGGCATCGGCGATGCGTGGAAGCCCGTGGATCAGGGCGAAATTGGTCATGGACGCATTGCGTGCGATCGCCGCTGCGAGCTCCATCGCCTTGGCTTCCGCCTTGCCGGGTTCGACCAGATAATGCGACAGGCCGAGACGCTCGCCCTCCTCCGCCGAGAGCGTGCGCCCGGTCAGCATCATCTCCATCATGCGGGACGTGCCGATGAGGCGCGGCAGCCTGACGGACCCTCCCCCGCCCACATAGATGCCGCGCTGGCCCTCCGGCAGCGCGTAATAGACGCTACGATCGGCGACGCGCACATGGGTCGCGCTGGCGAGTTCCATGCCGCCGCCGATCACAGCGCCCTGTAGCGCCGAGACCACCGGCACCGGACCGAACTCGATCGCCTCGGTCACGCGGTGCCACATGCGCGAGTGCCTGATCGCTTCAGGGACCTCTGTCTCGACGAGTTCCGAGAGATCGAGGCCGGCACAAAAATGCTCGCCTTCACCAAGCAGCACGGCGACCTTCACCGCGCTCGGAAAAGACGCGAAAGCCTCTTCCAGGGCGAGCATCGAGGCCTCGTTGAGCGCGTTGCGTTTGCCCGGCCGGGCCAGGCGCACGACCGCCACCGTGTCCCTGATCTCGATGGTGACGGGTTGGTTGTCCGGTGCTCTCACGGCGCTTGCTCGCTTGTTATTGTTATATACTATAACTAAATTTCGTTCGGCGCAACCCGTCGGTCGACATGATCACCGAGCATACGCTGGAGCAGGCCGAGAAGCTGCTCGCGCTCCCTGGGCCGGAGCCGCGCGAGCACGCGAGCCTCATGCTCGGCCTGTATCTCCATGGCGTCCGCAAGCAGCCTTTCGCCCGCCTCGGTGAGGAAGAGGGCGTGGGAGCGCCGGTCGTTCGGGGCCGGCTCGCGCCGGGCAAGACCACGTTTCTCGAGCGCATCGATGATCGCCACCAGGTTGGTGCGCTGAAGCCCGAGCGCTTCGCTCACCGACGTCTGGGTGGAGCCCGGGTTGGCCCTGATGACGCAGAGCACGCTGAAGGAGGCTGGCCTGAGGCCCACGGCCGCCATGGCGCCGATGAAGTCCTCGAAGACGACGAGTTGGGCGCGCCGCAGCATATAGCCGACGAAGGACGGCAGGGGCGAAAGGTCGACCTGCGGCGATGACGCATCGCTCCCCGTCTGCTTCGGCTCGATTGCAGCCTGGTTCGCCAATATCGGATCCTCCTCGCTTTTGTCGCAAACAGCCTCTTGGCTTCGCCCGCAAGATAGTTATACGATATTACAATCCGAGGGGCTGCTTCAACCCCTTCTGCCACGGCCTCGGGAGGAGAAAGAGCGTGGACCCCATAGTCGTTGCTTTCCTGGTTCAGGACGGCGTGACGAACGGCGCGATCTATGCGTTGCTCGGCCTGGCGCTCGTGCTCGTCTTCGCGGTAACGCGCGTCATCTTCATCCCGCAGGGCGAATTCGTCACCTATGGCGCGCTCACCCTTGCCAGCCTCGATGCGGGCCGCCTGCCCGGAACGGCCTCCCTGCTCGTCTGCTTCGGCATCGCCGCCTTCCTGCTCGATCTCTGGGATGCGAGGCGCGGGCTGCAATGGACCACACTGGGGCGAAGCGCGCTGCTCAACCTGGCTCTTCCCCTCGCGATCTACGGCATCGTCGTGCTGCTCGATCCCGCGGCGCTGGCCCCGATCGGCAAGGCGCTTCTCACGATCGCGCTCATCGCGCCGATGGGTCTCTATCTCTATCGCATCGCCTTTCGCCCGCTCGCCGACGCCTCGGTGCTGGTCCTGCTCATCACCTCGGTCGGCGTGCACCTTGCCATGATGGGGCTCGGCCTCTTCTTCTTCGGCGCGGAAGGCCTGCGCGGCCAGCCCCTGGCGCCCGGCACCTATACGCTGGGGTTTCTGCCCGTCTCGGCGCAGAGCCTGTGGATCTACGGCACGACGATCGCGGCGATGGCCGGGCTCTACATTTTCTTCGAGAAGACGATCCTCGGCAAGGCGCTCAGGGCGACGGCGGCCAACCGGCTGGGGGCGCGACTGGTGGGCATCCGCACCCAGCTCACCGGCGGCACGGCATTCGTGCTGGCGGCGGTAATCGGCGCTGTTTCCGGCGTCCTCATCGCACCCGTCACCACGATCTATTATGACACGGGCTTCCTCATGGGGCTCAAAGGTTTCGTGGGCGCGATCCTCGGCGGGCTCGCGAGCTTCCCGGTCACGGCACTCGCCGCTCTCGGGGTGGGGCTGGTCGAGGCCTTCGCCTCCTTCTTCGCCAGCAGCTACAAGGAAATCATCGTCTTCGCCCTGATCATCCCCGTCCTGCTATGGCGCTCCCTTGCGGCGGGCGGGCACGAGGAGGAATGAGATGCGCTCGCTTCCCGGGCTTCTCGCGATCGGCTTGCTAGCGGCGTTCCCTCTCCTGCCGGTGCCGCCCTTCTGGATCACACTTCTCAACAATATCGGCCTGGCATCGCTGGTCGCAATCGGGCTGGTGCTGCTGACCGGCGTCGGCGGGCTGACCTCCTTCGGCCAGGCCGCCTTCTGCGGCTTCGGCGCCTACACGACGGCAGTGCTGACGACAGCCTATGGCTTCTCGCCCTGGGCGACCCTGCCCCTCTCGCTCCTGGTCGGCGCCGCGGCGGCGCTGCCGCTCGGGCTGATCACAGTGCGGCTGTCCGGCCATTACCTGCCGCTCGGCACGATCGCCTGGGGGATCGCACTCTATTATCTGTTCGGCCAGATCGAGCTGCTCGGCCGCTTCGACGGCATTTCAGGCATTCCGCCGGTCGAGCTCGGCGGTCACCGTTTCATATCCGGCCAGTCGATCTATTATCTCATCTGGGCCTTTGTCATCGGCACAGCGCTGGCCGCCCGCAACCTGCTGGATTCCAGGGTCGGGCGCGGCATACGTGCGCTGCGGGGCGGCCGGCTCGCGGCCGAAGCGTTCGGCGTGGACATCGTGCGGGCCAAGCTGACGGTCTTCATCTTCGCGGCGGTGGTGGCCGCATTGTCGGGCTGGCTCTATGCGCATATGCAACGCACGGTGAACCCCACTCCGTTCGGCCTCAACATGGGCATCGAATATCTGCTCATGGCCGTCATCGGCGGGGCTGGCCATGTCTGGGGCGCCATCCTTGGCGCGGGCATCGTGCTCATCCTCAAAGAGGTACTGCAGCGCGTGCTGCCCGGCCTCGTCGGCGCCACGGGCAATTTCGAGATGATCGTGTTCGGTATCCTTCTGGTGGCGATGCTGCAATTCGCCCGTGACGGGTTGTGGGCATTCGTGCTGAGGCTTTTGCCCGGCCGAGTCCCGGCCCCCGCGCCGGTTTCGTCAAGGACGTTCCCCAAGCGGGAGCTGGCGCCCGCCGGCACCCCGCTCATCCAGGTGCAGAAGGCGCGCAAGGCCTTCGGCGGCCTTGTCGCCGTCAACGATCTGAGCTTCGAGGTGAAGGCTGGAGAGATCGTTGCCCTCATCGGCCCGAACGGCGCCGGCAAGAGCACGACCTTCGACCTCATCACCGGCATGCTTTCCCTCACCGGCGGCCGGATCGCCTTCGCCGGCCACGACGGCGAGTTGCGCCGGCCCGGCGCCATCGCCCGCCAGGGCATTGCCCGGACCTTCCAGCATGCCAAAATCCTGCCCGACATGACGGTCCTGGAGAATGTCGCGCTGGGTGCGCATCTTCGCGGCACGGCTGGCGTCCTGCGCAGCCTGCTGCGTCTCGACCGCGCGGAGGAGGAGGCGCTCCTGGCGCAGGCCGAGAGCCAGCTCGAGCGCGTCGGGCTCGCCGAGCACAGGAACCGGCCAGCCGGCGATCTCGCGCTCGGACAGATACGCATCCTCGAGATCGCGCGGGCTCTTGCGCTCGATCCGAGCGTGCTGCTGCTCGATGAGCCCGCCGCCGGGTTGCGTCATGGCGAGAAGCGGGACCTTGCGGCACTTCTGGCCAAGCTGCGCGGCGAAGGCATGGCGGTGCTCCTGGTTGAGCACGACATGAGCTTCGTGATGGGTCTCGTGGACCGTGTCGTCGTGATGGATTTCGGCACCCTGATCGCCGAGGGCGTGCCGGCCGAGGTGCGCCGGCATCCCGCGGTGATCGCGGCCTATCTGGGAGGCGTGGCGTGAGCGGCAAGCTCCTTCAGGTGAACGACATCCGCGTCTCCTACGGCCGCGCGGAAATCCTGCACGGCATCACCTTCGGCATGAATGCCGGCAGCATCGTCACGGTGATCGGCGCAAACGGCGCCGGCAAGACGACGCTGCTCAATGCGATCATGGGAATAATCCCCTCATCCGGCGCCGTGCTCTACGAGGGAAGGTCCGCGCCCCGCTCCGTCGAGGGCAGGGTTTCGGCCGGCATGTGCCTCGTGCCCGAACGGCGCGAGCTCTTCGCCACCATGACGGTCGAGGACAATCTGGAGCTCGGCGGCTTCCTGCGCCGCGCCGGCGACCGCAAGGAGACGCTCGGCGAGGTCTATCAACGCTTTCCGCGCCTGGCGGAACGCCGCCGGCAGCTCGCCGGCACGCTTTCCGGCGGCGAGCGACAGATGCTGGCGCTCGGCCGCGCTCTGATGAGCCGGCCGCGGCTGCTGCTGCTCGACGAGCCGAGCCTGGGACTGGCGCCGAAGATCGTCGCGGAGATCCTCGCGATCGTCTCGGAGCTGCGTTCCTCCGGCGTCTCTATCTTGCTGGTCGAACAGAATGCGCGGGCAGCGCTGGAGATCGCCGATGAAGGCCATCTCGTCGAGCTCGGGGAAATAAGGCGATCGGGCCCGGCGGCGGAGCTCGCCGTCGACCCCGCGCTGATGGCGAGCTATCTCGGCGGGGAGTAGGCTGCCACCCGGTATTTCCGCGCCGTGGCTGTATCTATGTCACGGAATGGATACTCGGATCACCGCGCTTCGCTCGGGTCCGAGTATGACGAAGCTTCCATGCCGATGCCAATCGCAAACGTCGATGGTTAACAGAGTATACGTCGACGCAGTTCGTCATACTCGGACCCGCAGGCGAGCGAAGCGAAGCCGGAGGTGATCCGGGTATCCATTCCGTTGCCTGGCGGCCGGCCTCAGCGCTGCAGAACCCGGCCGCCACTTGGGCACTTACTTCACCAGTTCGAACTTGCCGTCCTTCGCCGTCAGCAGCACCACGGCGCGTTCATCGAGACCGAAGTGATCGTCCGGCTTGAACTCGAAGACGCCCTGGCTGGCCGGGAACGGTCCGCCGCTTTCGATGGCTTCGCGAAGCGCGGCCCTGAACTCCGGCGTGCCGGGCCCGGCCTTCTTCTTGGCCTCGGGAATCGCCTTCTTGAGGATCGCCATGGCGTCGTGGATATGGGCGCCGAACTGTGTGCGCGTTCCGGGACCGAACTTCGCCTCGTAGGCGGTCACATAGTCGAGTCCCTCCTTCTTGGTCTCGGAAGTGTCCGGCTGGAGCTCCGCCACCATGACCGGCCCCGAAGCGAAGACCGTGTTGTCGACGGAAGCGCCGGCGATACGCAGGAAGTCGAAGGTCACGGCACCATGGGTCTGGTAGATCTGGCCCTTGAAGCCGCGCTCGCGCAGGGCGAGCTGGGGCAGCGCCGCGCCGGTGCCGGAAGCGCCGACGAAGACGGCGTCGGGCTGTGCCGCGACCAGCTTCAGGACCTGGCCGGAAACGGAGGTGTCGGGCCGGGCATAACGTTCCTCGGCGATGAGGTTCAGCCCATAATCCTTGCCGATCGCCTTGAACTGGTTGACCCAGAGATCGCCATAGGAATCGGAGAAGCCGATATAGCCGATATTCTTCACCCCGTCCTTCTGCATCTTGGCAAAGAGGGTACGGGCGATGAGGTCAGCGGCCTGGGGAAGGACGAAGGTCCATTTTCCGCCGGCGACATTGGGCGGCACCGGCGAGCAGGCGAGATGCGGCGTCTCCGCTTCGGCCGCGACGCTCGCGACCGCTATGGATGCCGGGGTGAGCGCCGAGCCGATAATGACGTCGACCTTCTCGTCATTGGTGAAGCGCCTTGCATTGGTGGTCGCGACCGACGGATCGCCCGCGTCGTCGAGCACGATCACGTTGAGCTTCTCGCCGTCGATCTCGCCGGGCCACAACTCGACGGAGTTCTTGAGCGGAATGCCGAGTGCGGCACCGTTTCCAGTCGAAGAGACGGTAACGCCGATCGTGACGTCGGCGCTGGCCGCGCCGGCCAGCATTGGAAGCAAGAAGGTGGCGGCAGCCGCCGCGCGAATGAATCTGTTCATGCCAATCCTCCCGATTGAGCGGACGGCGGGAAACCCGTGTCCGCATCGATTGTTATACTGTATAAGTAATATGCAGGTGTCAACGAGGCGGTTGGATCGCGGCGGTGGCGGCCTTGCGTCGGAGGAAATCGCCTTCTCCATGGACGGAACACAGCTCGTGCCCGCCAGTTGGGGACGCGACCATGGCTGAAACCGCATATTCAGACGTCCGGAAAACGCCGCGCGCGCCCGGTTTCGACAGCACGCTCGCTTTTTTGTCGGAAGGCTATGACTTCGTCTCGCGGCGCTGCCGCAGGCTCGGTTCCGACGTCTTCACCACGCGCATCATGCTGAGGAAGGTCGTCTGCGTCCGCGGCGCGGCGGCCGCCGAAATGTTTTACGGGCATGGTCATTTCACGCGCAAGGGCGCGATGCCGCAAACGGTGCTCCGCCTGCTCCAGGACAAGGGCAGCGTTCAGCTCCTCGACGGTCGCCGCCATCGCCATCGCAAGGCGATGTTCCTCGCCATGTTGCTGCCGCCCGCCGAGTTGGAGCGCATGCGCACACTGTTCCGGCGCGAATGGCTGCTTGCGCTCGAAGCATGGGAACACCGCGGCGACATCGTGCTCTTCGACGCGGTGAACCTGATCCTGACGCGCGCGGCCTGCGCCTGGGTCGGCATTCCGCCAGGCGAGAGGAACCCCGATACGCTGTGGCCGGAGCTTAGCGCCATGATCGAGAATGCCGGCAGCTTCGGACCCGGCAACTGGCGGGCCCTCTTTCTGCGCCGCCGCACGGAGCGTTTCATCCGCTCTCTGGTCGAGCGCGTGCAGAGGGGCGAGATGGAGATCCCCGAGGGAACGCCTCTGCGCGTGGTCTGCGAACACAAGGAGGAAGGGAACATTCCGATCGATCCCGACAGCGCCACCGTCGAGATCATCAATCTCATCCGTCCGATCGTCGCCATCGGCCGCTTCGTGATGTTCGCGGCGATGGCCCTCCACACGCACCCTGAATGGCAGGAACGTTTCAGGCGGGGCGAGGACGAGACGATCGAGCCCTTCTGCGAGGAGGTGCGTCGCCTCTATCCGTTCTTCCCCATCATCGGCGGCCGCGCGATCCATGACTTCGAATGGCACGGCCATGCCTTCCGCAAGAACGACTGGGTACTGCTCGACCTCCACGGCACCAATCACGACCCTCGCCGCTTTCCCGATCCCGACAGCTTCGAGCCTGGCCGCCCGATCGGCTGGCAGGCCCAGGGCTTCGATTTCATTCCGCAGGGGGGCGGCGAGGCGGCCATAACGCATCGCTGCCCCGGCGAGGCCATGACCGTGGAAGTCATGAAGGAGGCGGTCCGCCTGCTCACGCGCGCCATGTCCTACCGGGTTCCGTCCCAGGACCTGGAGATCGACCTCTCCCGAATGCCCGCGCGGCCCGCCAGCGGCTTCGTCATTTCGGACATTCAGGCGATCGGGCCGGAAGGCCCGGCTACGCCTCGTTGATGGCGTAGCCGGCGCCGCGAATGGTACGGATGACGTCGGGCGCGCGGGGCGTGTTCACCGCCTTGCGCAGCCGCCCGACATGGACATCCACGGTTCGCTCGTCGATGTAGATCGTCTCGCCCCAGACATTGTCGAGAAGCTGGCTGCGCGAGAAGACGCGGCCGGGATGCTGCATCATGAATTCCAAAAGCCGGAACTCGGTCGGGCCGAGCTTGATCTCGCTCTTCTTGCGGTAGACCCGGTGCGACTCCCGATCGAGCATGATGTCGCCCACCTTGAGCACGGTCGACAGCACCTCGGGCTTGGCGCGCCGCAACAGCGCCCGCACCCGCGCGATGAATTCCGGCGTCGAGAAGGGCTTGACCAGATAGTCGTCGGCGCCGGTGGAGAGGCCGCGAACGCGGTCACTTTCCTCGCCGCGCGCCGTCAGCATGATGATCGGCAGCCGCTCCGTCTCGGGCCGCATCCTGAGCCGGCGGCAGAGCTCGATGCCGGATACGGCCGGCACCATCCAGTCGAGCACCAAGAGGTCGGGCACGTTTTCCTGGAGCCGAAGCTCCGCCTCGTCGCCGCGCGTGACCACCTCGACGTGATAGCCCTCGGCTTCGAGATTGTAGCGCAGGAGAACGCAAAGCGGCTCCTCGTCCTCCACGACCATGATCTTGGGTGCAATCATCCGTCCGGGCCTCCGTGGCCTCAGCAGGTTCGGAAAAATGTCCCACGGTTTTCCGACAGAAACCTGCGACAAGAAAAGAGGCTAAGCAGGCGACGCGTGGGCGAACCAAGCCTGCTTAGCAGGGACTATTCGGCGAGCGCGATCTGCGACGTCTCGTCGAGCTTCGGGCGCTGCACCGGCAATTGCTCGCCGGTCATCACATAATAGGCGTTCTCGGCGATATTGGTGACATGGTCGCCGATACGCTCCAGGTTCTTGGCGCAGAAGAGCAGATGGGTGCAGGGCGTGATGTTGCGCGGATCCTCCATCATGTAGGTGAGGAGCTCGCGAAAGATGGCCGTGTACTGGATGTCGATCTTCTCGTCATCGGCGCGCAGCTTCACAAGCGCTTCCGCGTCCCGTGCCACGTAGTGCTCGACGACCGCGTTGACCTGGGCGAGGACCAGCGTCGACATGGCCTCGATGGAATGTGACAGCCCGCGCGGGGTCGCGCTCTGGCCGACTGCGCCCACGCGCTTGGCGATGTTCTTGGCGAGATCGCCGACACGTTCCAGATCCGCCGCCATGCGGATGGCGCCGACCACGGCCCGGAGATCCTGCGCCATGGGCTGGCGCTTCGCGATGATGGTGATGGCCCGCTCGTCGAGCTCGCGCTGCTTGGCATCCATCACCGCGTCGTCGGAAATGATGCGCTGGGCAAGCGCGGCATCGGAATCGAGCAGCGCCTTGATCGAGCCGCTGACCATCGCGCCACCGAGATCGCCCATGTCGCGGATCAGCCGGTCGATATGGCTGAGTTCCTCGTCGAATGACCTGACCGTATGTTGGGCCATGCTATGTCCTCGTAAGTCTGTCCGCCACCACCTGCCGCCGGCTCAGCCGAAGCGGCCGGTGATGTAGTCCTGGGTGCGCTTGTCGTCGGGGTTGGTGAACATCTTGTCGGTCGCCCCTTCCTCGACCAGATAGCCGAGATGGAACATGGCCGTGCGCTGCGAGACACGTGCCGCCTGCTGCATGGAGTGGGTGACGATGACGATCGTGTAGTTCTCGCGCAGCTCGTCGATCAGTTCCTCGACCTTTGCAGTGGCGATCGGGTCGAGCGCGGAGCATGGCTCGTCCATCAGGATCACCTCGGGCGAGACCGCGATGGCGCGGGCAATGCAGAGGCGCTGCTGCTGACCGCCGGAAAGGCCCGTGCCTGCCTCGCCGAGGCGGTCCTTCACCTCGTTCCAGATCGCCGCCCTCTGCAGGCTGCGCTCCACGATCTCGTCGAGCTCGGCCTTGTTCTTGGCGAGCCCGTGAATGCGCGGCCCATAGGCGACATTCTCGTAGATCGACTTCGGGAACGGGTTGGGCTTCTGGAACACCATGCCGACCCTGGCGCGGAGCTCGACCACGTCGATCTTCGGATCGTAGATGTCCTCGCCGTCGAGCGTGATCTTGCCGCCCACTTTGGCGCTGTCGATCGTGTCGTTCATGCGGTTCAGGCAGCGCAGGAAGGTCGACTTGCCGCAGCCGGAGGGCCCGATGAGCGCCGTCACCTGGTTCTCGCGCACGTCAAGATCGACATCGAACAGCGCCTGCTTGTCGCCGTAATGGACCGTGACCTTGTCGCCGCGGATCTTGATCGCTTCGTTCGGCGTCCCGGCCATCTTGTTCCTCACTGCCTCTTCCAGCTTGTTTTCCGTCATCACATTCATGGGGACTGCACTCCCTTCCTTACCAGCGCCGTTCGAAGCGGCGCCTCAGCACGATCGCCGTGATGTTCATCGCCATCAGGAAAATGAGAAGGATGATGATGGCTCCCGACATGCGCTCGACGAAAGCGCGCTCGGCCTCGTTGGCCCACATATAGATCTGCACCGGCAGCGCCGTCGCCGGATCGAGCGGTGTGGTCGGATAATCCGCCACGAAAGCGACCATGCCGATGAGGAGCAAGGGCGCCGTCTCGCCGAGCGCACGGGCAAGCCCGATGATCGTGCCGGTCAGGATCCCGGGTGCGGCGAGCGGCAGGACGTGATGGAAGACCATCTGCGTTTTCGAAGCCCCCAGGCCGAGAGCGGCCGAACGGATCGACGGCGGCACGGCGGCCAGCGCGGCGCGGGTCGCGATGATGATGGTGGGCAGGGTCATCAGCGTCAGCACCAATCCGCCGACCAGCGAGGCCGAGCGCGGCAGGCCCATGAAGTTGATGAACACGGCAAGGCCCAACAGGCCGAAGACGATGGAGGGCACCGCCGCCAGATTGTTGATGTTGACCTCGATGATGTCGGTCAGCCGGCTCTTCTTGGCGAACTCCTCGAGATAGATGGAGGCCGCCACGCCGATGGGCAGGGCCAGAAGCAGCACGATCATCATCATGTAGAAGGAGCCGATGATGGCGACACCCATGCCCGAGGTTTCCGGCCGGCTCGACGCGCCATAGGTGAAGAGGCCCGTGTTGAAGCGCTCGGCCATGCTGCCCTCGGCCTTGAGCTGGTTCATCCAGGCGATCTGCTGGTCGGACACCTTGCGGTTCGTTTCGGCGACCTCGAGGTCGATCTGGCCCTTGAAGGCGGAGTCGATATTGGCCCCGGCCAGCACCCAGACATTCCGCGTCGTGCCGATGATCGAGGGATCGGCGGTCACCATGTCGCGAAGCTGCGTGCGCACGCCGTCGGACAGGAAGCCCTTCAGCTTGGCGATGGCCGCCTTGTCGTCAGGGTCGATGCCCAGCTTGGCGGCAAGCGCATCGCGGGCGAGATTCGGATAGTTGGCCTTGACCAGCACGCTCGGATCGCTGTCGCGCTTGCCCTGGGGGTCGATGATCTTCTCGCTGAAGGTGACCGGCAGGTTGACCGAAGTCTGCCAGAACGCGGTGTAGCCCTTCGAGACGATCGAGAAGAGCATGACGGCCAGGAACAGCAGGCCGACCGAGATCGCCAGCACCCCATAGATGCGGAAGCGGCGTTCCGCGGCGTAGCGGCGCTTGAGACCGATATCGCGGCGTGGCTTGGCCGCCGTCCCGGCGAATGTGTCGAACGATATGTCGGTCATTCGTACTGCTCCCGGTATTTCCGGACGATGTAAAGCGCGACGATGTTCATGACGAGGGTGATCGCGAAGAGTGTGATGCCCAGAGCGAAGGCCACCAGCGTCTGCGGGCTGTTGAATTCGAGGTCGCCGGTCAGCTGGTTCACGATCTTGACGGTGATGGTGGTCATCGCCTCGAACGGGTTGAGGGTGAGATTGGCGGCAACGCCGGCGGCGAGCACCACGATCATGGTTTCGCCGATGGCACGCGAGGCGGTGAGCAGCACCGCGCCGACGATGCCCGGGAGCGCCGCCGGCAGGATGACGCGTTTGATCGTCTCCGACTGCGTCGCCCCGAGGCCGAGCGAGCCGTCGCGCATGGCGCGCGGCACGGCCGTGATGATGTCGTCGGAAAGCGACGAGACCACCGGGATCAGCATGATGCCCATGACGAAGCCGGCGGTGAAGATGCTCTGGGCCTGGATGAAGGGCGAACCGCCGGTCAGCGCGGCACTGAGATCGCGCAGGAAGGGCCCGAGCGTCACCAGCGCGAAGATGCCGTAGACGATGGTCGGGATGCCGGCGAGCAGCTCGAGCGCCGGCTTGACCAGCGAGCGGACGCGGCGCGAGGCGTATTCCGACATGTAGACGGCCGACATCAGCCCGATCGGCACCGCCACCAGCAGCGCAACGAGCGCGATGTAGAGCGTGCCCGCGAGCAGAGGGATCAGGCCGAACTGTCCCTCGGTGTTGCCGGCGCCCGCGGCTGCGAAGCGCGGATCCCAGACGGTACCGAAGAAGAAGTTCGTGATGGACACGCGGCTGAAGAAATGCAGCGTCTCGAACAGCATCGACAGCACGATGCCTACGGTGGTGAGGATGGCGATCATCGAGGAGCCGAGCAACGCGCCGAGCACGACGCGCTCGACCTTGTTGCGGGCGCGTCCGCGCGGCTCGATCTGACGGATGCCGACGGCGGCGCCCGCGATGGCGAGCAAGGCGCCCAAGCCGGCGCCGATCAGGCTGAGCCGATCGGTCGTGCGGTTCGCCTCGACGGCGATCGGGATCATGTAGTCCTGAATATCGGGGGCAAGCGCCACGCCCTTGACCGAAAGCAGCGGCTGCAGTTCGGCAAAGCTGTTCGGGAGCTTCGAAAGGGCCTCGCCGTCCAGTCGGCGCAATCCGTTGGCGAGGCTTCTGACCATGCCGAGTTCGAGCGATTGATTGGCAATCGGACTTTCCTCGGTGTGCACCGGTAGCAGGCCCTCGACATGGGTCCGCATATAGACCGACGAGCCGACGCTCCACAGCACCAGGAAAACGATCGCGGGCACGGTGGCGAGCAGGAATGCCCACCAGCCATGATAGTGGATGCGCGAGTGCTGCTTGATGCCGGAACCGGCCTGGGACACCGCGCGCTGCCGTCCGATGACGAAGGCGACGATGCCTATGAGCAAGACAATGGCAAAGGCGTAGATCAGCGGCATCCATTACCCCTGAAAGGATCGGAAAGGAATGCGGCGCGGACGTCACGTCCGCGCCGCGGCTTTCAGATTACATGGTCTTCCCGGCGGCGAAGGCGTCACGCTGTTCCTGACGCTCGGCGTCCGGAGCGGCAACGAGGCCATATTCGGCGAGCGGGCTGTCCGGGCCGATCATCTGGTCGTCGAGGAAGAACTCGACATATTCCTTGAGGCCGGGAACGACGCCGAGATGGGCCTTCTTGACGTAGAAGAAGAGCGGACGCGACACCGGATACTCTCCCGACGCGATGGTCTCGGTCGAAGGCGTGATGCCGTTGACCGTCGCCACCTTAAGCTTGTCGGCATTGTTCTCGTAGAAGGACAGGCCGAACACGCCGACGCCGGTCTTGTTGCTGTCGATCCGAGCGAGCGTCTCGGTGTAGTCGCCGTCGATGTCGACGGCCTTGCCGTCCTTGCGCACCGCCTTGCAGGCGGCGGCGGACGCCTTCTCGTCGAGACCCGAAGCCTTGGCCGCCTCGGGGCCACCCGCTTCCTCGCAGCCGGCGATCAGCAGCTTCTCCTCGAAGACCTCGCGGGTGCCGTGCTTTTCACCAGGAATGTAGGCGGCGATGTCCCAATCGGGCAGGTTCGGGTTGACCTGGTTCCACTTGGTGTTCGGGTTGTCGACCAGCTTGCCGTCGACAGCGATCTTGGCGGCGAGCGCCTTGTAGATGTCGACCGGGGTCAACGCCCAGTCCGGGCCCTTGATGTCGGTGGCGAAGACGATGCCGTCATAGCCGATCCTGACTTCCTGGATGTCCTTGACGCCGGCCGCGACGCAGGACTTCACCTCGTCGTCCTTGATCTTGCGCGAGGAGTTGGCGATGTCGATGGTGTTGTCGCCGACGCCCTTGCAGAATTCCTTGATGCCGGCGCCGCTGCCGCCCGACTCGACCACCGGTGTCTTGAACTCGGTGAAGGTCTCGCCGAACGTCTCGGCGACGATCTTGGCATAGGGCAACACGGTCGACGAGCCTGCGATCTGCACCTGGTCACGCGCTGCGGCGTAACCGGCGGACGCGGCAAGCGCGAAACCCGCCGCCGACGCCGTGAGGAGAAATTTGTTCATCTGGCCTACTCCTGTCCGGAACTTGATGCCGACGCCGACTGCAGCGTCCGGCATGGCCAATAAGGTCCTTATGTAACAGTTGGATGACAGTTTTGTGTCGGCCCGGTAAAGCCTCGCCGGGAGGTTTTCAACGACTGGGTGACGGTGCCGATTAAGTTATTGAGAATGCGGAGTATGGGAGATGGGCGACCAAGAAAGTCCACTCTCATGCAAATGCATCGGTCGCGGCCGTCCCACCGCCGCCACCCTCCGGAATCCGAATCCACGCCCTACCCCGACCTGCGTTCTCCCTTGGCCCCTGACCAGCGCTCGACCTTTTCCAGCAGCGCGCGCGGGCTGATGGGCTTCGGCAGGTAGTCGTCCATGCCCGCTTCCAGGCAGCGTTCGCGGTCGCCCTTCAACGCATGGGCGGTGACGCCGATGATCGGCACGCGCCCGCCGGAGACCGCCTCGGCTTCGCGGATGGCGGCCGTCGCCTGGAGGCCGTTCATCTCGGGCATCGATACGTCCATCAGGATCATCCGCGGCGCGAGTTCCCGCCACGCTTCGACGGCGCGGCGGCCATTGTCGACAATCTCGAAGGCAAGTCCGGTATCGATGAGGATCTGCGTGAAGACGAGTTGGTTCACCTCATTGTCCTCGGCCACCAATATGTCGAGGCGGCCGGTCGGCGCGGGAGACGGCGATGCTGTTGGCGTGGCGGGACGATCGGAACCCGCGGGAGCCTGAGCCAACCGCACGGGAATGGCCGGGGCACCGCCGGACCGGCGCTTCTGGATGACTGAGACAAGCGTCTCCAGCAGGATCGAGGCCCGCGCCGGCTTGATGAGATGCGCGTCGATCCCGAGGCCGCGATAGGCCGCCAGCGACTGGTCGACCGATGTGAGCATGATGATCGGCGTGGCCGAGATCGATTGCGTCTGCCGGATCAGGCGGGCAACTTCACCGCCCGTCATGTCGGGCATCTGGTAGTCGAGGATCACGCAATCGACGGCCAGGCCGAACCGTGCGGCGGCCTCGAGCACCTTCAGCCCTTCGGGTCCGCTCTCGGCCGCGCAGGCATCGAAGCCCCAGGAGGCCATCTGCTCGGAAAGAATCGCCCGGTTCACCTGATTGTCGTCGACGACGAGCACGCGGGCGCCGCTGACGTCGACCGGCGTCACGCTCGCCCTTGCCGGCTTGCCGGCATTGGGCAAGGTCAGCGTGAACCAGAAGGTGGAGCCTTCCCCCAGCCTGCTCTCGACGCCGATCTCGCCGCCCATCAGCGCGACGAGGCGGGAGGTGATGGCGAGCCCCAGGCCGGTTCCCTCGTGGCGGCGCGTCGAGGAGCCGTCGACCTGGCTGAACTTCTCGAAGACGAGCTGCAGCTTGTCGGCGGGAATGCCGATGCCGGTGTCGATGACCCGGACCCTGAGCCGCGTCGCGTCGCCCTCGCCGCTCTCGCCCGTCACCTCGACCAGCACGTGGCCGGCCTCGGTGAACTTCACGGCATTGCCGACGAGGTTGGTGATGATCTGCCGGATGCGGCCGGCGTCGCCGACGTAAAGCCCATTCAGCTTCGGCTCGACCCGCACGATGAGCTCCAGGTCCTTCTCCTTGGCGCGGGCCGAGACCAGCGTGGCGACGTCTTCCACCGCCTCGGCGAGGTTGAAGGGCGCAGGATCCAGAACGAGTTGGCCGGCGTCGATCTTGGAGAAGTCGAGAATGTCGTTGATGATGGTCAGCAGCGCGTTGCCCGACTTCACGATGATGTCGGTGAAGGTCTTCTGCTTGGGGTCGAGATCCGATTTGGCGAGCAACTCGGCCATGCCGAGCACGCCGTTCATCGGCGTGCGGATCTCATGGCTCATATTGGCGAGGAATTCGGACTTGGCACGGTCGGCGAGCTCCGCCCGGCTCCGCGCCTCCAGCAATTCCTGCTCGCGCCGCTTGAGCTCGGTGATGTTGGTGGTGGAGCCGATGAGATAGGGCGAGCCGTCCGACGCCACCATGGCGCTCTTGCGGGCGATTTGCCAGCGGATGGAACCGTCGGCCTCGGTGACGGTCTCCTCGATTTCCTGGGCCGCGCCAGTGGCGAGCACGGCGCGATCGCCTTCCATGAAGGCTTCGCCGTCGAGGCCGAAGATCTCGACATCGGTGCGTCCGATCGCTTGCTCCCGGGTGAAGCCGGTGAGATCGCACCAGCTCTTGTTGACATAGGCGAGCCGAAGGTCCGGCCGCTTGGCATAGATCGACACCGGCACATTGTCGATGAGGCTCTGGTAGAGCTCGTTGGCGCGCAGGCTCTCCTGCAAGCGGCCTTCGCGCTCCTTCATCTCGGTGATATCGTAGTAGCAGACCAGCCGTTTCCCGCCCGAAAGCGCCGTGACCGAATAGATAAGGGTGCGGCCGTCGGCACGGGCGAATTCCCGAGGCGCGACGTCGCCGGCCTGAATCTCGACGATCCGCGAGGCGACATAATCCTCCCAGTGTTCGTCTTCGATGTCGTAGATGCCGTTGTGCCGGTTGATGTCCATCAGCGCCCGGAACGGCCTCCCCACGCCGACATCTTCCGGCGTGACCTTCCAAAGATCGTAGAACGCCTTGTTGATGATCGTAGCCGTCATGTCCCTGTCGAGCAGCACAATCGCCATCGTCATGGCGTCGAGCGTGCGCTGGAGATCGGCAAGCAGCGCATCGCCGCCTGGATCGCTTTCCTTCAGCGCGGCGAGCTCCGTGGCGATGGCGACGGTGCCGCCATCTCGGGTTCGCGTCTCGCGCCAGACGATCGTACGCCCGTCGGCGAAGCGCGTCGTTGCCCGCGAGCGGGCACTGCGCCACCGCCGTGCCAGCGCCGCGTTCAGCCACTCGGCCTCGGACATGCCCTTGATGTCCCAGACGCCACGACGCAGCCCCGTCTCGACGAGATCCCGATAGGCGATGCCGGGCCGGATCACGTCTTCCAGGCCCTGGTGCATGCGCACCATCGCCTCGTTGTAGAGCACGAGCCGGTCGTCCTGGTCGTAATAGCAGAAGGCGTCCGACAGCCCGTCGAGCGCATCGGCAAGCAGCGCGGCGAGACCCTCCCGCCCCGTCCTATCTCCCCCCGGCATGACGGATGGCTGTTCGCCCGCCATCTCTCGCCCATCCCGCAATGCCACTGGCAGAGCCCCCTCGGTTGAGCCAAGTCTGGCAGCGGACTGTGCCCGAGAAGGCTTAACGATCGGCTAACCCTGTCCAATGCCTGTCACCAGGAGGGTGCAGCGGTTCAGGTGACGACATGCTGTAGCGGCGGGAAAAGAACCGGCCGGGACCTGCCCGACCGGTTGCCCCCGGGGAACGGACTGACGATTGGGGAGGGACAGTCCGTCCTCTATCGTGTCAGAACGAAGCCACGCCGGAGCGCTGCGTGGGCGTTTCGCCCTGGGTCCCATGCCGGTGGGACGACGCCACAATGAAGGTAAGCCGTGATGGTCCCGTGACGCCACCGTGAAAGGCCCGCCATCGCGCCCGCGAGACGGAACAGCCATGATGTTGAGGCGTTGAAAGCGATGCAGGCCCAAAGCAGCCCCATGGCACGTATTCGCGAAACGATCCGGCGCGGTGCCCCCCGGACGACGGATGAAGCACGCCAGCTCATGGCAATCGTGCGCGAATGTTTCCCCGGCGCGCCGTCGGAATGGGAGGGCCGACTGTCCGCCGCACTCACCGAAATCCTCGTCGGGACGGTGCTTCATCAGCCGACCTACGAGGCGCGAGCCCACGCGGTGGAGGCGCTCGACGCCATGGAGCGAGACCTCCGAAAAATGTGATCCCGAAGCGCCACGGCGCGTGGCGCGCCCATCCCGGCCGGGATGGCGGCTTATTGCCTTGAATCTATTGGCTTCGGCCCGGCACACCCCGATTTCCGGCGATCGGGCCGGTGTTCGAGCGCGTCCGGTGGCCCAATCGGAAGGCCCAAGTTTGCGCTGGCCAGCCGGAATGGTTTTTGCTTATGATCCCATCCAGGGACGTAAGGCGTTCGCGTTTCGGAGGTGCCGCCCATGGCATGTCTGGCGGAGAAGTCCTTGGCTGTGTCGGTCGAGAGCGAGACGGTTTCGTCGGTGCTCTCCGAATACGAGGCTGGCGACATCGTCTCCACCGCCGCGCTGCTGAGGGATATCAGGCAGCGCCTTCCCGGCAGCCGCATGGCGGACGAGGATTTGGTCGCGTTGATCCTGCAGGGATTATCGGCAAAGGCCCTGGGATTGATCTTCGATCACCGCGCCGCCTAAAGCACCACACAAGCTCGGCCGCTCGTCAGTCTCGCGGTTTCGGCCCACCGCTGATCGAAGTCGAGGTCACCGACACCGGATCGCTGGCGGGGAAGGTGTCTTCCAGCCCCTGCAGCAGTTGCTCGTCGAGAGTTTCCCGATCCTCGGCACGACCCGGCGTGCGGCGCTTGCCGGCTGCGGAGCTGGTTTCGGGGATGACCGGATGGCTCGGGCGACGTTTTGCCATTCGCCTCAATCTCCTGACCGACGATTTGGTTCCAGCCGCGCCGCCGCTCGGTGCAGGAGTTTTCATGGAAACACCACGCCGTCGAACAGTTTCCGCGCGGTGCGCAGGACTCCGGCGGACTGCACGGCGCCTTCGTCGTCGAGCGTGGCGAGAATGGTGAACTGGCCGGTCGGGTGCTCGATGGAGAGCGCCTTGAAGGGACCTTCCGGGATATCGGCGATCTCCCGTGCAGGCCCCTTCGGCAAGAGGCAGGCGGTGGCGACGCTCACCGCGCCGAGCACGCCGATGGCGGAATGCACGCGATGCGGGATCAAGGTGCGGGTCGAGATCGTCCCGCCCGCCATGGCGGGACTCACCAGCGTCATCTTGGGCACGGATTTTTCGCGCACATCGCCGAGGTTCATCAGCGGACCGGCCTGCTCCCGGATCGCTTCTACCCGCCGCTTGAACGCCGCGTCGGCTTCGATCTCCCTCGGGGTCTCGTTTCCGGCAAGTCCGAAATCGGCGGCGCGCATGACCACGCAGGGCATGCCGTTGTCGATCAGCGTGCATTGGACGCCGTCGATCACCTCGGCCGCATTGCCGGTGGGCAGGAGCGCGCCGCAGGTGGAGCCGGCGGTGTCCTCGAAGACGATGTTGATCGGTGCTGCCGCGCCGGGCACGCCGTCGATGCGCGCGTCGCCGTCATAGGTCACGCGCGCGCCCGGCGTCTGGATCGTCGCCACTGCGACCTGCCCTGTGTTCTCCATCAAGATGCGCACCATCGTCTCGCCGTCCTCAGCCTCGACCAGCCCGCGTTCGATCGCGAAGGGGCCGACCCCGGCGAGGATGTTGCCGCAATTCTGCGCGTCGGTGACGACGGCCTGGTCGACGAAGACCTGCAGGAACAGGTAGTCGACATCGATGCCGGGCCGCTGCGACTTGCGCACGACCGCGACCTTGGAAGTCAGCGGGTCGGCCCCGCCCAGCCCGTTGATCTGGCGCGGGTCGGGCGAGCCCATGACCCGCAGCAGGAGCTGGTCGCGCGCCGCCGCATCGGCAGGCAGGTCCTCGGCGAGAAAGTAACCGCCCTTGGAGGTCCCGCCGCGCATCCACATGCAGCGGACGCCATCAGACATATTTCAGTCCCTCCGCCTTCAGTCTGTCGCGCATGCCGTAGATGTCGAGGCCGAGTTCGCCGGCAGCAAGCCTTTTCCGCTTCTCCTCCTCGGCGGCCAGGCGCTTGCGCGCCGCCGCGAGCACCTGCGCCGCTTCCTCCCGCCGCACCACGCACACGCCGTCGTCGTCGGCCACGATCACGTCGCCCGGATCGACGAGCTGGTTGGCGCACACCACCGGCACGTTCACCGAGCCCAGCGTCGCCTTCACCGTGCCCTGCGCGAACACCGCCTTCGACCACACCGGGAAGCCCATTTTCGTGAGGTCGCGCACATCGCGCACACCCGCGTCGATGACAAGGCCCCTGCCGCCGCGCGCCAGCATGGAGGTGGCGAGAAGGTCGCCGAAATAGCCGTCCTCGCAGGGACTGGTGGGGGCAAGCACCAGCATGTCGCCCTCCTTCACCTGCTCGATCGCCACATGCACCATCCAGTTGTCGCCCGGCGGCGCCGAGATGGTCACGGCCGAGGCCGCCACCTGCGCACCGGAAAAGATGGGGCGCATGTAGGATGCGAGCAGGCCCTTGCGCCCCTGAGCCTCGTGCACGGTGGCGACGCCGCACTCCGCCAGCCCGGCGATGACGGCCGGATCGGCGCGTCCGATGTTCTGCACCACGACGTTCATCGGTGCCCTCCTTGTGGGGTGAGGATCAACTCAGGTCGCAGATGCACCGCCCTCACCTCCGCCCTTCCGTCGGCACGAGCGTCTCCACCACATGCGGGAAGACAGCTTCGTAGGCCTCGCCATAGGCGATCTTCTTGTCGGAGTTGCGGGCGGCCTGCACGCCCCGCTGCAGCGCCACGCGGGTATAGTATTCCCACAGGTGCTCCTGGCCGGCCATGCACTCGATCGCGGCGCGCTTCTTCTCCCAGACTGGCGTGATGTCGAGCAGTACGTTGGGCATCCAGCGACATTGCTCCGGCTGGTGCGGCTCGAACAGCATGACCGGCGGAGCGCCGAGCACCTTCTCGCCGGGCTCGTGTCCATGCGCCTGCGCGACGATGCGGGCTTCCTGCGTGAACTGACTGACCAGCGGATGGTCGCGGTTGTAGGGATCCTCCCGCGAGTGCGTCAGCACGACCGCCGGGCGGACCTTGCGGTAGACGTCAGCCAGCCGAAAAAGCGATTCCTGCGTGAGCTCGATCGGATAGTCCCCGAGGTCCCAGAACGCGATGTCGGCCACCCCGAGCGCCTTCGCCGCGGCTTCCGCCTCCTTCTTCCGCTCCGCTTTCACCCGATCGAGCGTCATGCCGTCCTGGCGCCACAGCTTCGCGCTCTCGCCGCGTTCGCCGTAGCTGAGACAGATCACCGTCACGTCCAGGCCCTGCTCGGTGTGGAGCGCGATCGCCCCGCCGGCACGCCAGACGAAGTCCGCCGAATGCGCGCTGACGACCAGTACAGTCTTTTTCGCCATATCCCTCTCCCTATTCCCCGCCCTACTCGGCGGCCGGCGGCGTACCTTGCGTATTTCTCCTCGAGCCTGTCCGCCGGATCCTCGATATGTCCGAGATGCGCGACGCAAAGCACGGTTCATTCATTCCACGGGCTCCACACTTCACCACTTGGCTTCCCTCGACACAACTGCCCTGCCGCGACACAATCACCGCGACCTGAACTTGTGTGTCGCCAAAACAAATCGCGGCTATGGAACCGGTAGGCTTCCCCAGGCATTGTGTATTTTCGGGGGCCGCGACTGGAGGGGGATCGAGCAAGGTTGCCTTACGATACCGTTGAACTTCGGTTTCTTTCCGGAGGCGGGGAGGCCGCCTCGCTCATTGCGCGACATGACTGGTCGAAAACGTCGCTGGGCCCGATCTCTTCCTGGCCTCCAAGCCTGAAATCCACTCTGTCCCTGATCCTGCGCTCGCCGGTGCCGATTGTTACGCTCTGGGGCGAGGACGGCATCATGATCTACAACGACGGCTATTCCGAATTCGCCGGCGGCCGGCATCCCGGCCTGTTCGGTTCCAAGGTGCGCGAGGGCTGGCCTGAAGTCGCCGATTTCAACGACAACGTCATGAAGGCCGGTCTCGCCGGCGGCACCCTCGCCTATCGGGATCAGGAAATGACGCTCTGCCGCAACGGCGAGCCCGAGCAGGTCTGGATGAACCTCGACTACTCCCCGCTTCTCGACGAGAGCGGCCGGCCGGCCGGAGTCATGGGCATCGTCGTCGAAACGACGGCCAAGATCCGCGCCGAACGCGAGCTTCGGGGCGAGCGCGAGAGCTTGCGCCGGCTCTTCGAGCAGGCGCCGGGCTTCATCGCCCTGGTCACCGGGCCCCATCACAGATTCACCATGGTCAACGAGGCCTTCCGGGAAATGGTGTGGCACCGCGACGTCATCGACAAGACACCGGAGGAGGCCTTCCCCGAGGCCCTGCGCCAGGGTTTCCCGCAGCTTCTCGACCAGGTCTACAGCACCGGCCACCCCTTTGTCGCCCGCTCCGCGCGCGTGGTGCTGCGGCACGGCGATCGTGCCGACGAGCGTTATCTCGACTTCGTGTGCCAGCCGATCGTCGCCGAGGGAGGCGACATCACGGGCATCTTCATCCAGGGACAGGACGTCACGGACCGGAAGCGCCACGAATTCGCATTGCGCGAGAGCGAAGAGCGGTTCCGCCTGGTGGCCGAGAACGCGCCGGTCATGCTTTGGATGGGCGACCAAACCGGACGTTGCCTCTACCTCAACAGGGCCCAGCGCGAATTTTGGGGCGTCGAAGCCGACGACGTGACCCGGTTCGACTATTCGGAGACGATCCATCCCGACGACCGCGCCCTGCTTGCGCCCTTTCACGAAGCGATGAAATCGCGTCGCAGCTTCTCCATCGAGACGCGCATGCGGCGCGCCGACGGTGTCTATCGCCTGGTGACCACCAGCGGCCAGCCGCGCTTTGGCCCTCAGCGCGAATTCGTCGGTATGATCGGCGTCAATGTCGACATGACCGAGGCGCGCCAGGCGGAAGCGGCGCTGCAGGCCCTCAACGCGACCCTGGAGCAACGGGTCCTGGACGAGGTCCATGAGCGGTCCAAAGCCGAAGACCAGCTGCGTCAGGTCCAGAAGATGGAAGCCGTCGGCCAACTCACCGGCGGCATCGCACACGACTTCAACAACATGCTGGCGGTCATTCTCGGCGGGCTGAATCTCTTGCAACGCAAGCTCGCCAAGGGCGATACCGATGTCGAACGGTTCATCGAGGGCGCGATCGACGCCGCGCAGCGCGCCGCCGGTCTCACCCAACGCCTGCTCGCCTTCTCGCGCCAGCAGCCGCTTTCACCCGAGCCGCTCAATCCCAACCGCATGGTGGCGGACATGAGCGAGTTGCTCGCCCGCACGCTGGGCGAGCCGATCGTCGTCCAGACAGTGCTTGGCCCAGGATTGTGGCAGATGAAGGCGGATCCCGGTCAGCTCGAGAACGCCATATTGAACCTCTCCGTCAATGCGCGGGATGCCATGCCGAATGGCGGGCGGCTGACCATCGAGACTTCCAATGCCGTCGTCGACGATAACTTCGCCAGGGAGTTCGCCATCACGCCCGGCGAATATGTGGTGATCGCCGTGGGCGACACAGGCGAAGGCATGACGCCGGAGGTGATAGCCAGGGCGTTCGACCCCTTCTACACGACGAAAGGCGTCGGCAAGGGTACCGGGCTCGGCCTGAGCCAAGTCTACGGCTTCGTTCGCCAGTCCGGTGGCCATGTGAAGATCCATTCGCAGGTTGGCGTCGGCACGACGGTGAAGATCTATCTGCCCCGGCATCGGGGCGGGCTCGAAATGCCTGTGCAGGCCGACCGGGCGAGCTCGCACCGCGGATCGGCGGGGGAGACGATCATGGTGGTCGAGGATGAGGACAGGGTGCGCGCCCTCTCGGCCGAGGCTCTGCGCGATCTCGGCTACAGCGTCGTGGAAGCAGCGCGCCCGACCGATGCGTTGCGCCTGCTGGAGGAAGGTGAGGATGTGTCGCTGCTCTTCACCGATGTGGTGATGCCGGAAATGTCGGGCCGGGACCTGGCCGAACGCGCGCGCGGCGCGCGGCCGAGCATCAAGGTGCTCTACACGACAGGCTACACGCGCGATGCCATCGTGCACGACGGCATACTGGACCCAGGCACGAGCCTGTTGACCAAGCCTTTCAGCATCGACGATCTGGCGGCGAAGGTTCGCTCCATGCTTGACGGGTAGGCACGGAAGGAAGACGGCTTATGAATAGTTGGGCCGTCCGAAAAACCGGCGCAACAGAATGCCCAGCGCTCCCATCAGGCGGCTGAAGCGGCCGCGCACGGCAGGCTCCCCGAAGATAGCCAATTGATCAGCGCCTTCGAGGCGACGGTATCTGTCCTGCATGAGCCTGCTCCTGTTGCGCGGGGAAGAACGGGCGCGAACCCGTAGAGTTCCATCCGGCGCGCATAGACGCAAGTCTATTCGCCATCGTTTCCAGGGGGCTGTCGGATTTCACTTCTCCGGCACGGTAACAGGCGGCCGATCTTTGCAGATGTGGCATGTGCGGCAGTTCCCCCTCTCCGGTTCGGCGAAGCCGAGACGGAGAGGGGCCCTGCCCAGCAATCAGGAAACCACCTTTCCATGTCGTAGCCCGAGGATGCGGCGGTTGACCTGGGGTGAGCGGCCGGGCGATGTTCTGAATTGTCTACCAATTCCGGGCTGCGGCCAGTTCGCTCACACGCTCGGCGGGTCCGCGGGCTACCACCTTTTCCTTTTGGGCCATCAGAAGATGTTCATGCGGTTGACACTTTTTGCCGGACCGCTGGCGATCGCCGCGGCGCCGCCGGCCATGAGGCTGTTCGGCATCGTCGGCCTCGCGGTAGTTATGGCCGTGGGAGACCCGTCATTCGGGGGCCTGAGGCGCTTGTGAAGAAACAGGAAAGGCCCGCCACTTGCTGCGGCGGGCCCCTAAGTCGCGTGAGAAGCTGCGAGCTCTACCAGCCCTGTCGGCCGTACCAGTCGTCGATGTCGCGGCGAATCTGGTCCTTGGCGATGCCGTAGCGCTCCTGGATCTTGCCTTCGAGCTGGTCGCGGCGGCCATTGATCTGGTCCAAATCATCGTCGGTGAGCTCGCCCCATTGCTCCTTCACCTTTCCCTTGATCTGCTTCCAGTTACCTTCGACGCGATTCCAATCCATGCTGGTTTCTCCTTTGGGCGACTATCGCCTGGGAAACTAACGTTCCACGGCCAATTTGGTTCGCACGCCTCGCGCAGCCCAGAGATTCCCCTTTTTGGAGACATCCCTCAAAACAAACGAACGGCACCCTCAGGAGATTAGAAATAACATTCCGACGATATTTTGATATATACTGGCTTCCCTCCCAATCATCGAGGGAACTATTTCCATCTGATACCAAGTTACAGGAGAGGGAAATGTCCGCTTATAGTATCGTTCGTTTTCGCGCAAAGCCCGACCAGGAAGAGGCCTTCAAGACAATTTTTATCGGGCTCGACCGTCAGTTCGATGGGCTGCGCAGGTTCGTGCTCATCAAGACCGGAGACAGGTCCTATTGCTCGATCGGGGAATGGGAAAGCTACGACCATCTGGCGGCGAGCCGCCCAAGGATGATCGCCAATCTAGACAGGTTCCGCCACACGCTGGAGGATTTCGGCGAGGGCGTGACCGACGCGGTATCCGGAGAAGCCGTTTTCGACAAGGTGCTGAAATCTTGACATGGCTCGTCCGGCCGCGGGCTACATCTCCCGCTCAAACCTCCTGATCCCTGACGCATTCCATGACTTCCGCATCGACACTGACCGACACGGCACGCTGGCATTCATCCCATGTGAGATCCTTGTCGATCGTATAGACATGGGCGCCAATGAAGATGATGAGGGCATAGAACATCCGAGTCCTCCAGCGACAAATCCAAGCGTAACGCGGGAGGAACTCCTGCGAGAGCTTTCAAGGTTTAGGGCTAACTGCTGTCTGTTCGACGCTATCCACCTGCTCGCCGACAGTCGGATCGAGCTTGCGTCGCGGGAGCGGTAGTTGAACTAAATTCCCTTGTGCAACGTGTCGGCAAGCGACGTCTTCTTGGCTATAAACGCCATATCAACTTTACTTACTAACCTAAATTAAACGACACACACTCAAGACCGTCAACTACGATTGGCGGAAGATCGGAGCGTGAATTAACGCGCCCAAAGGATTTCATTCGTTTCTTATTGAGAATTGCTTCAGAACTGGCGGTCATCCTTCTGTTCGCCCGGGCAGCATGAACAAGGCCAGGCCGATGTCCTATCTACAGGCTCGCGACATCCGACTTTGTCGAGGCGCACTATGATTCCCCGCGCACTAAGATCGAAAATCCACAGATTGTTCGGATGCTAACCAATTATACCCTAGATAACCTTTTTATAACTTGGATTAACATATAATTGGTTCAGCTCAATGATCCTCTAAATCAACGGTTGTACTTAAGATTCTATTTTTCGATGAGTCTCAATTTACCATCTTGACCGAATCAATTGCTCTCGCCATAGCTGCATCCGACTTCCAACCAAGTCCCGGGGGGCTAGGTCCAGAACAATCGACATTCTGAGCGGCGCGCTTCGCCCGAGCGCGCATTGCTGATTAAGCGGTTTGCTGCATCCCCAACCCAGCACGCCTGCCCGAGCCGGCTTTTAAGCCGGCTCTTCTTTTTTTGGACTTGCTCTTGGATTGCGGCATATCCTTTTCGCGCAGAGATGCATGATCTTCAGTCGGGTCACGCTCAGGCCTGACGCCGGTTCCCGCTGGAAGCTGATGGGCTGATTGGACACGTCAAAGACGCAGATCGGGCTTAGCTCCTGACCGCCATATGTCAGCAGACTGAGGCCCCGCGATCCCCTCCGTCTCACCGAACCTGCCATGCGGTGTTATGGTGGACCTCGCATGATCGGACAGCAGGACACGTGATATGCCCGCAATCACCCGCCGCACACTGCTCGCATTCACCGGCGCCGCGGCCACGCTCAAACCGGCATTCGCCGAAAAAGGGACGGTCTCTTCGGAGCTGCAAGCGTTGATCGCGGCGCATGGGGTTTCCTACGCCGCGCTCCATCAGGTGTTTCGTCGCCCGGGCAGCCTCCTGCACGACAGAGAGCAGGCGGACCGGCTCGAACAGGAAGCGCTGCTGGCAGTCTGCGCCTATTCGGCCAGCACTCCGTCCGAACGACGCGCTAAGGCGGAATATCTGTTGGCCGTCGAAGCCCGCGGCGAGCTCGACCGGGAAGAGCACATGCAAGCCATTCTGCAGTCGATGCTGCGAAGCTGATCAGGGAAAGCGGAAGCAATCCACCGCGAAAGCGGTCGCCGGATGACCAAGGCCGCCGCATTCTTGATCGCCGATCAGCCTTGCGCGCTCCGGATTTCGCGTCGACGCTGGGATGGGCTCTTGCCCGTCCAACGCCGGCAGGCGTGAGTGAACGAACTCGGGTGATGGAACCCGAGCAGCCAGGCTATTCTCGAAACCTGCAGCCCCTCGGCGAGATAGCGTTCGGCAAGATCACGCCTGAGATCGTCGAGGATCGATCCGAAACTCAAGCCCTCCCCCGCCAATCGCCGCGCAAATGTCCGTTCGCTCAGGCCGAGCTTGCCGGCAACCCTTTTCCCATCGGCTTCGGCGTGCGGCAGAAGCGGTGCGATGGCATTCTCCACCGCCGTTCGGAACGGGCTGATGGTCCCCGCGCGAAGGGCCAATGCATCCTCGCACATTTTCACCATCAGCTCGTTCAGAAATGGATCGTGGCTGACGACGGGAAGGTCCATCACAGCGGCGTCGAAGCAGATTTCGTCCGTATAGGCACCGAACTGCACCTCACATCCCAGGATGCGCTGCGCTTTACGAAGTTCGTCCGCACGGTGGTGGATGAAGTTCACACCCCTGGGTGTCAGCTCCCGCCCAACGATATGCCGGCTAAGCCGCAGGAGAACCAGCGACAGGAATTCGATGAAGTGGCGGTCCCGGTGGCGGGCCACGCCTGAGTAGGACACACAGACACGGTACAGGGTGCCCCTGTCCAGACGGACGACGAGCGCCTCATTGCCGACCGAGCAATATCTCTGGAGACGCGCGAGCGCGTCTCCCAGCCGGTGAGACGATGCGGCAGCGTAGTAAAGCATACCGGCCTCGCGGAGATCGACGGTCGCAGCGAGTGTGAACCCGATCCAGTCGTCCCTGGCTGCGCGCGAGACCTGTTCCAGGAAGTCGATCTGCAAGTCCGCGTTGACGCGCTTGTCGCTGGCCAGATCGCTGCGGGACAAGCCGGCTCGCGCCAGCAGGCTGGTCGGATCCAACCCAATTCGTTCAAGATGCGCCACGGCGAGCCGGGTTGCGATCCCCATCGACATCGGGGAAGCCGCAAGCGTTTGAAGGTTTCTTCGGCTCTGCCTCGACACCGGCGCTTCTTCACGCCCCCGCGTCCATGAACATTTACCAGCACATGGCAGCCAAACGCAAACGTTTGGCGGGAAGCGACAAGACAAATGCAACCTTGATCGATATCGCAGCTCCCCGGCAACGGCTTCATCGGAAGCTGGCCGTCAGTGGCTCTCTTGGATGTTTACGACATCGGAGCCGTTCGGCGGCATCGATTTCATAGCGCTCCACGGTTCGGTCGAGAGGGCTTAAAGACTCTCCGACCGGGTGCCGCTGTCAGCCCCCGCCGCGGCGCGACAGCGGCACCACCCGCACCGCGATGATAGCGCTATCGACACGCGAAGAAAGTCGCGTACGCCCCGACCACGGAAACGCCCGCGTATCGCAGGTCAGGTCGAAGCAGGTTCCTGTTGTGACGGGCCGATCTCCTCCAGCCGGAAAAAAGCTGCTCTGCGTTCCGATAGTCATAACCGACGTTCTCAACGCAAATCCCGCTGAATCCGGCAGCTTTGGCTTGGGCCAATCTGCGCGCGTAACCATCGTGGCCGATCGCGCCTCGCGCAGCTTGATATTGGTTATGTTGCCGCGCCAAGGCCATCAAGGCGGCACGCGACGCCAAGGGAGGAAGCCCTCGGCTCGCCCTGTGGGAATTGATCAGGCCCAGCGTCTCGGGCCCGAAATCGACATTCCGGGGTTGCGGCCGTGCCGGGCTCACAAGGCCTGAAACCAGAAGCGCGGTTGCGATTGCATGGAGGGTTTTCATTTCCGGCATGACCAACGCTGACACGGTGAGGGGCCGCCCTGGAAGGTACAGTATGCCGCCAATCGGCACAAACCGACTGCCGGGAGGCCGGCAAGTTCGGGAAAGTCGATTCTACCCGACAGGTCCGACGCCTCGCCCGTCTTGGGCTGCCTGGGTGGATCCGGCCGCCCCCGGCGCGAAGCAGGTCATCGCGCCACCTCTCTCGGCCTCTCTGCATCGCCGATCGCCGACCGCGAGCAAAACTCAGTTCAATTCAACCCTGCTGCTTCAACAGGGCTGGATCCACAGGAAGTTTTCGCAGCCGCTTGCCGGTGGCTGCGAAAATCGCATTGGTCACGGCAGGAACGATGCATGACGTACCGGCCTCGCCCATTCCACCAGGAGCCTCGGAATTCTGCACAATGTGCACGTCAACTTCGGGCGCCTCGTCTATCCGCAGGATCCGATAAGTGTCGAAATTGGTCTGCTCGACGCGCCCGTCCTTCAGTGTGATGCCACCATAGAGAGCGGCGGTGATGCCGAACATGACCGCGCTCTGGATCTGCGCCTGGACGGTGTCCGGATTGACGACGGTGCCGCAGTCGACCGCGCAGACGACGCGCCGGACCCGAACTGCGCCGTCCTCCGCAACTTCCACCTCCGCCACCTGCGCCATATAGCTCGCGAAGGCGTACTGGACCGAAGCTCCGCGGCCGACCCGGGGCGGAAGCTTCTTTTCCCATCCGGCTTTCTCGGCTGCGAGCTTGAGCACTGCCTTGGCCCGAGGCGTCTTTTCGAGCAGGGCCAGTCGGTATGCGACGGGATCCTGTCCGGCCGCCGCCGCCAGTTCGTCCATGAAGCTTTCGGTCACGAAGACATTGTGCGACGGGCCGACGCTGCGCCAGAAGGCGGTCGGAATGCCGGGGGGCTCTACCCGCACATATTCAACGTGCAAGTTCGGAAGGTCGTAGACGAGGTCGATCGCACCTTCCGTCGTGTCCGGATCGAGACCGTTGTTGAAGGCGGGCGGCAGCCATCTTGCCAGGACAGAGGATCCGGCAAAGCGATTGCTCCAGGCGACCGGCATTCCATTCGCGTCCAGCCCGGCCGTCAGCCGGTCGAAGAACATGGGTCTATACATGTCGTGCTGGATGTCCTCCTCGCGCGTCCACACGACCTTGACCGGACCATCGACCTGCTTCGCGATTTCGACGGCGCGATAGACGCCATCAGCCTCGAGCCTGCGACCGAAGCCGCCGCCGATCAGATGATTGTGTACGACCACCTGCTCCACGGGCAGGCCCGCAGCCTTCGCGGCGAAGGTCTGGGCTCGTGCGAGCGCCTGGTTGCCCACCCAGATTTCGCACCCGTCCTCGCGCAGATGGACGGTGCAGTTCATCGGTTCCATCGTGGCATGAGCGAGAAAGGGGACCTGGTAGGTCGCCTCGACTTTGGTCGCCGCGCCCGACAGAGCAGCAGCGACATCCCCCACGGCCTGTGCCACCGCACCCGGCTTGAGCGTCGCCCGTTCGAGCTCGGCGGCGATCGCGTCCGTGGTGACTCCGGCATGCGGTCCATCGTCCCACTCGATCACCAGCGCTTCGAGCCCCTTCTTCGCCGCACCCATGTGGTCCCCTACGACGGCCACCGCATCGTCGAGCCGAACGATCTGGCGAACGCCCTTGACGGCTTTGGCCGCCGCGTCGTCCACGCTCCTCACCCGCCCCCCGAACACAGGCGCTTGCGCCAGCGTCGCGATCTTTACGCCGGGTAGGCGAGCGTCGATTCCGAAGACCGCGGTTCCGTTGACCTTCTCCGGCAGGTCAAGGCGCTTGGCCGACGTGCCGATGAGCTTGAATTCCTGCGCCGGCTTGAGGGCGACATTTTCAGGGATGGGCATCCGCGCCGCATCTGCGGCAAGCTCGCCATAGGCGAGTCGTTGCCCGCTTCCGGCGTGGACAACCTGTCCCCGTTCGCCTCGACAGCTCGCGGGGTCGACGTTCCATCGCGCAGCTGCAGCCGCGACGAGCATGATCCTTGCGGTGGCCCCCGCCTCGCGCAGGGGCTGCCAGGCCCCTCGGATCGCGTTCGAATTGCCCGTCGCCTGCACGCCAAGCAGCGGATTGACATAGAGCTTTTCGTCAGGCGGAGCGTGTTCCAGCCGCACCTGGTCCAGACCCACCTCCAGCTCTTCGGCGATCAGCATCGGGATGGAGGTGTAAGTCCCCTGCCCCATCTCGACATAGGGCATGGTCAATACGACCTGTCCGTCTTTCTGGACCCGCACGAAGGCATTGGGCGCGAATGTGTCGGCAACGGCGTCGTCCGCGTCACCTTTTGCGAGCGGCAAGCTGAGACTGAGCAAGAAACCGCCGCCCACGGCCGCGCTGGCCTGGAGGAAGCTGCGCCGCGAGAGAGTTCCGTCACCTCGCCCAGCAATTCGGGAATCCTGATGATCGGTGACCATGATGTCCTCCCTGTCAGCTCGCGGCGGCCTGCTTGATCGCCTCTCGGATGCGAGCATAGGTCCCGCAGCGGCATATGTTGCCGGACATCGCCGCATCGATGTCGGCGTCGGTCGGATGCGGATTTCCCGCGAGCAGCGCGGTCGCCGACATGATCTGGCCAGACTGGCAGTATCCGCATTGCGGCACCTCGCGATCGAGCCAGGCTTTTTGTATCTTGGCGCCGGGCGCGGTCTCGCCGATAGCCTCGATGGTTGTGATCTCGGCAGTGCCGATGCCCTCTATCGGGGTGATGCACGACCGGGTCGCTTCACCATCGATGTGGATCGTGCAGGCGCCGCACAAGGCGGCGCCACAACCAAATTTGGTGCCGGTCATGCCAAGCACATCGCGCAACACCCAGAGAACCGGTGTGTCACCCTCGACATCCACATCGTGCGTCTGACCGTTGACTTTGATGGTGAAGGCCATGGCGACTTCTCCCTCGCAACGATGGTGATCTCCAATGCTACAGCCGACCGGTCTGACGTCTACTATACGATGGTGTCGCCGGTATCGCTTTCTGCGGCACCTCAGCTTTCGGCTGAGACGTCGATAACGGCGTCGGCGAATGCCTGCGGCGCTTCCTGCGGCAGATTGTGGCCGATGCCGCCGGTGATCAGCCGGTGTGCGTATTTGCCCGAGAACATCTTGGCGTAGGCGCTCGGCTCGGGGTGGGGTGCCCCATTGGCATCGCCCTCGAGCGTGATCGTCGGCACGGTGATGACCGGCGCCTCCGCGAGCCGCTTCTCCAGCTCGTCATACCGGGGCTCGCCTTCGGCCAGGCCGAGCCGCCAGCGGTAATTGTGGATGACGATCGCCACATGGTCCGGATTGTCGAACGCAGCCGCGCTGCGATCAAAGGTAGCCTCGTCGAATTTCCACTGGGGCGACGCGATCTGCCAGATCAGCTTGGCGAAATCGCGCGTGTATTTTTGATAGCCGGCACGGCCGCGCTCCGTCGCGAAATAATATTGGTACCACCATTGCAGCTCGGTCTTCGGCGGCAGCGGCACCATGCCGAGCTGCTGGTTGCCGATGAGATAGCCACTAACCGAAACCATCGCCTTGCAGCGCTTCGGCCACAGCGCCGCCAGGATGTTGGCGGTGCGGGCACCCCAGTCGCAGCCGGCGATCGTCGCCTTGTCGATGCCTAGCGCATCCATCAGGGCTATGATGTCCATTCCGAACGCCGATTGCTGGCCATTGCGCGCCGCCTCGTTCGACAGGAACCGCGTCGTGCCGTAGCCGCGCAGATGCGGCACGATCACGCGATACCCCTTGGATGCCAGGATGGGCGCCACGTCGACATAAGTGTGGATGTCATAGGGCCAGCCGTGGAGCAGGACGACCGGAGGGCCGTCAGTCGCTCCCAGTTCGGCATAACCGACATCGAGTACACCGGCATCGATCTGCCTGAATGGGCCAAGCGTAGTTCGCGCCGCCTGCTTCGCGGTTGCTGCCAAAGCCGTGTCGCTCGCGGCCGCCCTTGCGGGCAGGTTCAGCCCTAGCTCGACCACGCCGAAAGCCGCTGCCGCAGCGCCAATTACCGACCGGCGGCCGCGATCTATGGCCTCGAAGGTGTTGTTACCGTCCATGATGACGTCTCCCGAATGAGATTAGGTTTCGCCTGACAGTTGCCCCGCGAACGCGACTTGCCCTCATGTGCCCTGCCTCGCTGGCGGCATCACATCGGCAGCGGGGCGACGCAGCCTCGGCTCAGCGCGGCAGCTCGCTGCCGCTCTGCTCGGCGACCATGTATTCGGCGTACCAGTCCGGCCAGTTGACATCGTGCTGGCCGCCGTTGCGCTTCTCGTGCTCGCCATGCGCAGCGGCCGCGCGACGAAGCGCAGCCGCAAGCTCGCTCGAGGAAGTGAACGTCGTGTCGGCCTCGACGCGACCCGGGAGTCGTGTCGTGACCTCCTGCAGCAGCCAGCCATTGCCGTCGGGATCGCTGAAGGTGGCGTAGGAGGCGTAGCTGCGCCCCTCCGGATCGCGGCCGCTGAGCGCGGGCTGTCCCGGCCCTGAACGGTGAGACACTTCACTCACCTGGATGCCGCGGCCGACGAGTTCGGAGCGCGCCGCCTCCACGTCCGAGACGACAAGGAAAAGTCCCGGCGCGGAGCCCGGCATGGCCGACGTCAGGCCCTTGCCGAAATGGATCGAGCTCGGCGATCCCGGTGGGGTGTACTGCACCACCCGGAAGCTGTCGCCGACGACGAAGTCGGCATCGAGCCGCCAGCCCAAGCTGCCATAGAATTTCTTTGCGCGATCGACATCGGAAACCGGGATGACGACCACTTCGAGCTTCATGTCCATAGGTCGCGCGCTCCCGGCTGCGATTGTCGTGTTGCTGGGCTCTTGCGTCATGCTCATGTCAATCTCCTTTGGAACGCGCTGAAGTTGAGTGACCACCGAGGTGCCCCGGATTGGTCCTTTTAGTCGCAACCAGACGGGTGTGGTCTGCCAGTCTTTCCGGAGGGGAGCGGAACGTGAGACTCCCGCTCGTTCAGGTCGACCGTAGCGGCCTGAAGGCTGTGCGGAGCTCTTCGGAAAAAATCTCCGGCTGCTCCCAAGCGGCAAAATGGCCTCCTTTGGGAAGCTTGTTGTAGTGGATGAGCTTGGGATACGCCTTCTCAGCCCAGCTCTTCGGTGCCTGGTAGATCTCGTCCGGGAACGCACTCACGGCCACCGGGATCTTGATCCCTCTTGGATCGAAGAAGCCTCCTGTCGGGAAATGGGCATTGTCCCAATAGAGGCGTGCCGAGGAGATGGCGGTGTTGGTCAACCAGTAGAGCGTGACGTTGTCCAGGATGTCGTCGCGCGTGAGGCCTTCGGGCTCTCCGTCGAAGACGCGGGCGATGAGGTCGTAGCTGCGAATGTCATGGTCGAGCATCCAGGCCGCCAGCCCGACCGGAGAGTCGACGATCCCGTAGAGCGTCTGCGGGCGATTGTTCATCTCGACGGCGTAGCCCAGCCCATTCTTGTAGAAATCATCGAGCTGATCCCAGGCGTGCTTCTCGTCCGGCGAGAGGCCGGCGGGTGGCGGGCCGCCGGCGGCGAGCGCCTTTGACACATTGGCAGGGACCGTGGCAGCCATGTTGGTGTGGATGCCGAGCAACCCCGGCGGCTCCTGCAAGGCCATCTGCTCGGAGACGGCGTTCCCCCAATCGCCGCCCTGCGCCACATATTTCGTGTAGCCAAGACGCTGCATCAGCACCGCCCAAGCCTTGGCGATGCGCACGGGTGTCCAACCGGGCGCCGTCGGTTTTCCGGAGAAGCCGTAGCCCGGCAGCGAAGGGATCACGACGTGAAAGGCGTCCGATTCGTTGGCGCCATATGCGGTGGGATTGGTAAGCGGCTCGATGATTTTGAGCTGCTCGATGATCGAGCCGGGCCACCCATGCGTGACGATCACGGGCAACGCATTCTCATGCTTGGAGCGGACGTGGATGAAATGGATGTCCAGCCCGTCGATCTCGGTGAGGAAATGCGGCAAGGCATCGAGCCGCGTTTCCATTTTCCCCCAGTCGTAATCCGTTGCCCAGTATTTCGCCAGCTTCTGGCTGGTCGAGAGTTGAACCCCCTGCGAGGTGTCCGCCACGACTTCCTTGTCGGGCCAGCGCGTGGCCGAGACGCGTCGGCGAAGCTCGTCAAGCTCCGCTTTCGGGAAACTGACCGTGAACGGGCGGATCGCATCATTGTCAGTCGCGGCGCGCAGCGTTCCGGGTAGCAGGCTGAGCGCCCCGGCGGTAGCCGCGGCAGTTACCAGTTCGCGCCGATTGGGCGATAGCGATATTGCTGACATGGCGGGCTCCTCAATTCGATCTGTAAGAATGCGCTTACACAGATCGAGCGTCAGCCGAGGCAAATCTATTACACGTTGGTATCGGGAATACCTTTGGATGAACCCGAAATAGCTTCACCGCTGAACCGACACGCAGATCAGACCGTTCGAAGGGGCTGGCGCATGGTCGCCCAATGTTCAAGCCGTTCAACGATTCGGGTCTTCAGGACGCGCTCAGTTCAGCCCTCGGCGCGCCGTGACCATCGCTTCTTGCCAATACACATCCTCAGGGAGATAATTGTGCGATACACGAACGACCGCATCGGGCGATGGGGGAGGTCGACAGCCATGTCGCACGCATCATCCGTCGTGTTCGTCGTCGACGACGACATTTCCGTCCGCGAATCCTTGGAGTTGCTGATCCGGTCGGCAGGCTGGTTGCCGGAGATGTTCGAGTCCGCGCGGGAATTCCTGTCTTACCCGCGGGTTCTTGTCCCGAATTGCCTGGTCCTCGATGTCAATCTCCCGGATCTCAGCGGACTCGACCTCCAAGAGCACGTGTCGGTCGAGCGAACCGACATGCCGATCATCTTTATTACAGGTTATGGCGATGTGCCGACGACCGTGAAGGCGATGAAAGCAGGAGCAGTCGAGTTCCTGATGAAACCTTTCGGAGAGGACGTGCTGCTCACGGCAATCGAGCGGGCGCTCGAACGCAGCAAGGCCGCGCTTGCGTTCGATGCAGACATGCGGGCACTTCGGGACCGCCACGCCTCGCTCAGCCGCCGTGAGCAGGAGGTGATGGCGCTGGTGGTCTCCGGCCTGTTGAACAAACAGGTCGGCTTCGAACTCGGCATCAGCGAGATCACCGTGAAGGCACATCGCGGCCAGGTGATGCGGAAGATGGGAGCACACTCTCTCCCCGAGCTGGTGAACATGGCTGGGAGGCTCGGCCTCGCAGACTCGTAATGCCCTGTCCATGCGCATGTGGCTGGGCACCACACCGGCGACGGGTGCGGAATCTGTGCCGGCGGCCTTCAGTCGCTGGGCCTGCCGTGGGTGTATCTCGCGTTCACCTTGTCGGCGCAATGCTGGGCCGAAGGGTGCGAAGGGTTGTCAAAGCTCATGTCTGCCTCCTGCCGTGATCGCCGTCACAGTCACTGTGCAGGCACGAGCGCCGGGGCGCCCTTGTCCTTGATCAAGAGCACCAGGAATTTCGCCGGCTGGGTGTCGCTTGCGTTCCGGTCGACGACATGAACATCATCAGGGCCTTCATAGAAGGACTGTCCTGGTGTCAGTGTCACCTGTTGTCCGCCCTTCAGCTGCATCACGACGGAGCCCTCAAGCACGTAGACAAACGCATGGGCATTGTGTCGGTGGATAGCACTCGACCCACCCGGCGCATGTTCGACTGTGATCATCAGAGCTTCCCTGCCGGGATTCTCCGGGAGATCCTTGGACATAAGTGCCGTGACCTTGGGTTCTTGAGCCCCCGCCGTGCGGCTCACGAGGCACAGAAGAACCAACGCGACGAATTTGACCGTCATAGTCGCCTCTTTCGTTCGTCGCCCGGGACCGCCCGTGGCAGACTGGGCGCATCTCCGATGCGGGATCAGACCGCTGCCTGTGAGCGGCGGAGCCATTCGTCCAAACCAACGCGGCCGAGGCGCGCTTCGCCCAGCGGCACCAGCGATTTCTCCTCGACCCGGCCGCCGAAGTATCGGGCCTCGGGGTCGCTCACGACCACGCGAGGGTCGCCGATCGCTTTCAGATAACGGGCGACGATTTCGTCGAACGGTGCTCGTTCTGGGCCGGCGATCTCGACGATCCCGTTTCGCGGCGCCGCAAGCGCCACCTCGGCAACGAACGCAGCAACGTCGTCCGCCGCGATGGGCTGGAACAGGCCGGGCGAAATCCTGACTGCGTTTCCGTCCGCGCCTGAAGCGGCGATGCCGCTGAGGAATTCCAGGAACTGGGTCGAGCGGATGATGGTGTAGGGGATGCCGGAGGCCTTGATCAGTTTCTCTTGGGCAACCTTGGCGCGGAAATAGCCATTGTCTGTCCGGTCGATTGCGACGATGGATAGCGCGACATGGTGTCGGACGCCCGCCTCAGCCTCCGCCGCGAGAAGATTACGGCCGGAAGTCTCGAAGAATTCCAGCACCGCCTTGTCTTCAAATGACGGCGAATTGGCGAGGTCGACCACCACCTGCGCGCCGGCCATCGCCTCCCTGAGTCCCTCGCCGGTGATGGTGTTGATACCGCTCTTGGGCGAGGCGGCAACGACCTCGTGGCCGCCCTGGCGCAGAATGGCGACGGTCTTCGAGCCGATCAGCCCGGTGCCGCCGATGACGACGATCTTCATGGTTAATCCTCCCTTGTCGACCATAGTCGGCAGGTTCGTTGGCCGCTGCGCTTCCGCTGTCACCCGCCACGCCGCTCGGGATGCCGGGCGCCTGCTTGTTCCCCTGATGGGCCTCGCGGTGGTCAGTCGGCGAAGACCTCACGCAGATATTGCGATGCCTGATCGACGGCACCACGCACCGGAGGCGTGCTCGCGATCGGGTTGAGCAGCATGAAGTCGTGGATCGTGCCATTGTAGCGGACCGACCTGACCGGGACGCCAGCTGCCGAGAGCTTGCGGCCATAAGCCTCGCCCTCGTCGCGCAGCACATCGTTCTCGTCGACCAAGAGCAGCGTTTGCGGCAGGCCGTTGAGCTGCTCCAAGCTGGCGTTGATCGGCGAGGCATGAACGTCGGCGCGCTTGGAGAAATCGGGCAGATATTGATCCCAGAACCATTCCATCCCTTTTCTTGTCAGCCACGGACCCTCGGCAAACTCCTGGTAGGAGACGGTTGACATTGAGGCGTCCGTGACCGGATAAAAGAGAAGCTGAGCCTTGACGTCAGGGCCTTTGCGCTCTTTGGCCAGCAGCGCGACCACGGCCGTCATGTTACCGCCGACGCTGTCGCCCGCGATCGCAATTCGACTGGCATCCGCGCCGAACTCGTCGGGATGCTCGGCCACATATTTGAGCACGGCATAACTTTCTTCGACCGCGACGGGATAGCGGCTCTCGGGCGAGCGATCATAGTCCACGAACACCACGACGGCGTTTGCTCCAACGGTCAGCTCGCGGACCAGCCGATCATGCGTCTCGCGGTCGCCCAGCACCCAGCCGCCGCCGTGGGTGTAGATCACCACGGGCAATGGGCCGTTGGCGCTCTCCGGCCGATAAATCCGGATCTGCGTGCGCCCCTTGGGGCCGACATTGAGAACACGGTCCTCGCTGCGCGCCGGTGCGAGCTTTACCGATACTGACTTCTGGGCGCCTGCGAGCACGTTACGAGCGTCTTCAGGCGTGAGCGTGTAAATGGGCGTTGTGCCGACGAGGCTGTCAATGAAGGCTTGTGTGGTAGGCTCGAGCTCACTCATGAGGTTCCTCCGTTCGTCCCCAGCCCTTCCCGAGGCGCTCTACAGTCGATTTTGCAAGTCATGTGCTTGGCCGGTGCTGCACGGAAGATCGGGCGCTAGCCGCGCTCTCAAGCCCCGCTCTCAGTTCGTGTCGTGCAAGAACACTTGGCATTCGCTCCTCCCGGCCGAGGGCTGCCTAGCGACAATAACCATAGCACGCCGAGCGAACATGCTGTCATCACGTTTGCGAAGGCGGATATCCTGGATGGACCGCCGACTGGTTCCTCAAGAGTGTCGCCGTCGCCGAACGCGATAGCGAGCGCCAGCGATCGAATGGTTGTGGGTCCTGGATCCGGCCCCATTGGATCGACGGCTCAAGCTCAGACTGGCGCCAGACTGTGTCTCAGCCTATCATTGCAAAGACAGGCACATGCTGGCCGATGAGCAAAGCCTTGGCCGAGAGGCTCAGAAATCGCTTCAAACTCGGCGACCGCAGCGGTACGGTCGAAGCAATGTCTCAATCGGCCGATCCCACAGTGATCGCCCGTCGCGATCAAATGTTCCCGCTGCTGGCGTCGGCAGATATCGATCGCATGCGCCGTTTCGGCGAGGCCTGCACATATGTTTCGGGCCAAATCATCGTGAAAGCCGGGGACGTGGCGCCCGGTCTGATCGTTGTCCTTTCAGGGCAGGTCGAAGTCACGCAGGACCGTGGAGATGACGGGAACGAGACCATCGTCACGCACGGACCGGGTAACTTCGTCGGCGAACTGGCGCAGCTCTCCGCGCGCCCGTCCCTTGTCAACGCGCAGGCGACCGAGCCAGTAGAAGCCTTCGTCATTCCCTCGCAGAGACTTCGCGATCTTATGGTTCAGGAAGCGAGCCTCGGGGAGCGGATCATGCGGGCGCTCATCCTGCGGCGTGTAGGCCTCCTCGAAAGTGGCGCAAGTGGTCCCATCATCATCGGACATCTCGGCAGCGGCGACGTGCTCCGGCTGCAGAATTTCCTGTCCCGAAGCGGCCAGCCGCACCGCGCCCTCGATTCCGACAGCGATCCGTGTGCGAGGACGCTGATCGAACGCTTCCATGTCGACCCGCACCATCTACCGATCGTGCTCTGTCCGAACGGCAAGTTGCTGCGCAACCCCGGGGAGAACGAACTGGCCAGAGGCATTGGCCTGGTTCGGCCCATCGATGCTGCGAAGCTCTACGACGTCGCTATCGTCGGCGCCGGACCCGCGGGCCTGGCGGCTGCGGTCTATGCGGCTTCCGAAGGGCTTTCCGCAATCGTCCTCGATTGCCGCGCCTTCGGCGGACAGGCTGGCGCTTCTTCGCGGATCGAAAACTATCTTGGGTTTCCGACCGGGATTTCGGGCATGGCGCTGATGGCGCGCGCCTACAATCAAGCCCAGAAATTCGGTGCGGAAATGGCAATACCCGACGAGGCCCGACTGTTGGGCGGCGACGCGGGCGACCACTTCCGGCTGAGCGTCGGGGACGACGAAACCGTGCGGGCCAAAGCTGTAGTGGTGGCGAGCGGCGTGCGCTATCGTCGCCTCGAAACGGCAAACCTCGCGCAATTCGAGGGATCGTCCGTGCACTATTGGGCCTCGCCGATCGAAGCGCGGCTGTGTGGCGGCCAGGAAGTGGTGTTGGTCGGCGCCGGGAATTCCGCCGGGCAAGCTGCCGTCTTTCTGGCCAGCCATGCAGGGAAGGTGTGGCTGCTGGCTCGCGGTGGAAGCCTGGATGCAAGCATGTCGCGCTACCTGGTCGAGCGGATCCAAGCGCAGCCGAACATCGAGGTGCTGACCCGGTCGGAAATCACCGCGCTGGAAGGCGAAGGAGGTAGTCTTGAAGCTGTGCGCTGGCGTAACCGCGCAAGCGGCGAAGAAACGAGGCGGCCCATCCAGCATCTCTTCCTTTTCATAGGCGCCGATCCCAACACGGACTGGCTCCTGCAAAGCGACGTCGCGCTTGACCAAAATGGCTTTGTGCGAACCGGAAACGATGCGGCCGGACACCCGCTGGAAACGAGCCGCAGCGGGGTCTTCGCCATCGGAGACGTACGTTCGGGATCCGTCAAACGTGTTGCAGCCGCAGTGGGTGAAGGCGCCCAGGTCGTGGCGGCTCTGCATGCCTATTTCGCGCGGGGGCGCAACGCTGCACCTGAACGGGTGAGGAGGAACTGATGGCCGACGAATGCAGACACGCGGCAGATATCCGGGACGTGACGCCAAGCGCGCTCGGTTGCGAGGAATGCCTCAAGACGGGGTCGCCATGGGTGCACCTGCGACTCTGCCGTAGCTGCGGCCATGTCGGCTGCTGCGACGACTCGCCCAACCGGCATGCCACCCGGCACTTTCAGGCTACCCGTCACCCGATCATCGAGGGCTACGATCCACCTGAAGGCTGGGGATGGTGTTATATCGACGAGGTTTTTGTGGACCTCGGCGAGCGCATCACTCCCCAGAACGGTCCGATCCCGCACTTCTACTGAACCGCGGCGAATGGCAAACGAACCTCCCTCGGCCCGCCGGGAGTCGGCGCTTCGGCGTCCTGTGGATCGGGCGCGCGATCACATACGCGGAGGCAACGCCAGGGGTGGCGTCATAAGCCTTGTCGTCTACGGCGACTTTCTGTGTCCGTATTGCCGGCGGCTGCGTCTCGTCATCGCTCGGCTGCGAGAGGCGCTCGGCGAGCGCCTGGCATATGTCTTTCGCCACTTTCCCAACGAAGCCGCGCATCCTGGTGCGGGCTTGCTGGCCCGGGTGGCAGAAGCAGCCGGAAGGCAGGGCCGTTTCTGGGAAATGCACGACTGGCTCTATGAGCAGGAGCCGCCGTTCAGCGAACAGCAGATCCGCGATTTCGCGCGGGAACTCCGGCTCGACCTGGAACAGTTCGACCGGGACGTCGAGAGCGACCAGACGCGGCGGCGGGTCGAGGAGGATCTGGCCGACGGCAGACGCAACGGCGTGACGGGCACGCCCAGCTTTTTCATCGATGGCCTGCCCTATGACGGGGCGTGGGACTTTCATTCCATGCTGGAGGCGCTGCAACTGCCCGTGGCGGCACGTGTCCAGCGCTCGGCGCGCGCCTTTGCGAACTTGCCGGCTTCGGGCGGCCTCGTCCTGCTGCTCGCCGCCGCCGTCGCGCTGATTTGCGCCAACAGCCCGCTTGCGCCAGCGTATCGGGTCTTTATCGAATCGGCATTCGGCATCGGACCACCGGGCAGCCTTCTGTCGATGACGGTCGGCGACTGGTTCTCCGAAGGCCTTCTGGCGATCTTCTTCCTTCTTGTCGGTCTCGAAATTCGGCGTGAGATAACGGCGGGCGATCTTTCCGATCCGCGGGCCGCGATGTTACCCGTTTTCGCGGCCATCGGTGGGGTGCTTGCGCCAGCGGCAATCTATCTGGCATTGAACAGCGGCCCGGCCGCACGAGGCTGGTCGGTCCCGACAGCCACCGACGTAGCCTTCACGCTGGGTATCCTGGCGCTGTTGGGGTCGCGGGTTCCCGTCAGCCTGCGCGTGTTCGTTGCGGCGCTTGCCGTCGTCGATGACGTCCTTTCGGTTCTGACGCTAGCACTCTTCTATTCGAAGGGTTTCTCGGCAGAGTGGCTGCTGGCGGGCGGACTTGCCGTTGCGGTCTTGTTCGCGCTCAATCGCTGGCGCGTCTACGCAACCTGGCCCTATCTCGTCGTCACGGCGATGCTGTGGGTTTCGCTGCTCGGCGCCGGAGTCCACGGTGCGCTGGCCGGGATATTCCTTGCAGCATTCCTGCCCACCCGGCCAGCGCCGGCTGCCGGCCCATTGCTCGCACAGGCCGCCACGGCGCTGGCCGCGCTTGAGCATGCGGAGAACGAAGCACGGCTGTCGGGAGCGGATGAACGCAGCATCGCGCAAGAGCCTATCTGGGAGTGGGCAAGCCGCAATCTCTCGGCCGCGAGCGACCGGTTGTCGTCGCCGGCCGATCGCGTAGAACGCGCAGTCGCGCCATGGAGCACCTATGTAATCCTGCCGCTGTTTGCGTTTTCCGCGACCGGCGTCAGCTTCCATCTCGATCTGTCCGTGCCCGACGCCTGGCGCATTCCGGCCGGCATCGTTCTGGGGTTGGTGATCGGCAAGCCACTCGGCATTTCGCTGGCGTCGTTGCTCGCCACCAAGGCGGGGCTCGCGCGCGGCCCCGCGGACGTCACGCTGCGAAATTTCATCGGCGCGGCGTGTTTGTGCGGCGTGGGCGATACCGTTTCGCTTCTTATGGCGGATCAAGCATTCCCCATCGGCCCCGAAGCGGCGCTTGCGAAAACTGGCGTACTGATCGGCTCAGTGCTGGCCGCAGCCTTGGGGGCCTCGATCATCGCCACCAACCCCTCGCCCATCGCGCGAAGCAAGACGGCCGAGGCTTGAGGTCGACTTTTTGGTTGCGGCTCGGGCCGGCAATTCTATCGCGCCATCGGCGCATCGCTGTAAGGAAAAGTCCCGCAAGGTTGCGTGCCGACGCGAGGCGGTTCGGCGACCGCATGCCCGGCCATCGACAGGTGTCTGGACTTCGCACCAGGCATTGGATGGCTGGTACGCCCAAGGGGAATCGAACCCCTGTTTGCGCCGTGAGAGGGCGCCGTCCTGACCGCTAGACGATGGGCGCGTTGGAAGCCGCTACATAGAGTGGGCGTTTTGAAAATGCAACTCCCTGCAAGCGAGTTTCTTTCGATCTCCGCAGATGCGCGACCGAGCCGCTCAGAGGCCCTTGGCCGGTTCGAGCAGATCCCACAGGTTCCCGTAGAGATCGGCAAAGACCGCCACAGTGCCATAGGGCTCGGCCCGCGGCTCCTCGCGGAAGCTCACGCCCCGCGCGAGCATCGCCTGGTGATCGCGCCTGAAGTCGTCGGTCTCCAGGAACAGGAAAACGCGGCCGCCGGTCTGATCGCCGATGCGGGAGGATTGTTCCGCCCCCGCCGCGCGCGCCATGAGCAGCCTGGCGCCGTGCGGGAAATTCCGGGAAGGCATCATCGTGACCCAGCGCTTGCCGCCGCCGAGATCGGTGTCCTCTTCCAGCACAAAGCCGAGCTTGTCCCGATACCAGGCGATCGCCTCGTCGTAGTCGCGCACGACGAGCGCGACGGTCGCCACTTGTCGCTTGCCGGCGTCGCTCACTGCGCCTTGATCGGGAAGCGGCCGATGATGCGGCCCTCCCCGATATCGAAGAGGAAGACCGTCTGGCTGCCGTCGGAAAGTTCGGCGAGCAGCGAGATGCGATTGCCGGACAGCGACTGCGACAGGAGCTTGGCGCCGACAGGCAGCAGGATATCGCCCTGCAGCGTCCCGCCCGTGGCGGGAGCCCGGATCTCGGACATCTCGCCGCGCGGCGGCTCGGAGGCCGGCGTGCGCGATTTGTAGACAATCGCCAGCGCCACGGCCATAAGGGCGAGGAACAGCAGGCCGAGATTGATGCCGACGAAGCGGACGAGCTTCCGCCTGACGCGCTCGACGGCGGGGTCGAGCGGCTTCTCGTCCTTGTCGTTCTCGAATGCCGGCCTGTCCATGAGTTCCCTTGCCCGGAAAGAAATGATGCGCGACCCTGATAACGAAGCGGACGGCCGAATGAAAGTGCTGCAGGCCGGACCCGACGCCGCAGGCGCGCGGCTCGACCAATGGCTCGCCTCCGCCCTCGGGCCCGATGTCTCGCGAAACCGTGTCCAGGCGCTGATACGCGACGGCAGGGTGGCGGTCGCGGGCACGGCCGCGACCGAGCCCAAGCGCAAACTTGCCGGCGGCGAGACCGTCGAGGTCGCGTTGCCCGAGCCGGAAGCCCCGGAACCACTTGGGGAGGACATCCCGCTCGACATCCTTTACGAGGACGCTTCCCTCATCGTCGTCAACAAGCCGGCGGGCCTCGTCGTCCATCCCGGTGCCGGCAACTGGACCGGCACCCTGGTCAACGCGCTTGTCCATCACTGCGGAGACAGCCTCTCCGGCATTGGCGGCGTCAGGCGCCCCGGAATCGTCCATCGCCTCGACAAGGATACGAGCGGGGTAATGGTCGTGGCAAAGACCGACAAGGCGCATCGCGCCCTTTCCGAAGCGTTCGCCGACCATGGCCTGACAGGCGACCTGCGGCGCGCCTATGCCGCGCTCGTGTGGGGCGTGCCCCCACGCATGACGGGCACGATCGACGCCCCGCTCGGACGGGCCGCCGACCGCGTGCGACGCGCCGTGGTTCCGGCCGGTCGCGGCGACGCCCGCCACGCCGTGACGCATTTCGAGGTGAAGGAGCGTTTCGGCGCGATGGCCTCGCTGGTCGAATGCCGGCTGGAAACCGGGCGGACCCATCAGATCCGCGTGCACATGGCTCATATCGGGCACCCGCTTCTGGGCGACCAAGATTACGGCCAGGCTTTCCGTACCAAGGCCAACCGCCTGCCCGAGCCGCTCCAGGCAGACGTGAAAGCGTTTCCGCGCCAGGCACTCCATGCCCGGCTTCTTGAATTCCGTCACCCGGATACCCATATGGTGATGCGGTTCGAGGCGCCGCTGCCGAGGGATATGGAGGCGCTGGTCGAAGGGTTCCGCAAGCTTTGAACCAAGCTTCGGGCTAGGCCTCACGGGCGTTCACTTCGACGTGACACACTGTTTCGTGTTGAACAAATGTGTGTCCTTTCTTGTTTTGTTCCTATATACAGGAGTTGGCGCGAAGGTCCTCGTGGCTCGCGCCTTATGCCCGCCGAATTTCGGGGGCACACCCAGAGAGAGGAGGGTGCTTTATGGCCCAGTCACTACCCAGTATCGTTTCAGGCGAAGGCGGTCTTGCCCGCTATCTTGAAGAAATCCGCCGTTTTCCGATGCTTCAGCCGCAGGAAGAGTACATGCTCGCCAAGCGGTATCAGGAGCATCAGGACACCAACGCCGCCCACAAGCTCGTCACCAGCCATCTGAGGCTCGTCGCCAAGATCGCGATGGGTTATCGCGGCTACGGCCTGCCGATCGGCGAGGTGATCTCGGAAGGCAATGTCGGCCTGATGCAGGCGGTGAAGAAGTTCGAGCCGGAGCGCGGTTTCCGGCTGGCCACCTATGCCATGTGGTGGATCAAGGCTTCGATCCAGGAATACATCCTGCGCTCGTGGAGCCTGGTGAAGATGGGCACCACCGCCAACCAGAAGCGTCTGTTCTTCAACCTGCGTAAGGTGAAGGGCAAGATCCAGGCGCTGGACGAAGGCGACCTGAAGCCGGATCAGATCAAGGAGATCGCAACCCGGTTGAACGTCTCCGAGGAGGAGGTCGTGTCGATGAACCGGCGCCTCTCCGGCGACGCGTCGCTCAACGCCCCGATTCGCGCGACCGAAGGCGAGTCCGGCGAGTGGCAGGACTGGCTCGTCGACGACCATGACAGCCAGGAAGAGATGCTGATCGAGCAGGACGAACTGGAGAACCGGCGCGGCATGCTGGCCGGCGCCATGTCGGTGCTGAACGACCGCGAGCGCCGCATCTTCGAGGCGCGGCGCCTGTCGGAAGAGCCGATGACGCTCGAGGAGCTGTCGTCCGAGTTCGACATCAGCCGCGAGCGCGTCCGCCAGATCGAGGTGCGCGCCTTCGAGAAGGTGCAGGACGCCGTAAAGGCCGCCGCCAAGCGGCAGGCCCAGGCGCTACGCACGATCGAGGCCCAGCCGGCGGCGTAAGGCCAGCATCGGATCAAGGTGAGAAGGGGCGCTCGGCAGGGCGCCCTTTTTGTTTGGGTGGAGCGCACCCGCGACGATGGGGGCGTTCTTCGCGCTCCGGTGGCCCGGCTGCGAGGAAACGGAATGGATCCGCGGGGCACGCCGCAGTCGCTTCGCTCGGCGGCGGCCCGAGGATGACGACGGCGCGAGGGGGCCTGCGCCAATCGCGGACGTGCGCAGTCGGCGTCGACGCGGTAGCTTCGTCACCCGCCTAGGGGCCGGGCCCGGATGACCACGCCGATGACTGCGGAAACCCTAGCCCGCGTTGGCGTCCTGCCAGGCCTTCATCGCCTCCTCGAAGACCTTGGCGCCGGGAATGCCCTTCTCCATGGTGATGAGCGCGCGGCGTCCGTTCTTGTAGGTGACCGGCACGTCGATCCAGTCCTGGTTGCGCAAGAGGTTCATGTTCGCATCCGCGTCGGCCTTCGACTCGTTGAGCGCGACAAGGAAGAAACCATCGGCGATCTTGGCCGGAATGCCCCTCACGGGGCTGCCGGGCGCCTCTTCGGTGCCCTTCAGCGCGAAACGCAGGATGTTGTCGATGCCGCCGCCGCCGAAACCGTCAGGCGTGAGGAAGATCAGCTCGATGATATGGCTGGCCGGCAACGTCTGGTCGGCGTTGCGCCGGATGGTCATGCGCAGCTGCAGGTCCTTGCTCGGAATGGTCGCCTCGCCGCGGATTGCGGGCTCCGGCGGCAGGTCGTTGCCGGGCGATTCCTGGACCACCGACCACACGACGGAGCCGGATTCGGCCGAACCGGGTGAGGAAGCGGTCCGCTCTTCGTAGAAGATGGCCTTTTGTCCCACGGGAATCTGGGCCGCCGGCGGCTGGACGGGCGGCGCACCCGGCGCCGGGGACGGCGAAGCTTCGCCCGGAGTCGGGGCCGTCTGGCCCCCGGTCACCGGTGCATCCGGAGACTGCGCGCCCGGCGCGGTCGCCGCGGCGACCGACGTACCCTCGCCGACATTGGCCTCGCCGCCGGCGGGACCGGGATCGGTCTCGGTGCCGTCCGTATTGAGGCGCTGGGTGAATTTCGGCGTTTGCGGCTCGCCGTTCGCTTGGGGCGCGGGAGGGGGCGTTTCGGGCGGAGGCAGCACGCTCGGGCTTTTCTCCTCCGCGGGCGGCGTCGCGGCGACTTTTGTCTCCCCGGATTGCATCAAAGCCGTGATTCGATCCTTGTTCAGCCAGGCGGCATAGCCGCCGCCACCGAGCACCGCGAGCGCGAGCACCGCGGCGATCAGCCTGCCGAAGCCGCGCCGGCGCGGCGCGGCATGATCGCCGGAATCCTCGCCGTTCGCACCTGGCTTTCCGAAGCTGCGCTCTTCTGGAATGTCGTCCGCGGAATCGGTCGGCAGCGACATCGGGTCGAATTCGTCATGCTCGACAGCCGGCTTCTTGTCTGCCGGGCCGGGACCCTCCTGCCGTGCCGCGGTCTCCTCGCGCTTGATGAACGGCGGCGAAGGCGGAGGAGGCGCGTTGGCAGTTTTCGCGGCCGGCGCCGGCTCGACCGTCGGCGCTGCAGGCTGCGGCGTCTCCGCTCTTGGCGGCTCGGGCACCTCCGCCTTGGGGCTATCGGCCACCGGTTCCGAGGTGTCGGCGGCCGGTTTGGGAGTTTCGGCAACCGGCTTGGGGGTGGCCATCGGCCAGGGCTTCGCCGGCTCCTCGTAACGGGTGCTCGCCGGTGACGGCGCGACCGCCGGTTTTGCCCTCAGCGACGCGAAGACACTCTCGAGCTCGGCCAGCGGATCGGACGGATCGGGAGCAGGCGGGGGCGGAGGCGGCGGGAAGCTCGCCTCGATCTCGGCGATCGCATCTTCCAGCGCCTTCTTCTGCCGTTCGGCAACGGCGGCCGGAGGCTGCGGATTGAGCGCTGCAAGCTTGGCGGCCACGGTCGCCCGGGCCTTGTCGTAGACCCTGCGCCGCATTTCCGGCGTGGTGTCACCGAGCCCGTCGATCGTTTTTCTTAGAACCGCAACGAAATCTGCCATGCCTTGCTTTCCTGGCTTCCTGTCCCGTGTCGCACCGGCCGGCGGAAGGCCCGGCGACAGGGAGGCGAAAGGAACGACTTCGCCGCGGTCGTCCTATCGCCGTGAATTGCTCTAGTCTTGAAACGGGTCCGTCACAAGTATCGTGTCGTCCCGCTCCGGACTGGTCGAGAGCAGCGCCACCGGCGCGCCGATCAGCTCTTCGACGTGCCGGACATATTTGACGGCCTGCGCCGGCAGGTCGGCCCAACTGCGGGCGCCCTGCGTCGTGCCCTTCCATCCCTCCAACGTCTCATAGATCGGCTCGACCCGCGCCTGCGCGCCTTGGCTCGCCGGCAGATAGTCGATGACCTCGCCGTCCAGCCGGTAGCCCGTGCAGACCTTGATCTCGTCGAGCCCGTCGAGCACGTCGAGCTTGGTCAGCGCGATGCCGTTGATGCCATTGACCGCGACCGCCTGACGAACCAGCACCGCGTCGAACCATCCGCAACGACGCTTACGCCCTGTAACTGTGCCGAATTCATGACCACGCGTTCCCAGGAATTCGCCTATGTCGTTGTCCTGCTCGGTCGGGAACGGCCCCTCGCCCACCCGCGTAGTGTAGGCCTTGGTGATGCCGAGCACGTAGCCGATCCCGCCGGGGCCGATGCCCGAGCCCGCCGCCGCCTGGCCCGCGACCGTGTTGGACGACGTCACATAGGGATAGGTGCCGTGGTCTATGTCGAGCATCGTGCCTTGCGCGCCCTCGAACAGGATGCGCTCGCCGGCGCGGCGCTTGTCGTCCAGCACCTTCCAGGTGCGGTCCATGAAGGGGAGGATGTCGGCCGCCACCGAAGTCAGCTCGTTCATGATCGTCTCATGCGCCACCTCGGGATGGCCGAGCCCGCGCCGGAGCGCATTGTGGTGGGTGAGCAGGCGGTCGACCTTGGTCGGCAGGGTCTCCGGGTCGGCGAGATCCATGACGCGGACCGCGCGGCGGCCGCCCTTGTCCTCGTAGGCGGGACCGATGCCGCGCCGTGTCGTGCCGATCTTGGTGCCGGAATTGGACGCGGCGTCCTCGCGAAACCCGTCGAGCTCGCGATGCAGCGACAGGATGAGCGCCGTGTTCTCCGCGATCTTCAGGTTCTCCGGCGTAATGTCGACGCCCTGCTGCCTGAGCTTGCCGACCTCGGCCACGAAGGCATGCGGGTCGAACACCACGCCATTGCCGATGATCGACAGCTTGCCCTCGCGCACCACGCCGGAGGGCAGCAGGGAGAGCTTGTAGACCTTGCCGTCGACCACGAGCGTATGGCCGGCATTGTGACCGCCCTGGAAGCGCACGACGACGTCGGCGCGTTCCGACAGCCAGTCCACGATCTTGCCCTTGCCCTCATCGCCCCATTGCGAACCGACGACCACTACATTGGCCATTCTTCTTCCCTTCCGTGCGCGGCACCGTCGCGCCGCCTTAAATGACAGGCCTCTATACCCTCAAGGAATCCCGAGCGCGACCTTTCTTTGCCGGAAAGGAATGTCGCAGGCACAATAAATTGCGGACGGCGGGTCATTTACTGTCGCCTCCGCGGGTTCTACCAGCGGCCTCTCGGTTTAGCACATGGCAGGATCCTTTATGCATCACGGCCGCGCCTACGCACTTCTTCTCGCCACCATGGTCTTCTGGGGCGGCAACGCGATCGCCGGCAAGCTGGCGGTCGGCCACGTCTCGCCGATGCTGCTCACCATGGCGCGCTGGGGCCTCGCCTTCGTCATCCTGCTGGCACTGGGCTGGCCGCGCCTCAAGGCCGACTGGTACGTTGCGCGAAAGCACGTCCTGCTGCTCTCCATGCTCGGCATGGTGGGCTTCACGGTCTTCAATATCGCGCTCTATTGCGCCCTGCTCTACACCACGGCGATCAATGTCAGCATCGAGCAGGCCGGCATGCCGATGCTGATCTTCCTCGCCAACTTCCTGCTCTTCCGCCAGCATGTCAGCGCCGCGCAGATCGCCGGCGTGGTGCTCTCGGTGGCGGGGATCGCGCTCACCGCGAGCCATGGCGACCCGATGCGTCTTCTCGCCCTCGACGTGAATTTCGGCGACGCGCTGATGCTGCTCGCGGCGATCCTCTATGCCGGCTATACGGTCGCGCTGCGCTTCAAGCCGCAGCTCCACTGGCAGAGCCTGATGATCATGCTGACCGGCTCGGCCTTCGTCACCTCCCTCCCCTTCGCCATGGGCGAATTCGCCTATGGCGCGGGCATCCTCCCCGACACGCGCGGCTGGCTGGTGATCGTCTATACGGTGATCTTCCCATCGATCCTGGGCCAGATGTTCTACATCCGCGGCGTCGAGCTGATCGGCGCGAACCGGGCCGGGCTCTTCATCAATCTCGTGCCGATCTTCGGCACGCTGCTGTCCATCCTGCTGCTCGGCGAAAGCTTCCATCTCTATCACGCCGTGGCGCTCGCGATGGTGATGGGCGGCATCTGGCTGGCCGAGCATAGCGGACGCAAGCTGGCGCGGCGGGCGTGACGAAAGCTTGGGGGCACGGCAATCCCATGGCATTGCCAAATGGCAGCGCATCCACTATATACTGCCATCATCGGAGACCTAACCATGTCAGCCCTTCTGCCGCTGGACACCGCCGCGCGGGATTTCACGCCGCAGCCCATCACGGATGAGGAGGCAGCGGCCATGTTCCGGGCCGCCGTCAATCTCTTCCGGCTGTGGGACCTCACCGACGAGGAGGCGGCGACGTTGCTCGACCTGCCGCTCAGGACCTACCGGCGCTGGAAGGCCGGCGAGATCGGCCGCATCGATCGCGACGGCAAGGCGCGGCTTTCCAACATCATGGGCATCCACAAGGCGTTGCGGATCATCTTCCGCGAGCCGCAGCGCGGCTATGCCTGGATCGGCGCGGCGAACGCCGCCTTCGGCGGTCGCTCGGCCCGCGAGGTGATGCTGGGCGGGGAACTGACCGACCTGATGCGGGTGCGCCGTTATCTCGACGCGGAGCGCGGCGGCTGGTGAACCCCGCCGAGATCCCGGTTTCGGATATTTCCTGGCGCGGCGCCGTGCGCATCATCCGGTCGAGCTTTCCGCCCATCGATCTCTTCGAGGACATTGCCGACCCCGCCGACTGGCCGCTCCTCATCTCGGCCGAGATGAAGACCAATCCGAGGCTCATGGAGACGATCGGAAATCTCGATCTCGTGCCGCCGGAAAGGCGCGTTTCCGGCCCGGGTGCCAGTTATCTGATGGCGCCCTTCACCCATGTCAGCACCGACCGGCCGAGCCGCTTCAGCGACGGAAGCTTCGGCGTGCTGTATGTCGGGAGGCATTTCGAGGTCGCACTCTTCGAGACCATCCATCATCATGCCCGTTTCATGGCGCGCACGGCGGAAGCGCCCGGCTGGACGTCGCAATTCCGCGAGATCGTGCTCGACGTGGACGCACGCCTGCACGACGTGCGAGGGGGCGACGCGCGCTACGCGCCGCTTCTCCACCCGGACGACTATTCGGCCAGCCAGGCATTTGGTGCCAGCTTGCGCCTCGCGGGCTCCAACGGCATCGCGTACCCCAGCGTGCGCAAGAGAGGCGGCGAATGCGTCGGCCTCTTCTACCCCGACTGCGCCTCGTCGCCGGTTCAGGGCCGCCATGTCGACTATCACTGGAACGGCTCGCGCGTGGATCTCTACCGCGATGCGAGCAGCGGCAAGGTGTACAGGATCGTGTGAGCCGGGCGGGGCTGAAGGAGGCAACGGTGCGGCCATGTCGCAAGCCGACATTCGCGCTTGGCAGCGATTGCATGCGCCGACTCCCCCAACGGCGCACTTATGAGGCCGGCATGAACCTTGAACCATACGTGGCGAACCACAGCCCGAACACGCCGACCACGATTGCGGCCACGGCGAAGATCGGCGCCGCGCCGAAGTCGTCGAGGAAGAGCGCAGCGCTGGCGACGCCGAGCGACTGTGAAAGGAAATAGAGGGTGGCGAAGAAGGAGAAACCGGTCGCACGGGCCTCTGGCAGGAGTTGGGTAGCGAATGACTGCAACGTGTTGTGCAGCATATAGGCGCCGAACCCGACAAGGCTGATGGCGAGCGGAACGAGCCACATGACCGGGGTGAGCGCAAAGCAGAGCAGCCCGGCCGCCGAAATGGCCGAACCCGTGACGATCAGCTTTGGCTGATTGAAATGTGGGACGATGCGCCGGGCACTCGTCGTGAACAGCATGCCGCCGACCGCAAAGAAAGCAAGCATCGCACCGATCAGGCCGTAACCGGCATCGAAACGCTCCCGCAGTTCGATTCCGACGAAGGTGATCGCAGCAAATACGCTGATGCCTTCGATGAAGACCGACGCCAGCACGATTCTCGACCACGGCCGGCGCAGCATCCTCGCGATCGCGGCGGTTGGCGAAAGCCGGACTTGCGCCTGTAGCGGCTGGGCGGAGATCAACGGATCCCGGCGCAATTGGACGATCAGGCCGAGACCCGCGACGAAATAGGCGAGCGCGACGAAAGCCAGCCCCACACGCCAGTTCCAGTACTCCGTAAGCAGCCCGCCTGCGATCTGTCCCGCGATCATGCCGAGAATCCCACCACTGGCATAACGCGCGAGCACGACGGGCCGCTCCTCATAGGGGAACATGTCGCCTATCCAGGCAAGCGAGACCGGAATCATGGCGGAAGCCGCGGCGCCGCAGAGAAAACGCGCGATGGTGAGCTGGCCCAGGGATTGCGCGAGCGCCGCTGCGAGGCATGCCAAAGCGCTGGCGAAGCAGAGGATCGCGACGAGCCGGACCTTGCCGAACCGGTCACCGGTAATGCCAAGGCCGATCTGCATGATACCGTAACCCAGCGCGTAGGCGGTGACGATCTGCGCGGTCAGTCCGACTGATACCATGTACTCCTCCGCGACTTGCGGGAGGACGGTATCCATGAGGCGGATGTTGATCCCCGTGGCGAAGCCACCGATCATCAGGAGCCCGATCGTCTGATCGCGCCCGCGCACGGCTTCCGGTTTCATACATTCGCTCCGCGTCAATCTGCTTCGCTGAGGCTTACTGGAATTTTAAAACGCGTCAATCTAACATTTTAGATTTTACAGACGCTGCCCGCTGGAGGGCGTTTGCCGAAAACAAGGGCGATCGGTTTGGATTTCCTGAAGCTGCCACCGTATTGCGCAACATGATGCGGAGTTAGGCGAATTTTCGGCCCTTTGGCGCGAAAGTGCACAACATTCGTCCTTGCTATCCCGAAACCGTTTGCTACCGTTGAAACAGAAATTTCAGTTTTAGAAAGACTGTCAGTGGGTAGCAAACTCGAACCCGCTTCGGACCTCGATCCGAAGAGCTTCTGGACCGCCGTCGGCTGCCGGGCGGCAGGCGTCGCCATCGTTACCGCGCAGGGCGAAGAAGGGCCGGAGGGATTTCTGGCATTGTCGGCGGCGCACCTCACGGCGTCGCCTCCGACGGTCACCGTTTCACTCGACAAGAAGACATCCGCCGGGCCGCACCTCCTCGCCAGGAAGGCCTTTGCGGTGAATTTCCTGTCCATCGAAGGGCGGCAGATCTTCGATCGCTTCGCCCTGCGCGACGGACCGAAAGGAACGGCTCGATTCGAGGGCCTGGCCATCTCGGAACTGGCGACGGGCGCGCCAGTGCTGCCGGAAATTACCGGCGTGCTGGACTGCCGGCTGGACGACGTGATCGAGCGCCACGGCGTCTACCTTGTCATCGGGCGCATCGTCGCGTTCAGCAATTTCAAGGACCGGCAGCCGCTGGTCCACTATCAGGGACAGGTGATGGCATGAACGAACGTGTCGACCTCTTCAAGCTGGGGATGCGCAGGCTGGCGGCCGGCGTCTCGCTAATCACCACGCGCGACGAGGCGGGTCATTGGCATGGCATGGTCGCGACCTCAGTGACTTCGGTGTGCCTCACCCCGCCATCACTGCTCACATGCATCAACAAGTCGGCCTCGAGCCACGACGCGCTCGCAAAGGCCGGCATCTTCTGCGTCAACTTGCTCGGGGAAGGCGCCGACGAGGTCGCGTTGCGCTTCAGCTCGTCGAAATTCCGCGACGCACGCTTCAGCGAAGGGAGTTGGAGCGAGCTCGAAACCGGCGCCCCGGTGCTCGACGGCGCGATCGCCAGCTTCGACTGCCGCGTCATGAACGCGATCGACGCGGCCTCGCACACGATCTTCATCGGAGAGGTCGTCGCGGTGAGGCTTCCCGAGCATCTCAATTCGCCGCTTCTTTATCTCGACGGCACGTTCACGAGATGCGCACCGGCCGCTTGAGCATCAGCCGGCTTCCAATGCCGTTGGTCTGGATGTGGACACATCCAGGGCGCCTCAGTCGCCGACGCGGCCCGTCCGGGCTGCTGGGCTTCGCGCCAACAGGCGCGGCGCGCAGCTATTGACCCTCGGCACCAGGACCGGTTGGCAGAGCGCCGGCCAGGGCTATTCTTTCCCAACGTGAAATGTTAAGAGCGACGGCAAGAGCAGCCGGCCGTCTTCGCTTTCAGAAGCTGAGACGACTGCAGAGGCCGATCGAAAAACTCTGGGAGAGAAAGTATTCATGGCACGGAAGAGCGCGCCGGCAAAGTCCAAAGGGCTTCTTCGCAACGATGCCTATGAACAGATCTTGATGGCCATCATCCTCGGCGAGCTCGAGCCCGGAGCGCGCGTGGACGAAAAACGGCTGATGAAGGACTTCAAGCTCAGCCTTGCATCCGTGCGCGATGCGCTCTTTCGCCTCTCGCTGGAGGGGCTGGTCGAACGACACGCCAGGATCGGCACACGCATAGGCGACCTCGGCCTGCGTGAACTGCAGGACGTTTTCGAAGCGCGCGTGCTTGTCGAAGGTCATGCGGCCAGGCTGGCTGCCCATCGCGCTTCACCCGAGGATCTGGCGGCAGTTCGAGCGGCCTACGATGGCTATGAGAAGGCCGTGGAAGCGCGTGATATCCGTGCCCTGGTTCGCATGGACCGGGCGTTCCACCGTGCCTTGGCGGCCGCCTGCAAGAACAGTCAAATCGAACAGACAGCAATCCGACTGCACAACAATGCGGCTCGCTTCTGGTGCTTCGGAATTCAGCGCACGACCGCCGAGCGCCATCGGGAGCAGGTTCAGGAACATCTGAAAGTGGTCGACGCCATCGAGAAGAAGGATTTCCCCGAGATCGACCGACTGCTACGAGGCGCGCTTGGATACTATCCCGACAGCCGCTTCGTTCTTGCCGATCCCGCGGACACCGGCTCTTCCCCGCAGGCCGCGGAATAGCAGAACAGCGCTCTGTCGCAACTCCATTCCAGCTGGATACCGACAGTTTCTCCTCCCCCGCTCGTAGAGCGGGATGGCTACCGGCAGCGGTTCTGCCGCTTCCTTCCGCCGCGCGCCCAATTCGTCCGCGCTCGTTTCGGTACGGCGTAATCGGCTTGCCCAACGCCAACGACCCCAACGATTTCACCCCAATGGTCTCGCGCGTCGTCCCCATCAAAAAAATTCCGGCACTGTGATATTGCATCGCAACATCTCCTATTCCAGACCGGCGCAAGCGCTGCGTAAACCATGAGCAAAAGCAACCAGGATATACTTGTATTGCTTCCGATTTGGGCAGGTTAATACTCCCTGATAGGCATTTTGCGTCGCAGCATAAAGTATTTGACAGTCGCTCGAAAACGTTCCCATACTGACCCATAACATGTCGGAAAGACGGGGAACTGAAATGTCAATGGTTGGGGACTGCGTCGTCCTCCGGTGAGCGCCTCAGTGCATACGGGGCGCCGCGGCAGGGCGAAATTCAGCCGGGACATTCATTCCCCATAAGGGGAACAGACCATGCGCAAGGTAGAACTCGGCGTATTCATGCCCGTGGGAAGCAACGGCTTCCTGATGTCGAAACGGACACCGCGCTACCATCCCACCTTCGAGCTTCACCGCTCGATCGCCGAGATCGCGGAGGATATCGGGCTCGACTATCTCTTCTGGATGGGCAAGTGGATGGGCTTCGGCGGCGCCACGGGTTTCTGGGAGGAGACGATCGAGCCGATGTCGATGGCGAGTGCGATCGCACCGCTGACGTCCCGATTGAAACTCTTCACCACGATCAACCCATTGCTCTTTCACCCCGCGGTGGCCGCGAAGCTCATCGCAACCATCGACAACATCAGCGGCGGCCGCTTCGGCATCAATGTCGTGACGGGCAATACGCTCGAGGAACTCGAGCAGATGGGCGTCGTGCCCGAGGGCTATGGCGACTACCGCTACGAATATGCCGACGAATGGCTGTCGGTGATGAAGATGCTGTGGACCCAGGAACGAACCAGCTACCAGGGCCGCTTCTTCAAGCTCGACAATTGCGTCTCCGCGCCGAAGCCGCTCGGCAAGCCCTATCCGAAGATCGTCAGCGCGGGTCTCTCGGGCGACGGCATGGCCTTCGCTGCAAAACACTCGGACTACCAGTTCGTCGGGCTTCGCGCGGAGGACGTGAAACGTATGAGGCAGGCGGCCGCGGACCAGGGACGAGAGGTCAGAGTGGTGACCTCGATGATGCTGCTGCACGGGGAAAGCGACGCGGCGGCGCAAAAGGAGTTCGATCTTATCCGGGAAGAACTCGACACGGACGCGCTGGACAACCTGATCCGCTCGTTCGAGCGTGACAACCGCGATTCCTATAAGGATCGCACCTCCTATCTGCGTCAGCCCAACACGGTCGGCTTCGGCTCCGGCACACCGGTCGTGGGTTCACCGGACACCATGGCAGAGAAGCTGTGCCAGATGATCGTGGAGAGCGGGATCGACGGGATCCAGTTCACCTTCGTGGACTATGTGAAGGACCTGAAGTTCTTTGGCGCGGTGGTTCTGCCAAAGCTCCAGGCGCTCCTTGCCCGCCACGACATCGTCGTGGCGGATGCCCCGGCCACGAAGGCGGTGGCCGCATGACCTGACGACGGACGCCTCGCGCCACATCACCTGACTGACCCAAGTTTCGACCGGCGGCCATAACCCCGCAACGCCTGGTCTTTGCCTGAACGGACCTTCGTCATGAAACGCATGATGCATATTGGCTACGACCTCTCCTGGATGCAGCTCGAAGGACGCTGGAGACTGCCCGGATCGTGGACGAACGCCACTTATCCCGACATCCGCATTTTCAAGGAACTCGCCCAGATCGCCGAACGCGGCCTCCTCGACTTCATGTTCTGGGGCGACGGAACCGGCATTCCCAGCACATGGAAGGGCGATCGCAACGACGCGGTGCGCTGGGGGGTGGGCTGGCCGCGCCAGGACATGAGTCCCTACATCGCCGCCCTGTCGCAGATCACTTCGCGCATCGGCTTCGGACTGACCTACTCATCGACCTACATGCACCCGTTCTACACGTCGCGGCTGCTGAATTCGCTCGACCACGTCACCAACGGCCGCATCGCCTTCAACGTCGTGGCGTCGTCGCGCCGCGCGGACGCGGCGAATTATGGCTTCGACGAATTGATGGAACACGACCAGCGCTACGAGCGCATGGAGGAGTTCATCGACGTCTGCAAGGCGCTATGGGCGAGCGTCGAGCCGGACGCGTTCTTTTGGGACCGAGAGTCGGGCCAGATGGCCGATCCGTCCAAGGTCAAGGCGATCGGCCACCGCGGAAAGTTCTTCAACGTGATGGGCCCGCTCGCCTGCGTGCCGTCGCCGCAGGGCAGGCCGGTTCTCGTCCAGGCCGGCGCCTCGCCGCGCGGCATCAAGGCGTCCGCCTATTTCGCCGACATGGTCTTTGCGGCCAGCCCGGGACTGGAAAAACAGGCCAAGCATCGCAGGGAACTCGACGCAGCCCTGCTGGAGCAGGGGCGGGATCCCTCCGGCGTCGGTATCGTCTGGGACGTCGTGCTTATCGTGGGGGAAACCGAGGATGACGCCAGGCGCCGCCATGGACAGCTGCTGACCGCCGTTCCGCTGGAAGCGGTCGGTGCATTCATGTCACACCAGATCGGCTATGATCTTTCCAAGCTGCCCGACTGCTTCACGATCGAGGAGATCAATGAGCAGATCGTGAAGTCGAACGCGTCTCCCGTCGGCTTCCTGAACATGACGGCAGGGATCGACCCGAAGGCGAAGATCTCGAGGAAGGACTTCTACGAGGTCATCCGTCATCACACGGCAGGGTATGATCACGCGGTCGTCGGTTCGGCAGCCAAGGTCGCCGACTATCTGGAAGAGGTCTTCGTCGCGACCGGCGAACGCGGCGGATTCATGATCGCCCACCCTCCGGCAGTGCCCCGAGACCTTCTCAACGTTGTCGACTTCCTGATCCCCGAACTGCAGCGCCGGGGCCGTTTCAGGACCGGATACAAGTACTCGACCCTTCGCGAGAATCTCCTCGACTCCTGATCGAAAGGATACGGACCATGGCTTTGGTCACGGGTTACGACAATGCATCCGGCAGGCTCAGCTCCCTGGCATCCGCGCTTGTCGGCTCCGAGAACACCAGGAACATCGTCATTTCCACCCTGTCCGTCCTAACGCTGATCGGCATCTGGCAGTTCGGCGCCATGACGCTTCCATCCAGTGTTCTGCCGGCTCCCTATAGCGTCATATCGGCGCTGATCGCGAATGTGATCCAGGGCGACATCTTCATCGACATCGCCATCACGCTCAGCCGCATCGCGGCTTCGTTCCTGATCGCCATGTCGGTGGCGCTGTTTCTCGGTTTCGCGATGGCGCTGTCGCGCACGGCGGGCGTCTTCTTCCAGGTCTGGATCATCTGCGGCATCACTATACCCGCACTGGTGGTGATCCTGACGCTCTATATGGTCGTCGGTCTCAACGACACGGCTGCGGTCCTGGGTGCGGCCGCGCCAGTCATCCCTGTTCTGGCCATCAACATCCGCGAAGGCGTCAAAGGCATCGACACACGCCTGATCGGGATGGCCCGCGCCTTCCGTGCCAGCACGCGCCAGCAGATCCTGTCGGTGATGGCGCCGCAGGTCGCGCCGATGCTCCTCGCTTCGACCCGCTTCGGCATCGGTTTGATCTGGAAGATGGTGCTCTTCGTCGAGCTTCTCGGCCGTGGCAGCGGCGTCGGCTACAAGATCGAATTCTACTACCAGATGTTCAACATGACCGAGGTGCTGGCCTACGCGCTGAGCTTCGTCTTCGTCATGCTGTTCATAGAGGTGGCCATCCTTGGCACCGTCGAGCGCCGCATCTTCCGCTGGAAGAAAAACTGAGGTCGGCCGCCATGAACTTTCCTTTCCGTCCCCCAACCCAGACAGCGCCCGCCATGTCCCAGATCTCCTTGACCGACATCCACAAGCAATTCCCTGGAAGGGGCGGCAAGGGAGGCTGGAAGGCGCTGGATGGCGTTTCATTCGAGGTCGCGACGGGCGAGATCGTCGGACTGCTCGGACCGTCGGGCTGCGGCAAGTCCACGCTCCTCAACATAGTGGCCGGCCTGGACGACCATTACGAGGGCGCATTCACCATCCAGGGCAAGTCTTTCTCCCAGCAAATCGGCATGGGATTCCGCATCGCCTACGTCTTTCAGGAGGCGCGGCTGATGCCTTGGCGAACGCTGCGCCGGAACATCGAATTCGTGTTGGAGGCGGCCAGTTTCCCTCGCACCGAATGGGCTGGTCGCATCGACAAGGTGTTGGGGCTGGTCGAACTCACGAAATTCGCGGATTTCTACCCCCTGCAGCTTTCGGGTGGCATGCAGCAGCGCGCCTCCATCGCGCGCGCCTTTGCGATAGAACCCGACATCCTGCTGATGGACGAGCCGTTCAGCGCGCTCGACGAGCTGACGGCACGCCGCCTGCGACAAAGCCTGCTGAACATCTGGGCTGCGTTCCGCACGACAATCCTGTTCGTCAGTCATAACGCCTTCGAGTCCACCTTCCTCGGCGACCGCGTGCTCGTGATGAGCCAGGGGCCCGGCGGCAAGATCAAGGAGGAAATCGACCTCCGCCACATCGCACGGCCGCGCGACTATGAGGACACTGAGCTTTTCGAACAAAGCAAGCGCGTGGTGGAGAGCCTTCAGCGCCACGTGGGCAACAAGATGGAGGAGCGCTGACGGATGAACGGGAGGAACTTCAACGAACGAACAATCGGAGCACTCGCATGAAGATCACTCGCAGACTGGCAATGGCCGCCGCGATTCTCGCCGGCGCGTTTGTTGCAACCGGTGCCTCCGCCGAGGCGCCGAAGGGAGACGGCGGCACCATCCGCCTGATGTCGAACCCGGTTGGCACGCAGTCCTACCCACCCTTCGTCATCAAGAAGTTCGGGCTCGACAAGAAATACGGTTTCAACCTCGAAGTCATTCCCTTCACCAATCCGCAGGCGGCAATCGCCGCGTTGCAAAGCGCCAGTATCGAGTTGGTCGTGCAGGACTGGATTTCGATCGCGCGCCTGCGCAACCAGAACATCCCCGTCATCGGCGTCGCGCCGTTTCTTTCCTATGTGAACACGGTGCTGCTGCCGGCCGACTCGGACATCAAGACGCTTGCGGACCTCAAGGGCAAGCGCCTCGGTACGTTCACCAAGACCGGTTTCGACTGGATCATCCTGCAGGCCGTCGCCAAGAAGCAGTATGGTCTCGATCTTGCCAACGAAGTCACGCTGCAGGAAGGCGCCCCGTCGCTTTTGCGTGGTTCCCTCGAGCAGGGTCAGCTCGATGCGACACTGATGTACAACTCGCTGACCCCCGACATGATCTTGTCGGGAAAGGCCAAGCTGCTGATGAGCATCCACGATGTGGTCGCTGAACTCGGCCTCTCCGACGCGCCATTCCTGATGTACGCAATGCGCGACGAGTATGGCAAGGAGAAGCCGGAGAACGCCAAGGCCTTTGTTGCGGCCTATCAGGAGTCGATCGACATTCTGCTGTCCAACCCGGACGTCTGGAAGGAACAGGGCGAAAACCTGAAGCTGGCTCCCGAGGCGACCGAGATGTTTCGTCAGAACGCGAGCAAGGAGTTCATCAAGGCCTTCACCCCGGCCATGGGCGATGTGCTCGACAAGACTTTCGATGTCGTGCTGGGCACCGCCGGCGCCGAGACGATGGGCATGACGGCCATGCCCGACAAGGTCCTTACCCTGGACTACCAGCCCTAGCGCCGAGCGGGCGTGCGCAAGCACCGGCACGCCCGCCGTCTCCACGGCGACCTCATGCGCCGGATCCACCGAGCCCTTTCAGCCTTCAAGGATCGTCCAAATGTTCCTCTTCTTCCGCCTGGCCGCGGCGGTCGCCGCTGCATTGTCCTTCGTGATCGCGCCGCTTCCGGCCCACGCCGACAAGATCGGCGACGGCGGCAAGATCCGCATCATGGCGAGCCCCTACGGCACGCAGTCCTTCATTCCCTTCGTCATCAAGAAGTACAGGCTCGACGAAAAATACGGCTTCGAGCTCGAGCGCATCAGCTTCGCCGACTCCAAGGCCTCCTCGGCCGCGCTGCAGACCGGCGGCGCCGAGCTGGCAATTCTCGATTGGACCGGCCTGGCGCTGATGCGCAATGCCGGCATCGACGTCATCGGCGTGGCGCCGTTCCTCACCTATGTCAGCGTCATCGTCGTACCGACCGATTCGCCGATTGCCGGCATTCCCGATCTCAAGGGGAAGAAATTCGGCATCTTCTCGCGCACGAGTTCAGACTGGATCCTGGTCGATGCCGCGGCACGCAAGAAGCATGGCCTCGACCTTGCCAGGGAAGCCGAGTTGCAGGAAGGCGCGCCGACCCTGCTTCGCGGCGCGCTGGAGCAGGGCCAGCTCGACGCCACGATCATGTTCTCCTCGATCTCGCCGGACATGATCGCTTCGGGAAAGTACAAGGGCATCTTCACCATCCGCGACGTTACCGAGGATCTCGGCCTGCCCCTCGCCCCATATCTGATGATCGCGACCACCGAGCGCTACGCCAAGGACAAGCCGCAGAATGTCAGGGCCTTCGTCGCCGCCTACAAGGAAATCGTCGACATCCTGATGACCGACCAGAGCGTCTGGGACGAGCAGGGCGCCAATATGAAGCTCTCGGGCGAAGCGCTGGCGGTCTACCGCGACCAGATCCGGCGCGACCTGCTGAAGTCTTTCGCGCCGGAAACCAGCGACACTTTGAGGAAGACCTTCGAAATCCTCGTGGAAACGGCCGGCGCCGAAGCGCTCGGGATGCAAGCGATGCCCGAGACGATCCTCACGCTCGACTTCCAGTGAGCCAGCCATGATCGTGGAAGCGACGAACTACTACGCCAAGCCCGGAATGGAGGCGGCGGTGCTTGAACGCCGCCGCCAGGGCTCCAGGCTGCGCAAGCTGCTCGGGCTGCCGACGGGGCGCATCTTCGTAAACGCAGGCGGCCAGGGGCCGGACGTGCGCTGGGAATGCTCTTTCGCGGACGAGGCTGCCTTCCAGGCTGACCTCGCGGCGCGGGACGCAAGCCCGGATTTCGCGGCCCAGCGGGAGGGGATGGGGCAGCTTACCGAGCGCTTCGAGCGCCACGTCTTCCGTCTCGACACGATTGATCTTTGAGCCGGTCAGCCGGCACGCATCGCACATAGGGGAACAGCAATGGCTATCGCCAAGACCGGACCGGGAAAGAAGATAAGGATTGCGCATTTGGCCGGTCCAAACGCCACCATTCAGAACACGCCGCCTCTGGTCACGTCCAACAAGGCTCGCGCCGCCCACGGACTGCCTTTGCTGACCGACATAGAAGGCAAACCGTCGCGCTTCGACCCGCTGCGGCCGCAGAAGCTGGCTGCTCCCGTCGTGGTCTATGTCGAGCAGTTTTCAGCCCATCCGCTGGAAGCCGATGTGGCGGAGCTCTATGCCGAGCCGGACGGGTACCTGGATGCAGGCGGCAATTTTTCCCGTGCCCGAACCTCTCAAAGCGACAAGCCGGTCTTTCGTATCGAGTTGTCGCCCGAGGACGGCTACTATCCGATGCCCTATATGGCGCGGCAGGCCGACGGCAGCGCCTGGGAGACCGACGGCACCGGCCCGCGTGTGGAGCGGGCCAAAAGCCGTCAGCCTTTCATGCCGGATGGCACGCGCACCTTCGACGAGGTTGACCGGTTGGGCGTCGACGGCTTCGGCCTGGGCAACACGATCTCGAACGTTGCCGACGTCGACTTCTTCCGGCTGGCCCCTTCCGGCGGCTACACCAAGGGATTGCCGGCCGCAGATCGTCATGGCGGGGGCGATATCGCGCCGGAAGTCCCCGGCAAGGATTTCTTTCCCTACCGCCCCGCGCATCTCAACGCCTCGCCGCCACGCATGACGCTCGCGCGCATCACCAACATGGCGCAGGAGATACTGGGCTCGGGCGATTATGACGGAGCCATCTGGACACAGGGCAGCCCGCGGATCGAGGAGACGGTCTACTGGTTCAACCTTGCATTGGACATCACCGTGCCCATCTGCGGCAACGCATCGCAGCGCTATCACGGGCAGATCAGCAACGATGGGCCGAAGAATCTCGCCGATTCCGTCGATTGGCTCCATTCCAAGGTGTGGGCCGACGATAAGGGCCGCAACCGGGCTGGCGTCGTCATGGTACAAGACCAGCGCGTCTTTGCCGCGCGGGAAGTCACCAAGGTCGACGCGCGGCCCGGCGGTTACGCGGCTGCCGGCGGTCATGGCGGCATTCTCGGCGCGGGGGGCGGCGGAACCGGCTCGGTTCTGCGCTATGTGCCTGCCACGAAGCACACCTGGCAGTCCGAGGTGAGCATCACGAAGCTGCCGGCAAGCGTCATGGGCATCCGCGGCGGCGTCACCGGTATCGGGACCCTCGAAGTGACGATCAAGGATGCGCGGGGCAGACTGCTGGAGACAGCAATTCCGAAGGTCTCGATCGTCAAGGATGCGAGCTATATCGAGGACGACTACGAAAGCGATCCTGCTCAGGAGGTCGATACGATCGCCTTCATGGAATACAAACTCAAGAACGCGCCATTGTCGGGCTTCGTGCTGGAGGGCCTCAATCCTTACGGCAAGGCCGCGGCCAGCTCGAAGTCGCGTATCCTGCTCAAGGCCGTCTATTCAGGGTTCCCCGTTGTCAATGTAGGCCGCGGCACGACCGAGGGCTTTGCCATCCGCGGCGGGCCTTTCATCGCCGGCTCCAACCTCACCGCCGTCAAGGCACGCATCCTGCTGATGCTGTGCATCATGAAGTTCGGCATGCTGCCGCCGGCGAAAGACCCGCTGCGGCCAACCAGGGAAGAGGTCGCCGCCACGGAAGCCGCCCTCGCCCGGTATCAGGCGATCTTCGACACCCATTGAGGGAGCGGCAGGGAACGCACCAACGGTCGGCACCATGCCGACTTCTTTTGCGGCAGTCGGCGATCCAGACGTGAACGTCGATCCCGTTACCAACAGAGTATCACGAGCCCCAGCTATTGCCGTTCACGGCAGGATCGGGGCCGAACGGGTTTCCAAGGAGACATCGATCCAAAAGCCGGGAAATCCGGCCACGCTTTCTGGACAACTATCGCCGAACACTTCACGCTCGGGCCAGTCGTTCAAAAGCGGCGGGGCCGGAAAGACTCGATGTCACTGGGAATGCTTTCACGAGAAAGCCGCGAAACATTCGGCGCGCCGAGCCTTCCGCGCATGCGGCAAGCTATTGACGGCATGCCCGAAGCGCTGTCGCGCATCGGCAAGTACATTCTGGACAATCCCGAACGGGTCGTTCGCTCCTCGCTGGCTGAGCTTGCGGTGCTGGCGCAAAGCGGCGAGGCCAGCGTTGTGCGCTTCTGTAAGCACCTTGGCTATGCCGGCTATCGCGATTTCAAGATCGCCCTGACGGCCGAACTGGCGAGCCAGCGTACCGTGCGGCTCAAACGGGTTTCCAATGCCGGCGGATTCTCGCCCTTGGCGACAAGGCTCGGAAACGCGATCAACAACACCGCGCAGAACCTCGATCCGGATCTGCTGCTGCGACTGGCAACTCGGCTGAAGGAGAGCCGGCGGATCGACATATTCGGCGTCGGCATATCGGGCATCGTTGCCGAAATGGTGGCCTACCGTCTCATGCGCGAGGGGCTCATCGCGCAGGCATTCCAGGACGCCACGCTCGCCCATGAAGTCATCACCAGATTCGATTCGTCCTGCGTGGCGATAGGCATTTCGGAGATGGGCCTCACGCCGGACACGATAAGGTTTCTGAGCGGGGCTCGAGCCGCAGGGGCGTTTACCCTGGCAATCACCGCCCGGGCCAACAGTCCCCTGACCCAGAGCGCGGATGCCGTGCTCGTGGCCGTTGCGGTCGACCCGCCCCCGACAGGCGGTGAAATGGCGGCGGTTCCGGCCAAAATTCTGGTGGTCGAAGCCCTGGCCGGCGCGATCGCGACGGGATAGCTCGCCCGAGCACGGGCAGGCTGATGGAGTTTTCATCCATCAATGTCATCCTGCTGAAATAAAACTCCGACATGGTCGCCTTGATTTTGAGTGAGGCAGAACGTGACGGCGACCGTATCCATTTCCTCGATCGAGAAGAGCTTTGGCGCGACGAAGACGCTGAAGGGTGTATCCGTCGACGTCGCGGCCGGCGAATTCCTGACCCTTGTCGGCCCGTCCGGCTGTGGCAAATCCACGTTGCTGCGCATCATCGCCGGGCTCATTCCCCAGAGCGGCGGCACGATCTCGATCGACGGCGCACCCGTAGACCACCTGCGACCCAAGGCGCGCGACGTTTCCATGGTGTTCCAGAACTACGCGCTCTATCCCCATATGAGCGTGCGAGAAAACATCGCCACGCCGCTCAAGGTTCGTCGCCTGAGCCGTTTCGCTCGCTGGCCGCTCGTGGGCAGATTTGTCCCTGGCCAGGCGTCGGTCCGCTCCGAGATCGCCGAGTCCGTGAGGCAGGTGGCCGCCCAAGTGGAGATCGAGGCGCTGCTCGACCGGCGCCCGGCCCAACTTTCCGGCGGCCAGCGCCAGCGCGTGGCCCTTGCCCGCGCCATGGTGCGCAAGCCGCGCGTCTTCCTGATGGACGAGCCGCTGTCGAATCTCGACGCTCGCCTGCGGGTGCTTATGCGCGGCGAGCTATCGGAATTGCATCGACGACTCGGCGCGACCTTCATCTATGTCACGCATGATCAGGTCGAGGCTATGACGATGTCGAGCCGCGTGGCGCTGATGATGGACGGTGAAATCGTGCAGGTCGCGACACCCGGCGAGATCTACTCCAACCCGGCGGATGTTCGGGTCGCCCGCTTCATCGGCAGCCCGGAAATCAACCTCGTCGAGGCCCGGGCCGACCCGCAGGGACGGATCTCCATCGCGGGGCGCGCGACGTCCTTGCGGACGACCGTCACGGGTCGGGTCACGATCGGCCTGCGCCCGGAAATTCTCACCATCGGCGACATCTCGTGCGACATCCTCATCGACGCCCGCCTGCAGCGCGTGGAGCGCCTCGGGCATGACGTGCTGCTGCATGCCCATAGCGGCGACAAGATCGCGACTCTCCGCGTTTCGGCGGCGGAGTTCGAGGCGTTGCAGGCAAAGGGCCGGTTGGAGGAGAATTTCATCCTCGGCGCGCGTGCGGACGCGGCCTTGCTGTTCTCAGCCGAGGGCAAGCGGCTGCCTGTCATCCACGGCCCTGCGCCATCCGCCGCGATCACCTACACATCGGAACGCAAGCTGATGGGCGCCGGATCATGACCATGATTCTCGCACACGACCCGGACGCGCGCGGCGCGCGGCGCCGGCTCGGCGCCGACATCGGCCCGGCGACCGCCTATTGGTTCGCGGCCCCGTCCATCTTTCTGCTTGTCGGTACCATGCTGTTGCCGATCGTGGTGATGATCAGCATGAGCTTCACCGACTACGAGCTCGGCGCGCTGGATTTTTCGTTCCTGGGCTTCGACAACTACGTCACGCTCTGGGGTGACAGGGCCTTCTGGCGATCGCTGATCAACACGCTCTACTACGTCGCGCTGGTCGTCCCCGCTTCGGTCATCATCGGGCTTGTTCTGGCCGTCATGGTCAACGGGCTCAAGCGCGGACGCGGCTTCTACCAGGTCGCCTTCTTCCTGCCTGTGACGTCCACCCTCATCGCCATGGCGACCGTATGGAAATACCTGCTTCACGGCACGATTGGCCCGGTCAACCACCTGCTCACCGCCATCGGCCTGCCGGCCATGGAGTTCTTCGGCAATCCGTCCCTGGTGATGCCGGCCCTTGCCATCATCGGCGTCTGGTCTCTGGCCGGCTTCAACATGGTGCTGTTCACCGCCGGTCTCACCGCCATCCCGCACGAGCTCTACGAAGCCTCGGCCGTCGACGGCATCGACGATCCGATCGAGCGCTTCTTCACCGTGACGCTGCCGATGCTGGGACCGACCACCATGTTCGTGATCATCACCACCTCGATCACGGCTTTCAAGGTGTTCGACACGGTTGCGGTGCTGACTCGTGGCGGACCGCAGGGCGCAAGCGACGTGCTGCTCTACGTCAACTATCTCGAGGGCTTCCAATATATGCGCATCGGCGTGGCATCTGCCATCACCGTCGTCTTCCTCGGCATCATCCTGCTTTTGTCCCTGGTCCAGGCCAAAGTGCTCGAACGGAAGGTCCACTACTGATGCACCGCTCCCGTTCCCTCCTCCTGCGCGCGGGCCTGACGCCCGGCCAGATCGCGATGCATGTCTTTCTGCTGGCCTGCGCCTTCGCGATGCTGTTTCCCTTCTACTGGATGGTGCTGACGGCGTTCCGTCCGTCGCAGGAAGTGTTCTCGGCGACATTCCACTGGTTGCCGGAGACCTTCGCCGGCTTCGATAACTTCCGCGAGGCCTTCGCCAAGGCACCGTTGCTGCGCTTCATGGCCAATGGCGTGCTCGTCTGCGCCGGGATTCTCGCGGTGCAACTGCTGACGGCCATTCCCTGTGCCTATGCGCTGGCGAAATACGAGTTTCGCGGACGCGGCCTTCTCTTCGCGCTCGTGCTCTTTGCCCTTTGCGTACCCGTGCAGGTGCCGGCCTTGCCGCTCTACATGGCGCTTGCCTTCACCGGCACGCTCGACAGCTATTTTGCGCTGATGCTGCCGTTCTTCCTGTCGGTCTTCGCCATTTTCCTGTTCCGGCAGGTGTTCCGCTCCTTCCCGGACGAGATCATTCACGCCGCGAGGCTGGACGGCATGGGCGAAATGGAAATCCTCTGGCGCGTCGTCGTTCCGAGCGCCGGTCCGGCGATCGCGGCTTTTGCGGTCTTTTCCATCACCGCGCACTGGAACGACCTCTATTGGCCGCTGATCGTCGTCACCAGCCCGGAGCTCGCGCCTCCGCCGCTCGGCATGATGTATTTCAGCGACACCGACCTCGGATCCAGCTTCGGCGCCCTGATGGCGGCCGCCACCCTGCTGACTGCTCCGCTGACGATCCTTTTCCTGTTTGCTCAACGTCACTTCGTCCAGGGCGTCACCATGACCGGCGTGAAGTAATCCGGCCTTCGCCACGGGCCGGAGGGCCCGGCTCGTGACAGGGGCTGCGTCGTAAATACGGGACCCGAAATCCCCATCGGATCCCCAAGCCACCCCACCAAAACTCATCCAGCTCTCAAGGAGAAAATGATGAAAGCCCTCATGCAGGCCGCTTTGGCCAGCGCTGCCGCCTTGCTCGGTGCGTCCGCCGCCGGCGCGGAACCGATCACGATCGAAGTCGAGCACTTCATGCCGGCCCACAACGTCTTCCATGAGCAGGTCGCCGCTGCCTTCATGAAGGCGCATCCGGATATCGTCATCAAGTTCCGCAATGCGCTGCCGAGCTATGACGAGCAGCATCAGTCGATGCTGCGCCAGGCCATCACCAACAATCTTCCCGATGTGTATCACTCCGGCTACCACCTGCTGCCGGAAGTCGTCCATCAGCTCGAAAAACGCGGCCAGGTCATCGCCCTCGACGACTACATGGCCAAGGAGGGCGAGGCCTGGGTCAGCGCCAACTACGAGCCGTCGATCCTCGGTCTCGGCAAGGTCGACGGCAAGCAGTATGGCATCGGCTTCAACGCCTCCACGCCGATCGTCTTCTACAATGCCGATCTGGTCGAGCAGGCCGGCGGAGACCCCGAGAACTTTCCGACCAACTGGGCCGACATGATCGCGCTCGGCGCCAGGATCGATGCACTCGGCGGCGATGTCGACGGCTTCGCCTATGACATCCACGCCTGGCCGGACGACTGGCTGTGGCGTTCTTTGATCCTGCAGCAGGGCGAGCAGATCATGAAGGACGACAACAAGACCGTCGCCTTCGACAATGGTTCCGGCCTGAACGCCCTGAAGCTGGCGCGCAGCTTCGTCACGGAGGGCAAGATGGTGCTGCGCGACTACGAGCAGTCCCGCCAGCAATTCGCCGCCGGCAAGCTCGGCATCATCTTTTCCTCTCCAAACAGCGCGCGCGGCTTTTCCGATCTGATCGGCGACCGCTTCAAGCTCATGTCCTCGACCTATCCGGTTTCGAATCTCGAAAAGGGCGTCGTGCCGACAGGCGGCAACGGCATGATGATCCTGGCCAAGGACCAGGCGAAGCAGGACGCGGCCTGGGAATACATCAAATTCGCGACCAGTGCCGAAGGCCAGACCATCACCGTCCTCGGCTCGGGCTACATGCCCACCAACAAGGCTGCGCTGGCGCCAGAATATCTCGGCAAGTTCTACGAAGAGAACCCGAACTGGTACACCAGCATCAAGCAGATTTCCCGCGCGGCTCCCTGGGGCGGCTATCCCGGCACCAATGGCGTGAAGATCTGGCGCATGCAGCGCGACATCATCGGCCAGGTGATGAGCGGTGACGTGACCCCCGAGGACGGCATCGCCAAAATCACCGAGGAAACCAACGCGTTGCTCCCGAAGTAACCATCCGTCCCCATCTGCATCCGCCGCGCGCGGTTGGCGCGCGGCCATTCAATCCGGTTACGACATTGATAGAACTTGTAATTTTTGACTGCGACGGCGTCCTTGTCGACAGCGAGATCCTCGCGTGCGAGGTGATCTGCCAGACGCTCGACGACAGCGGACTGGCAATGTCGGTCGACGTGGCGCTTGCTGCCTTGGTCGGCCTCGATGCGACGGCAGGACGCCGCAAGCTCGAGGCCATCCACGGCGTCTCGCTGCCGGCCGACTTCGAGGCAAGCCTCGCGGAACGGCTCGACCGCGCCTTCACCACCCAGCTCAAGCCCATCGCGGGTGTCGCGGAGCTGCTTCGGGCTCTCGACCGGCCCTATTGCGTGGCGTCCAACAGCGGCCATGAGAGGCTTCGAAGCACCTTCTCCGCGACAGGGCTGGCTCCGCTGGTCCAGGGTCGGGTCTTCAGTGCCGACGATGTGGCACGGGGCAAGCCCGCGCCCGATCTGTTCCTGCATGCAGCCAAGACCATGGGCGGCTTCCCGCCCGAAAGATGCCTGGTGGTCGAGGATAGCGTTACCGGTGTCACCGCGGCGCGCGCCGCGGGCATGCGCGTCATCGGCTTCTGCGGCGGCGGCCACATCCTGCCCGGACACGACCAGCGACTGCTGTCGCTCGGGGCCGATTGCGTTCTCACCGGCTACGACCAGTTCGCCTACCTTCCATGGCTCGACGGACGCGCTGCCGCGGCCATCGGCGCCTAAATCACCGCGTATATCAGGACATCACCATGAGCAGCATCGCTCCCTTTTCCCTGCCCGGCCGCTTTCTGCGCGGCAACATCCACACCCACACGACCCGCTCGGACGGCGCACTTTCGGTCGAAGACGTGATCAAGGCCTATCGCAAGTCGGGCTATGACTTCCTGTCGATCACCGATCACTTCCTCAAGCAGTTCGGTTTTCCGATCACCGACACGCGCGCCTTCAGCGATGAGAGTTTCACCATGCTGCCTGGGGCTGAAATCCACGCGCCGCGCACCGAGGTGAGCGATATCTGGCACCTGGTCGCTGTCGGCCTGCCGCTCGATTTCGCACCGACCGCACCGGACGAAGACGGCCCTTCGCTTGCTCGTCGCGCAAAGGCGGCCGGTGCCTTCGTCGGCATAGCCCATCCCGCCTGGTACAGCCTGTCGCTCGCCGATGCCGAAACGCTTGTCGACTCCGCCCATTCCGTGGAGATCTACAACCACGGCTGCCAGGTCATGCACGACAAGGGCCAAGGTGCCTATCTGCTCGACGGCCTGCTGGACAAGGGCTACCGCCTGACGACCTATGCCTGCGACGACGCACATTTCAAGGCGGCTGACTTCGGCGGTGGCTGGATCGAACTGAAGGCTGAAAGCAACCGTCCGGAGCACATATTGGACGCGTTGAAGAACGGTCATTTCTACTCGACGCAAGGCCCGCGCATCGACGACATCGACCTGAACGCCGATCGTCTCGAAGTGCGCTGCTCTCCAGCCTCTCGCGTCCTGGTCGTCGGACAAGGCTACTTGATGAGCCACAGCAGCGGCATCTCGATGACCCGCACCAGCATCTCGACCGCACCGCTGGAAAGAAGCCCGTGGCTACGTGTCGTTATCATAGACGACACCGGACGCAGCGCCTGGTCGAATCCGATCTGGAAATAATCGGGCGGATCGGCGCAGGCTGTTTCCGGCCCGAGACGCGCACCGACCCGCCGGCTGTCCGCTCGCTCATCAGCCCGACGGACGATCGGCGGTCGCGGGCCGCCCGGGAGGCGCGTCTCGACCCAGGCGCACTGATCCGGCCCTGTCCACCCCGGCGCAAGGCTTCGAGCATGCCGCCGTCACGCGGAGCTAGATGCAGAAACGGCCCACAAGCATTTGTTATCAACTTTGTCACGATCACAAAAATTACATTCGCCGATAAATAGGACTTAGGAAAATGCAGCATATTTCAGCCATTGATTTGAGATCATCTAATCAATGACTGCTTACCCTCAACACAAAAGAGAGGTAAACTGAATTGTTCTTCGAGGGACAAAAGAGTGACCGCCCATGGAGCGCCGCCTGACAGCGATCCTCGCCGCCGACGTTGTCGGATACGCCGCGTTGATGGAGCGCGACGAGGCGGGAACGTTCGAGCGGCTCAGGGCGGGCCGGAAGGAATTGTTCGAGCCTGAAATCGACAAGCATCACGGCCGGATCTTCAAGCTGATGGGAGACGGGCTGCTCGCCGAATTCGCCAGCGTGGTGGGCGCGGTGGAGTGCGCGGTTTCGCTACAGCGCGGCCTTGCCGATCGCAATGCCGGGCTACCGCCGGAGGAGCGCATCCGGGTGCGGATCGGCATCAATCTGGGCGAGGTGATCGTCGAGGGCAGCGACTGCTATGGCGAAGGCGTGAACGTTGCCGCGCGGCTCGAACAGCTCGCCGAGCCAGGGGGCATCTACGTCTCTGCCAAGGTGGTGCAGGAGGTCGAGAGAAAACTGGCCTTCGCCTTCGAACCCATGGGCCACCACCGGGTCAAGAACCTGGCCTCGCCGATCTCCACCTTCCGCGTCGTCCTGGACGGTTCGGCCAGTGTCGGTCCCTGGCAGGAGCCCATAACGGTGCCAGGCAAACCTTCGGTCGCGGTGCTGCCCTTCACCAATCTGAGCGGGGGTGCCGAGCAGGAATATTTCGCCGACGGGCTCGTGGAAGACGTGATCACCAACCTCTCCAAGATTCCCAGCCTCTTCGTCATCGCGAGGAACTCGACCTTCGCCTACAAGGGAACGGCCGTGGATATCCGCAAGGTCGCCGGGGAACTCGGCGTCCGTTACGTGCTGGAAGGCAGCGTTCGCCGAGCCGCGAACCGGTTGCGCATCACCGGGCAGCTGGTCGAAGGGAGCACGGCCACCCATGTCTGGGCCGACAAGTTCGAAGGCCCTGTCGAAGACGTCTTCGAATTGCAGGACCGGCTCACCGAGAGCATCGTCGGAGCCATCGAACCCTCCATCCGTCGCGCCGAGATCGAACGGGCCCGCAGCAAGAGGCCCGACAGGCTCGACGCATACGACTTCTATTTGCAAGCGCTGCCGCACGCCTATGCCAACACGCCGGCCGGCAACGATCGCGCGTTGCGCCTGCTGAAGGAATCCCTGCGGCTTGACCCAACCTACGCAAGCGCGCACGCCTTCGCCGCCTGGTGCCACGAGCAGCGGTTCCTGCGCGGGGGCTTTCACCCCGAGGACAGGGCCGCGGCACTCGAGCATGCCCGGGTGGCGACCAGCGCCGGAACCGACGACCCGCAGGCTCTCGCTATCGGGGCCTTCGTGCTCGGCAACATCGCCCACGATTACGAGAGCGCGATCGTGTCGCTCGACCGGGCGATCGAGGCGAACGGAAATTCGGCCCTGGCCTACGGTTTCAGCGCCGTTGAGAACGCCTTCATCGAACGTTACGAGCGGGCGAGCGACCATGCCCTGAAGGCGCTCCGGCTGAGCCCATTCGACCCGCTGAACTATCACGCCTATCTGGCGTTGGCTCACGTCCACCTCTTCACCGGCCGCCCGGCGGAAGCGGTCGGCTATGCCAGGCTGGCGGTCCAGTCGAACGCCGGCTTCACCGTGCTCCACGCGGTGTTGGCAGTCAGCCAGGCCGAATCCGGCAGTCTCGACGCCGCACGCGCGGCCGCCGGACGGCTGCTCGAGATCGCGCCTGCCTTCACGATCGACGGCTTCGCGCGCATGGGCGTCTACCACCAGCGCCAGATGGAGATCATGGCAGCCGGCATGCGAAAGGCCGGACTTCCCGATTGAAGTCCCGCCTTTGCCGCGGTCAGCCGCGCCGCGCTGCCTCGATCGCGGCCACGTCGATCTTGTGCATGGTCATCATCGCGTCGAAGGCGCGCTTGGCTTCCGCGCCGCCAGCCGCCAGGGCCTCGGTCAGGACACGCGGCGTGATCTGCCAGGAAATCCCCCATCTGTCCTTGCACCAGCCGCACGCGCTTTCCTGGCCGCCATTGCCGACGATCGCGTTCCAGTAACGGTCGGTCTCCTCCTGATCGTCCGTGGCGATCTGGAACGAGAAGGCTTCATTGTGCTTGAACATGGGGCCGCCATTGAGGCCGATGCAAGCCACCCCGGCCACTGTGAACTCCACCGTCAGCACGTCGCCCTCCTGGCCGGATGGGAATTCACTCGGTGCACGGAAGATGGCGCCCACCGCGCTATCGGGAAATGTTTCGGCATAGAAGCGGGCCGCGGCCTCGGCGTCCTTGTCGTACCACAGACAAATCGTATTCTTTGCCATTGCGCTTTCCTTTCGCGGTCGAAGATCGAACCTGGCTGTCCCCTGCCCCCTCCAGCATAAACGAGCCGCTGTTTCCCGCCACCCCGCGGGACATCGTCTCAAGCGCGGCGTCACGCCTGCCGCGCGCGTCACGTCGTGCACGGAAAATCCGCGGTCGTCGAGATAGCGGCAAATCGCGCGGCGTAAAGACCTCGACGAGGTCAGGGCTGCCGAGTGCCCCCGGTCCGTTCTCCTACCGGATCATGCGATTGGGCTGGATACGCGAGAGGGCCGCCGACGGCATTCCGCGGGACAGACTTCCCGGACATCAGCTGTCACCATGCTACTCTCAGTCCAACACGTCCTTCCCAAACTTCGAGATCCTCGCCGCTGATGTCGGTAGAGTAATCGACATTGGCGTAAAGGCTGGTGGATTGATTGAAGTCGGCCGTCAATCCGAGGCCGACCTCCAGCGACGTGGACTCGCGCTCGGTGATCAGCGTCGTGAAGCTGTTGTAGGTTAGGGTATCGTTGCCGGAGAATGCGTGCCAGATGTTCGCCTTGGCGAAGGGCCGGAGCCGGACGTCGTTCACCAGATATTCGCCGACCAGTCGCCCGCCGATCCGCCCGGTCACCGCGTCGACATCATGGAAATCGATCGTGGAGAACAGGTCGCTCGCACGGTCGAAGCTCTGGTGTTGCCAGATCAACTGCGCCTGCGGCTCGATCTGCCAGGATTCCGAAATATCGAACGGGATGCCCGTTTCAATCGAGGCGGCTATTTCGGTGCCGTCGATGTCGACGCCAATCCCGCGGTTGGAGCGCGCCTCCGCGTCGAGCCAGGAGAACATCAGCACGCCGTCCACGTAAGCCTCGTTCGGCCAGTGATGCGTCCAGTAGCCACCAACGCTGTAGCTGTCGATCGACAGATGGCCGACGTCGAGGTTCGGCCGGCCCAACGCGAACCCCCTCACATCTCCGGTCGCGCGGCCGAAGCCGGCGAACAGGCCGAATACGTCACGCTGACCGTTCTGGTGTTCGCTCAAATACATCGGCAGGCCGGCCTGAAGGCCCCAGAGATTCCCGTCGAATGTGGGATCCAGATCGCCCTTCCACGACTGCTCGTGCAGCATGCCGAAACTGCGCAGCCAGGCTGCTTCGAAGCCGCCATTGCGACGCGACCAGACCTGTTCGCCTTCCCTTTCGTGGAAGGTTCCCAGAGTTGCGCGCGTCAAGGCGCGTCCCATGGCGGGCACCGGGGAGTGAATGGGGACTTCGGGTCGATAGAGCGGAATTTCGATGTCGGGATTGCCGTCGACATCGGCATCGGCGTCGCCTCCATCGCCGCCGGCGCCTCCATCGGCAGCGTCGTCTCCATCACTGGTGCCGTTCCCGTGGCCATCACCGTCGCCGTCGCCATCCGTGTCGGGGCTGGCGTTGTCCTCATCGTCGTCCCTATCGTCGTCGCCATCCTCGTCGCCGTCGCCATCGCCGTCGGTGTCGGTGGCGTGGGTAACGAGGTACCAGTTGTTCTCCGTGCCGGGCGACGTTCCTCCCTGAACGAGACGATACTCATATGCCCCGGCCGCGACGACGTTGCCCAGCACGAAGGCGCCGTCGCTGACGCCGTTTATGTCTTCATCGACAAGGATGCCGTCCCCACTGGTCAGGTCGCCCGAGCCGCCGACATTGGTCACGAAGATCCGGGTTATGCCCGTTTCGTTGCCGGTCACGATCAAGCGATCGGATGGCGCGCCGTCGCCGGCGAGGACAGTGTTCAGCAGGAGGGCGCCGTTGTCACCGTGATAATCGCCGACGATCGTCAGCGTATCCGTGACGGACGCGCCCCCACGTGTGAGGTCCATCGTGCCGGCATTGGTGACGGTTGTTCCCTGGCCGTTGACCGCAGGTTGGATCGTATATTGCCCTTCGCTGGCAAAGAGCGTGCTGGTGCTGTCGATCGTGAGCGCTCCGGTTCCGGTACCCGTGTCGCCTAGAACCAGATTTCCGCCCATGGTGAGTTGGGAGCCATTGGTCAGGCTGATCAGTTCCCAATTGACAAGCCGGTCCGGACGCGAACCCTGCACGTCCTGCCAGGTCAGGGTGTCGCTGCCGAGGCCGCCATCGATCTGGATCGCTCGCAGTTCCGTATCGGTCAATCCGATGAAGAGCGCCTGGTCGTTTTCGGTGCCCATATCGATGCCGCCGACCAGCCCCCCGGTCCACAGCAGATTGTCCTGGTTCGCCCCGGCCCGCACGAAGCCGGAGATCTCGCCCGCTTCGAGCCGCGCGATATCGTTCCCGTCGCCCTGCTGGATCTCTCCATTGACCCTGCCCCCGAGCATCAGGAACTGGTCGTTCGCACCGCCCTGGACAACGTTGGCGTTAATGGTCGCTCCGCCGTGGTTGGTGACGACATCGTCACCCATGTCGAGCGTGAACGTTCCCTGGATCGTACCGAAATTGTCGACCGTGGTGTCGGCGGCGCCCGTCACGGCGATCTGCTGGTTGATGAAGGAGCCTGTATCGTTGAGGATTGCCAGCGTCCCGTCACCGTTCACGACGATGCCGGGATTCAGGGTGCCAAAATTGGTGACGGAGTTGTTGCCGTTGCCGCTGATCGAAAAAGTCTGGTTGAGGTTGCCGCCGGCCTGATTGGTGATGTTGTGGTCGCCGTCACCGACAATGGTCACGCCGCTGTTGATGTTGGCGGAATTGGTGAAGGTGACCGCGCCGTTGTCCGTCAGCGTCATGGACTGAAGATTGCCGGCATTGGTGATGCCGAGGACCCCGGTATTTGACGCGGTGAGCGGCCCGTTGAGATTGGTCCCGGAGACGATGTTGACGGTCAGGCTGCCCAGCCCGTCGGTCGAGAACCCATTCGGGTTGCCGGTGCATGTAACGGTAGCGCCGGAGGATGGATTGGCAGGCTCGCAATCAGCCCAGGCCAGCGTCGGTATCGCAGTCATGGCCGAGAAGGCCGCCAGCATTGACGCCACCGACTTCAAACGCCCGTTGCCGGGGGAGAAGCCGCCGCGAAGCGTTGCCATCGCCAAGCGATCGAAGGGTAACGATTGCGGAGGGATATATATTGGATCAGGTGAATTTGGCGGAACGGCTGGACGCTTGATGCTTGCGTGGACCCGATCCGCCATCGCGAAAATCTCCGTGTCCCGCCCCTTGCAACGGCTAAGTCATGGTCTGACAACGGTCAACCTGCACTATATGAGGATTAGTTCCGCGCTTGACGCAATTCGTCGTTGTGTGTCTTCTTGGCAACAGTATGTCTTCGCGAACATCTGTTCCCAATTAAGAGCCAACTAAAGGAAGATGGAATCGCCCATGCCCAAGCCATGGCTGCATCGAATTGGCGTGCTTGCGGGCGCGGCATTGTTGGCTTTTCCTGGACATGCCGCGCGCGCTGCCGAGGCCTTCCCCGATAGCCTGTCCGACGACAGGCGGTGGAGCATCATCGTCAGCCCTTATATCTGGGCCGCTTCCCTGACGGGCGACGGCTCGCTCGCCGGGTTCAACACCGCAGTCGACGTGCCGTTTTCCGACGTCGTGGACCACCTCGATTTCGCCCTGATGGGCAATGTGGAACTCACCAACGGACAGTGGGGTGTGTATATCGACGGCCAGCACGTAAGAGCCAGCCAGGAAGAAAGCCTGTTCGAGCATCAGATCGGGCTCGGCATCACCACGACGACCATCACGGTCGGCGGCTTCTTCCGAATGTATGATCGCTATCTCGGCGGCGAAACGGCTTTCGGCAGGCCGCGCCGCCTCGGTATCGAACCGACATTCGGCGTCCGCTGGAATAGGCTCAAGGCCGATGTTTCCGTACTTGGCTTTGGCACGAGCAAAGCATCGGAATGGACCGACCCCTTCGTCGGAGTGCGGGCGAATGCCGATCTGACGGAGCGCTGGAACCTTTTCGCGGAAGCCGATATCGGCGGTTTCGGGGTTGGATCGGAACTGAGCGTCAACGCTCAGGCCTATCTGGGCTATCGGACGACAATGTTCGGTCTGCCCACCACGCTGCGTGCCGGCTATCGCTATCTCTGGAACGACTACGAAGCTGACGATTTCACCGGAAACAAGTTCAACTGGGATGTCAGCCAGCACGGACCCGTTGTGGGATTCTCGGTTCGCTTTTGACATCCACCAACGATGAAAGGGTGATCACCATGCCTGCTTGGGTGAACTCGACTTCCTCGGTTATCCTGGCGATAGCCATTGCTGCATCGGCGACGGTTCCATACCCGGCACAGGGATGCACGAGGCTCGTTTATCTTGGCCCGAACGATAACGTGATCACGGCTCGGTCGATGGACTGGAAGAACGATGTCGCCTCCAACCTCTGGATCTTCCCGCGGGGTATGAAAAGAAACGGCATGGCGGGGCCGAACTCGCTCGAATGGACGTCGAAATACGGCAGCGTCATCGCATCGGGCTACGACGTTTCGACCACGGACGGCGTGAACGAGGCGGGACTGGCGGCGAATGTCCTGTGGCTGGTCGAATCGGAATATCCGAAATTTGATCAATCCAAACCAGGACTTACCATAGCAGCCTGGGCGCAGTACGTCCTGGACAATTTCGCGACGGTGCAGGAAGCCGTCACCGCCCTCGAGGCCGAGCCCTTCACGATCGTTACGGACAATGTGCCCGGCGAGGATAGGCTGACGACCCTTCATCTGTCGATGTCGGATGCGACGGGCGACAGCGCGATCGTCGAGTACATCGGCGGCAAGCAGGTCATCCATCATGACCGGAAGTATCAGGTCATGACCAACTCCCCGATTTTCGAAGAGCAACTCGCCCTCAACGAATATTGGCGGCGCATCGGCGGCACCGTGTTCCTGCCCGGCACGAACCGCGCATCGGATCGTTTTGCCCGGGCGTCCTTCTATGTCGACGCCATCCCGAAGAACGAGAACCCGAACCGCGCGCTGGCGAGCGTCTTCAGTGTCATTCGCAACGTCTCGGTGCCGTTCGGCATCACCACGCCCAACGAGCCGAACATCTCCTCCACGCGGTGGCGTAGCGTCGTCGATCACAAGCGAAAGCTTTATTTCTTCGAATCCGCGTTGACGCCGAACACGTTCTGGGTCGACCTCAAGGCGATCGACTTTTCCCCGGAGACCGGAAAGGTGAAGAAGCTGGATCTCGGCGAGAACCAGGATCACACGTTTTCGGGGGACGCCACCGATCGCTTCCAGGATGCCAAGCCATTCGACTTTCTCGGGCTCTGAAGCATGTCATGCAAACTGAGATTTCCGTGACATGCTCATAAGCCGTCGTAGTTGCGGGTCGCTCACCCAAGACCGCCGCGCATTTCTGGGCGACCTGCACTGGCCGCATAGCGCAAGCCAGCCGTCATCGCAGCAAATTGTAGCGCCGGCATCTTGAACAGCGATCGCGGCCTTCCTAGCTCGATTTTGCCCAAGCCCACTTGGCCGCCGGTTCACTTCATCCTGCCGTGCCCATCGTGGATTTCAATGATTCCGCCAGGGGCACGACCACGGTCCCGGTCGGGGTGAAGCAGGCGACAAGTCGGTTTGCATCAGACGGAAAGTTTCGCCCGATGAAGAGGTCGTCATGAAGATTGCCCAAATCGCCCCGCTCGCCGAAAGCTGTCCGCCCAAACTCTATGGCGGCACCGAGCGGATCGTGTCTTATCTGACGGAAGAACTGGTTCGGCAAGGTCACGACGTGACCCTTTTTGCCAGCGGCGATTCCAGGACGGGAGCCAAGCTCGTTCGCTGCTCCACCATGGCCCTGCGGCTCAATCCGGCAGTCAAGGATTTCATTCCCTATCACATCATCATGCTGGAAGAGCTTCGACGCCGGGCGAGCGAATTTGATGTCGTGCATTTCCACATCGATTTCCTGCATTACCCGCTGATCCGGGAGTTCGCCGACCGGACGGTTACCACTTTGCACGGTCGGCTCGATTTGCCGGATCTGAAGCCTCTCTATGCCGCCTTTTCCGATATTCCGGTGGCTTCGATCTCCGACAGCCAGCGGCAGCCGCTGCCGATGGCCAATTGGGTGGGAACCGTCCATCACGGACTGCCGGGCAACTTACTGCCCTTCACCGAGGAGCCGGGAGGAGACTATCTCGTCTTCCTCGGGCGGATATCGCCGGAGAAGCGGCCCGATCGCGCCATCAAGATCGCGGCCTGCGCGGAGATGCCGCTCAAGATCGCGGCAAAGATCGACAGGATGGATCAGGCCTATTGGGATGAGGTCGTCGGCCCGATGGTGGCCGCCCATCCGAATGTCGAGTTCCTCGGCGAAGTCGACGAGCGGCAGAAAGCCGAGCTCCTCGGAAACGCCCGGGCACTGCTGTTTCCCATCGACTGGCCCGAACCCTTCGGCCTGGTGATGATCGAGGCCATGGCATGCGGCACGCCGATTATAGCCTTTGGGTGCGGCTCGGTGCCGGAAGTGATCGATGACGGCGTTACCGGCTTCGTCGTTCATGACATTGCCGAGGCGGTATCGGCCGCCCGGAAGGTCAACACGCTTGATCGAGCAACAGTGCGCGCGACCTTCGAGAAACGTTTTACCGTCGAGCGCATGGCAGACGACTATCTTTCGATCTATCGCAGCCTGCCCGGCGTGCGTCGCGACGCCGCACGGTTGCGCAGGGCGGCGGGCCAGAATCTCGGCCTTAAGGTCGTCTCGTGACGTTTCCGGGCATGTCGAAGGGCAGCACGGCCGAGTTCATCCGTCGAGGAAACTTGCCGTGACGAACTCGGGCCGGTGCGCGTTGTTGTATGATTGGTAGGGATCCGCGGCCTGGCGCGTTGCGGATTGGGCAGGTGCTTGTCGTGATATGCGGCCGGGCGCATCGCGCACCCGGCCGTCCCCGCGTTCAGCTATTTCACGTTGTTGATCGCAATGCGCTTGGCGCTGGTGCGCGCTTTCGCGCTCTTGGGCAGCGTCACGACGAGAACACCGTTCCTGAAGGTCGCGGTGACTTTGTCCTCATCGACTTCCCGGCCAAGGGCCAAACGCCGTTCGAAGCGCCCATAGGTGCGTTCGCTGAACTGGCGTCCCGCGTCTTCGGTCTCGGACTTCTTTTCCCCTCGGAGTGTCAGGACTCCGTCGTCCAGCAGGACCTCGACGTCCTTCTCCTCGATGCCGGGTATCTCCGCCATGACACGGATTTCCTTCTCGTTCTCCGAGACTTCGACGCTTGGCCAATAGCCGTTTCCAAGCGCCCCTCGGCCCAACAGAGAAGGCGTCCCGAAACCGCGGAAGACTTCGTCGAACAGACGGTTGACACCGCGATGCAGCCCCAGGAACGGATCCAATTCGTCACTGCGGTAAAGGCTCGGAGCCTGATTGTTGCCCCGGCTCCAGGGTACCAGGTCACGTACGCTCATCGTGGATCTCCTTTCCGGTTCGTATCTCCTTCTGTTGGAAGCGACGATGTGTCCGCCTGCCCATCACGGGCGGCGGTCCGAATGCGAGGTGTCAGGCCGCTAGGCCGCCTTCGATCTGCTTCGCGGCCGGTTTACTCGCGGTTTCAGCATCGATGGGAATCCGCCGTGGCTTCATCTCCTCGGGAAGCTCCTTCTTGAGGTCGATGATCAACAGACCGTTTTCCAGCCTGGCGCTCTCGACGAGCACGTGGTCGGCAAGTTCGAAACGCCGGGCGAACGATCTCAGCGCCAAGCCGTGGTGAAGATACTGGACGTCGTCGTTTTCCGTCTTCGCACCGTTAATCACCAGCAGGTTTGGCTCGTGCGTGACCGTCAGCTCGCTTTCGTTGAATCCAGCCACCGCGATCACGATCCGATAGCTGTCCTCGCCGAGCTTGGCGATATCATAGGGTGGCCAGTTGTCGGCATTTGCCGGAACGCTGGCGTTTTCGAGCATGTTGAAAATACGATCGAAGCCAACGCTCGACCGATAGAAGGGTGAGAAGTCCAGGTTTGTTCTCATAGCTACATCCTCCTTCGAGCAACATAGATACGAGGAAGCGCCAAGAAGCTGGCGCTTCCTGACAGAGCTGGTCCCATCAGGCGGCCAGCGACAAGGACGTGGGTATTCCCTTCCTTCGCGTCAAGATGTCTGAAGGCCTTGCGTAAAATCCGTCACACGGCCCTGATCGTTGGCAACATGGCCGTAAGTGCCCATCTATTGTCTGACAATCGACGGAGGAAACGATGGCTATGACACGAGAAGACGTCGTCTCGATTCTCGGCCCCGTTGATGAGGCAACGATCGCGGAAATCATCATGACGGGAGCCTCGGCCGACGAGTTGAGAGAAGCCTGGGCCTGGGCTTTCGGGGATGACGCGTTGATGAATGAAGGGCGCCCTCTGCCGGGAACCCGGATTGCCGCCTTGATCGACCTGATCGAACCTGAAGACGAAGATGCGGGCCCCGCCTGACCGGCCCGCATCTGTTCATCGTCGCTGTCCGCTCATGTGCCGTTCGGAGCGCCGGTGTCGCAGCGCGTCCGGGAGGCATGCCTCCAGAGGCGGCACTCAAGCATCCAGCGGCTGCGGTTCGCCGGCTTCGCTGCAGCTCGAACGTCCGCCGATCTGGGCACCGATATCGTCCAGCTGCCGCAACGCGTCCATCACTTCGTCGAACGAGACAGGTGCCGAGAGACCTGGCGGTCTCCTGAGCGCGGGCACCGATTCGACGGCACACGCATCCGAGGCCCAGGACGACAGGATCGCGCGCTTCTCCTGGACATCAAGAGTGCCGTCCCTCAGTACATCTTCAGGACAGCTGAAAAACCGCGCCGGATGGATCAGCCGGTCTAGGAAAAGATCAGAGGTTTCAGGGGTGATCGAGGGGATAATCGGCGGGACGGTTCGTTCCATCGATGGTCCTCCGTTCCAATCTCCATGCGCTTGGGTGGCTCTTGTGGTCGGTGGATCCGGCTAGGCTTCCACCTGCGCCAAATTTTGGCGGAACCCGACGAAAATTCAAGGGCGATTGCCAGCGTGCAACTCAAAATAGCTCCATGATTTCATCGCGGTAGCACTCCGGGCGACAGAGTGCCAATTTTTTTCGCCAGTCCTCTTGAAAGTCGAAAAATTGCGAACCAGATCGATTTGCGCCACGATACCGAATGGGTCGCGTGCCGCGTTCCGGTCTTTCCGGATCGGAGCGGAGGAGCCTCTCGAAATCTGTTGTCCAGGAGGAGAGTGACATGACGTTCCGCCCATTGCATGACCGAATTCTGGTTCGCCGCATCGAGGCCGAGGAAAAGACGGCAGGCGGCATCATCATACCGGACACCGCCAAGGAGAAGCCGCAGGAGGGCGAGGTCATCGCCGTCGGCCCTGGCGCACGCGCCGAGAACGGACAGCTCCAGCCGCTCGACGTGAAGGTCGGTGATCGCATCTTGTTCGGCAAATGGTCCGGCACCGAGATCAAGCTCGATGGCGAGGACCTGCTCATCATGAAGGAAAGCGACGTGATGGGCGTGATCGACACCGAAGGCTGGGCCAAGCAGGCCGCGTGACGAACGACCGATCGGAAACGCTGCCATCAGGGAAGGAGCTGGAACCATGGCTGCCAAGGAAGTACGTTTCCATTCAGATGCTCGTGAGAAGATGTTGCGGGGTGTCGACATCCTCGCCAATGCGGTGAGGGTGACGCTTGGGCCCAAGGGCCGCAATGTGGTGCTCGACAAGTCGTTCGGGGCGCCACGCATCACCAAGGACGGCGTCACCGTCGCCAAGGAGATCGAGCTCGAGGACAAGTTCGAGAATATGGGCGCCCAGATGGTGCGCGAGGTCGCGTCCAAGACCAGCGACATCGCGGGCGACGGCACCACGACGGCGACGGTGCTGGCGCAAGCGATCGTCCAGGAAGGCGCCAAGGCGGTCGCCGCCGGCATGAACCCGATGGACCTGAAGCGCGGCATCGACCTCGCCGTCAATGCCATCGTCGCCGAATTGAAGACCAACGCCCGCAACGTGACCAACAATGACGAGATCGCCCAGGTCGGCACCATCTCGGCCAATGGCGACACGGAGATCGGACGTTTCCTCGCCGAGGCCATGCAGAAGGTCGGCAATGAAG